>Ga0179593_1347992_pt1 | contig 35760 bp, 38 predicted proteins | sample CZODoug2_1_08_16_FD_185931 | JGI IMG/M metagenome (GOLD analysis project Ga0179593, IMG submission 185931) | Vadose zone soil fungal communities from Angelo Coast Range Reserve, California, USA - CZODoug2_1_08_16fungal (PacBio error correction) | ecosystem: Environmental > Terrestrial > Soil >... | reverse complement strand
CCCCTTAGAATAATTTCCTCCGGACCCCCGGCCAGGTATTGACCTTGGGTTGTGGTTTTGTGTTTTTGTAGCACTTTCTGCCGAGCGCAGCGTTCCTGTTTTTAGGTCGAGAGAGGCCTGTTCTCCCTTCCTGTCCCCGTCCCTTTGCGGGGGGGCCCTTTCACAGTTTCATAGGTCCGGCTTTGCATTCACACTGTCGTTGAACGTGTCCGTTTTAGCCTAGTCTTCTGTCCTGCACGAGTTCCCCCGGCTCTATTTATTTCCTTTAGGCCTTCCACGTACACTGCAGTCCACCCTTTGTCGGAGCTGATCCCTTTCTTTCCGGCCTCCATCTTTCCCGTGCTCCTCCTTGTTTTGTGCGTTTTTTCTTCAACGTCGACCCCTTAGAGTGGGAGCGACTCCCTTTCTCCCCTGGTACGGTGAACCAGTCCCCTTACACCACTTTTTTTACACGGGATCTTAAGTAATTTTGCCAATTGTTTTGGCGGTCGTAGATTTGTAGACATTTTCTCGTTTTTCAGGGAACTCCGTGTCCAGTATTCTTGGTCCCCGGATGTACAGGGATTATTGGCTGTTGTTGATTCCGTACCTGTAGCCTGAGTTGCCCCAAGATGCGTGTTCGGGTTCCCGGTTCTCCGTCTTTTACCCTGAGCTCTCCCCCCCTATCGCCCTACCTTGCGGCTTCGCAGAGCGGTCAAATCCTTTTTCATGGGACTTGTTTTTTTTTCCATGAGTTCCTCGCCTGTTCTATAGCGGGTCAGCGGCTCTTCCTTTCTGATCGCCATTTCCCCCGTTCTGTTGAGTCTGTAGCGTCCTTTTTGACCGCTAGTGATGGGTCCTTTCTTTAATAGTGTTCCCCCCCCAACCGCTCAGAAATCCCCGTGACCGCCCCCGGTCCTCAAACGGATGGGTCTTTCTCCCTTTTAGATCCTTTCCTTCCCAGTTTCCCACTCGAGTCCTGCATTTTTTTTGTGGATTACACGGGGCCGCTTTCACAGGTTTTTTTTTTTTTGGCCCCCCCCCGGCGTGCACCAGTCCTTGGCTTTGAGTTCCTGAAGTCCCCCACAGGGTTCGCTTGCCCTGCTGATCTTCGTGCCGATTTGCCGTTTCGACGCCGCAACGGTTTGTTTCCGTTTTCCGAGCCCGTTCCTGGTGAACCTGCGCCCTGACTCGAGTATCCTCTTTTTTTGCATTTCCTTTTGAGTCACCGCAACCCCGTTTTCCCCTTGATTTTCTTTGTCATCTCAACGTGGTTCAGTCGTTTTTTGACTTTTTTTACAATCCTCTCACTCCCACTGTTTCGGCTGCTCATTTGGCCCTTTTAAGGAGTCTGGTTTATTCTCCCTTTCTGGCGGCTCCCTTTCCAGCATCGATCATCGTTTTACTGGTGGTTTGTTAAGAGTTTTTTTGGTCCCCGAGGAACACCAGTACATCCGCCACCAATCTTTTCTCCCATCGTTTCTACTGCCCCGGTGCTTTTTACGGGTTTTTTTGACGGGTTGGTTTTCTTTTGACGCGTCGCCTTATTCCCCTTCCCTATGTTGCTTAAAATGTAGCTTTGGACGTTCTCCCTTGGTCTCCAGAGTCCAGGTCGAGGACTTCACCTTCCCCTGAACGAAGCGCATGAGGTGAGGCTGACGTGCGTCCCAATCGTGGAGGCGTGGCGTAATGTGTTGGCCTACCGTGCCGACTACCGTGACCCTCGAAACATGACGATCAGAAATGTTCCGGGTTCATCCCCTAAATTAGTTTGCCTTTTCCCTCTGCGGTCCACCTTTCGGCGTTCATTCTTCTAATCTGTTCCGGTGGTTGTTTTGGGATATGATCTTTCGATCCCCGCGGTGTCCCCACCGACCTTTTTTTTCCCGGGCGTTATGTTCTCCGCCGGCCCCTTGTCAAGTATTCCCTTCTCTTTTCCTGCCCGTCTTGCTTCCGGTCTACCCCTCTTCTATTTAAGTAAGTCCCTTTGTTTTTTTTTCTATAGATCGGTTGGTCGTTTTTGCGGGACGTCCTGAGTGCGTGCGCCCCCTCGTGCTGTGTCCACCTGGCCGGTGTCTTGGCTCACTTATGCAATTTTGGAATGTTGTTTGCTCCTTTTGCCGGAGTCCCTTGACCAGTCCACCCGGAAGCTTCTCGTACTCCTCCCTCAGTTGGCAGTCCCTTCCATGCACTGGCGGACTGAGTTTTTCCCCCAGACTTGGTTTTCTTTTCCTCTGTTTTCATCGTCACCGGTCGGGGAACGTCTCCAGTGTCCCCCTTAACTGACATACGTGGAAAGCAACCACTTTTTCCGCATCACGTTTGCTTTTTCTCGGTCGATCCATTCTTGCCTTGGGGATATTTTTTTTGTCCACGTCCCACTGGATGACCCCCTCCTCCCTGTGTTTTTTGGAACACCCCTTTCTTGCTGCCACCCTTGAGGTTCTTTGTTCTAGTGGGACCCCCCTCGCTGCGTTTCCTCCTGGCCTTTTCTCTTTATGTTTCTTTTGCTGGACAAGGCGGTTCGATCTGAGTTTTTTTCCTTCCACCGTTTTCTTTTTTCGGCACCGATAATATCTTGCTCAGATGCTCCCGCTTCGCTGAAAGTGTTGTTACCCCTTTTTCCCTGGTCGGGAAATGGGAGAATCTGTCCCCCCTACTTTGCTCATTGACGGTTTTTTTGTTTCCCCTTGGATTTCCGTCACAGAGCGGGCTTCTTTTCCGATTACCGAACTTTTACGTTGCCCCGTTGGGGACTTCCGTTTGGAAACCGTCTAAGGGATTTTTGTTTTTTTTGTTTTTTCCAGTCTGATCGTTGTTCCCTCCCCTCGCTTACAAGTTCGGTGCTTTTTTTTCTAAACAGTGTCTCTGTCACCTGCCCTGCCCCAATTCCCCGCCCCCACGCTTGTTTCTTCGTACGTTTACGTCCCCGCCTTTTGTTCAGCCGGAGCTGGTGCACTTTCCAGTAGCTGCGGCGCTTGAGGCCCTGCACCCCATGCCAGACGGGAGCTTTACGGGTCTCCCTGACCGCTTTTTTTTTTGTGATTTTTCAGAAGATCAGGACACCAGTCTCCTTGTCGGCGTGTCTTATTTTGCTGGTTTTGGTTTTTATATGGCTGAGTTTGTAATCTTCACGCCCGGGTGGCCTCAGGCCGTTCGGACAAGGCCCTTTTCCCCCCCCCTGCGATCTATTTTACATGTGTTTGCTCCCATGCCTCCTTTAACTGATTGTCAGGCTTTTTTAACCCAGTTTTTTCCGGGAAAGCCCCTCCTGCCCCCGTCTGACCTGAGCTGTTTTGATGCGTCTTCAAAGACCCCCCCCCCCTGCCTTCCCCCGTCATTTTGGAAGCCTTTTAAGGGCTCGGTGCGTTGAGAACTGTTGGCGTGTGATTAAACGCCCCTTAAAGATGACCCAATAGTCTCCATGTTTTTGCCTGATTTGATTCACCGGTTTTTGGTTTTTTTACAGCAGACATTGCCCGTGAAAGGCCCTTTTTTGTCCTGCTGGTGTCCTCCTGTCCCAGACGCCCGGGTTTTTTCAGGTTCCCCGTCCGGAACGACACTGGAACCTTGGCCGTCTACGACCCAGACCCCATTTTTTCCACCTTACGTTTCCTTGGGGCAGTGTTTCTCGGGTTTTCGTACTTTTTTTTACCTGATTTCTTACTCCCTTTCCCTTCCCGCTCCCTTTTCGGGCTGACCGGTTAAGGTGCCCGTGGTTTTGCTATTTGACTTTGCTGTTTTTTCAAGCTTTTCCCCTCCCAAAGGTACGGGGAATACCAGACCGGTTGTCCCGTAGGACTTATTTCCCTTTACTTTGCCACTGTCCGTAAGTCTGCTCCTTGCCCTTTTCCCCCATCCCCAGCCCCCTGGAGTTCTCAGGAGTCCCTCTGTTCCTTTTCAAGTGCCCGGTCCCTTTCGTTCCTGCGGGATTAATCATAGCTCGTTCACATGTTCACCCCCCCCCCGGAGATGCACGGATTATGCTTGGGAGTGACTCGGCCCTTTTTTTTCTTGGGGAGTGGCTGACGATCATTGTTCGGCGGGCTTTCTCGCGTTCTCCCGGGCCTTCTTGTTTGGATCGCCCCTGACTTCCGTTGCAATTTTCTTTTCTGCGACGTCGCTTTCCGGGCCGGCTTTGGGCTGGGGGGGGGGCCTTTCCTTCTTTTTTTTCTATGATTTTTTTTTTTTTTTTCTGTTCGTTTAAGACCCCCCCTTCCTTCCCCAAACGGGACAGCCAGGTGGTTTTCACCTTTCCCCTTGGATCCTCTCTCCCCAAACCCAGTTACCCAGACCAACATTCAATCAACGTCTACCACACGTACCCTTCCCATCTGTTTTTTTCTCCTGGCCCCTGCTGGGCCCCTTGCCTTGTTGGTCACCGAAACTTTCCCTTCTAGCGGTGTTCGAGGAACACGGCAACGGGGTCACCCAGGCCCCGATCGATCTCATGTGTCACCTCTTTGTGGTCCCCTTGAATGATGCAGTTGAGTTGCCCCCCCAGTTGTTTTCCTGATAGATTTGCAAGTCGACCCTCGGACCACCCCCAGGAGCTCCTCCTCGTTTTTGTCCCCCCTTTTCGTGCAATCCTGGTATGTCCCAATGTCTCACGGGGGGATTGGCTTGTCCACCAGGGGCGGACGCCCCTTCCAATTTGGGTTGGAGGGTACTGGGCCCCCCCCCACGTTTGTTTTGTCCTTTACTTTTACCGGTTTCCTTTAGCCGCTGGTTTCCCGTTCGTTAGACTGTCCCGCCCTTCAGTTCATCCTTGGTTTGAAGAAGTTTTGACACACCGCCTCAAAACCTTTAGTTCTTATCATGTTTTGCTTGACGCAGGTCAGTGGTTTGGTGACTGTTGGACTTTTATCGGCTTGGTGTTTTTTTCCAGTTCCCTAATTTTTCTTTCTATGTTTTCCCAATGGCGATTGAGCCTCAATTAGGCTGCCCCCTCTTATTCAACTTTAGTTAGTGTTTGGCGACCGGTAGTGGTGGTCGCGAGGCCACGGGATTGTCCCTTTGTTCAACTGTTTGCGCAAATGGCTCTTTCTTGTTTGCACCTCTGCCCCCCAAAGAGTTTACCCCAAATTTTTCTTTCCTGGCGGCAGCCCTTTTGGCCTTGGTCGTCTTCCCGTGAAGCCCCAACCCTCCTCTTACTTTGTGGGGCTAGAGCTGGGGTTTTCGCCACCCTTTTTCGGAACCTAGTTTCTGGTACGCGTTCTTTTGCGCTTGGATCACCTTCCGCTTTTCCGCTTTTCTTAGGTCTTTTTGAGGGCTTCCCCCGTTTTTTTTCAGCCCCCCCTGCACTTTGGCAACCTTGACGGCATTGGTTCCTCTTCTTTTACTTACGTTTTTTGTTTTTGTGTTCTGTCGACCTTTTCCTTTTTAACCAACAGCGACTTTTGATTGTTTTTTTTTTCCCATTCGTTGTTACGATCCCTGCGGGCGGGCGTTCCCACTCTATGCCCCCCTCAGGCGTGGTACAGGCCCAGCAGCACCGCGGTGAGGACATCGTCCCTCTTTCGAACTGTATTGTGCTTTCTCCCCTTTGCTGATGCGTTTTGGTCTTGGCCGGGGAACGTTACCTGCAGGTTCTTTGGCCGCCTTGACCGCCTGTGACCGTCTTTGCCTGCGTCACAGTGCTCCCTACCCTTCCATGGTCTTGTAAACTTCCTTTCTTGGGCTTTTCAAACCCTTTCACTGGTCGGCCCTTTTTTCAGTCGGGTCTGGCTTTTTCGATGTTCGGTGCCTTTCTCCCGTCAGGGAGGTTCTACGTCACCCTTTTTTGAAAGTGTGCTTTTCCCTGAGAAACGTACCCTCCCTCTCAACGCCGTCACCCCCACACTTGCCACCGACCGTTGTTCGTTGCCGCCTTAAGGGACGCTCCCTTGTCCCCGTGCTTTTACTGCTAAATTTTGTATGGATTTTTGGTCTTGGGCCATGCTTCAAGACTCGTACCCCCGGCCGCGGCCCTGGTTTTCCCTGTTCTTCGGTGACTCCCATGTTCGGTGTTCTTTTTTGCGTTGGGAACCGTACCACGGTTTCTCCCCAGTCCCAACGTTTTTGTCGCCGCCTTGGTCCAATTTTGGCCAGATTCCCTTCCTCCTTGCGGCCCTTTCTTTCATTTTCACCCCGACCGGACGCCTGATTTTTTGTGTCCCCCCCGTGCTTTGTGGGTTCTATGTTTTCCTCCCTGATTTATTCCACAACACTGTGTTGCCCTGATTTCCGTCCCGCCCCATTTGTGGACAGAAGTTACACCCCTTGCATTATCTTCCTCCCCCCCCACGTTTTCCGGTGCTGTGCAATCATTTTTTTTGTTTTCCCCCTCGTCGGAAACCCCACCCCCCCGTTCTTGAGAGCCCTTATTTTCCCACCCTTTGCGCTTGGGAGTTTTTGCCTTTAGGGCCTTTGAGGCCGTTTTCAGGTTTTTTGATTTTGGGCGCGTCCTGTTGGCTGGCTTCCTCACTGTCCCCTGGTCAAGCATTTTCCCTTCTATGTTGGTATGGGAAACACAGCTCTCGCCACTTCGCACTCCGGACTCCCCAGCCCCTTTTTCCCCCCTTTCGGCGTTAGCTTGAATACCCACGTGCTCTGTGGGCGACAGTCGCTGCTGGCGAACTCCCCCCCCGTACACAAGACATTCTTCATGCCCCTTACCAGGTGTCTGCCCCCCCCGTTTTCTCAATTTGGGCCTCCCTCTGTTGTGTGGACCGTGCAAACGGTAGGTACCAAGTCGACGGATCCGATAGTTTTTTCATTCGGTTTGAAACTTTACTCCGAAAACGCACTCAGGAACTGGGCGTCCCTTTTAATTGAGCTCGGTACGTGTTGCTCCAAACTCTTTCTCTGTTTATTGCCAAGCAACAGGTGTCTCCTCGATGATTTAGTAATTGTAGCTGACGCCGACCGGTACGCCGTTTGGCTTTCCCCGTATTCTTCTGCTCTTATGTTCTTTCCCCCACACTCTTGGTCTTAATTTTTTTTGCAGGCCCGCTTGATTGCGTAAATCACAGTAGCATTTTTGACCCTGGGTGCTGATGGCGAAATGAATCATGGTCCACTTTCCCGGAGGGCCCCTCCAAGGACACCACTCCGCCCGTTTCTAAGTCCGTTTTTGGCACTTTTTCCTTTTTTTTCTGTGTTGTGTCGGAGGCCTAGCCCCCCCTTCCACCAGTCGAGGGTCGGCCGGAGTTCCCGTTACAACCGCGTAGTTTTTTTAAGTCGTGCAACGCCCCCAGGAGCAGGCTTCGGGGCTGTGGGTCGCCGGGTGGCCAGGGCCGCGACTTTGTCTCTCTCTTCCCCTTTCAGAGCACCCCCCTCCTCCAAAGAGCGGGCTTTCTGACCGTTCGTTAATGTTTTGTAGTGGGTGCGCGTCCACGAGCTCGTTCTTTGATTTTGTGTCCTTCGGTCCCCTGATCCACTTTCTCTCGGCTTTTGGGTCCGTACGGCGATCATTGCTACTCCTCCATCATTTCCCCTAGCGATGGTTGCATTTAGCTGGCGTTGGCTCGTCCTTTTCGTCATCGGCCCAACCGCCCCTCCTCAGCGCACCGGTGCAGGCCGCAACGAGTCTCTCCTTCCTTTTCGCTTCTCCCTGGTTCTCTCCCCACTCGCCGGTCTGCCTGTTGGTCTCCGGCCCGCCGAACAGCCTTGAGGCCAACCCGCTTTTTTCGGCGAACCAAAGGCGTTGCTTTTAGCAAGACCCGTTTTTTTTTTCGCTGCTGGCCTCGCCGCGCCCCCCGTTTCGAAGGACGTGTCCCAGTTTTCAGTTGCGTCGAACCACCTATCTCTGTGAAAATGGCCCTTGTGACCCGTCACGTGTTGTCTTTCCTAAGTGTAATTGGGGGAGCCCCCACCGTTGGTCCGGAATTTTTTTTATCCCTGTAATATATCTGGTCGGGTCCCACTTTGTTGACCCATAGATAGATCCATTTTCTCCGGTTTAGAGTGCTTTTCCGGACTCACACTGTAAGTCTTAGGCCTTTTGTTTTAAGGCTATGCCATCACGATCTATTCCGATAGTGGTTGCCACGAATATCTTTTTCTTGTGGTAAAAGTTACCCATTCATTAATTTTTCCCCCCACTCACCCCCCTTTCATTTTTCCATTTCCTCGTCCTGAATCACCTGGGCCATGTCGACGGCGCTTTTCCCCTCCCGGCTCAGTCCCCTCTTTCAAGCTCCCACGGTCGCTTTTTTTTCTTTTTCCTGTTTTGGGCTTGACACTTCGTTCCGTTGCTATTTTCACGCCCTTCGCCCGGAAAAACAGTGCTGCCCCCTTGCTTTTAAGGGTCACCCCCCTTCGCTGTTTCTCCGAAAGGACGTTCGTTTTGTGGCCGGTTGCCTTACGACCTGCAGCCACGATTCTCCCAGGACTAATTCCTGACCCTACCTCTCAGCTTTCCCCGGTGCCCCTGCAGAGGACCACCTTCGTGGTGAAACAACATCCTCACAAAGCGGTTCTTGTTTTAGCAGGGCCCGATTTATGCCGTTTTTCCGCGTGGCCAACCTTTTGCCACCTCCCTTGGTCAGCGGTAGATCTGCCCAGGTTCAGCTCCTGCTGGTCAATCCCAGTCCATGCTCTACAATTCATTTATATATTTTTAATTCGTTTTTGTCTTTTTTAGAGAAATTAGTGTTTCTCCTTGGGACACCTTCACAGGAAGGTTTCTTGTGTGTCAGGGCTAAGTCCCTGGCTCTTGTGACCCCCGGAAGGATCATCTTAGTAAAACAGGTACGTTGAACCAACGTGGGTTTGTTTTTTTTATTGACCCGACATCAATCTTCCTGGAGGTGAAACAACTCTTTCTAAGTCTATTTTCCGCCCGAATGTGGCCCAATTTCCACTGTGCAGTTCCCTATGGGGTTTCCAAGCCCTGTTCTCCATTAGTCCTGTTTCTCGTAGTCTTCCCCTCCCTGTACCGGTTCTTTGTCCCCCCGTGCCCACCCTCCAAGACCTGCCCGCACCTGCTAGTGACGCCCCTTGAAAGTTCGCACTATTGAAGTGCTTTTTCCTGTCTGCCGGGCCCTTTTTTCCCCCTTGGCAGTCCCTTGAATCCTCTTCACTTACGACCCAAGTTTTTTTTGAGCAACACGTTTGGGGTCCCCGAGTTCGATAAAATTTTCGCCGTAGCCCTTCTTGTTTCCCATTTGATCGGTCCTGACTTTGACCCGGTTCCCCCTTGGCCCTTGGGCGGGATTTCTGTTGGTTTTTACCACCTTTTTTCGCACCCCTATTTTTTGGATCGTCGGCCGATCGCTCCCTATCCCTTTTTTGGAGCTGCTACCTGAATGCAATGGCGTCGTTTTAAGGCAGCGACACCCCCGATATTTTGCACGTGCTGCGGATCCAGCCCCCGAAGTGCTTATTCGCTGACAAGACTTCCCCACCGTTGGAGGCCGTGGCCTGACATTTTTACATCCATTTGTTAGAAGTCAGTGGTTTCCCGGAGGATCGTGTTTTCGATCCTGACCGCTTTGGCGCTTTTTGAACCCACCGGCTTTCGTTCGGCGCTTCCCTCCTCACCCGTGTTTGTTTTCTGACCGGAATGCCCCGCTTTTGTTAGATTCGCTTTTTGCAAATGCTTGTTTCGTTGTCCCCCATTTGACTCCCCCCCCCATGATTCGGTTGTAGGGGGGACCGTTCCTCCTATGCCCCAATCCCCTTATTTTCCTCATTCCGAAGCAGTTGCGGTTCTTGTGGGCACCTTGTCTGGTGGGTCGGTTTGGCATACCGATCGGGAGATCCGTGTTAGAAGGTCCTTCTTTTTGTAAAAACTGTCCGGAGCACCTACTTGCCATTTTCCTTGTCTTATCTTTTGGCCGATCCCGACGATCTGAATCCCAAGTAGGAGTTAAGTACAAACCAGTCATGAACCTCTTCTGTTCCATGTTTCACCCCCCCTCCTTTCAGTTTGAGGACCTGTCAGCGCCTCCTCCGGACCTGTTGATAGGTTTTTGTTCTTAGTGGTGCCACGTTTTTCACCGTTAGACTTCGCCCCGTATTTCCCCTTCCATCCCCTTGCGACGGCACATACCCTCCTCATGTTGAAGTTTTATAGTTTGCCTTTTTTTTCAACGTCACCGAGTGCGTTGGGACTTCAGGAACCTGCTGACTCATGGCACTCTCCGTAACCCTGACCCCGCCCCCACTTTTTTGTTTTGCTACCGCCGCCCCCGTCTTGTTTGTTTTACTGCTGTCTAGCGTAAGTACCTTTTCCTACCATTTTTCTTAGACCACCGCCTCGCGTTTTCTGATGTTAACGATCAGCGTGCTGCTTTTGGGGTGTGAGACCTCGTGGGGCAGTTGTCCCGGGTGGTGGGATAAGCGCGACACGTGGCGACCTGGTACGTCCCCCCTTCCTTCTCGATTGCCCAAAGTGCCCAGTGGGTTGCAGTTTTACGTGCACCTGAAACCATTCCTCCCCCCACTTCTTTATCGGGGTACGTTTTCAAGTTGCGTTTAGGTTTCGTTTTCTTTCCACCGTGGTACCCCGTGGCAAAGTGGATAATATCTGCTGTGAGTTTTCCCCTTTGACACCAGGTCGCTGCGTACTTCGGTTGTGCTCGCTCGGTCCACTTCGTTCGGGTTCGTTGTTCCTGTCCGGTTTCAGTTCCTGATATTTTATTTGCCCCCGCGAGGTGGGATCGCCCAGTGCCCGACGGGTTGGGGAGCCTCATTGACCCCCCGACTAATGTGCTGGGACGGGACTTCAGTTTTTGCCCCCTGCGTTTGTTTGAGCTTTCTGGTTCCGTTACCGCCAGAGTTTTCCCAACTGGCACCCAGGTTTCTGGCCCTTCTTGACCCGTTTGATGTCTCACACAAGGGACGGCTTACTTCCAAACGGACCCGCGAAGACCGCTCCAGCTCGCCTTGGTTTCATCCCCGTGGCAGCCTTTGTGCTTCGACCGCCCCCCCTAGTTCCCCTTTTGCTGCGAATGGAGGCCACGTTGCCCCCCACCCAGTTTTTTTTTAATCCGTAGTTTGGGTCCCGTGCCTGCGGGGCCACCCAGGTGGGGAGTTGTTTTCGTTTCGGGACCCCCACCAGGTTTGCTCGGGAGTGTGTACTCTCCCTCGTTGACCAAACCTTATGCCCTGCTGCGTTTTGCGTGCCCGTCGAGTACACTTTCCCTGGTTCCTTGTTGGCCTCTTTCCCCCGGTTTTGTTGCCGCTTGCCAGGCTTGTCTGAACCCCCATTCCTGACTCCCAACTGCTGACTGTCGGGGTGGTGACTTTTCCGTGCTCCACCACCGTACCCCCGTTGTTGTTTGTACACTTTGACCGTCCCTGGCGTGGGGCCCGCCGCGGTGTTTCGTTTTTTTTTTGTTCGTGTTTACATTTCAACGCCCCCCTTCATACTGTTAATGAGACCTTTCTGGCCTCGTCTCCGTTCCCCGGTGCTGGGCAGGCGACACCGTTTTTCCCCCCTAGTTTGTGCTCCCGGGTAGGGGTTGAAGGTTCTTGATTCCTTCGTTGGCTTCGTTCGTGGGGCTTTTTTCAAACTTTGAGTTCTGGAGCCGGCCCTTTTTTTAAACTACGCATGGTAAATCCCCCTGACGCCGTTATGTTGAAGACACCCTTTTCCTGGGGGTCCGTCCTTTTTTTTCCAAGGGGCGGCCCTTGCTTGTCGGTCCCGTACTGGGATCGGGCCGGAAAATGGTCCTGGCGGTACCCCCATTTATTTTTTCCAGGGAAGGAAATTTGCTTTGCGGCGGCGTTTTCGTTTCAAATTTTGCCTAACCGCCCTGCACGGGGAGTATCTGCGTTTCCTTAACCCGTTTTTTTTTTCCAGCATTTTGTGGGCCTCTATTTTGAAAGAGGCTGGTTCCCCGGGTCACGTTGTGCTCATTTTCTGGTTTATGGCTGGCCGGCTGGTTCTTAATTCCGCCCAGCGTTTCCCCTTTCCTTCTATCTTTTATCTCTTTTCCTCATTCTCGTTTTTTTCTCTAGCCCCAGCGCCGGCTGGTGGAATTCGGTCGTTCCCATCCATAGGGCGGGCCGCCCCATCAGCTCATTCCCGTCCCTTCAGCTCCCCCGATAACGTCCGAACGTCAGACGCGTCTTCCACCGTTCTCTGCGTCCCGCTCTAGCCCCCTTTTTCTTTTTCCGCGTTGGGCTACATGAACCAGGTTTACGACCGCTTCCCAGTTTCTTTTTTTTTCTGGCCGCCGTGGACCGAGGTAATCGGCCACTGTCATCCGTTGATGCCCCCCCCTTTTTCCAGCCGGGCAGGGGCGCCCTGTCCCGGCACCCCTTTACGGCGTTTTTCCGTGCTTCGGTTAAGTTACCAGGATTCGTGATGGTCGGCCAGGGCTTTTCCCTTTGTTTTCGTTTCTCGACGTTGAAACGGTGCGCAGTTTCTGTTTTTCCTTTTTCCCACGAGCCCCCTTTGAGCCCCACGGGTTTCCCCCGACTGGCCCATGGAGGTGTCTGGGGCCAGCCAGGGCGTCTTGGGCCCCGCTTGACCTTTGGGGTTGCATTTGGATATGATGCCGTGGTTGTTTTTTTTTTCATGAATGATTTCTAAAGCGTTCTCCCTTCCGGGTTTTTTCCCTTTTTCTGCGGCAACGTGCTTATGAGTTTTCACCGTCCCTTTTTACCCCCACAGGGTCCCGTGGTAGTTCTCAGTGCCGTGTTGCTTTTGTTTTTCCCTTCTCGGTTTCAATTCCTCCCTTGACGCCATGGCTTTTTTGCAGATTTCTTCCCCCCCCCGGCCGACGCCGTTTGCTTTTGGGGGTTTAGGATGTTCGCTAGCGATTTCCCCCCCCAACGTGTTTAGCCGTCCGCTCGAAAATACAGCCCATCTTTTTCCCCCTTCTCGTTTCTCAAAAACCTGGTGCCTGTTTGTCGTCGAGCGTCTATTTCGGTCGAGGACCTGCCTTCGATTTCCCCCGGATTTTTTTTCATTCTTTCTTTCTGGTCGTTGGGCGCTCTTCGCTTTCATTGCGTTTATTCCGGCCGTTCTGGGTGTTCGCGCGGCTGCCGGTTTCACGATTTGGTTTTACTGGTGGCCGCTGTTTTTTTTCGGCCTGTAGCCCGTTTTCTCACACTAGACCGTCACTTTACCCTTCTGCCTATTGCGTTTTTTTAACCCCTTTCCCCCCTTTTTTTTTTGGGGCCCCCCAAGCGGATGATTTTTTTTTACCACGAGTCATCATTGTTTTAACTTTTGACCCCCCCGGGACATTATTAGTACAGTGAACCTTTGGCTCGATCCCCTCCGCTGTTGCGCCGAATGGGTTTGTTCCTTTTTTTGCCGCTCAGCCGCGGTTGAGACGTCCCTTGACTTTGTTTGTCCTTGTGTTTCCAGGAACCACGAACAACCCCACGATCGGAACAAATGTGCGTCCCCCTTTGGCTCTGACCTGGCTTGCGATGGTCCGTGTGTTTCCGAAGTAGCCCTCGTAGGACGACTTTTTTGCGCATCTTCTCTTACTTTTTGTTCTGTTGACGCTTCCGTCAGGTTATTTTCCTTGTCTTTGGTATCCCCAGCTGTTTCCCCTTCGGGTCAGGTTTTTTTGCATCCGCTGTCCAGGTTTTCCATCACGTTTTTTTGGTGGGTCTTTCGACTTTTACTTCATGGTAGACTTTGGCGGTTCACCGGCGACCACCCCCTCCGAAGGTTGACTGTCTGCGGCCCCCAATTTGGGTCTTGTTGTTAGATTAGCCCAGTTTAGTCCCCGTGGTGAAAGCCAGTTGACCCACGCTTCTGTACCCGTCGTTCCACATTCCCCAGTCCAATTGGCTTCGGGGCTTTACGGCTTGACGGTAAGCGGCCAGGGCCCAGGATGGGCGCTGTGTCCACGGTTTCCCTCGCCTTCTTTGACTCCCGAGCGAGTTTGTTTTTATTTCCTGAGTTTCGTTGCGCCTGCGCGTCACGCCAGCTCGTTCATTGACTTGGTCATGTTCCCTTTTCATTTTTATCGCTCGTCATCGTTTTTTCGTACCTTTGCCCCTCGTTCCTCCCTCACGCATCGAGTCGACGCTTTTTTTTAGTCCTTTCGGCTCTTTTATTGAGATTTAGACTAATCATCTTGCTCGGCCCCCCCCCTTACCGGGCCCTCCTTCAACCCGTTTTGCTTGGTCCGCCGGTAGATGATATTTTTTTGTTCCCCCTGCTTCTTTCGTGGACCCTCCTGCCCCCCCGTCTTTTTTTTTTGTAGCCTAATTTTGCCGTTGGCTGTGCACCCCATGCTAGGCGACAATGGAGTGCGGCGTTAGTCGTTGGATTGACCAGGAAGTGGTTTTTTTTGAGCTGTTCCGGCCGGTCTGTGCGAGCGTATTTTTTTTCTTTTTTTTTTTTTACATCCAGCCCCGGCTTGAGCGAGCCCCAAACAACCAACCCCCCCCCAACACACCACCAACCCCACCAACCACCCCCTCGGAACTATCCTGGACCACTTGTTCCGACCTGAATAGACCCTTTCCCCAGCTGATTCTTTGTAATCCTTATGACGACCCGTGGTCCTTGACGAGTTCGGTCATCGGAAATAGCCAGGAGTCTGGTGTTTTCAGGTCCGCCATGAAAAAGTCTGTTGCAGTTTCCCTTCCACGTTCCGGGTTCCCTGCTAGTTCGCTTGATTTTGCATTTTCTCGGCCAGCAATTGATCATTCTTTTTGTGACTTTTTTGGCGTTAAATTCAGGGACACTCCCACGTAGTTTCACCCCCTGGTCGTCTTTCCTCTCTTTTTCGCTCACTGGCCTGTCCTGTGACTTCCGTGCGATTTGGGTCCCATTCTTCGGCGCCACAGTTTTTGGTTTTTTCCGCCAGTTGCTCCCCACTTTTCGCCGTTCGGCGATTCTTTTTTTCCATTGACAGTACAATCGCTTTGGATTCTTCCCCGACGAAACTCGGTGTTTTGCGTTGCCCAGTTTTTGTGTTGTCCCCCGGAGCTGTTCGCGTTTTATTTTCTTTATGGCCTTTTTGCCTTTCCGACCGTTTTTCCGCCTAAACGACTCAGAAACCCCGTCCTTTGTTACCCTTTCGTGGTCCCTTCAGCTCTTTGCAATTTTTTTTTTCCATGCGGCGGGGTTCGCCACTTCGGTTCGACCCCAATCGTTTTGCCCCGAGTTTCGGTTCTTTGTTCGTGCTGATTTCCGTCCATCTGCGTTTGCCCCACTCGTGTGCCGGAAATGGCCCTTTTCTTTCTCGTTTCCCGGTTTGTCCAGTGCTCGGCGGTAAGCAGGGAAGTTCCCCCCCCCTGACTCCTTTTATTTTCCCTTGTGATTTTTGATTCTTTGTCGTCTTCGAAGGGGAATTATAATTTTGGGTTTGATGCAACCAGATGTTTCCCACCTGGTCCGGTCTAGCATCATCCCCCGGAGTTTTTCCCCCCGGTTTTGTTGATTCCGTGCATACTCAAGGTGTCACCGTTTCATTTGAGCGTTTTTCCGGCCTGAGGTGATACCTCCTGCACTTGCACGATTGCTCTTTGGACCACGTGGACTTTTGTTACTTTCCGTTTCGTCCCTTCCTTTCTGGCCCGGGCGGCCAGGTTCCAAAACTATTTCTGAAACTTTTTTTGGATTACTTGTTTTGGCTGAAACAGTTTTGATTTTTTCTAGTTTACCTAATTTTGGGGGACTTGCGGCAGTAAATCGCCGAACGGGGTTTTTTGGTTCTTTTACTTTATGGCTGGCCTCCTTTTTTGCATTTCATAGGAGTGTACTTCGCCTAATTCCCTTCCCATTTTAGGTGATCCGACCCTGCCGTATTTTTCGTAGCCGTTTTGGTTTGTTGGGTTTGTTTCGTGGGTTATTTTTTTACGCACGATCCGTCGCACCTAGCGATTGGTTTTGTTTGATCTTCCCCCGGTCGAACGCGTGACCTACCTTCAGCTTGTGGTTTAAAACTTGTTTCAGACTTTTTTTTTTGCCTTACCCGTGGCTTTTTGCAAGCGGCTGGCGTTGTGCCTTACCCTCCCCGCTATCGTTCTTATTGACCGGACTGTTCGTACCCCGGTGGGACGGGGACCTTTTATTTTTTTTCCCCCCCAAACGTTTTCATTCATGTCGGTTACGCTTCCTGAGTTCTTTTTAAAGGAGATCTTTGTTTCCCCCTGTTGGACTGGTTGCGGCTTCGAATTTTCCGGCCTGCTTTGTGTGTGTTCCACCTTGCCTGTTTTTTTTCATACCGCCCCACACGTTTTTTTTTTTGCGGTTCGACTACCGGTAACGCCCGCCCTTGTGCCCCCTTTGGAGCTGGGGCAGCTGTCGCTAGGACACCCGGTCTCCGAGGCGTTATCCCCTTCGCGGGCCGTTCCTTTTGCGGATTGTTTTTGCACTCTCATCGGGAAACGCACTCTTTTCCTTTCGGCTTGCCTTTGCTGGTGGTTTTTTTTTGCTGACAGGTTTTTTTCGATCGGCGCTCCCGTGTGGGTCCCTCCGCCGTTTAGACAGACGCCGGTCCCCCACCGACTTCGTCTGGAAGTGGCTTGATACGCCAGTGTCGCCTTCTTTCCGATTTCCGAGGACCAGTGGAGGGAATTTGACCCCATCTTCCCCCCCACGTATTGGTACTTGCCGCCTTTGACGCGTTCTCGCAACTTACTCAAAGGACGCCTTTGCGAATCCTTCAGTTTCCTACGTGTTTTAGTACCGTCGCTTGCGTGCGTCATCCCCCGGGTTTAATCCCATCCCGCCCGAGTTTTCGTTCCCCCTGGGCGGCCGATACTAGGTGCGTACTTCCTCCAGCCCGCCTCCTGTTTCCAGCTATTGGCCCCAGACTTGAATGTTTGTCGGTTCAATGTGTACCCCCCCTCGTGATGGACCCTGGGCGCGTCTTACAGACACCCCGAAAAAAGGTGGTTGGTTTTTTCACGTACTACCGGTTTTGTTTCTGTCGGGTTCGTCCCTGTGACAATGATTCTTCGCCATCTCAAACGCGGTCTTTGTGCCTTTTGTTCACCCTCCCTCCAAGCGGTTTTCTTTTTCCTGTTTAGTTTAACTCTTTTTGGGCCTTCCCCCTGTTAGGGTATCTTCGCCCGTTGTACGTGGTGAAGAAACTCCCCGGTCGTTGTTTACCCCCGTCAGTTACCTTTTGGAATACGATTTGCCCAACCCTTTCCGTCTTACTACTCTTTGTACCCTTGTCTCACAGGCACCCATCTCCAGGGATTTCTTCCTTCGCCTTTTTTTAGCCGTTCGTTCTGCAAACTGGGCGCGTTTCACGTGGTCAACCGGGTCGTGCTTCCTCCCCCCCCCCCCCTCTGGTCGCGGTCCCCCCCTGCACCCAAGGCCGCTTTTTTTGCTGGGTGGTTGCTCGTTTCCCTGTGCCGTGCGCTGACGATCAGTCGGTTCCCGGCCACAACTTGAACGAGTTAGGCCAGCAAGTTTTTTTTTATCGGCCCAAGACGGCCGTTTTAACCCAGGCCTTATCTAAGTCGCGACGGCCATTTTGCTGGGGGGAAGGTTTTTGTTTGTTGCGCCCCGTTGCTTTTTCTACGTCCAAAAGCCCTGGTTGCTGGCCTTTTGACAGTTTATCCGTGCCAAACCAGTTTTCTGTTAATCGCCCTACCGCGCCGTGACACGACACCTCCCAGTTCTTTTGAGGGCCGCGATGGTCCACCTTTTCCCGGTTGTTTCCCGACCGGACATTTGGAAGATCTTATTGACGTAAGACCGGCACCCGGACCAGTTGTTCCGGCACTAATCGATCTTAAAAGGGACCCTGTTTTTTTTTTTTGAAAGTTTTTTCACCACCTTGGTTTTTAGGGTCATTGGTTGGTTACCCCCCCGTTTTTGTGAGGGCTGAAATGGTCTACCTTTTTCACACACCTTGGGGCAGGGATTCCTTCCTTTCTTTGGGTTGAGGCATTTTTGCTCACAGTTCCTTGGCCATTTATTCATTTTTTTTTCTGTCCAAGTTACGTCTTCACCCCCCAAGGCGCTGAAATTTCTTGTTTCCTTTTTGTTCCTTTTTTGGTCAGTTTCATTGGCTCTCACTGACCCGCCGTTTTGTCCCAACGGGTACTCCCCGGAGACCCGCGGTGTCTAGTTTTTAGTTTTTTTTTTTTTTGTTATACTACCCCCACTCCCACTTCATTGAGCATTCCCCCCTGCCGAAACCCCCGGTTGAGTCATTACTGTGCCGGTTTTCTGCCGAAAGTTTCCCTCTTTTGTGACCTTCCCGGTGTCCCCTTTCGTTGTGGCACAAGGCAGGAGGCAGCTTTCTCTCGTTTTTTTTTTGCGTTTTTTTCACCTGGTTTTTTTTGTTGCTTGGCGGGAGGGGAACCCCTCGTGACAGGTGGTCACTTCCCGTGTGCCGGCTTTGTTTTCCCTTGCGGTTGGTTGGTTGATGACCTTGTGTTTTTTTCCGTTTTTTTTTCTGGCCGCACTGCCGCCGTTAACCGGTTTAAAGGTTTGTACCCTTCGTCAGGCGTGCCCCCTTACTTTGGCGTTTTTCCCAAGGGCCTTTCACTGGTTTCCAACGTTTCCCGTGCATTGGGGGCCGAGACGCTGGCGGCGCCCCCTTACTTTAGGCCCGGTTTTTTCGAGGTCTTGGCCCTTACGATCGCTGCTGGGAATTGTTGTGCCTTTGCCGTTGTTGTTTTCTGTCTTGATGGGGGACGGGCGGGGTCCGGCGCGGCGGATAGTAGCCCCAGGCCCGGTTGCTGTAGTCCTCTCTCTCCTCCTAGTTTTTTTTTGTGTGTTTCGTTCAGATCATCGAAAACAGGCCCTTGTTATGGTCGACTTCCTTTAACGACTTTCACATCTCTTGGCTCCCCCCTCATCAGCTCAGTCGTCCTGTCACCTGCAGATAGTAGACACAGGTTTTTTCCTTTCCTCGTCCCTTTTTTGCTTCCCTGGCTATTGCCGAGCTCTCGCCCTTTCTTGATGGAGTTGGTCTCCCTGTATGGTGACGACCGCCCCCTGCTTCTGTTTTGTGTGACAGTTGAATTTTCCGCGTTTTGTGCCCATGTTGCCGGTTTTTTTCCCCCCTTCGGCGGGAACGGACAGCCGTTGTGTTGGGGCGGACCACCCAGGCACGGTGGGGTCCCCTGAACCGTGCGGGAATGGACAGGATGTAATCTTTTTTTGTTTTTTTGCGGTACACCAGCTCCCCAGGTGTTCCGAACGACGACCCTTTTTGAGACATTTTTGTCTTTCCATCTCCCCCCCTGGTTATTACCCGGCCGCACCCCCCCCGAAAAAACGGTTCCCAGTCTTGAACCGGTTTAGGAATGTCCTGAAACGTTCACGTTTTGAAGCCGGGAAGCGTCCAGGTGTGGGGTTGTTTAATTCTTCCAGGTAATGTGATTTGTGTAGGTTTTTTGGTCCATTTTTATACCATTCGGACGTCCTTTTCGTGTGGGTTTTTGGACGGTCCGGTTCCTGGGCCCTTGAGTGGTCGGTGAAGTTCCACCTGCCCCGTCCGAACCATCGTCCACTTGGAGTTGTACGGCTTTTGGGGTTTTAGTGCAAGGCTTCTTTTTTGTTTGTTCGGTGACGACCTTCGCCCTTGGAACTTTCTCACGGCCCTGACTGCCGGCTGCCGGTGGTTGTTGTTCGAACTTCCTCTCTTCCACGGGGTCCTCCCCTTTCCTCTTCATAGGTGGCCAGTGGTCAGTTGGTTCTCCTCTCGTTCGACCCCTTTGTGCCAGGTGCAGTTGTTCTTGGCTGTGGACCCTTGTCTGATGTCGTTTACTTAGGGAACCGGCGTTCGTTTTCTGGCTGGCTCCCCTTTAGCTGGGGCGTTTGTTTTTGTTGTTTTTGCGGAGTTGTTCTTTGCCTTCATGTTTTGATGCTGCTGCGGTTCCACGAGGGCCTACAACCTGTTGCTTTTGTGTTAGTCCTTCCCCAGCCCCTCTCGTCACGGAGCCTTCCACGACTTCCCCCTTCCATTCCCGTCGGATGTCTTCGTTTCCTTGTTTCTTGCCCCCGTTGCCGGTTCGGTTTTTTTTTTGCCGATCGCTTGCCACGACAACACGTGCCCTCGGGTGCCAAAACCGTAACCCCCTTGTTCATCCGCGCCCCCGGGCGAGGCCCTTCACTACTTTTTTATCGCAGGCCTTTTTGGGTCAGGCACGCGTTTTTACCTTTCCCCGAGGGTCGGTGGTTGCACGCTTTTTCCCCACGGTTTGCCACTTTCTTGCCCTTGACCGAAGCATAGGCCCCCACAGTTTTTTTGTCGTGCGTTTTGACTGGACGCTGGGGCGATTTTGCCTTGAAGGCACCTTAGCCATAGTAGGTCGCGGTCATTTTTCAGCTTTTTTTTTGTTCTTTCCGTACTGGGGTGGGACTGACTTTCCCCTGCCCCGGTTCTCCCCCGGTAACTTTCGTGACACCGTTTCTCTTTGACATGTTTTCCATGGAGGTCTCCCCCTTGATTGCAGCCGTTAGGGGTTTTCACCGTTTCGCCCTTTCTCTAGTTTCTCTTTGTCAGAAATCCATTTTTTTTTCAAAGGTACTCCCTTCCATTGGCCCCGCTGTTTCCCCTGGGAGTTGTCGGCCCAATTTTTTTTTTTTTTCCCGGGGTCGTTCCGCCCCCCATTTTTCCGTGTAGAGGGTTATTCGTTTTTTCATGCCGTTTCGACCACCGTTCTGTCCCAGTTGACCCCTCTCCGCGCCTTCCACTCTGGCTTCGGGTTTCGTGTTTTTTACCGGGTAGAGCATTTTCCTTTCCGGTTCATTGATTTTGCGGTTTGTCTTCCCCTCTCCGCCGCGTAAGGCTGAAGGATTCTTAGTTTTCCCTTTTGTGCGTTCGTCTCTTCCCACGTTATCCCACCTTGTTTTTCCTTTGATTTCCGTCCCTCCGACTGGTCTTCTTCGCGTTGGGGGCGTATTCCTTCGCTCCTGAGAGTCAGTAATGTCCCCGTTGAGCGTTCTCGCGCTTTGTTTTCCACCGGCTCTTTTCGCACCGGATCTTCGGTTTTTGGCTTGTTGGTCCGTTCCCACCCGCAAGCCTACGCCCCCCCTGGCCCGGACAAGCCCTCCTGGCTCGCGGCCCCTTTGTTTTTCGAGCCTGATTCAAATCCATGATTTCCGTCGGACGAGCCTGGTTTTCGCCTGTCTTTATGTCCCTATTTTAGACCCCTTTTCGGACTTCCCCCACCCTGTCGGCTTTTTCCACATTGGTTTGCTGGTTAGTTTCCCTAATTCCCCAACTTTCTTTGCTGTAGGTAGGCCTTTCCCCTTTTTCGAAGGCTTTTTTTTCTTTTCCCCCGAACCCCCCCCCCATTTTTTTTTTTTTCAGGTGAACTTTTATTACGAATGTGCCTTCCTGTTCCCGCGCTGATTTTTAGGTTTCCCCAGAGGGAACGGAAGCACCTTGTTTTTTTTTTGGGCCTTTAGTTCCCGGCAATTCCTTCCGCTCTCGTGGGGCTGGTCAGCCGGACAGAGCTCCCTTTTTTTACATTCCCTTTGTCGGCTGTCGCCTTCAACCCCGTGCCGTTCCTTTGGGCGGTTCTTTTCGACGGAATGGCAGATCGTCAGCCGCTTATCGACGTTTTCTACCGATTGTGCTTGTTGGCCTTTCAATGTTTCATCGCCCACCCCCAACGTCAAACGACCCCCACACTGGGTCCTCAGAGATGGTTCCCTGGGGACCTTTGGACCTGGCTTTGCGGCTGATGTTTCCATCGTCTTCCTGCCGGCGGGACGCCAGAGTGCTCACCTTTTTCGCTGGTCGTATTTCCCTGGTTCCTTTTTTCCTCTTTCCTGAGTCTGGACTTCCCGCCGTTCGATTTTGCCCCCTTTTTCTGGGTTGTGCTGCTTCCCCTTTTTTCCAACGAGATTTTCGTGAGGCTCTTTAGTTGTGTTTTTCTGGGTTCTGGTGCCTAAGTGCCGACGACAACTACTAGACATTAGAAGTAGGACTGGTCCGTTTTTTTTTTTTTTCCCTGTCCTCTCCTTGCCCGGGTTCCTTTTTTTGCCCCGGTCCACCTTGTTGAGTGAACCCCTCCTCCCAGAGGCGTTTCGGGTGTGCCGAAGGTAGGATCCCGTCATTCGATCCAAAAGATTTTCCCCTTCCCGTGGTAATTTCCGCTCGTTTTTCGGTTTTGCTTTTGTCACTGGATGGGCCTTTTGATGCTTGTCCCGGCCTCTGGCCACGGTCGGCAATGGCCCACGCCTCCTCTTCTTTAATAATGAAGTTTGTTTGTTGTTTTCTGACGGTCTCTCTTGTGCTCCTGGCCCTCGCTTTCTTTTGGCACTATTTTCCCTCTATTTTCTGGACACTTTCTTTGTGGTTTTTTTTTTTTTTCTCTACCCCGTTAGCTTCCCCCCAGCGGTTTTTTTTTTGCTAGATGGTTGGCAATTTCCTCAGGGCCTGACCCCCCCCGCTTCCCCCCCCCGTTGAGAGTGTTGCCGATTGTTTTGCGACCTTGGTTTTTTTTTGGTTAGCCTCCCTGTGAAGCTGTCGTTGAGTGTAAGACTTTTTTCCGAACTTCGTCCTGTTTTCTTCCGTTTTTTTTTTCGCACGCCGTGATTGGCCTGCCCCAGGCCACTTAAGAAACAGAGCGTTTGTTGTCCAGGCCGGCGTTTTACTAGGGTCCTTTTCTCGGTTTATTGTGGAGTCCATCCTGGGGAATCTGGTCCATAAGGGGATCTTGGTCCCCTTCCAGTGGCTTTGGCAAGTTTGCCCGGTCTTTTTTCGTGGCTGGCCCTTGAGAGCGATTGGAACCCAATAGCTTCTGGCCCCGGTCCATTGTGATGTTTACCAGCGATGTCTTGTTTTCTTGGCGTCGTTTTGGGTCCTTTAGCCCCTCTTGCTTCCTGGTTCGGAACCTCTCTGGTCTGATCGATGAGGCCCGCTTTTCTTGGAATCCCCTTTTCCCCGGTGACCCTTCGGTTTGAAAGTGGTTTTTTTTTACCGGGTTTGCCAGTCCTTCCGTGATCTTCTGAGGGGCTGTCCCCCCTCCAAAAAGCCTTTCCTTTTTTTTTTTGCTTATTCTTTTTTCGACTACCCCCTCCGTCCTGGAACCCATGTTTGGTCTCTCGGTATCCTCACGTCCTCTTCAAGTCATGTTGTTTTCCGCAGTTTCCGGGGACGTTCGCCTTCCCTGTTTTACCGGCGGGTTTTTTTCTTGTTAGAAAAAAAGCTCGTTAGGGAGCTTTTTTTGGCAGTTTTCAGCCCACGTCCCCGCCTTTTTTCTTGACTAACCCGACGGCCCGTAATTCGTCCCCCGAGTGTTGACCGATTTTTAGCTGAACTTTGACCCACATTGGATCAAAGTTTTTTTATCTACCTGTCCCTCGGGCGTCGACTCCTCTTGGATTGAAGTAAATCGGGTCACCATTAAGATTTCGTTTTTGGAGGATTTTTCCCTTTGTGTTGTTATATTTGTTTGAGTCCGTCGTTTTTCCCCTGCTCCCCCTTTTCCTATCGTGTCTCAAAAAGCGCCGTCCCCCCCAAAGTGAGATCTTTACCCGTGTTTTTTTTTCCTCTTCTTCGTCTTTTTTTTAATCTGCCCCCAACCGAATTTTTTGATGAAGTTTGTATTGCAGACCCCCTTTTTTTTTTCATTGGACCACCCCCTTCCATGGAAGACTTTCCTTCGTGCGCAACGTTCATCTGGCTCAAACCCTTAGTCTACCCTTCCCCGAGGCTCTGGTTGCCGTTTTCCTCCTGAGGAGGCCCGGGACCCGATGACACATCGTTTGGCTCAATGTCCTTTCACAGGGTCTCCCCGCCGACAGCCCGGCAACCTGCCTTTTGGAACGTAGTTCCGGACTTTTTACCGGAAACGCTTGTTTTTTGGTAATGCTTCCCGGCCGACCTTTGATGTTATTTTGAGTTCTTTTTTTTTTCTTTACATACCCCCGCACAAAGGGTTTTTTTTTGTCAAGAGGCTCTCCCATTTTCCTTGCGTTTTTTCTTTTTCGCGAAATTTACGACCATTGAAGTCTCCCTCTCCCGTGCTCTAGGAGGGTTGATGGACCCGATCGTTGGCTGTCCCTTGGTTAGAACAATTTTTCGGTCCACTGGTATGGTCCCACGGGTTGTTTCCTGCAAGCGGTCCCGACACGACGGGGAAGCCCATCCCCGGCGTGCACGTCGGCTTAGCCTGTTCAGAGACAGGTCCCATCGCATACCGTTTTCCCGTCGCCCATCAGGTTTCCCGTAACTTACCTTTCTCCACTCCGTCTTTAACGGACGGCCTTGTTTTCTCTGTCGTTAGGTCAAAGGGTGCAGCCTTTTTCCCTTTGTGACTCCTCAGATGGTTCAGCTTTTTCTTCATTGTTTTTTTGGTTTTATCTGTTTTGTGGATTTAGAGACCTCCCTGGTGGATTTCGGGTCCCCGACGCTCATTGTAGGTGTCACTGATTCTTAGTTCGCATGGTGCCCCAGAGGTTGTTTCACCAGACTTCCGTTCACTGTCCTAAGGAAGCGACGGCATTGGGGGGGGGTTGTTTCTTTTTCCTGCGGTTTCGTGTATTTTTTCTCTTGCGGCTTTCTTCTGCCAGGACGCAAAAGTCACAGGTGCTTGACCTTTTCCACGTCTTACTCGCTTTCCTCAAACCCTCCGCTGCCTCCCCCTGGCCTAAAAGGCTCCTCCCCACGTTTCCGCACTTTTTGCGTTTGATAAGGGACCTGATGTTTTTCGTAATTGTGTCCTCGAAAGACCATCGACGGGTATGTTATTTCCACTTCCTTTCACCAGTTTTGGGGGGGCGCGTTCGATTGAACCGGGAATGGGCTGGCCACCTTGCCGGAAGCGGACCACTGGTTTTCACCCCGTTTGTTCTCTGTGTCATTTCCTACAACCTCGGGACACCATTCGGCATGGGGTTTTTTTTTCTTTTATCACCCAGTTGTCCCCTGGCCATGCGTTCACTTTGCTGCCATTACCGTTGCCCCCAACCACATAGTCCCCTCAAAGTGCCGTCCTTCCTTTTTAAGGTCCCTTCTCCTCCCCGTCCAACATTCGTTTTTTTCCCTGCATTGACCGTTCCCCCTTGGCGAGACGTCGTTTTCTTTTTGCCCCCGTTTTTCTGTTTGCTTCAGTTTGGCAACCCACGGCCCCTTCTGAGTGTTGCAGGGGAAACGCTCCCCCCCCTTTAGCGGCCGTCTCCTTTTGTGAGGGCAGGCAGTCCCAACGGTTTTGGTTTATTGTCTACCCCGTCGGTGTCAACGCGGGGCTTGCTTGGCCCAGGCGTGAGTAAGTGTTCTTTTCGAGGTCTTCTGTGAGGGCTGTTTTTTGTTTTTAGTAGATTTCTCAAGAAGGGTCACTTTCCCGCGTCAGTGATGGCGTTTTTTTGACCCAGTTCGGTTTTGGGTTTTTCTCCTCGGTCACGGGTGACCTTCTGGGCAGGGTGTTTTCTTGGTCCTCAATTGTTTTCTTTCCATTGACGTTTTTTTTCATCCAAGTCGTTCATTCGTGACCGTGCTTGGCTTTCTTTTCCTAATTCCGGGGAGAAAACCCCGGCCCCCGCAACTTTTCATAGAGTCTGGCGGCTCAACCCCGGTTTTTTTTCTAAAGACAGGCCCGAGGTCTTATGGTTGGACGACGTTTTTTCGAGTTTGAGGGCGGTCTTTTTTTTTTACCTTTTGGGTTATTTCTCCCCTTTGGCTCTTAACTAATCTCCCTCCTTGATGTTTTTCTCTCTCTACCTCTTGGTTGTTGGACTCTCCTCACGTCTGCCGGATGGGCCTGCAATTCGTTTCCTTCCCTTGCTTTACTTCCATCGCTACGCCTTCCCGTCCATCCTCTCTTCATTTCCCCCCCTCGCCATTCCTTTCTTCCCACAGAGACGCCTACCCACTTGGATTTAGAAGAGCCTTTCTTTTTTTTGGTTTTTCTCCATGACGATTTTACTCCTCCAGGCCTTCTTATGCCTTTGACCGTTCTTGTACTAGTGCACTTTTCCCTTGTCTATTGCGGCCAAGACCCTGCCGACTGTCCCTCGGTTCTGCCCACAGGACGTCGGCCAGACGGTTGCGACGGTTACAGTGCCAAGCTTTCTTCCTTGTTTTTCAGTATCCCTTTTACGCCGCACTGCCCATCGCGAGCTTGGTCCCCCTCCATAAAGACCCTGATGAAGACCTTCCCCCCCCCTTGCCTTTTTCTTGTCCCTGAAGAACTTGGGTTTCCTTTCTGCCAGGCCCTTCCTTTGTTTGGGGCCTTGTCCCATGGAGTGGGCCGTTGGTGCCATGATAACCCTCCCTCCCAGAGGGCGCCGTTGGTCCGTCCCCCCTTGGTTGGTTTTCCACCCCGCCGGCGTTGTCCGTTTGAGGTGCCTGTACGGTGAAACCCCCCCCGTCGACCCCCACCCCCCTTTCACTTGGTCGTTTGCTGTTTTTGTGTGTTGCCAGTACCTTTGACAGCTCCCCGTGACGCCAGTGGCCCTGAAACATTTTGATCCCCCACTCGGACGATGAAGTCTTTTTTTCTATGGTTCGTACTAAGCGTCTTCCCCCCCTGTTGCCCGGGCCGTCCGTTCCCCTGCACCCTTTTGGCCCGCAGTGTTTCGGCCTATCCCTTTTTTTACCCAAACCCCTTTTGCATTCCCTGTGTCTCCCTTTCTCCCTCGTTCTCCTCATTTTCTGGTCTAGGAAAAAACTTCTTGGCCAGCCTGCAAGGCCCCCCCCCCTTTTCTCTTTGGTTCGTTTAGTTCGTTGGAGGCCCCTTTTTTGGGATTCTCCCTTTCCTTCTATTACTCCTTTCACGAGGGACAGAATGGGTGTTTTGAGTTATGCTTGTGATTCCCCTGCCTTTCTCCCCCACTTGCCCGGTGCCGCCTTCCCCCCTTCCCCAGTATGCTTTCGTCTCTTCATCTTGCAGGGCCACGTTTTTATGGTGAGTCCTCCGTTTCGTGTCGTTACAAAATCGTACGTGACGCTTTTTTTTTTTTACCCCTACATGGCTTCGGTTGGGCCCCGCCTGACCGGGGGGGGGTGGGGTGGACCCGGGAGCCCCCCGGGAGCGTTCCGTATCCCTTGGGTGTTTGTCCAGGCCCCCGAGACTCACGCCCTATTCTTACTCCCGTTGACTTGTCCCCCGTTGCCCTGCCCTTGTGCAAGACGAAAGCCATTCTTCCCCCAGGTTTGTGCTGACTTCACCTGGCGTCTGTTGTGTTTCACGTCCCTCTTATTTAAACTTACTTGAAGTTATTAGTCGTCCTTTGGAGGTTCCTGCCCCCTCTCACCACCTTTTCTTTGCTTTTACCCTTGGTGGACTTTTCCTACCCACTCTACGTTCCAGGTGTTCCTCCACTATTGTTCTTCATTATCATCCGAGGTGACATGAAACCTGTTATAATTTGTCCTTTGGGACGTTATTTTTATTCATGGTTAGAAAAATTTTACGTTTGACCTCAGTAAAACAGTACCTGTGATTCCGTAATGCCCACCTTTTCTTTTTAGTTTTTCTTTATATATAGAAAGGGGCCAGTTTTCTGGTAGGTGACCGCCTCTCCCCCCCCCTCGTAGAGTAATCGTTTTTTTCACTCGATTTTCCACCCCATTGCTTCTTGTTATGTTCTTCCTCCCTGGGTAGTGCATCCATTCCGAATCTGTCCGGCCCTTTTACCCTTTGCCATGAAATCTCTGCGATGCGTATTCTTCTTTCCTTTCTTATTTCTTTTTCTCACGAGATCTTCATAGGTGGTGGTCATGCAGGTTCCTCCCTGTTCTAGCATCTCCTTTCCGTGGACGTAATTTTTTTTTTGATGATGTCTTATCCTTTTCCATCGATTCAACTCTCTTTTTCAAGAGTATTTAGGCCTTGTGCTCTTCCCCCTTTTCTTGAATCTTCCAACCGCCTGCCCCTTTTTTTCTTCCCAATCCCGGTCCCTCCGAACTCCTTCTGATCTTACATGGAGGCTATTCTCCCCCTTTTCAAACAATCCCGTCCGTCCCCCTTGAAGAACGCATTTAGCCTCTTTGGTGTATTCCCTTTTCCCTTTTTCGGTGAAACATCTTTTAGTTTCAAGAGAACCATTCTGGGAGGTCTTCCTACCCCCCCCCTATTTCTTTTCTCCTGTATTCGGGCAGGTTTCGACCAGGACCTCAAGCCTTCCCCAGAGTTCCTCCGGGCCTATTCTCCTTCACTGGGCACCTTACTGTGACCGCAGTGTCGTTTTAAACGCACCGTGGCAAGCCCTTGTTCGGACGTATGTTCTTTTTTTCCCTGCCTCACTTTAATTGCTCTTTGGCTTTCCTTCTGAACTCTCCCGTCGGTCTTCTGCTTCCCAAGAAAGGCCGTTTTTCTTGTTCTTCGTCGCCCCTGGAGCCATTTGGTGTTGGCTCGGTTTTGCCCCAGGCATCAGATATTTCCTTCTTTTTCTACTAGTTGATCCTGAGGGGAAACTTTTTGACACAATCACCCCCTACCCACGGACTTATCTCCCCCAGATTTCCTTTGTATCCCCTGTTTCCATGGGATTTTACTGCTTTTCTAGGGGTGGTTCCCATTTCCTCGTGATTCCTCGGCCCCCTGGTCCACCCTTGCTGTCTTTTCAACCCTTTTTTTTTTTTTTTTTCGTTTTTCTTCTATTGTCCCCTTCCATAGTCCCCTTCCAGGTAAGTTCCCTGGAAACCCGCTCTTTTTGCGGTGCGCGAATTGCTTCCAACGGGAGCTTACGTGTGCGGCGTTATTGTTAATGTCTGCCGGGATTGCACTGACGTCCGAAACACTCAAGACGAAGTCGGAACCCCCCAAGGGTAGTTTCACCTTCGTCCCCTTACTTTATGTACCATGCCTTCTTCCCAACTTTCGTCACCCAATAGATAAGTTTCCGTGGTTTTACCTTTCTGTATGTTTTTGCCCCTGTATCGCACACCCGGGTTTTTGCAATCTTTTCTTTTTTGTCTCATCCGTCCCCATGTTTTCCACGCAGATTATGATCTTCGAAACTCCCGGGCCCAAAATTCCTGGTTTGTTTCACCGTACCTTCCTTCTTTTTTCATCCTAACTTCCTTTGTTTTCGATCGGTTTTCTCTTTTAGAGCTCTTTGTCCTTCTTGGGCAGCTGTCCGAGATGCTGGCCCTGGGCCTGAGATCATCCTTCTTCCCCGGACACCGCCTTGTCTCTTATTTCCTTTGGACTTTCATCGTGACAAGTGTCTTACACCCTTCCCGTCCCTTATTGTAGTGTTTCCCCTTAAGGCCTCCGAACGGGGAACTCCCAACTAGCTGTAAGTTTCCACCACCTCCACTGGTCGATTCCTTTTCATGTTCTCTTCTTATTCCAACGGTAGGTCCAGGACACTTGAAGACCCTTTCCTCTCGCCCAGACGATCCCCACTTTTTTAGTTGGTTACGCCCTTGGCCGCTGCCCACTCCTGCTTTCTCGGTTTTTGAAGAGGCGCCCTCCGCCTTTTATTGCAAGTCCAGGTGGAGGAATCACAGTTTCCTTTGTTGTATCCACATTCTTTCGCCTCAGGATTGGCTCTCTTTTGGAAAAATACCGTCTTGCGTCTTGCCCAAATGTTTAACCAGTTTTTTACTCGTCCCTCGATGTGAGGGAAAGCATTTTTAGTGTTTCTTGGTCTTGGATCTGCGTTTTCATTGTTCGTCCCCCCTATCTCGTTACCGATTTCTGAGATGCTTTCCTGAGATGCTCCCCTGCCTCAACCCTCTGAAAGTCCTTGTTCGTTGGAAGTCATATCAAACCCCCTTCCTTGCAGTCTTTCCGGCAAATGTGAAACCCCTCTTTCGTATTACTCTTTTACAGATCCTTTCCCTTGTTACCCCTGTGTTTTTCCAGCGTCTCCAAAAGGCATTCTTCTTTCGGTCGCATTCATTTCTCACTCCCCCTTAGGATTTCCTTTTAGAACTCTTTCGATGAAATTTTTCTTGCGAACATTGTTGTTAGTCTTGGAGTCCTGGACCCGTTTTTTTGCCCCAGTCCCTGCCACTCTTTTTTCTTTCCTTACCCCTAACGCCCTACTCATAGGTTTGTGATCCCCCCCCCTCCTTCTGTTCGTCCACTAGTAAAAACAGGGATCACCCCCCATTTGATAACTGGCATACTCGTTGCTTCGTACAAAGAGTTATTCTGCACAAAGACGTTTCTTTTTCCTTCCTATTCCGCTCTCAGTTTCGGTCTTGGCCCTATTTTTTTCTGTCTTCTGCGTTTCCACTCTGCAGTTGTTGCCCGGGTCGGGTCCCCCTTTAGTGCCCCCTTTTCACAAGCCTATCTACTCTTGGAAAGGATTCTTCTTTTTTTTCCCATTCGATCCCTCATCCGTTCCCCCCCACCGTCTTTTGATCTGACCCTTGTGGAGGGGAACTCCTCAATGGACCCCCCGTCAATTTGGAACGCTTTGGTCCTCGTAGGTCGACACGCCTTCCCCTTCGGGACCAAGTTCTACTCCCGTCTGAGTCTCGTTTCTTTTAGCGAGGACACCGGGAACGATCTCGCGTCGGGCATTTAGTCCCCGGGCTCCGACGAAAACCCCGCCGCCCGGTGGCAAGCTCGTGGGGACCGTCGGCGGTTCCACCCTGAGCGGCCGCTGCGTCTTTTGCCTCGGATTCCTTTACCAGTTCCTTGTTTTTCTTTTCCTTTTTCAGTTTCCCCCCGGCTACAATGGAACAAGTCTGTCTATACATTCCTACGGTTACCCCTTAAACGACCCGGTTGTGGTCCCCCCTTACTTAATCACGGGTCCCTCGTTTTTGGTTTTCCTCGGTTTCCTCTACCTTTTGACCCCCTTTTTCTTTCTTTCGCAATATATAAACTTTCTCGGGCGGTGATTGTTCCCCCCCTCTTGCTTGCTCCCCCTGGGAGAATAGGCCTGGGCCCCGGTCCAGTCTGAGGGGTCTCCTCAATACACTTTTCCTTTGAACAGGACCCTTCCCCCTTTTACGTTCTTCCTTTCCCCCTCTACCATTTAAGACTCGTGCTCAGTTTTTCCTTCATAGATTCTCCTTTTCTTCAAAGGCCCACCTTCCCCCATCGTCGCTTTCCTGTTTTTTTTTTAACCTCCTTTGGAATTTTTCTTTTTTGTACTTCAGGGTCCCTCGTTTTAACCGTTTGCCATTTCCTATTTCCTTCCCTCGCTGTAGGATTTTCCCTGGTCAAAATTTCGCTGCTCTCGTGTCTTTCTTTCGATCTAAATTGTCCGTTTTAGGGGACAGATCATTTTTTAGTTTACTCTTTTCCCAATTTTATACTAGGTTTTGTCCCTTGTCACCCCTGCCACCATTGCTTGAAGGTCTTTTTTTTTAATGGAACCCTCCTGAAGGTGGAACTGGTTCATGTCGACCTTTTCCCTTTCCGGCCTTTGGGGCTTTTGGGGGAAACTGGTCTTCTTGCGTCTAGTTTTCTGGGTCTATGTTCCCTCCGCCAGACGGCCACATTTCAGTTGTCCCCCCTTTTTCATGGACCCTTCTCCAAACCTACCCTTTCGCCTCAAACTTCAACCGCGAATTTACCCCGGCCACCCTGGAAAAGTCTTGACTCCTTAGAAGGCCTCTGATTCCAAACTCCGGTTGTGTTACTTTTCTTGTACCTCCAATAGGACAGGTCGATTCCTCACTGGTACCAACAAGGCACCCATTTTTTTGGAGAAAGAAATAGTCCCTGTTCATTGACCCCCTCTTCCGGTCGAGGGGACTTCTTCCCCCATTTTTTCTTTTTGGTATCTTGAAGTGCCCTTAAGGAAACCAAAGTGCTTTGACCTTCCTTTCTTTTTCGGCCGGGACGTGATTTTCCCATGTATGTTCATGATCCGCGTTGATCTTAAAATTTCCTCTTCACCACCCATCGGGGCCGACACCTTCCCACCCCCTTTTGAATGTTTCCAGTTGGCGGGGACTTTTTCTCCACATCCCCGTTTTGTGACCTAACGTTTCCCCAGTTTTCCTCTCCGTCGGTGTTTTTTCCTTTTCTTTCTTAATTTTCCCCCCAACCTCCAAACTTTCCTTCATTGTTTAATCATTGTCCCCCCTCCTCCACCCAGGTTTTTTTTCTTGAGGCAGTATCGTTTCCCTTTTCCTTCCCACCCTTTGTTCCTTTTTTCCTTTCCTGTTTTCCTTGTTTTTTCCTCTGCCTTTGTGCTCGTTTCAAAAATTGGAGCGCTCCTAGTTTCTTCGACGACATGGCGTTTTTACATTCCTTCCGTGGTACTTCCTTGAACGTTCCCTCCCCATTTTTTTTCCCTTCCCCGCCGTTTGTCAACCCCCCTACGTGCGTGGTTGTATCGGACATTTTTTGGATTTGGTATTGTTTTTTTTTTTCTGGACCCTTTTCTTTTTTTTCTTTCTCCTGCAGCAGTCCCTTCACACTTTTGTCTCGTTACCACGTCGGTTCAGGAGGTCAGCGTCTCCTTGGGCTAGTAGCCCCTTTTTTCCTTTTTTGCCACCCAACGGATCCTCCCCCTGGGTTGCGTCAGAGTTGCTTTTTCTTTTTTCCTCCCAATCCCCTGTTTTCCTAAGTTGTGCCCTCTTTTAAGAGGTCTTTTTTGGCAGAGTTTTATTCCCTTGAGCTATTCTTTGCTGTTCCCTCCTGATTTTGATTTCTTTGGTTCTTTCAGACGCGTTTTTGGAACTCGTCCCTAAATTACGACCAGGACAGCGTTTAGTGATACTCCTCTTTTCCTCCGTTTTGATATAGATACGCCACAAGCAGGGCAGTTTTGGGTTTCAGTCCTGTACTATCAAACTCCCTCTGGGACCTCTCAAAACCTTTTCTTCACTCCTCTTCTGAAATGGAACATGTACCTCTATTCCTCTCTACCTATTTCCCCCAGCGCCTCTCTTTCCCTTTTTTTTATTGCGCCCCGCCCCAGCATTTTTGTGGCTTTTTGGGAGGAAGGTGTGCTGTCCCTTACAGGCGCCTCCCCCCTCCCCCTTCCCGAATTGATTCCTCCTACCTACTTGTTCCTTTTTGGCCCTGTCCGTTCCCCTTTTTCCGTTTTCCCCTGGCGTCAGGGGGTTTCTAACAAACGCCCCTTTCGTGCCTGAAGGGTTCTTTTTCCCAGTTAAAGGGATTCGTTCTTTTTTTCTTCCGTTTTTTCTTTCTGAAACGAGCGCTGCTGCCTTTTGAAAAGCAGCCCAGCGGAGGCCAACGGCCGTTCCCCCCCCCTGCACAAGTGGAAAAGGCCTTTTTTAGGCCTTTTTGGCCAACCTTGCAACCTCTCGGACCCTTGACCTTGTTTTCTGATCAATGTCGTTGATTTTTTTGACACATCCCCTCCCCTGCTGAACCTCGGCGAGCCTTTTTTTTTCCCCGGTGTTCTTTTCAAAAGAAGTCCGGGTTCCCTTCTGAAGCCGGCGTCCCCCGCGACATCATTTTCTTTCCTGACCGTGACTGTGTTCCAGCTTTCTGTTCTCTAGTCGACTTGCATTGGCCCCCCCTTGCCCATCTTGTCATCCCACTCCGATTAACCCGCTTCCTTTTTTTAATATTTCTCTTCCCATTCGATCCCTTTACCCAACAATTGGTTCTTGCATCCTTCCCCGGCCTAGTTGGAATTCCCAGTGAAAGTCATACTTTGTTGTCGGAAACTGTGTGCCGGTGACATTTTGCTCTTCCATCTTTTTTCTTCTTTTAGGTTTTTTTCCCCCCCCTGAGTGCCACGCGCTTCCTTTCTCCATTTTGGCTGGTATCTTTGTTTGCCCTTTTTTAGTTCGATTCTTGCCCTTTTTTTTGGTGACGTCCTGGTTTATTTCCTTTTTCCTTTTTTCTTTTTTGGCCAGCACCCTGGGCCAGTTCGTCTTGTTCGTAGGAAAGACCGACCACTGTTTCAAATCCCTCCCCCCCCCCGCTCCCCCCATCCATGCGTCTCTTTTCTGATTCCTCCTTTTTCAATGGGCAATTCTTGGGGCTCCCCGCTTCCCTTGGCGAACCTCGATAAGTGCCAGCAGGTCCCCAAGTACCCATGATCTTCTCCACCACATCCCCTTTGGCCTACTGAATCCCCTGTTCTCCCTTCGTTTTTGTTTTCCTTTTTTTACCGCGGACCAGGTCGTTCTTTTTTTCTGAAAGGTGTTTTCCACTTTCTGCCTTTCTTTTTCCCCTTTGAAGACCTCAACTCTCTACCGGCTTTCCGTAATTTTCTTTTGATTTGGCGGATTTTGGGTGATCTTTTCAAATTTATTCTGACGCCTTGTGGCCCCTCTCATTGTTTTTAGTCCTTGGTAGTTCTGCGGCCCCTTATTTACCGCTATGTCCCTCCTGTTAGTCTTTTTCCGCTCGCTGGACTCAAAAGGACTCCCCCCTGAGAAAGTACGATTGTGCGTGTCCATCACAGTTCTATTAGCTCTTTTAGATTTTCCTATCAATTTTTTTTTCTTTTACCCAAGTTTTTCAGTGACTCCTGTTTGCCCCGCCGAAAGGTGAGTAACGCCTTAAACCTTTTTTTTCTTTTTTTTTCGGTTTAGTAGGAAGTCTCCCAATTTTCCATTCTCATTTATTTTTCTTCATTGGCTGTTCCGAGATACTTTTGTTACCGTACTCACCCCCCTGCGTTATTGCCAAGGCTTCCTGGGGATGTCCTTCTCTTTTCCGGGTCGTTTCCCCCTTTCACTCCGCTGCGTATCGGTATCCCGGCACTCACCCCTCTCAAGTCCGTTTGGATTTTCTCCCTTTTTTTTTTCGTTTTTTTTTCCGAGCCTTCCCCAACCCGAGGGTCTTTTGAATTTTTTTTTATGAGGGTTGTTCCCTCCGACTGTAGCTCCTTTTTCCCGTCATGCGTTGGCTCGAATGATCTCAGCTTTTCCATAGAGTCTCTTTTTTCGCGTGGAATCTTTTGCTTTTTTAACCCTGCTCCTCCGGGAGCGGTTCAACGAAGACCTGAAGCGGCCCCCCCCCCGTTCTCCTTCCTGGGAGAGATTGTTGACTTTTCGTCTTGATGATATGATTCCTTTCGTTTTTTTTTTCCCCCCTTCTTGTTTCGCCTCTATTCCCCTTTTTGTCTCGGCTTCCCACGCGTCTTTTCCCCTTTTCGGGCTGAACAAAAGGCCAGTGGGCGTTTTCTTCTAAGACCATCTGGCGGGTCTGCTGTTTTCAGGACGGTCTGTTCCATGTTTCTGAAGTCCCTCCCCGTTTTCGTTCTTTTGATTAGTAACCCGATCTCCTGTGACTTGCTACCCCTTTCCCTCCCCGATTGATTGATGGTAGGTGTACGTTATCAACGGCCGTCAACCGTTGGTCAGGAAGCTTCAAGCTCCTCGCCGATGGTGGAGGGACCGGACGGCCCAGCCCCTTTTCCTTCAAGCCCAGTAGGGCCGTCTGCGGCCTTCCCCCCCACCTTCCTCTTGATTTCTTCGTTCCTCCTGTTTGCTCTCGTACAGGCTTTGTCCCGATCGTTTTTTGTTTCGAAATTCTTTGTATAAGTTGGAGAACTTTCCCATAGGACATTCCGCCACGACCACGGAGTCAAATAGCGTCGATCCCATTTTTTTTTTTGACGGAGGCTTTTCTGTTTTTTAATTGAGCCCCCTCCTTGGGAAGAATGCTTGTTGCTCCAAACTGCTTTAGCCGGCCTTTAATTTTGGCCCTGCCAGAGTACCAGGCTTGTAATTCCCACCTCAGAGAGGCCTGTTTCGTTGTTTTTTGGGCCGTGTCCAGAGGTTCGCGGGAGTCGCCCCCTTTTTTCCGGCGGACGGACTGCCGGTGGCCCTTCCCTTCTCCCATTGGGTTTTACTAAATGTCCTGCACCCCCCCCGGTCCGGGTTCACTCCATTCCTCTTTCATTGTTGAGGAGGTTCTGGTTTTTTTGTTCTTTAACAATAGATATTTACGTCCGGGTGGTGGTCCCGTCCCCTCTGCTGAAGTTTTAATCGACCCACCCGGGCGTTAGTTCCACTTTGAACCTTTTTGTTGGATTCCTTTTTTTCAAGTTTCCTGGGCCCCTTTTTTTTTTCAGAGGCTTCGGCGTTCCTTTTACCACAT
>Ga0179593_1503753_pt1 | contig 35762 bp, 33 predicted proteins | sample CZODoug2_1_08_16_FD_185931 | JGI IMG/M metagenome (GOLD analysis project Ga0179593, IMG submission 185931) | Vadose zone soil fungal communities from Angelo Coast Range Reserve, California, USA - CZODoug2_1_08_16fungal (PacBio error correction) | ecosystem: Environmental > Terrestrial > Soil >... | reverse complement strand
GTGCCTTACTGAAGATTTACGACACCTTGTACCCATCGTTTCTTTCTCCCCCCTCCCCATGGGCTTCCGAAAAACTACGCCCCCCCCTCTTTTAAAGACGTTAGGTTACCTATATCCTCCCGCACGTACTCGTAAGGATTGCGACTGTGTTTTACCTCCCACAACTGATTTTCCTCCGTTCTCGTCGTCTGGCCTTTCTTCTTTCTCTCCGGCTACCCCCACACGGAAACGTGCCCGTTTCTTCCATGCCTGCTTAGACCCCCCTCCCCCCCCCGTTGATAGGTTACCAAACTACGTTCTCTTCTTTGAAGGAAAACTTGAGGGGTGTGTTCTTGGCCCATCTACAATCCGTAATCGCCTCTCTCTGAAGCTCTCTTATGGGACCGTTTTGCTCCCCGCGTGTTCACAGGTCCTAGAGCGCCTTCTAGGTCCGGTTTCCCCCATCACAAGCTTTTGTGAAGCGATTTCCCCAGGTTTTTTCAGTGTGATTTCTTTATTGTAGATTGATCAGCCGCGCCTCACTCCTTTCAAGATAGGTTTTTGGACCCAAGTCGATCCCCGTCCCCCAATTCCGTGTCTTCCCGAACTTTGGCCGCCTCCAGTTTTACGTTCCCCTCTTTTTGCCCTGTAGAAAAAACAAGAATGCCGTATGATTTCCCTACCCTTTCACTTCTCTTTTACCTCGTCTCTCTAAGGCGTTGGGGTCGGGCTTCCCCATTCCCCTTTTCTCCCCTGCATAATCTGTTAGATCTTGTTAGCTTCGAACCCACATCGTGTATCTGATTTGAGTTCGACACGTATCCTGCCGCTGAGTAAGACAGAATACGCTTTTCAATATTAACCCTGCTTCCGCTTTTTCTATCTTCATTCTCGAATGTTTCAGCCTGTCAAGCTCCGCAGCTTGTTATACTTACCCCCTTTCTTTCATAGGATTCTGCGCTACGTTCCATTTCAATTAGCTTCGAGAGAAGCTGTGTCTTTTCAAAGGAGGGATACTTTTCCTGCTTCGCGCTCGCCCAGCTCAAAGTGTCCCGGTTTTTCGCTCTCCCCTCCTAATGATCAGATTTTTTCTTCTCGCCGCTGTAGAGTAAATCCCTTCTTTACGATGCTTGTTCTCTTTCTCGCCTTTTCTTTGAGCCGTCGTCAATGCCAATGGATGACGTTCTTATTCACCTTTTTGCCCCTTTTATAGAGTAGCTGCTTGCAAACTTTTGACAAAATCCCCCCCCGATCGACCTATAAATTGGGGTCCTCTTTTTTTATTACAACCCTTTCCCCTTTACTCCCTTCAAAGAGTGACTGCTCTTTTGGTCCCCTTCTCGGTTTCTATTATAAATTCGCCCATTTTTTCTCCTCCGTCCCGGAGATCCTTTTTGTACTTATTTGTGCATTTTTCTGGACGTGCCTAACGGTATCCTCCGCTTTTGCAGCTCGGGATCTACTTCGCCTCTAGTTTTTAGAGGGTCTTTCCCGTTACTGCTGACCAGGTTAGAGAAATAAAGATTTGATTACCACGATCGCGTTTTTTCGACTCGGTTATTTTTTTATGATACGGGGGCCTTTTTTTCCCCCCCCCCTTGGAGTTAACAGGTTTCAGCTTGTTTTTTCAGAGTTAGGTTGATTGTCTAAATATCCAGTAGTAATCCCTTGATACTTCAACCGCTGGTGGCACCCAACCCGTCTCATTTCTTCTTAGAGTTTTCAGCCCTTCTCTTTTTTGAAGCAGATTGCGCTCCTCCATTCACGCGATAGCCCCTCCTTTTTTAAAGGTTGCACTAATACCCCGGATGCCTTTTCGTGATTTTCATCGCTTTCCGTCTCTCCCTTTTGAGACCCCGAAGCCCTTTTTCCCCCATTCGTGACCAAACGCGGCTCTTTTTCCCCAAAGTTGTTTTTTCATTCATTATCTCTTTTTTCGTTTGCTCGGACTCGTTCATTTCCCTTATGCGTCCTTCACTCGAGGAATCCCCAAGTTCCCTCCTTTTTTCGGATCCACGTTTCTAGGTAATCTAGCGTCCCCTCTTGCTGCCTTTTCCGCCCGCTTCTTGGCCTTTAGCTGGTGCCAACAAGTTCCGCGATAGTACTCTCTCTCAGGCCAGTCTTGCTCACTCCTGGACCCTCGCTGCGTCTGTATCCCCTACTGAGATCTCGTTCGTTGGGCACTTCCGAGGGGATGGAACTTGCCCCACCCCTTCCCTGCTCGTGGTCGGAAATTCCGTCTCTATCTCAAGCTTTAAAAGACCTCCCGGAGTGTACCATTCTGATCTTTTCTGAGAATGCCCATCACGGTGATGGGCCCTCCATTGCGTTCCCCACTTCGTGACCAGCCTCCCGGCGTTATCGCGATCGAGTGTCGCTGCCTCTTACCTTCCCCGACAAGTCCTGATTGAATTTAGCATGTCTCTCTCGAATTTTTCCTTGACTGTAAAAGTTGCAAGCCAGTCTTCCACGGGTTTTTTATCCTGCGGGGGGGTTCCAAGAATTCGCCTAGATTCTTCGAGGTCCTCACTGAGCCCCCGATTCCATCCATACGACTATTGACACAAGGTGGGCTCCCCCTTTGAATGCTTTCCCTCGTTTGCTCTACCGGACCTGATCGCCCCTTTAAACGACCCCCCGGAATCCCAATCTGGTTGCCCCCTTTAGTGATTTCTGTTGACGTGGCCCCTGGAATACTAGTCATGTACTCTATCGAGATCATTTAAAGCCAGCCGCCCTGATCCCCCAGTCCCCTTTCCATTTCTGTAGTTTCCTTCTCTCCGACATAATTGGAGAGGAGCATTTACCTGTTGTCCCTGCTGATCCTTCCCTCTTAGTACCCACCTTAGCCGTTACCCATCTCCCCAGTAACCTTCTCCTATGGGTGTACGGTCTTCCTTCTAAGTACAAAGCGCTCGATCTCTTCTCGCTTCCGTCGCGCCTTCAGTTTCCTTTCAACCTGCACCATAGTCGAGTTTTGAACAGAGCCAGGTACGGCGGGCAGTTCATAGGAGTGTTCCCTCCGTCCAACGAGCCAAGTTGGAGATCTTCTCGGTCGCTTTACCCTTAACCTTTCGTTAAAACTGTCCCCCTTTAGTCATTTCTATCACACACGACTGAGATTTCGGTGAACCATGTCATACCAGGCTTCGCGGCGTTCTCACTCTCCTGTCGTCTTAAACAGAACGATGAGATCATTTTAGAAAGTTGCTTCCTTCCCACGCGGTAACATTCTCTTTTTGCCTTTTTCAGTACGCCCTGGGCTTTTCCACTCTTTACCTTTAGCCTTAAAGATGTTCCGTTCCGCCTGCGCCTTCTAAATCCAAACACCCCTCTTCCGACTCAATGGAATGAGTGTTATCAGCGTTCGATTGACTCTCCGCCTATTTATCTATCTATTTTCACCTGTGTTGTTCTTTCTCTACTGGCTTTCGAGTACCAGTAAAGCAGTTTTACCCCTCAGAAGTTCTTCCCTAGGCCTCCTCGGGTTTTATTGTCGACCAATTATTATGCCGCAGTCCAGTTTTGCTCTCTTGTAAGGATAAAGAGTGAACAGATTCCTGGCCACACGAGTATACGCTCGCCGGTTACCCTCGTCTTTTGCATCTCCCCTTGTCGTCCGACCCCTCGTTTCCATTCTTTTCGTTCTTCAGCATTGGTGCGAACGACGCGTCACCTCTAGTGGCCGAGGCATGGAAAGTCGTTCTCGTCCCCCCCACAATTATTTACTGTTTTCGAGAACGCCTTTTAGACAACATTGGTTCAGGTTTCTACGGCCTGTTACCTTTTCCATGGGACCTTTTTTTCAGTTATTGATTTATCGCACAAAGAAGAGTGCCCATGCCTGCCGCACGTCCGGCTTTCTGTTTTTTCAAGCCTCAATCGAGTAGAGGCTTAGGAGACGTTAGTACTGACTGCTCTTCCCGTCTCGCGTCCCCTTTCTGTCTTTTTTGCTTCAGACCCTCCTTCCCCATCGGTGAAGAGAGCTGTTCCTGAGTACTCTGTTAAAGGTTTGGTACTCTTCGAATTTCGAGCCTTTCTCTCCTATTGCTGTTAACCGCCGCCAGCAAAATGTCTTGGAGACAGACTCTCCATAGAGGGTGGTATGATTGCTCTGGTTGCTCCTTTTCTGTCTTCTCCTATCGATCCATTTCTCTCTAGAGTGTTTTTTTTTCCACCTTCACTTTTTAAGACAGTGGTGGATTGATGGAAGTGGAGTTAATTTTCCCCCCCCCCTATGCAGTCGTTACTCTCACGAGTAGCCGCTCTTCTGTGGAGAACCGGGTGTGATGGACCTCTTCTAGCTTTCGGAACGCGTTTCTCTTTAGACCTAACGACGGCCCCCCTATTGCTTTTCCGATTGAGAACATGACCCCCTCCCATTCTGTGAAGTTTGTGGGGCTGAGATTTCACTGTCCATTTCCCAAGATGATCTTGCTAAGCTGGTCGTTGATCAGAGTTATAGTTGTGGGACTCGCTTGGATTTTTCTTTCCTCTCGAAGCCCCAGAAACATTTCGTTTCCGAGGCCGTATGCCTCTAGCTTGGATGAACCGAGAAAAGTCCGCCCGACACGTGCTTTCTCATCTCTTTCTATCAAAATGTTCGGATCCGTTTTGGTCGACACAAATGTGGGTTTTCGTCTAGTTCTTCTGATTCCCTAAAAACTATGAAGTTCTTTTCCTCGCGTTTACTTGCCCACCCGGCAGGGTTTTCATTGCTGTTGGGTACGCGAAGAGCCCTACAAGAAGAAAGGCCAGCCCATCCCCCCTCCCCCGCCCAGGTCTCCTCTGCTGATTAATTTGCTACCGACGTGCATACCCGCCGGAGGCTCCGAGAATATTCCATAAGAGGATTTCTCCAACCCAGTTGCACCCGATTGGTTCCTCCTCTCTGAACCTGAGACAATTTCCTGGCCCCCCGCCCCCCCTCTGAAAGACTGAGCTGAACTCTCGCCTTTTGCGCCTTTCTTACATAGAAAAAAACTACAGGATGAACCGCTCTCCTTTCCCCTTTACCCCCAGAGACCCTAGATCTGTATCCTAACTTGGAGAGCTCCCTTTAGATTATGCAACTCTACTTTGAATGGGTTTCATGAAACACTCCGATAGCACTGGCAGTCGATCTCCGAGGCGGCGGTTTCCATTACGCTTTCTTGCCCCCAACACAGATCTAAGTACCAATTTTCGCTCTTTTTCTGATGTGTAGTTAGACTTTTTCTCCCTGTCGTCCCGAGTACGTCTCGCTTCTCCCTCAGCATGTCTGCTACCAACCTTTTCTACGGTAAGAGGTTTTTCATTCGAGTGCAATGACAAGCTAGGCGTCCTTTCCTTGAACAACGCCCAGCGTTTTCCTAGGCGCTCCCCAACCCCCCCCCGCTATGAAACAAAGCCCCCCCCTATAAAGAACGTTGAGTGTCTTTCTCCACGCAGTTCACCTTTCGACTCCTCTTAACGGTTTCCAGACTTGACTAGAACCCAAGAAGTTCCTACACTATCCCTCCATCCCCTCCCTCCCCTCCGATCCCTGCCTCGGCTTTCCATAGAATCACGATTCCCACTCGCCCCCCAGGAGCGCCCAGAACCCCCCTCCCCGATCTGCTCGGGGTCTCCGTAATGTTCGTAACCCTTTTTCTCTCTCACATTTTTCACGACCCCCACACCCCTCTCTCGTCCGTTTTTTAACACCGATTAATCAGAACCCAAGAATTTTTCCTCTCGGCTTAGTTTCAGGTTTTTCTCCTCTCTCCCCCTCTTGCATCGCGTAAGGACACGCAGCCCTCCCCCTGAAACTGGATTTCCAATATCTGTCCGATCCGAGCCACCTCACGACCTCTTTTTATCCACAGCCGCTTGTCGATAAGAGCACTTTTTTACCCCCCAGAATCTTTGAGAGGCCAAAGGGACCCTTTAGATCTTCCGCTCTCGGACCTCCCGCAGTAGTCACCTTTCTGATCCTCAACTTTTCTCCTCGGGGAGCGAGGTTCCATTCCTGAGGCAGAGGAGTATAAGAAGGATCTCTTTGAGTCGGAAAGGCAGGAGATAAAATCTTTATGATTCATCCCCAGACGGTTTTCCCTTTTCCTTCCCCCCTCCGTTATTTTTTAGTTCTTTCCTGCGAGCGGCAGAGCAATTCCCTCCCACCCCCCCCCCCCCCCCCCCTCCCACCCCCCTTTCCCAGGACCCTTTTCCCCATCAAACCTATTTTCCCCCCCTCTGACACATCGCAGTATAGTTCTTCCCCCCTCTTGCCGAAGACAAAGAGAGATAAGAGGATTTGCTCCCGTCTTCGGTCTTTCTTTTTCTCTCTTCCCATTTTTGTTCGAACTGGAGGGTGCCATTTTCCCTCCCTTTGATCTATTACTTTTCTTGAAGACTTCCCCTTGGAGATATTCCTTTGACCACTCATGGCCCTTCCTTTCAGGAGTCTTCGACTGGTTCCTATCACCGAGTTCCCCCAAGCTCCTTTTTTCCTCTTTTTTAACGGGCTCTGCTGACCATAGTGCAGCCCCTACAGCTCCGAATTTCTGGAGGGTCACCTTTCCCCTATTTCGAGCCCGGCGTTCCCCCCCCCGAGCGTTCGTTCGAGCGCGCGATTCCTTCTTTGTCGTTTTCTTTTAAGCTCACCCCAAGGTGAAATCTTTTTTCTTGCTTTTTCAAGTCTCCCTCTCCAAGTAGGTCCGTTTTGCCCTTTCACGTTTATCACTCTCTGGCACTGTCTGATTCTGCTGCTGTTCTTCTGGCCGGAGGCACGTTTTCTGGTTTATTGCCCCCCTCCCGTCTTTGCGCCAAGCAAGTGTGCAAACCCTGCTTCATCTCAGGGTCCTTTCTTGCCATTTCCGGGAAACTCGGCCCTCCTGCCCTTTCCACTACGGTATTGTCCGTAACCGGATAAGCCTCATTTTTCTCCTTTTTTTCTTTCATGAGTTCACAGCTTTCCGCTATCTTCTTTTACCACTTCTCACTGTTGTTAGAGTCGCACATTTCTGCTCCCCACCTTTAAATCCGCTTGATAGGTACAGACAATACACCTCCTGCTTTTCACGATTCTTTCCTCTTTTTTTCCCCCCTGTTTTTCGTCGCATGGTGCCGCATTCCACTATGGAGCCATCAGAGGTTCACTATTTTCTCCCTGCGGAGTTAAGAGTACAGCCAGCCACCCCCCCTCCGTGCCGTCCTCCATCATTCTATCCCCTCCTTCAACGCGTTACTGTCAAGGGTTCCCCCTTTGGACCTCGTCGCGTAACGGGCTACCTGAGAAATTGATAAGGAATTGATTTTTCCCTCCCTTTTCAAGGCAGCTTACAACTCCCCATCGCCGCTCGTCCCCTCCCCTCGCTTTTTCAGTAAGGAAGCTGTTATCCGCAATAGGGACCCTCTTAGGTTGAGTTGACGGAACCTTTCACACTCTTTCAGCGAGGCCTTTTTTTGACCACCCCTTTTTTCTGAGCTTGTTATTTGGTCCCCTTTCCCTTGACAAAGAAGAGGTACTCATGTCCCTGGCTTTTTGACGTTTAAGCTTCTACCCTTCGTTTTCTCTTCCTTCCCGTGGAGCAGATACTCAGTTTTTGCCCGCGCTTGTGACCCCAAATAAAAGTTGTCCGGACCTAGCTGCCTCCTATGCCGCGCTCTCCTTCATCTTTGGGGCGGGCTTCTATCTGAATTCCTCACTCCGTTACCTTGGTAATTAATTCTTCCTCTAGATGTGAGTTCTTTTGCGAGAATCTCTGAGTAGTGACTTTTTCTGCCGTAGAGCTCCTCTTCCCCCCTTTATTCGGTTTTTTTTTATGACTAATGAGCGAAGTTTTTTTTTCTCATCACCCTTTCCCCTCTTCCACTTAGCGTCGCTATCCCGGCTGGACCCCTCGGGTTTGTGGGCCTCAAGTCATAGTCCCGGCCTACATTCCCGCTGCGATTTGTAGAGCGTCAGCTTTTCTTCCATCAGGTCTACTATTGCCTTTCTCTAAGCTCGAACTAGATTAAATGCCCAGGAATCGCCCACAATTCGGTGGCCTCGCCAGCTTGTAGTCGGCGGACTGTTTTTTTCCCCTTCTCTTCATCCCCCCATTCCACCTTTGAGTCCAGGGATCCTCCTTCCTCACTTTCTTAGGCTTGACTGCCATTAAGGGTTTTCTCTACGTTTCGTGCCCTCCCCCCCCTTGAGATCCTTTCTAACCACCAAAGTTTTCCCTCTCTCAAAGGATAACTTGCTGTGTTGGCTGTCGTGTGATTAACTTTCCACCTCCCGTTCCTTTCGAGATAGGTTTCGAATTTTTTCGTAACTGGAAGCCCCACGTTCCTCCTTAAGAAGTCTTTCGTCTTTTTCTTTTTTTGCTGGTTTTTTCCCTTTATGGACTGCCCGCCTTGTAGCTCGCTTTTGCGCGGCCATTCCATTTTAGGTTTCCCAGGACCAGTTCCCCGGCTCTTCCTTCCCGCTAGTTCCCCCCCTTACCTATAGGTTTTATTAGAACCCGATGGGTCAGGCCTCTGAACATTTCTCGACTTCCCCCTTTCTCCTCCGATTTCACGCGGGGTCTTTTTCTTTTTCCTGGGTTCTTTACTTTAGAGGTTTTGGGATCCCTTAATCGTCTTTTGAGGTTCCTCTCAATATTTTTTTGTCATACCCCCTTTCCTCAAACCTCGGGCCAACACCCCCCCCTTTTCGATACTATGGGTTTTCCCCATCAGACTCGAATGCTCTAACAGCGATAGTCCCTCTTCCCTCTGCGGATAACATCAATCCCTCCCCTGCCCTCTGTGTTAGAGAGGAGTTTCCCCTCTGTGTTGCCAAGATGGATATACCCCTCTCCCCCTTCTTGATTTCCTCGCGGACTGTCTCATCGGATCATTTTTTTCGGGGCCAACCTTCAGGTTACTGGAGTCCCTTGTAATTTTACCATCTTTGCTCTTTCCCCATTCAGATCTTCTTTTTCCTCGGGTATCCCCTGATTTTCTATCCGTATTGTTTTTTTGACGCTAGGGACCGCAAAGTTTTTGGTCGTTGCTCCCCAGCACCTGTGGCCGACCTGGTCTCTCTTTCGCGCCTTCCCAAAACGCTGAGTTCCGTATTTCAATATTATGATTGTTGCAACCCGTCTACTGCCGTCCTCCTTCTACACGTAAGCGTCGTGATCTATAGCGAGTAGTGTGTCTCTAGGACTAGACCCTCCCTCCTCTGTCCTGGGCCACAACCATCCTTCCACACGGAGTTAATGCCTGTGTTTTTCATCCCCCCCTCTTTTTTCCCCCCTTAAGCATTGATTCCAGCATCCTCGAGACTACACCAAGCATTGAGTAGTCCACAATTCAGACTTCCCTCCATTTTTATCTTGAGAAGGTGATCGCGGCAGTTTTACGTAATACACTTAGCATTTTTTTTTCCTCTCCGGTCGCACTCGGCGCTTCCGGTTTCGTTATCTCACTCTACAGCTTCCCCCGAACACAGAGTGATCTTCAGCTCGCGCTCTTACCTTCAGACCATGAAAGACCCTTCCGCTTCTTCTCACGCTCTAGTGAATTTTCTGGTTAGAATACTGTGCGCCAGCCTCGGGATTCCGGGCTAGACATTACGCTGTGCTAGTCACCTCCCTCCTTCCCCCGGTGCCCACCAAAACTTGGTCTTTCCCCTTTAGGTGCTCCCCTCTGTCCCTTCTCACCTTCTTGTCCAGGTACAACCTTTACCCCCCCCCCCCCCCGAATGCTGCAATTTGTATCCGTCCGCGCATTCCTGCTCTCGGACCTGTCCTCTCTCCGCTCCCTACAGAGTCGAAAAATTTCTCCGACAGCAATCCCAGAGATGTCAGTCAGATCCTCATTGTCTGCGGTCCCTTTTCCTGTACTTTGCTCACTTTCCTTCCTTGACGCCTACCCTTTCAGTTTTACGTAAGACGTACCCCAAGCTCCTTCTTAAAGGATGAATCTCTGACGCCTCTACCTCCCCCCAGTCCCTTTATCATATGGTCCTACGCAGACTCCTCCAGTCTTTTCAGCCACAATGAAACTACGTGCGGTTTCCCCGTCAACATGCTCCCCTCCGTGTCCCCCCCTTCGGCCTTTTCCTCTCTGTTTGGTAGAAAACACCCACAAGTTTTTTCTCCTCATTCGTTTTCAGTCGAATTGTGTTACTGAACCTTTCCTTGAGTTTCCCTGCGATCTCCACACCCTATTCCTCTATTTTTCCTGAACGAGTGAATCTCCCAAGGGTAGGCCAGAGCCCCCTTCTTGACCCCCGACGAGAGCTACCCCGCGTTCAAGCCCACATGCTCCCAGAAGGTCCTGATCTAAGAGCTTTCTTCCCCCAGTTGCCATATTTGGCCCACTCGTCCTAACTGTTCGCTTTCCGTTCGCCCGTGTTGCCGGTCCTTCAGGGAACAGCTGAGTCCTTTCCTGTGTTTGTCTCCTATTGCTTGACCCCCCTCATAGTATCCTCTAACCGGTTGTTTTTTGCGGCTGAACATATTTCTTCCCTCCCCTTTCATTCAGTCCTTTTCCACACCCTGCAGCCCTTCATTTGATCTTGAAGGGTTGCGTCATTTGATCTCACATAGGGCGGCCGCAGAGAATCTTTATTCTTAACATTCTAAACCCCTCCCCACCTTCGTCCCCCATAATCGGAGAACGCCGAGACGCCGCCAATTAGAGTCCCTGGGACCCCCCTAGTTATTTAGAGAAATCCGTCCCTAGCCCCTTCCCCAGTCCCCCCCCGACTTTGACTGTTTTTTTTTTCTTCACTAAAGGGGCACGATTTCACTCCGCTACAAGAGACGCTTATTTTGAAAGCCAGCTGAACCCGTACCTCTCATGGCTCTCGACTTTTTATCTTTTCCGCTTTCCTCTCCAGCAACGGCCGGTCCCGGTTTACCTGACAGCGTGACGCTGATCGACTTCCCTGTCTTTTTCGAACAGGAAGACCTCGGCCACGTCGTGCTGTCCCCTCTCTCTCTTCCTGGCGGGGTGGCGTGCAACGGATTCCCCCCTTTAGAGTCCGGTCCCCTTTCCGATGAACGCAGGCTGCTGGTTCATAATAACCGTGGTTCAAATTAGGTCAATTTATTTTTTTGACTCCTTTTTCAGCGTTGACCTCAGTGTTCGAGTTCCCCTCCTAGTTCAGGTTCGCGCAGCTTCCCCTCTGGCCTTCCCCGACGAATCAATGTAGAAGTTCCGATAGGAAGATCCTTGTACTTCCTCTGTGCAGGAGAATGGGTGGTTCCCCCTCTTATGTGCTTTTTTTCTCATCCCGATTTCATTATCGCGACTAGGTTTCCCCACCAAAGAATTTCCTACGTTAATTTGCCCTGAGTTTCCCCCCTTTTTATTCGCTTTGAAGTGGTTCCTTGGCAACGCTTGCAGGGCCCTTTAGACCGAGACCCCAGTGGGCATTTTCCAAGAGGATAGTGACGTGTGTGTCCCTTAGCTCCCTTCCCGAGGCCCTTACACAGGCCCCTCCTGTTGCCTGTTTTTTGTTAACGCAACTTTCCCCCTCTCGATTTCTCCGGAAATGGGGCTGCTTTCATGAATCAAGATAAGCGGCCCACTCGATCGGTTCCGTTTTGCTCTTCTCTTTCAGTGAGGCAAAACCTTCGCGAAGAGTTCCCGGCAGGTAGCACTCCCCCCGCAGTTCGCGTTAATATCCCTTCGTAGCTCTCCCAGTTCACTGCGTGTCTGGAGCAGAATTCTTCAGCCGCCCCTCTTGTTCTTTTATAAGGTTTTAGGGGCTAATTTACCCCCCCCCTCGATATTGTCTGTACTATTCTTGTTCCCAGTCTCAGTTTCTTGTTCGCCACCACCTTACCCTCTCGTGTCACGATTTTTGGCCCCCCCCTCGCTCCTTCGAGATAGGCCAGTTAACCGAGACACGTATCGTTGACGGGCAAAGCCTTCCTGTCGCGTTTTTAGACAGTCCGTTCACTTTTTTCCCACCGCCGACGACTCGCCCTCAGTTGACCTAAGCCCGCGTTGCCAGCGAACACGATCCCGGTCGATCTTCCCTTAAGGGACCCCGTGCGATTTTTTTTTCCTTTCCCTCTTCCCTTCTTTCCTTTATCCTTCCTCCCTGTCGAACCCCTCATATGACCGATCCTACGGCCAAGAGACCTAGCTAGCCCCCCGCATTCCCCCCCTCTTAGCCGTTACCCCCGGTCCCTTTGACAAGCTTTACCTTTTCTTTTGTCCTCCCCCCCTCCGGAACCAGATTGAGGTACTTCTTCCTCGAGGCACTCTTTCTTCAGAGAGACACTTCCCCTTCGCCAGCTTTCTATTTCTTTTCTGTTTCTTTTTTTTTCTCTAGGACGGTACCCCCCAAGCCATGCTCCTTGTTGACCAACAACTCCATCCTTCCTCTTCGACGGGGGCACTCTTTTTTTTTTTACTTCCCTTCTCTTTCCTCCTGTCCTCAGTACCTTTTTTTTTTCCTCCCCTCTGAACCGCGAGGAGGACGCGAAGACCTTGTCCTCGGATGAAATTTGTGATCCCCTACCGGCCCTTTCTTGTATTTTCTCCCTCTTCCTTTGCAACCCAAGACCGAGATGTCAGCGTTGGACCCAAGTGTGCGGAAAGGCCCCTTCTGTCCTTTCCCTCACGAACACGCCTCTCTTCCTCTTCTCAGAGAAACCGTTAAGCGTTGATTGTCCGGGCCCGTCATCCCTTTTCCACCCCCGCCAGACGCGAGGCACTTCTTCCCTTTGAAACCGCCCTGGAACCGTCTAGAGACCGATTTTCCCTACCCACACGGCCTTTCCTCGTTCCCCGGGTCGTACACCCCAAGGCCTCCGCAAAAATTCCACGACGGCGGACTAATTTTTTACCCTCTTTCATTGATTTCCCAACTTTTGATATCGATGTTTATAGCGACATTTCCCAGGTCTTGCAGACCGCCCCCTCCCCTTTTTTTTACAGGAAAGACATTAGAGAGTTTAGGCGGATCCGCTGCACCATCTACCGCCCTTCCCGACGGCCACTGACCCCCTCGTAGTCCATGACTTGATCGTACCCCCTCTGAGGTAGATCTCCCGCCCGAAGGGAAGGGAGAGCCGATGCCCGCTCGTTCGCCCTTGTGCTCCCCGTTAGCTCCCTGATTTCCTTCTTCCTTTGGCCTCGTCCGCGAACCCCGAATACGAAGAGCGAGACAGCCGCTCTTCTTGACCTGCGTCCCTTCGCTCATCCCCCCCCTTGGTCTTTTGACCCGAGTTCTCCCCCCCCGTTTGGTCCTTCCCGAGGAAGCTGCTTTGCCTGCTTTTAACTCAGGAAACGAACACATTTGTCCCCAATTCTTGAATTTCTTTTGTCTTCCTTGTAGACTTTCAAACGCTCGAGCTTCCTCTCTGAGGTGCCTTGGTCGTTTTGCTAGAACGTCATCTTTTTTGTCTGCGTGGCAATGCTCTCTTATAAGGTTGCGACTACTCATCGTCATCCCGTGACCGTCCCGAACTGGTCCACAATTTGTTCATTGTTTGCCTAGACTCCCCGAGATTACCCTTCAGCTAAATTCGCTTGGTTTTTTTCTTCATTGTCACTGGCATTTTACCTCCTTTTTCTGGCGCCTTCTACTTTTCTTTTTTCTGTCCCCCTTCCCACGGTCTTAGTCAGGGGCTCTCGATTTATTTTTTCTGTAGTCTCGTTCATTTCGTAGGGCAAACCTTTTTTTTAGGTAGATTTTTATCCGTCCGACCTCCGAACGCGCACCTTTTTTCTTGGTTCATGCATAACGATAGTGGATTAGTGCTTAGGTTTAGGAGGTGGCTGGGTTTTACCCCCTCCGCTACGGCCAGACGCTAAGTCCCCCCTTCTAGAAAACGTTTCAAGGCGCCCCCCCCCTCCGCTCTTGCACTTTATGATTTTTTGGGCAATCAGCTAAATTTTGCAAATCCTTTTGTCTTCTCCAACTGTCTTGTGCTCCTCCCCTCGGGTCTTTTTTTTTCCTTGTCTCTTTTTTCTTCCTTTTCTTTCAAATTACCCCACTCTCTTACCCCGTTGTGGTTCGTTGGAGAGGACAAGGAAATCGAACTCCATCTTCTCTCCATGGGCTACGTTCCCCGTCCCCGTGACGATGTTCACTCTCGGTACGACCCCCCCCCCCCTTTTCAAGACATCTCCTGGGCCGCACTCAACCTCTTTGTCAAGTATCGGCGTTTTGGTTTCCAACATCACTCATTTTATTTGCCGTCGTAGGTGAGTCTTCCCTAATTTCCAAGTTCTCAGTTTTTTGCAGTTCACGCCCCCCAGTGATTTCCCCCTCTTTTCTTCTTGGACTTTCTTTTGGTTTAACCGAAACCTGTGATCTGTCTTTTAGGAAAGGCACAATATGGGGGAGATTACATATCTCCCACAATAAGCCAGAGCTCGACGTGCTTTTTTTCCTGCCTCTACAGCGTGGGTTTGGTTCAATCCCTGACATTCTTTTGACTCAGGAATCGAAGGAAGTGGACACCTCGCGTCAGCGGAGAACCTTTTTTTTCCCAACGCGACTTTTAGGCTGTCTTTTGCGGCTCGGTCCCCCTAGAGCGGAAGAGACACTCATTTAAAGATTTTTTTTTCCCACCGTACTCTTCCCTTTTTTTCCCCACTCCCCCCTCGATTACCCCCCCCCCTCTCCCCCCTTAAGCAGGTACGAGTTCTCGATCTTCCTCCGCGCCTCTCCTAGATTCGCTAAAGTTCAATTTTATGCTTGACGCACAGCGCAGGTTGAGCCCCTTTAGATGATATTTTTTTTTGCGGGCTTTCACCCTTTTCAGGTCCTTTAGGTCGATCTTTACTCACTTCCCACTTTTATTTCTGTTTCAGCCCAGGAAAGTCCGTCTTTCACAGACAGCTTTTTTTTTTGGTTTCCCGTCACCTTTCTTTGTGGATTTCTCTCCCTTAGTAAGTTGAGTCCCTCCCCCTGTCCCAAGCTCCCCGTTTGTCCCCCCTCCGGATAAGGTCGTTTTTTTTGTTCCGAGCCCGTCTACATTAGAGTTTCCTTCCTCGACAGGTGGATCCCCCCACTTATGACTTTTCTCGGGTCCTCCCTCAGCTCGCCCACTCACGGTCACCGCGTCGTCCCGACCAGACCCCGACTGGGTAATCCCGCCTGGAAGACGAGTCCCCCCTTTCATCATCCTTCTGTATTTTCTTTCTTCGGGATCGCCTCCGCCTCCTTGAGCTCGGCGGGTCACTGGTAGGCAGGCTGACCCCTGTTTTTTTGATTGAGTCTAGCGTTTTGCGGCGACCCACTGAAACCTCCTCACCGCTCGACCTGGACCCCACTTTTCTTTTCAGTTCACTGCCTCCGTTTTACGTAAGCTTTTTTTTCCGTTTTTTTGTTTATACCTGTTCCGCATTCTCCTCTTTTTCGTACGCACGCCTCCATCCCCTCTGTGGTGGGTTTTTTTTTTTAAAGGGGTTGCCAAGGTTTTTGCCGAAAAGAGAGACCCCCTTTGGAGATCTTTTTTTTTTTTTATACTTCGCCAGAGGCAGTCTAGCCTATTAGATGTTTTCTATTACTCAGAGGATGGTCAGTGAGCCTCCCAGATGACCTTTCTTGACCTTTTTCTAAGATGACCTTTTCGCCTCCCCCGCGATGAGTCAAAAATTTTCCCCCTTGGAGTTCTAGGTCATTAATGGTCTTAATTTTTTTTTTATCCTTCGCCAGTTAGATGGGTTTAATTCTTGATACCTACGCTTCTTTCCTTTCCCTGCGCCCCCCCCCCAACCCCCCCCCCACAACCCTTAATTCAAATCCAACCCACCCCGCGGATAAATTTTAAGCGAGTGGTTTTTTCTGCCGCCCATTCCTCCTTTTTCTAATTTTTCTCGCGAGTTAGGGCTCCTCCCCAGATACATTATCTCGTCCGCGCTTCTTCAGAGATAAAGATCGCTCGGTTGCTACTAGGAAGGTTTCCCTTGATTAAGCTGGGCCCCTGAGGTAATCTTGCTCAGAATCTACTTTATCAAATTGGCTATACTCCCCCCTTGCGGGCTCCTTTCAGGATCTTTCGGTTGCAGAAATGTAGCTCTACTTTCTGTCTCCAGCGAGGCATCCTCCCCCCCCAAAACATAGCCTTCGAATGCCCGAACTGTTTATCCGTAGGGCAAGACATCGGTTACCTTCCTTCCGCGCGCCCCCTTTTCTTTGACCTTTGTGTCCCCCCACTTTTCAGTTCCCTTCCCCTGACGCTTATCTTGGGTTCTTTCGCGCGAGCTGCCCGTACCTCGGCTCGTCATCCTATTTCGGTCCCCCACAATCTCCCACTCCTGTACATTCCTTTTTCACCACCTCACTTCTTGGGGCATAAGACCCCATTCATGCTCGATTCGGACCACAAAAGTTTTTAAGCAATGTGCTAGACCCCTTCCGACTTGAATTCTATTTCTTTTCCCCTGAAGGCTGTGAGATTATAGTAACCCCCCTCTACCCCAGAGAGGAGGTTTACTCCCTTTGCGCACTCGTTGATCTTTTTCTGTCGCTGCTCAAGTCCCTGAACAGAGAACGTCAGTTCCCTCGGAGCTTTTTCTTGGAAGTTACCCTGACAGGCAAGCAATTTCTTTATGTTACAAACTTCTGAAGTGTGTCGATGGTTCTTCCCTTTCCTTGCAGCTGCTTATCGCTATTTTCCGCTAGAAGGAAGGATTCTTAAACGAAGCTCTCCTCTGTCCCCAACCCCAACCTGGGGATCGGAAGGGCGGGCTACATTTAACTGCCCGCCCTTCCCTCCCTTTCAGGTCCCCTCCCAAACTTTAGACAAGTTTTTGCGGTGAGTGATATTGGGGTTCGCTTCCCCCCTTCCCACCGCTCTGACCTTCCCTCTCGAGACCACGTCCCCCAGCACCGGAGCCGCGTACCGATTTCGCCGCCAGTACCTCTAGAGTTCGTTAATTTTCTTTTATTCTGGCAGGCGTCTTGCGCTCCCCAGCTCCCTTTCTTTAATCTGTCTTTACCCCAATTCGTCCTCGGTACGACATTCCCTTGCTAAGGATTACAGAGTTTGCGCACTCTGCCCCCAGAGCACGCCCGCCCCTCGATCTCCGTTCCCTCTGTCCGTCCGCCTTCCGTGTGCATCTCGCTCTTTCCAGACCGGCCGGTCATGTTCGCTTTTTTTTTTGTCTGCCACCGTCGCACACTGTTAGATTTCCCCGTTCTGGGGTCCCTGACTTTTTGTATTCTACAACCTGCCCCCCATTGCAGCTAGGCTCTCACCAGCGCCTGAAGGTGCAAAAGACGATTTCCCGATCCTCTTCTCAGGTCGCTTCTTTCCCCTCTGCAAGGTTCGCAACACCCATCCCCCCCCGCTAACTCTGAGCCCTTACCGGTTTGATCACTCCCTTTCGTCACATTCCTTTTTACCCTTCCGAGTCCGTCTCCCTCTTTGCCTCGTCCTCTGACCTGACAGCTTTCTTAGATCTGCCCGTCATTTTTCCATCATTTTACTACCCCTCTGGCTTCTGCTCTCCTGCCGGTCCGTTGTCGAAGCGTGATTGCGAAAGACTTTTCTCTCCTCTCCCTCCGTTGTTTGAGTCTATCTACAGGCTTCGCTTTCACTTATTCTTGAGAAGACCCGCGGAGTGTTCTGTTTTGTTCGTTCCGTTTCAATCCTTTCTGCCGGCAGCCATTTTTGACTGCGTCCTTCTGAACCAGGCGAACCTTTGACCAGTTTTTTTTTACTACTCGCGTATCCCTCGCGCGCTGACCTGTTGAAGCGCACCGTGATCCAAAGAGTTTTATATTTTTACAGACATGGTCGCTTCCCGAAGGACTTCTGATTTTTTTTTACAAGATCTCTGCGTCACAGGTATAGGGCCAAAGTCCTCGATATAGTGGCTATCAGAGTACCGCACATTGTTCCACGTTTTTGTCATGCCTCAGATTGTTCGGGGTGTCATTTTTTAGGCTCATACACTTTTTCTCTTTGTCGGCGCCCACTCCCGAGCATGCACCTGAAATCTCCTCGTAGGGTTTCCGACAGTAAGAGTAGAGGAGGTTGTCATTGTTTTTCTCAGTACTTGCTTCTAGTGAATACCGGGCTTTTTTTTCTGGAGATAAGAAGTTCACCAATCGGGAAGCTATGTACTCCTGGTTCTTAAGGGAGGGTTCGAGTCCAGTACTTACGAGCACTTGTCGCGCCTGGAAGCTTCCTCCACAAGAACGATCCCCAGCTGAATGAGTGACAGGGAATCGAGGATATATTTGGGGGTTACGAGGAGCGGAGGTCGCTCTAATGTTTGGAGTGCTAGCCGATTGTCGATCTCCTCGCTGGGTTTCGTTCTTCCACCACGAGCAGTCCGTCCTTCCTTTACCCCGTGGAGAACGTGTCATATTTTTTTTTTGTGACTTGGCACACGGCACGGTAGTAAGACCCCCCTTTCCCTGGTAGCACCGCTCAAGTTTAGAACCTTTGTTTTTGTGGACGAGGAAGAGTTTTTATTCATTCCCGATTTCCTTCGAGCCTTTCTGTCATTCCCTAATCGATTACTCGTATTAATTTAGACAGTCGTGCCTTAACAATATCCTTTCGACTTAGTGAGCATTTTCCCCCTCCCTTTTTCTTTCATGGCGTAACTTACCTTTGAATACCTTTTGCCGGGATGTGGGTGCGCTTCAGTATTTTTGCTTGAAGACCCCCCGATCCTCACTCTTGCTGGCCCCTCCCGTCCGAGAACCTTCCCAGATAGAGTTGTTTTGTGGGATTCCCCTCTTGGAGTTCCCCGAGATCCTGCCAGAATAGAGAAACTGGAGTGAGGTAAGTTGGAGTGGAGTGTGGTGTGATAAGGAGAGATAGTTCTTGTTAATGATTCATTTCCTCCCAGAGCTTAGTTGGACTGTCCGGGCTGCCAACCAACTGCTCCCCTTTCCGTGAATGCGGTTTGACGCGAATGATTCTCTCCTGCGCTGAGTCATCGGTACGGCTCCCGATCTATTAGTTTAAGCGTTTAAGTTTTTTTCTCCCGCCGACTGTACTCTTAGTCCCGTGAAGCCGCGCTCATCTCCATCGCGGCGTCAACCGCCGTTCCTGTGTCGAGCTGAACTCTGACCCTTTCTGGCCTACTGCTTCTTATTGTCCTCCCCTAGGGCTGCGACCCCTTTTTTGTTCATGCTCGATGAACCACGCCATATTCCTGAACGCGTTGCGGCCTGGAATGATGAAGAACGCCCCCCACGTTTTGTAGACTACGCCGACCCCCCGTCCCCTTGCCTTCCCAAAGAGTACCCTCCTTTCCCTCCACAGCATTTTTTTTAATCCTCTCGAGAATTTGTTTTCCGAGCCGAGGATATGGTTATTAATGTACCCACTTAGGGTCAGCGTCCTAGATTTCCTACGTAGTGAGTATTGATGCTTCCGATTACTCTAGCGGCGCCCCCCCCGATATTCATTTTAGCTTGACCCCCCCACATGAATTGTGAAGGGTTGTTTTGCAAGCGGCTCCCGTTTCTCTCCATGTAGACCCAATGAAGAGTATCCCCCCTGGCAGGCACCCCTCCCCCTCGCTTTTCCGGAAGACCCCAAATGGACCTGCAGACTCTTCCCCGTCCCCGGTTTTTGTCTCACGATCACTTCTTGACCGCGACGGATGAGAATCTTTGCCTAAGACCCCCTTATTCCCAACACGGGAAGGACCCCGGACGATTTCTAGAACAAGAACGGACGCAGGCCCTTTTTGAAGTCTCTCCAGAGCTTCCACCCATATTCCCAGTTGTTTTGACAATCCAGAAAGGTCAAAACCCTACCACGGTATTTTTGCCCCTGAGTGCGTAGCTTCACGAGTGCGTCTCCATGCGGCACCACACTTCGAGCCCCTTTAAAAGAACACACCCCACAGCTGGCTACTGGTAATTAGTTTTTGCTCACAGCATGACCCTCACACCGAAGGCCCGAGGCTTTTGGCCATCGCTCCTAATCCATCGCGTCCCTTTTCGTCCACGCCGTCCCAATCTAATCCATAGGCCGCCGTTCTAAAGTATGGCTCTCAACAAAGAACGAGGGATTGAGGATTTCCCGCTTTGAGAGTCCCAGACAGAGACTTTGCACGCGTCCTTTCCTTTAGCGGAGCTTGGTCCCTGTGCGAACTTTCTAGTCCCTCGAGCCCGCGCACGGTTCCTAAGCTGATCCCCGAGTTTTGCGTCAATTCCGGATTCCCTTCGGCAAACCATGTACAGAGCTTTGATCCGACAGTCTGCCTTTTCTTTGACCGGCGGCCCCCCAGACTTCCCTTTCCTTTCACCCGAAGCGTTTTTTTCAAAAGGGGGTTCATTAGCGCCCCCCCGTCCCGCGTATGAGTGGCGCTCAGGACTCATCCAACCCTATATAAACACGAATGTCCGGTTTTTCTTCCAAGATCTGACAGTATTTTCTTCCCCTTATGTAAGCAACCTTTTACCTCTCGCTGCGCTCCAACGCACGTATTAGTCGCGGCGTGCTCGCGGTATGTTCGACTGTTCGTGTCCCAAGATCTTGAAAGAGCAGGAAGTAGAAGCGCTTCGAATTTGTTTTGCAGAATCTTACTTTTTCCACCGCCCGATCATATGCCCTGCGTCCTGTACTTCGATTTCAATCACGAGTCACGCTGTTTTTCTATAAACAGACGAGTACCATGAGTGTGCCACTGTCCTTCCGTCCCATAGAGGATCTCAGCTTCCTTGTTGGCACTACCAAGTGGAGAAGACGTCGAGTAGTGGCGTTGGCGATGTCCTTGCGCCGAAACATCCCCACCCCCACCGGCACGGTACGATGTGCCTCTGTTTTATAAGACAACTGACCCTGGTTAAGCCAACATTCAGTTTCCTTTTTCATTTGGTTTTTGCAGCCCTTTCCTGACGGAGAACGTTCTTTTTTTGTCTTCGCCGGATCTACTCGCGTCTAGAGCACGGTCGCGAAAATGGGTTTCAGGGTTCCCAGCCTTTTCAATCCTTGTAAGGTTTTTATTCTTTTGGCCCTGCTCTGCGGGCACCTTTTTCAGTCCAGCCTTTCTGTGAAACCCTGCCGTAGACTGGGCCTGGATAAGTGGATGTTTATGATTTTCCACTTTGCCTTCTTTTCTCTCTTTTCCTTCCTCCCCGTATTAGAGAGACCTCCCTTTTCCGAAGATAACGCCTTCCATCAGGCTTCACCAAATGGGCTGCAACCCCGACCCCACCCGTTCTGTCTGAAGGGATGTCTACTTCCGCACTTACCGCTTGATAATTCGGCGGCGGGGGGCTACTGTCACCCCCCCCTGACCCTTGGGCTCTGGTTTTGATTAGAGACCCCCCCAGCTCGTCAGACAGGTCATATCCCCTGACTTTAAGAGTCCCTTTGAAGGGCTGTCATCACTCCATTTTCACGGTGCGCGTTTTTTTGTCCCCGGCGGAGAAACCCCGTCCCGCCCTGTTTTCTTGTTCGTAAGGCACATCTCCTCTATGCGCGATCCGACCCCCCTAGAGGGGAACTCTTCTCCTCCCTCGTTGCTGAACGTGGCCGAGTCATCCGTTCAGAACACCCTTTGACCGACAGTCAACTGTTCACACGCGTGAAGCGATTCGTTGAACGGTGGAGGGGTGCGCTTTTCCGCTGCATCTAATGCACCACCCTCTTGGAAAGATATGTTTGGCACCCCTTATGAACTGCTATCCCCTCGAAGCGCTGTTTTCCCTCGCTGATGACTAACCCCCTCTGTTTCTTTTTTTAGACCATTCGTAGGACGGCTGAGCCAGAATCCCTAACGTGCTCTGCTAATGAGGTTACCGGTCCTCGCCGTTAACCTTTCGATCGCCAAACGTGGTCCCCCTTACTTTTTTTGATGGCTAGCTCTCTTGCTTTCCGCCACGAAGATGAAGATTGGTAACCCCATTCTTTCCTGGGGATATCTCATGAGCGAATTGATCTCCAGCCGGTCATTCCCCTCCCGATTTTTGAGTTACTCTATAGGAAGGTGTTTTTTTGAGTTGACGCGGTCTACCCTGCAGCGATCCCTCCTTCTTTCTTTTTGCAGTTTTTGACTTCTGTTGGGGACCGGGCTCCACGCTCTCCCGGGTACATTTGGCCGCAGCGAGATTCTACTTTTTTTTACGCGAACCGTTTTGATACGGCGTTTGTTACGCCTAGTTTCCCCTCGCTTCTCCTCCGTCGGATGTCGGGCGAATATCTGAGATAGGGACTGAACTGGATTGAGGCTTGTTTAACCGTTTTCTAAGCCGTGATCCGCGATCATAGTGCGGTTTGCCTGCCCCTTTTCCCCCACCTCCCGCCTTTCGTCCCCCTGGAATTTGGATGTCTCGTGGACCGTGATGATTTTAGCTCGTTTTTTGACAGATTTTTGCTCTGTCTACATGGTTCGCCCTTCGCCCTGTGCCTCCCCTAACTTTGCAAGTATTTTCTTGGCTGAACTTTAGTCCCCTCAGCGAGTGTACGGCTACTCTCCGAGTATTGCTCGTTCGTGTCCCGGTCTGAGAATGTTGCGTCCCTTTCTGTGGGGTCAATACCCAGATTGTTACATTTTTTTAAAGGATGTTTTCTCCCCCCAGCGATTTTCTCCCAAGCCGTTTTTCCTTTCTTTCGTGGAGATGCTAATGGTTTTGGTTGGGCTATTGTTTATGCTGATTACCCCCTCTCGTCCGTCATTCCGCGCCGTTCTTCAACCGCGTTTCAACCCCCCGTCGACAAGGCCTTAGTTTCAAGCGACCGACACTGTTCGTTTTGCATAGACTTTATAAGGATAGATCCCCCAGTCCACCGACCATCCCCCTCCCATCGCGATTCGCTTTCTACTTCTTTTTCTCATACCTTTCCTCCTACCAAGGAAGTGTCATCTCTGTCTTCTCGGAGTCTTTACCCTTTAAGTTACTATTTCCGCCAATTCGCCTTTCTCCAAAGACCCTCCAGGCGGGAAGCATTTCTTTGGAACCCTGCCCTTGATTATTTCTGGCTCCGGCATACGGCCCAACCGGTACGAGAGATTCTACTCCCTTCGAATGGTCTCGTTCATCTCGCAGAGTTTTTTTTTTCACGGTGTTTCCCTTTAGCGATTTCCCTCGTAGGCATGTGGTAACACTGTCCTTAGGCTCTACAGCACTGGTTTTTTACCTCCGGATGGCCTGGGCGTGCCGTTACTCTTTTGTCTGCGATCGTCGCGGTTTTCCCACCCTCTCCCCCCCTCGAAATTTCGTGGTTTTGAAGCCAACAAAGCAACTAACTCCGATATGTCTTCCGATACCCCAATTAAACCCTCCCTACACAAACCCAGTTGTGAAAAAGCTAGTCCCCACTTTTAATTTCCCAATCAGTTTTCTAGTAAGCTAGGGTCAGTCAATCCCTCGACCGCAGATCTTCCCATGCTTAATTTTCCCCATACCACACTCGAGTGTTGTGTCCTAGCGCACGCATCCCCTCGGCTTCCCCACGAGCCGTTCTGAGGGTAGTTTCCACTTATAAATATGGTAAGGCCATCCCACCCGACGTTCTCACGACTCGGACTTTGATGTTCCGCTTGATGGATCTGTCAGTTTCGGTTATGCGAGGAATTATTAGAAATCTCTCCTCGTGTCCACGCCACCCGTTTGAGCTTCTGGGCATTTCTCCCCCCCGGCCCTCAAGGTCGTCACTTTCCGAATCCCCCCGCCGCCGGGATGCACTTTCCTTGCTTTGGTTTGTGCGCCATTTTCCCCGCGTCCTGACTCGATCGTGAAGACATCAGCGTACCCTCCTACCGCCGTCGCGCAACGTACGTCTTTAGAGTCGGCTGCGCTCCTTGACTGGACTGTTGCCTTGTTTTGCCGCCGAAGTCATGCCGACACCTAACCTCTTCAAGCTTTGACCCGGCGTCACAGGATCTCCTTCACCTTTTTTCGAATCTGAAGTCCCCAGCATTCTTGGTTTTCCTTTCCCGCGGCCTTTCGATAACTACTTTTATCTCCCTGAATGCTCCCGATCTGTTATTAGCCTTGACGGCAGGTCATTCATCTGAGTTTTGTTTTCGCCGCCCCCCTTCAAAGTGGAATCCTTTTTTCGCTGTCCACAGGGCTGAGAAACCGAAACAATTTTCGAGCATCGGCGATCTCCACCACGCGACTAGATGGGTTTGACCTAGATGTACAATGGACATTTCGGTTCGCTAAAGAACAGGGTAAGGATAGCGATTCAGATTTTTCGCCAGAAGTTCCTTAGTTCAGCCCCCGTTGTAACGCCTCCCTCTTAATACCGTCTTACGTCGACTGTCCGATGGTGCCAAGTTTTCTTTTAAAGGCGTAAAGTGCTTCTGCCTCCCTTATAATTGACGCCAACCCCTCGGCAGGCGCCGTCTGCCAGTCTGCGTGGTCAGTTTGCGATCACTGACCGTATCTCCTTTTGTTTTTGTTTCGAGTGATTTCTCAGTAAACGTCTGAGACATCATCCCTTGCGGCGAGTCTCTGGCAGGAGGGTTCTTTGCTTCCCTTTTCTGAGCCTATTCGTTGTCTTTTTGCTTCAGGCCAAAGGTCGAAGTGGACATTTAATTGGCGACGCGACTCGTTTTTTTTAGCACCCTGAGTTCTGCGTTTCAAGCGTTTGCCAGCCACCCCCATTTTAGACACGTCTTTTAGTAAAAGTTTTACCCTAACCTTTCGCTTCAAGAGCCCCGCGCACCTGCTGCAGAGGCCGATTTTACCCCCCTGGGAAGTCACAAATAACGTCATTTCGAGTGGGGGCTCTCGCCTTTCCTGAAATTGGTTCTTAGTCCCGTCAATCATGACGTCGACGTCGATCTGACATTTTGTTTCTTGTTTGTCCCCACCAGCGCGTTTTAAAATGCCACGGCCCCGCCCCACCCGCGATGTACTAATATGAGTTTGGTGATTGTTTTTCCTCCTTCAGAAGAGGTGAACCGGTTTTCTACGGAGGACCTAGATCGCGTCTCCCTCTTTTTGCGGCGCGCTAGGCTACGGTCGCCCCCCCCCCCACATCCCTTTCTAGGCGAGTATTCCGCGGCCAATTGAGAGTTCGTACATTATTGTTTTAGCGCAGCTGACTCCACTTCACGCCCTCTCCCCCCCCCATCTGAAGTCCTTTTCTCAGAACATTGGAGCGAATAGTTGGTTCTACGGCTACAGGTTTGTTCGTATGCTACTCGATCTTCGTCCATGATATCGACTTTTTCATTTTGTTTAGCCACCCGCGTCACGACGCTGAATGGGCCGAGGCTGTGGAATTTCTGCGGGACGTTGGCGTGACCTTTGCCACTATGCCTTTTTCGTTCGCAATCGGTGTCCCTTGATACCCCACAGTTTGTGTGCTTTTGACCCACAGTTCGGATCTCAGGTGATCGCTCATCCTCCAGGATAATATCTCCCTGCCTCGATGAAGTCTTGCATCAAGCCTTCCATAACGTCTTCTCGGATGCCTTCTCGTTCCCTGGGGCTGCATGGTCATGTCCTCCTTACTCGATAGACCTGCTTTTTCCTTCCGAGGTGTCCTCGTGTTTTCTCGCGACGAAAACCCCGCCCCTCTTGCGGCTTCGAGCGATTTTTTCTTTGATACGAGAAATCGGCTAAGTTCCCAATTTTCGGTCTTCTTCTGAGAAAACGTGGATCCTTTTTCCTTTTTTTTCCCTTGGGTTTGGGGGCTTTATCTATTCTTTCCTGCTAGAGAAAAATTGCGCAGGAACTGGTTTCTGGGTTTTGCTTCCCCACTGTCCTTTCCTCGGGTAATGTTTTTGGTCCCCGATAGAGCAGTCTTTTTCGATCCTCGGCTCCACGCCATTCGCGCCCGCTCCCCCCTCGATTAGTGACCAGTTCTCTCGCCGCGCTAGAAGGCTGGAAGTGTTGACAACCTTAGAGATCTCAAATCTTTCCACCATTGCTTCAAAGGCGCCCGCGTCCGCCCCTTCGCATTAAAATAGTATTTTTTTAAACCATGGGCAGGTTTACCCGCTTCTTGCTTTTGGGCGTCTGCCTCGCTGTAACCCCCTCCGACTTCCCAAGTTTTCTTTTCCTTTCCTCCCAATAGCCTTAGGAAGCACCCACTTTGTTAGAGATAGCCGCCGTTTAGTTGATACACTTCATTTTAGAACCCAGAGTACCCATTACTTTTGTCATAAGGAATCGGACCCTTCCCGCGATGCCATCACGAGCTCTTCCTTTTTCTTCCCCTTTTAACCACACTTTCGTTTTCAGCCGTGACGGATGGTCGGGATGTTTCTTTTCCTCCCCCTCCTCTTCCCCTATATAGCTCTCCGCCACACTCCCTTCCCTCTTCTTGCTATGCACTTGATCGGTTTGGGCCACGCGTCCTGTACGGGCTTCTTTAAGATAGTAGTAACCGCAATACCTTCCCCGAGGAGCTCCAACCCCTGCGTCCCCGGTCACCTATTCAATAGTTTCTTGAACCCTTTGAAAGACACGTGCAGTCGTAGTGATTTTTCCCTCGCGACTTCTTTCCCCCCCCACCTCGACCATGGCTCGGCAGCTTATTAGAAAAGAAGAAAGGACTTCACGAGCCCCTTGCGCTACCTACCACCTAACGCGCTCTTTCCTCCCCGGCCTCCCAATTTTTTGTCCAGTTGCGGGGTGAAGGTAACCACCAGAACCCACGGCCACCAGCTCTGCTGCGTTTCCGTGTCCTCGAGTTTTTGCTTCCGGAATCTAGGACGAGCACCCTTACTTGAACAAAACGAGTCTCCCTGACTTTCCCCTTTGCGTTTTTAATTTTTTTTCCCCCTTGAATTCCTTCCTCCACTCAGCAGCTTTGACTCTCCGTGAGGCTTGGTCATTATGCATCTCCTCACGATGATAAGGTTTTTCCCTCCGTCGACCAATAACACACCCGAGACGCTTCATGCGGAGGCGACGAGCAACCATCACAGAACCTCGGCTGGGAGACCCTTCTTAGTGAAATTCTAGCGCCGAGCACGCGGCTGTTACCCCCCTCCGTTTCTCCTCTAGCTTTTTCATGGCCATTTGTGACCCGGAGTCGAAGAGAGAACGCGCACGTAGTCCTATTTTTGATTACACCCCATGCTTTCGCTCGACTGTGTCTTTCCTTTCCGAGGCGATAGGGTTCCTGAACCGAGTATTCCATCGAAGAGAGGGGGAAGCTTCTAACGGCTGGAGCCACCTGCTATTACTAATAAACATCTCAGCCGGGTCCTATACCACGCCGGCCCCGTTCACCCTGGAGGACCAACAGTGTTTCTACATGAATCAGAAACCTATTAACCCATGTCCCGTTCCTTTTCACCCCTCCTAGAACTTTTTCCTGCGCTATGCATCCCCCTCCCCCCCCCACCCCCGAAGAGTGCCTAGGGTCTTCGCGCGCCCGTCTTAGGCGCGGCGTGCTTCCATTTCATCTCGTTTTCTACATGGTATGGGTGTCTCCTTCCGGATGAAAGTAGTAGCTCAAGCCCGACCAGGTCCTTCTCTCATACCCAGGTTGAAAAAGAGGACTTGTATCCACAGCCCGATCTGCTGGATTCAGGTCGAGTATATGTCCCCCCTCCCACGGTAGCAGGTTAGATTTCAACTTTTGAGTAGTTTCCCTCGTTTGTCCCCTGGCCTAGTCCTCTACTTTTGAACGAATTGCTGCGTCCGTTTCAACAAAGATTTTTTTTTTGTAGAGACTGACCTCCTCTATGTTTTAGCGTCTGTGTTGTTCCCCTCTGTCCTTGAAGCGCCCACAACATCACACCCCTCACTTTCTCTTTTTCTCCTTCCCAGGACCGAAAGCCCTTTTCTCGCCAATGTGCTTTCGGTGAATTCCAGCCCCCCTAAAGGTGTGTTAAGGGCGGACTTTATTAGCACGTTCGGTGTGCTTTCGCCGGATCGACTCCTCACTGCCGACTCCTCCCGGTCTCTAAATCGGGTGACATTTCTTCCCCCCCCTTCCTGCCCTTGAAGCTCCTTCGGTAAGTTTCGGAACAGGTACTGCCTAGGTCGTGCCACATAGTCGGGCTGTTAGTACATCCCATGGCTTTTCTTACTCTATTTCTCGGGTCTATCTCCTTACCAGATTCATCTCCTCTATTTCACTATACCCCGTTTTTCTCTCTCTCTCTTGTTAGTGAACTCCCAGCCTCCCCCCTATCCCTGTTCCCACCCCCCTTTTGCTTGTCTAAACCGACCCCGTCCTCTTCACGGTCCTTCCCTCCTCTTCGATGTGAATTTAATTTTACTGCTGTGATGTCTTCCTGGTGTGGATCCCTTCAAGATAAGTGTCAGTCGTTGCCGAGGGAGGCGGATACCCCCCCCTTTAACATCCACCTAACCTTGCTCGCGGCGCCCCAAGACCTCCGAACCTTGTTAATGTAATGGCTTGGCATTCAGCCATCACACGTTCCGTCCTCCCTTTTCTTCTTCTCCGGGACCTTTCCGGTTTTTGCTTTTACGAGGTCACTTCCCAGCCCCCTACAATTAGAGAGAGACGCCTGGTAAACGCTGCCTACTCGTGGTGCAACGGGTCCCTTTTTTTTACAATTCGGCTCTCCTATCTCGATGTGAAGAAAAAGGGGAGTAACCGAGCGCCAGTTTAGGACCACTCTGAACGTGATCTTGCTTTCTCCCCTTTTTATAGGCCTCTCCTCTACCTTCCCCGCGGGTCAATCGTGACCACGTCCGCTTCGACCATTCGGTGGATTCTTCCTGAGATTGATCTTGATCTCAGAGACCTTGCCCTACGCGGAAATCCCGGTAGAAAACAGATGGCAAGGAGCGTTCCGAGAACCCCTCCGGCTTCTCACTAGTCCTCTGATCTTTGATGACTTTCTCTCCGCATCCGTTTCTCTGTCCTTCAATACCAATATTAGTCAGAGTCAGTCGGTCATAATAGGATCTCCGGTGATCTCTTCCCTACCGACGCCGCTTTAGTGACCAGGAGTCTTGGGCTTCTCTCCTGAGATTCGTCTCGAAAAATACCGGAGTCTCTCGGCCTTTTTCCTTGTGTAACTTTTGTACTGTTGGTCCTCTCCCCCCTCTTCTACAGAGACGTCGATTGAAGCAGGTTTCCGAACTTTTTTTTATTACTAAGTGAGCTTTCTCCCGCTTAGAAGTCCCGGCACTCGCGATTCTTACCTTTCTTCTTTTTGTACTAGCAACTCATTTACCTTCCCTCCAGTTTAAGATTTCCTTCGTTCCAGTAGGTTGACCCGTTATAGGATAGACTAAGTTGAGATCGTCTTCCTCCCCTTGGATTTTTTACTGATTGGGCTCCCCGCGGATGAGCAGAATTGCGGCTCCGCAAGAACTTACCAAGCGTCCCCCTTTCGCAATGGATAAACATTGAGTGGAGGTATTACATTTTCCAACGTCTTTACGCTAACGAGTCCAACTATACACGCATCTTGGTTATTGCAACTGTGGACTATTTACCTTGTTTCCTAATCCCCCCCAGGGGCTCTAGAGCAGTAGATTCGTGAAGGGGGGGCGTGGGTGTTTTCTTTTTTTTTTTCTTTTTCATTCTTTTCTCGTTCAGGGAGGGACAGACATAGAAGTTGGGGAAGATAGAGGATTTTACTTCTCCTGAATCGGTTACGGTAGTGGGACGTGCCGTTATGTCACTTGTTGTGCGCCCCTGCTGGCACTACCGAGGAGCTAGATTTTAGGCGTTCGCCCGTGAACGCTCGTACTTCCGTTTGATAAATGCATATTCAATGGTAGCAGGGTTTTTCTGGCTCCTATGCCTTCTATGTGGTGTGACTGCCTCATTTTAGGAGCAGCGACGTAATCACAAGAGTTTTCCAAAAACCAAGTCTTTTCACTTGACTGCTTCCGCTTTTTTTGTGTTCAGTTCCAGGCGTGGAGAGACCTCGGCCGGAGAGCCGTACCCCTCCCACCCGATCCTTCGCTCTCCCCAACCGAGGTGTTGCTCCAGCTGCCAGTCCTATAAACGAGCCCCCCCTCTTACTTGGACGTCATCGGTCTGTGGGGAGGACCACCTCCGGTTCCTATTTCTCCCCCAACTTCCCCCGACCGGTGACCCGCGGCATTTCCTAACCCAGATTACAGGTATCATTTAGAGGGGCTGACATTGCGTTTTTTCACTTCATATGAGTTGTGCCGACAAGAACCGTAAAAAGACCAAAGGACTGTAGCATGTTTTCCTCCTAACATTTCCTTTACTTTATGTTCCCGCGATTGAGAACCAGAGGGAGGCCCTTTTCCTATGATGGGACTCTGATTCCGGAGCTTTTTCCCCCCCTCGTGTATAGCGCTATCAAGGAAAGGGATGTCGCCAGGATTTCCGAGACGCGCTTCTTAGTTCCTTACTCGGACTAGCCCTGGAAAAAACCCACTTTAGGAGGTGTGAAATCAGAAAACTCAAGATGCCGTTTTTTGACACCTATTCCCCCTCGACTCTGGGGTTCCCTACTTCAATATATCAAGTATAAACCCCAGAACATGGGCTCTAACATTATCAGTAGACTCATGAGAAGGAGATGACCAATTACTGGAGTATGATAAGAAGGGCTCTTAAACACTTTGACCCCGAACCGCTCTCCTGCGGTTCTGGATTGACCCAATACGCGAGCTGTTTCGTTTTCTCGAGCCAAATTCCACCATAGACGCCCACCCTTTGCAGCATCAAGGAAGTAGACGGAATTATACGATTCATAGAATGAACATAAAGCCCAATTTCCGTCTCATGCTTCACGATCTATAGTTTTCGCTTCTCGCCAAATAGACTCCGTCGCCCGAGTTAAGGATCGAACAACCTCTGCGTCTCTTTCAACACTCTTCCCCTTTACCCCATCCCACCTTGGGTTTGATAATTGAGACCTTGTTTATATTAAGCCCTTCATTTGCCCTTTCACCTACACCTTACCTCAACCCACCGTCGCCCCGTTTTTCTTTTCCCTCCAGTTTTTGAGATTTTAGAGTTTGGACGCCTCCAATTGAGTAACATATACCTATCTTTCACCCGAGACGATCCGATTTCCCCCTCGCACGGTAGACCCAGAAGTAGCGTTCAAGCAGATAGTTTTGTAACGTCTGCAGCTTCCCCTCCTGGAGGTCTTGGGGCAGATCACGTCTTCATGTCTTCCCTTGCTTCCGCCCTTATTCCGCCTTCCCAAGTTAGCGGTACGACCATCGTCACCTTAGTCCGCCTTTTTCGTCTTAAGATGGGGGAAACGCATCAGATCGAAGCACGCAGAATACTGCTCTTCCCTCGTCCCCTCCCTCACCCAGACGTCGTAGACACTGCCTATGAAATAGATAGTTTCCTGACATCTCCCTGCCGTGCCTGTTCATTTCATGATCCCTTTTTTCCCTCCTAAGAGACAAGTGGATAGATAAGGAGTTTTCCCAGTTGCCCCCCCGTCGTGTCACACCATGGTCCCTTTTTCCTTGAGTTCATAGTCGATCTCCCAACGAGCTCTCTTGCCAGATCCTTCCCCCTCGTCCCTTCTCGGTCGCGGAGGTTGGCAATAGCCCATTTCGTGAAGACGACCGGGATCACTTTTTTTCCCAGTCACCGTTCCTTCTTTTCAAGACGGTCACCGGCGCGCTCGTTTTTACGCGAGTCCGCGACAGGAAGTGTCACTCGTTCTCTTTGCTTCCCAGCTGTGCTCAGTCCCCAGCTGCTTCCTCTAATCTGGACTCTTTCCAAGCCCTCAGGACGTGCTATTTCGCGGCCAGGCTTCTGTTTTTTTGATTACAGACCCTCCACACATACTCCTTAACCAATCTAAGTTGTTGGAGATAGCGAATCGCTTCGCGGTCCCTCTCCACGCTGATTTGCGACCGAGCTGCAGGCTCGCCCCGCGGCTGATTTGTTTTTGGTCACATATTATGAATAGAAGGCGGGCCTCCGCTGTCATGCGCCCCCCTGTCTAACGATTTGCACAACGTCTTCCTTCCCTGCGGACTTACGACCGAGTGATAGGTGACAGAGTAGTTGAGAGAACTTCCTGGTGCTGTCGCCCTTCTTCTCGTTTCTCTTTTTCCTCACTTGGTTTCTTTAACCCCTAGCGAGAGGATCCCGCCGGGACGTATGCATCGTGGTTCCCGTCACACATCCTTTCTCGCGTGGTGGAGACTCGAGATTTCGCACATGTCTTTTTCCCTTGCCTTCTGCCCTGCGGTCCCCCCCATCTCTGGCTATCGCCCACTTGTGCCGGTTGTGCGCCCCCCCACGCGCTCCCCCCCCTATAACCTGGGCCATTCCTTTCAGAATCTACGTCTCTGAGGTGCAGGTTTTTCTCAGCCCCCTGTTTAATTGAAGGCATCGCGGAAGACTCGCGGTTCTTTCGGTCGAAATTTCAGACTTCTCACCCCCTCGTACCGATCCCATGTGAAGGGTTATCTATGTTACCGCGGCTTCCCACCCTTTCTTGACCTTCCCTCGTGATGGATAGAGCATGGAGAGCTGGCAAAAGAAGAAGCCCCCCCTTGCTTCATCCGTCTCCTGACAGCTCCATAGCTCTTTGGTGTGGATGGAGGTAATGCCCTTCTTCTGCCGGATCCTTTTCTGTGCCGTTGAGAGATATTGTTCCCTGTTGTAAAGGTCGTAGTAGTTCTAGACCTTTGTTGGTAGGCGTCCCACCCTTTACGACCTCAGTGCATTGTTTGGCCCTGGACCGCGCGCTTTTTCTTCTCGGAAGTGGCCGGACCCTTCCAGGGAAGTACGAGGACCGGTAGCCCCCTTGCCCACCGTGTTTGGTTTTCCCCGGATTACGATGTTTTTTTATATAGTCATTATGAAGGAATCTCATCGACTTTTCCTATCTGAGTCTAAGTTCTAACCCCCCATTCCAACCTAAGATTAGATTGAGCCTGGAGGTAACTTTCGATTTCCCTTCCATACCGAGCGTATGGTCTGTACGAAGGAAGATCGGTTATCTGTCCCCGTCGAGGGGTGTCTCCACTTGTTTGCTGGCGGCGTCCTTCCACAATCTCTCATTTATTGCGGACGCCCGTGCCCTCCTTGACTCCTCTGGCGTTAGGTTCCCGCCAAATCGCGACCGAAATACTAAACCTGCAGGTAATTACCCTCGTAGAAATGAGATTCCGTTCTTCGGTACCCCCGTTTAGTGTTTGCTCCTTTCTCCTGCTATAGTGAGGTACATCTGTTCCAGCAAATTAGTGCAGTGTCCGGTCCCTCTTTTGCTTTCAAACACCGGTAATGCCGTGTCCCCTTTCTTTGTGCCCTCCTTGACATCGCTGACTGCTCTCCGATGTGTAGGCCGACAGAAGAGTGACACGCGCTCTTCTCCCCCGGTGACCCTCCATCCTGTATATGAGTCTTCTCTGCCTTCTGAACTGTGACGCCCGACGACGAGGGCCGAGGAGGGTGGAAAAACGGGACCCCTCTGGGTTTTTTTTTCTCCGAGCTTAAGAATTAGACCCAGGCTGATGGGACCCCTTCCAGGGCCTCCGGTGAAAACGCTGATTCTTTTGGTTCTTTTCCTCCCCTCCGGTCGAAAAATAACACGGAGCCAGCCCTCTCTTGTAAAGTTGACATAGATCATGATGAAGTCTACCCGTGTTATGAGCCTCGCTAAGGCCCTTGCGTCCCACTCGTCCATCATTTTTTTTTCACTAAACTCGGAAGTCCGTCGACTGCCGCCCTGATTCCCTTCGGCGGCTAGTTGACCTCTTCCTCCTCTTTGTTCGAAACACTCGATCGTCGCGCGCGATCAGCTTTTTTTTCTGATTTCGGTGCCTAGCCTTCCCCCTCTTCCGATAGTCTTCCCCCTCACCCCCCTTTCTCCTCTCGAAACCCCATCCAGCCGCCTTATCGACTTTTTTTGCACGCGTTTTAGCGGCGTTGTCATGCCGAGATTTAGTTCCAGGACGAACACGCCGCTCCGCGGCCGAGGCGCAGTCCCCCCAATCTACACAGGAAGTTAAAGCACTTTGCTCCCTCCCCGGAGGTCTTCCCCTTTTTTTTTCTTTTTGTCCTGCCTTCATGGCGACCGCTCTAGAAATTGAGATCTTCAGCCCGTCTTCTTTTTCTCCCCCAACACTCGAAGGAACCCAGTTAAGATAGTCCATTCCGGCAAGCAGCTCACCACACCTCCCTCCTTCCAATCGTTTCCCCTTACTCCCTTCTCTCTACACTTTCCCCCTCTCCTCCTCCTCATCCACTTCCTTCCTCCACGCCAGTCCCCCTTTCTCCCCTCACGCTTTTCCCCCCCCTCCCTTCCCCTTCACTCCTCTCTATTCACCCCCTCCCCGCAACACCTTCTTCCCCTCCAACTAACGCGCAATGAATAGGATTTGCCGTGATCGAGACAAGAGTGCGCGTTTCGGGCCCTCCCGGGCCGCCCCCACGACCCACTGGCCCGCGCCGCTTCGGCACTGAGGGCGCCTGCGGGCACCCTGTAGTTACTCTTCACACTGGCACACTAAACCAAACCACTGAGCCGGCTCTCCTGTTAGTCGGTAACTGATAGAATCCCTGCACAGAAGGTGACTTTTCTTTTGTGCGTTGAGATTTTTCTTTATGCCAGATAAACTTCTTTTTGCTCAGATCCCCTTCTTCGCCCCTCTGTTTAGACCCCCTACAAATAGGGAAGGCAAAGAGTGAAGTAGGAGGAGGCGCATTCCGAGAACACTAACTAAAACGGAGGTGGAAAGAGAGTTTCCAAAGAGAGTACCGAAGAAAAGATTAGTTCCCCTTCCGCTTCCTTTTTTCCTCATTCTCGGCAGGGGTCCAAGTGTATGGAAGATTAGAGAGAGAACCCTGAGCTTCTAGTCCCCCTTTTTGCTCCAATTTTTACGTCGCTCTGACTGGATGAGATTTTTTCCCTTCGCCTTTCGAGCGACTTTGCAAAAACGGAAGAATGGCACTAGCTTCCGTACTTACGCAGGCCGGGCTTCCCCTGGTGGCTCTTTCCCCCTTATTTCTGAGATAATCCCCCCGTCCAGAAGGGTAACTATGAGAGAGTAGTTGGCGGTAAGGAGCGGCACTGCGTCGGAGTGGACTTATCCCGATCCTCATTCCCCTCTATAACACATGGTTCCCGACTTTGCCCGACGAAGTGCCGGTTCTTTTTCCCGTAAGCCTCACGGCCTCGATTCCGAGCGATGTCAGAGGCGTTTAGGTCTCTATGCTTGATTCTTTTTTCCCCTGGTTGTTGTCGAAAGTGTACTCCCCTTTCTTAGCGATTAGCCATCACTCTTCCCCGAGATTCGGCCTGCGTTGCACAACCTATAATTTTTCCTGTCCTCTCTTCCCTGCGTGCAAGTCTCTGCCTATTTACTAGTAAGGATTTTTCCCACAAGCCCCCTCGCTGTTTAACTTTTCCCTCCCTCTTAGCGTTTTTCCTTTATTGTTCACCCTATCGCTTGAGCCTGGAAATTAGCCCTGAGTGATCCCCCCCTTTTCCCCTCTTTTTTCCGTTGAGAGTTCCTTTTTAGTAGTGGTCTCAGGGACTCCTACACCCCCCGCAACGGATCGTCTCTTCCGCCTCCCTACGCACCGTGTTCGAGGTTGCTTTGTGTGTATGTGGTGCTTCTAGTTGTCCCAACGACCCGGAGTGGCCTTTTGATGATCCGTAGGTGTGGTCTTTCTCTGTACCAAGTAGTCCCGCCTCCCCGCTCCATGCCTAGAAAGGAGCAGCTCCCCTTGGATGACCCTTTCCACAGGACTCCAGATCCCTCAGGAAGCCCTTCCGTTTTAATCTTTCCCCTTCCCGCAAAATTTTCCCCTTCCCCCCCCCCTTTTTGTCAGGTTTTCGTAAGCCCATTCGTATAAAGATTAGGCCACTGTAAAGCTCTCCTACCTTCCGTTGTGAGAGTGATCTCTTAAGCTTTCCTATTGACCTTAAAATAGATGACCTCCATGGGCGTACGACAACTCCAAAGATCTGCCTGTACCCACTCTCTTGCAAGAAGGAAGTGCTACAGTTGATTTTTTTCTTTTCGTTCGGCGGAG
>Ga0179593_1296008_pt1 | contig 35859 bp, 38 predicted proteins | sample CZODoug2_1_08_16_FD_185931 | JGI IMG/M metagenome (GOLD analysis project Ga0179593, IMG submission 185931) | Vadose zone soil fungal communities from Angelo Coast Range Reserve, California, USA - CZODoug2_1_08_16fungal (PacBio error correction) | ecosystem: Environmental > Terrestrial > Soil >... | reverse complement strand
TCGTCTTCGATCCCCCACTGGGCCCTGAGGGACTGCCTGACCTCGGGTCAGTTTTTTTGAGGAGTATGACTTTACTTCTTCCCGCCCCAACGATTTTTCTTGTATTTCCCTGGAACAGTCTGCCGTGTTTGAAGCCCGCCAGTTTAGACAGTTGGAGGACCAATCGTCTCCCACCCCTTTTCCGACCCAAAGGATTGTCCCTACTCCAGCTGGCTCGGTTCTACTTCTAGTCGAAACTGTACAGTTCTCGTGTGTTGTGGAGCTGAGACAGAGAGGCTTCGCCCCCCCCCTTCCCCTGAATCCCCTCAGTCCGTAAGAATGACGCGAATCGTTAAGTTGGTTCTCCAGCATCTGCGACTGGATTAGGTTGATGATTCTCCCTTAGGTTCTTCCCACCGTCGCCATGGTTTCTCTACCTTTCTGCGACTGGTGGCGATAGTTTTCATCCCCTAGTGGAATAGCCAAAATAGGGCGGCTTTTCCCCTATGTTCCCCATTTTGCCTTTTCAGCGTTTGGCCATCGGGCCCAAGTCAAGTATCTTTCTCAGACCCGCCGGAAAAAGAGTGTGGCCAACGGTTAGTTCCCCCCCTCCCTCTCTTTTCCCTGGTCCGATCTTCCCAACAGCTCGACCCCGCTCTCCGTCTCCTTGCTCCGACCTCATCCATAGTGTCGGACCGTCCACTCTTTTGGAATTCTCCCCAATTCCCTCCTCCTTTCACCTGATGCGTGCCTGAATTCCAGAACATTTTTTCCACGAGATTGGCTCGATCCAAACTCCCTGCTGATTTGCCCGTGTTCACTGTTGCCGTAGTAATGTTTCGTTCTTTTTCTAGCTTACCTGCAACAAACCGCATCGGCTGGAATATTCCCCTGCGACTTCCTGTATTCGCGTTAGAACCCTCCCAAATTTTCTGATGAGAGCTTGCCCCGGGCCTTCCCTCGCCTCTGGCCGGAATCCGGCAGTGCTCTTTTTCCACTGCGCGTCAGCATCAGCTAGGCACGGTGATTGCCTGAACTCGTACGCTGTGACAACTTCCCCTCCTCCTTCCTTTTTTTCCAAAAAAAAAAGACAGAGCCTTCTTTATAAAAAGTTTCTTGTGCTTCCCCCGGCTGCTTCCTCTACACCCCCTCCTCCTCGGAATTTTTCCATTCCCTGAATCCCCACACCCCCGCGATTTTTTGAGCCGTACATTCGGGGCTGAAGGGCGCTTCTTTGGGTCAGATGTTCGTTCGTCATTTTTCCCCCCGTTGATACGGAGAGTGGGGCGCAATTGTTTTTGATCTTCTCTCGATTTTACCCCCTTCCTTTTTTTCCCCCTTTCGTGCTGACGCTTTGTTTTAGTGGTTGCAGCATTATATGCACCTTTCTGGCGGGTTGCAGAACTTTCCTCTCTTTTTCCGGGCTTCTTTCGACTCGGATTCGCGGCTGATTTCATGTTTCTGTCTTTTCGTCTTCCCGAGATAATTTGTTAACTCGTTTTTGAACCAAATTCGTTGGCGACCAGTTGTCCCGTCCGCAACTTTTTAACCCCCCCCCATTTGCCCATCTTACGGAGCTTTTTCTTACTACCCTTCACTCTGCGTTTTTCCTTTCTGTTTAAGATCATTTGATATGAGACCGGCACCCCTTTTCTTTCAGTATTGTGAGTCTAGCTGCCCTTGACAGTTTTTTCTTTTTGTCTCTGCCTCCTCGTTTTTTGCCTGCCCGCCTTTCTGTCATCGCGACCTTTCTCTTTGTTTCTTTCGGCTTTCGTTTCTAGCCTTTTATTTGCTGGACGCAGGAAGTATTATTCACTCCCCTTGCCTCCGCTTCTTGCTCCTTTCGAATCGCCTTTCCCGCAGCGCGAGCCCCCCATTTTTTCAATTTTGTTCGTCGGTTTGCCCTTCTGCCCCTCTCCCTCCCTTCCCTCGCTTTTCTCTGTCCTGTGTCTTATCTTCCTTCTTTGAGCAGTCTCCTTTGACCGGCTGTAACTTTAAATCGTGACGGCTTAGCTGGTCCAGACGCCGCTCTTTGGTCGGGTCTTGAGCCTCTTTCTTCCCAATTATTCATTTTTCTCTTTTTATTTTTCCGACGCTGCGGCCCTCCCCCTCTGCAGAAAACAGAGTGGTGTTCTTTAAGAGAGATGTTCGCCGATCGGCTTGTAGACACGGGGGTCTCGGAGTCAAATCTGGAACGGTGAGCTCCCCGTCCTTGCCCTCCCCCTTTTTTTTCTGAAGCCAAGGTTCTTTTCTCACATCTATTCCGCCGGGCCTTCCGTTCTTTTTCTCCAGTGTGGTGTTTTTGACTCCTCTCTGCGAATTTCCTAGATTGAGAGAACAGGTCGGAGAGTTTGTTTTTTTTTTTCCATTTTCTTCCGTTTCTGACGACCCGATTTCGTTTTCTGATTCTTTTTTCACCTCGGCGGCTCTCCACTACTCCTCCTCTCTTTCCCTGGTCTTAACTACTCCCGTGGTGTTGCTTCGGCCCTTCTTTAGTCACATACCTGAGATGCCATGAATGGAGAGAAGCAGAGTGGCACCTTTTGAAGATAGTGGTTAGATATGAACTGCTAAGAACGACATCCATTCTCCATGTTTCCTCTTCCCTCCTCCGAGTTCCACTTTTCCTCTCGTTCTACTTGACTCCCCATCTTCTAAGCTGGCCCCTCGTGAGATTACCTTGTAGAAGTAAATCTCCCTAGGCCAAGAGCGGGTTAAGGGATCATTCAATTTGAACTTCCTTCCTTGACTCGATCGTCCCCCTACAGATCGCCGCCTCTTCCCGCTTCCCTAGTTCAGGAAATCAGTTGAGAGCGCTCCGTATTTGATCCGAGTGCCACTCTCTTGACGAAACAAAATGTTTCCTCCTCAGTTTCTAGACTCTCTTCTTTCGCCTGCAGGCCCTCTTCTCCAACATCTGACACCCCCCTCCTTGTCCATCAGCAGCGTGATTGTTATCTGGCAACGAGGTTTCAAATCCCTTCCAACCGTTTTCTTTCTTGCATCCCATTCTGGCTGCGTCGCGCTTGAACTTGTTTTTAACCCCTCCACGATAAAGATGTAAGCCTTTCTTTCCAAACGGTCCGAACTTCCCTTACCTCCTTTCTTTCAAGCTCACCCTACATGTCTTCATTCTCCAAATATCTTCCGCAACTCAAACACCCCTCTGGGTGACCCGTTTGATAAACCTGTGGTTTAAATTTTTATCAAATAGACAAAAAGATTGTTCGCATTCGCTTGACTGAAACCTCCTCAAATTAATTTCCACGTTGGTCCATCCTTCCTTAAAACCGCATTTTGATCAATTGCCTACCAAGAAAGTAGTGCTGACCGTCCTTACTTGGAGACAACTGCCTCCTTTATCCTCCCCCTCCTTTTGATCGACGTCCATCCCATCGCCTTTTTTTTTCTCTTTCGCCTCGACTATGGGAATTTGGCTTGAGTTTTTTTCCGAATGTCAAGCCCCTTTTGCATGCATTTAGGATCTCCCCCCTCTCTTGTTTTTAATTTACGGCTGCAAGAGTAACATAGCACGAGTTCACCGGCCCCACTTTCTTGTCTTCTTTTTTTCTTCGCCTTTCTTTTCTTCCTCCATTTACGATCATTATTCGTTTTGTCCTACAAGTGAATGCTGCGGGGAGAGACTCTGTGGAAACGCTTCTTCAATCACGTCGCCTTGCCGAATCTTTCCCGATGGGTTTTGTCCTCATCTCTCCATCTGATCCTTTCGTACGGTCTCCCGGGGTTTTGGGGGTGGACGGCGGTTTCTCCACCGTCTTTTTGTAAGGTTTGGTTATAGATGAGCACCTTCCTGGAAGTAACATCCACGCGGGAACCTTGAATATTCCTTCTGCGTTTTCCCTGACTCCCCCTTCTTTAAGCTTCTCTGTTTTTCTCCTTTATCTCTGTTTTCTGCCTTTTGGATTTGTCTTCCAACGGCCGATGGTGGAAAACCCGCGTTTCTTTTTCGGCGGCGCGATCTTTTTTTACTGTTTTTTTTATGTACAACCCCTGTAGATGACCATTACGCATTGGTCCCCCCCCTGATTATTGCCCTCCTCATTTCTTTTCTGCAAATATCCTAACCCCGTAGTATTATCACGGCATTAGAGTCCGATAGCCTCCTTTGTCCATTTTGACGTCAGCTTCGCTAGTTTTGCCGACCTTCCCACGGCCGTTAAGTTTTCCTTTAGGGCTTCTCCTTTTTCGTCAGCACCCGGACCCTTTAAATACAATTTTGAATTATGACCAGTTAAGAGCCAAGGGGGTAGGTCCAGAATTCATCTTGGCTTGGTTCTACTCTTCTCCATCGTCCTGTAACTTTCTTTCCCCTTCCCCAAACTAAAGTCCATACAGGCGCATTTTCAAAAATCCTCTTTTCGTATTTTCGTCTGAGTCCTTTAAGACCTCCTCCTTGCGTGGACCCCCTTAACCCCCAACCTAGGTCTTCACGTCCTGCAGTTTCCACTGTTAAAGACCTCTTTTATTCTGTTTGGTTCGAGTAGATTTCCCCCCCTTTTTCCTCCCCAGTTGTTATACTTTTAAGACCCGATAAGTTGCAGTCTTTGTACGCACACGCGAGGACCTTGCTTTTCAGGATCTGGACCTCCCCGGGATGGTGGGGAAGGAGCTCTTTTCTTCTCCCTGATTTTTTTGGTCCCGCCGTGAGACAGCTTGGAGGACCTTTCCTCGACCCAAGCGAGGAGCAAGATTTCCCTATTTGAGTTGTCTTTTCTTCTCCTAGGTGCCTTCTTTTTCCTTGCTCCGTTTCTTCATTTTTTGCTGAGCACACTTTCCCGTCTTCGAAATCGTCTCCAGGGTCCTTCGAGAGGGCGATGAGAAGGGCGACGTAGCCTTCAACCTTCCCTTTCCCCTCTCTTTCCTTGCTTTTTCCCTCCTCCCCTACTGTGGAAGTTGGATTTTTAGCCAACCTTCCCTTTGTAAGAACGTGATTAGCGTGTTCCAATTTGCGCTCTATTTCCTCTTCCTTCTTGCCATTTCCCGCCAAGCGTTTTTTCATTCAAGTAAAGTAAGCCCCGCTTACCCTTTCATTGAACCCCTTAGCAGTCACTCGTGCTGTTTGACAGCTTCACCTGCCTTGCTACATTTTCCTTCTAGAAATCTCCCCCTCCTCTTTTTCTTTTCCTATTGTTTTTTGTCTACCCAGAGGGTCCTTTTAACAATTTTCATGGTCCCCCTGCAATTGAAATCTGCTCGATCACCCATCACAGCGCCCCATGTGTTCCCCTCTCTCCTCGCTCGACTGTCTCTTGATCGCTTGAAATCTCATCTTATTTCAAGGCCTTTTTCTTGAGAGTCTCGGAGCGTTCTCTCCTCTGCGACGCGAGCTATTCTCTTTCGTTTTGCTGTTCCTCTACCTGAATGTTAAGATGGAAGACATTCCACTCTCCCTTTGCGCTGTTCTTAGAGAGCCCTTCTTCCTTTTTACCTTGTTCGTCTCTACCCCATTGCTATGTTTTTCCTGCCAATCTATTTTTTTCACAAACCTGATTCTACTCAGGCAGATCCGTAATTTTTTCACGGCAGCATGTGACGCCCTCCGGTTCAAGCGTACTTTTTTCGTCCTTTAGGTCCAACACCTTTTTTCTTCTCTCCGCCCATTTACTTTCAGCGCTGAAGTTTTCGTGGTCGGTTCTGCTTGTGAGCAAAAGTGCGATGAACTTCCTGATGTGGCGGAAGTGTGAGAGGAGAGTTCCTCCTTCATTTCCTCTTCCCTTTTTTTTTAATCGGTGTTCGGGTTGGCATGGGTCGTTGATTTGCTTTCGGGTTGATAAATTTCCTGGTTGCGTTGTCCGAGCGGCGCCCGTCTTTCCTCTTTCCCCCCACTTAATGTTTTTTTTGCTTCTCTGCTTACTTTGCCTGCACCCCTCGACAAACGTGGGATTTCAGCTCCCTATTAAGGTACCGAACTCCAATTGTGACCCAGAGAGGTTCTACGTCCCACTCCCATGCCTCGACGGTCTCTCCTGCTTGAGTTGCAATTTCCTCTTCTTCAAGTATGAGAAAGGCTCTTTGCGCCTCCTTTCTTGGCCATCAGAATGGCATTTTTAGCCCTTCCTTTCGGATCCTCGCCTCCCCTTTGCTCACAGTTGAGAAGTGTATGCCGTGCGGGCCTTCTGTTAGATTTAATTGAAAGCGCCGAGTTCCTCCGCCTCGTCTCTACTTAGCCTCGTGACCGTTCGGGAACTAAGCTCCGCGCAGATCCTTCCGCTCCTCTCCTAGCTCTCTGCCTGTGGTAACTTCTCTTGAGTGCCTGGTCAGATCGTCCCCTCATGTGTACTTGTGATGGCCTCTACGGCGTTGCCCCCTTCTCTAGGATATGGTCGCGATGTACTGGACCCAATATATATAACGTAGTGTGCCTGTAGCAGCGGCTCGTCAGTGGCTTGTGAGACTTTATTAAGATTTTCGCGAATAGGTTGCAGCTCCCCTCACCCTTTCTTTGATCTTTTTTGGGTCCCTCCCAAACCTCGAGTTCGCGGCAAGCGATCGCAGCGGACCTTCAGTGGTGTGGGGTTGAAGAGTTGCATGGCGGGGACGTTGACGCTCTCGATTCTTCCGCAGGTCTTGAGCGGCATCCTTCTTTCTGAACCGCATACTCTTTTCCCGTGGCTTCCCGGTTCCCCACAGCCGGGACGCCGAGCCAATGACTCAGCTTGCCTGGTTTTCCATAACGAGTGGCTTTTGTGTGGTTCGGTTTTCAAACGACTGTTAATGCCTGGCGGAGCCGGGTTTGTTGCACTGTCCATCTCCTCCTCTCTTTTTCTGAATCTTCCTCCCGACCTCCGGGGGTGTGTGTTGGGGGAGTTGAAAGCTCCGCTTTTCAGCGAGTCTGGGAATTCTAGATTTACACTCGCTTTTTAGGGAGAGGCCCTTCTTAGAAGCCCTTCCCCCCCTGCACTCATCTTTTCATCAGTCCCACCTTTGGGAACTTCCGTCCGCATTGAAAGCGCCTCCCCCTTCAAATACAGATTTTCTTCAGAAGCGGTTTCATTTTTGGGCCGCGTCGATCCCCCCCTGTTTCCCGACACAAGTCGGAAGTCTTTTCCCCCCCACTCAAGCCGCACGCCCCATGGAGACAGCGTCAACGTTTTCTTGCGCGCCTCATCTCTGCCTCTTCCCCTTAATTTGCCTTTTTCTCCTGAGTGGGAGCGTCGCACCGAGGCCGTTCTCCGAATCCCCCCATTCTCCCCCCAGTTCCTTCCCTTCTTTGTCCCTGCACGGAGCTGCGGCCGTCGCGCAGTTTCTTGGTATACTCCCAGGCCGATTGCCGGAGAAATCTGATCCCTTTTTTCCAACCTCTTTTGTCGCCTCCAGTTACCCCTTTTTAATCTCTGAACCTTATTTTTTTCACCTTAGTCGGGTACCTGCAACTCACCACTAAAGTGTCGACCTTGCGGAAATCCGATTCGTGAAGATACGAGGCCCGGTTTCATCAGTTATTAACGGTTAGACGTTTTTCTCAACAACCTTCCCACAAAGTGGTCTCTCTTTCCCCTTCCCCTTTCCTGCACTCTCCGATCCCACAATAGCATTTGCGCCCGTGACTCTGCACCCACCTCTTGGTCCCTGCAGTAAAACCATCTGGTAAAGCCATCGCGGGGGTTTCTTTTCTCCTTTTTCAAAGGTTCTGTTGTCCTTTTGTTTCTCCCGGCGCTCTCGAATGCTGTAGTTGATTCTCCCCGAGTGTTTGCTTCGTGTTTTTACCGTACAACCCTAGCACTGATGTTCATCTTCCCTTTCACCGTTGTCGGGCCTTCCGCTTTATTTCTCTTTTTGCGGACGAGTTCCTTTTTCCCTCTTCTCCTCCTCCCTTTTCCAACCTTCCTGCTCATCAGCGTATCGGTCTCAGGTATGCACACTAGCTAGAAACCCAGCTTGCTTGTTTGTGCCGCAGAAACTCTATGCCTCCTTGACGGTCTCATTGAACCCTCTCCTCGCTGTACTTTTGTTCGCTCCCCTCGCATCTCGTTTCACTGATGTCTTCCTTCCACAATACGCTTTTTTTTGATGATAGCCATTCTCTCCCCTTGCCCGTTCAAACCCCTGCTAGTCAATTTTTCTGATTTCTTACGGTTTTCGGGGTCAATTTCTCGCGGCCGTCTGAAAGTTGATCGATTAACTTCACTCCTCCTTCCTGTGTAGGACCCCCTTTCCGCTCTTTTTACTCTTTTTTTGATCCTCTCTCGCCTTCCCCCTCCTTGGTCTCTCCTATATGCGCTGGGTCAAAACCCACTGTTTTGAACGCCCCCTTTTTACTCTTTGGAACTATCCAATTCCCTTTCCCAAGTCCGTTACTCTTCCGGTCTAGAGGTACCAGCTCCTCCGTTTAATCACAGCTGCACGCCTTTTTTCCCCCCTCTCTGTCTCCCTCGCTTTTGATCCTCCACGGGTCGACTTTTTCCGGTTTTTTGGCGTTCGGCGCTGCCCATCAAACCCGCTCTTTCGAACAGACCTTTCCGTTCCTATGTTTGTAGTGCAACCTCCCTTTTCCCTCTGTTTTTTTCTTCCGTTCCTCCAGCGTTTCCTTCGGGTCCCTTGAGTCGCACGTTTTCCTCCCTTACCCTAACCCTTTCTTCCTCTTTCCTCCCCCCTCTTTTTCTGTCGCTTTCATCTCACTTTCTCGTGTGCGGAAACTGCCACCCTCGGTTCCCGCCTTTGGCACTGTTATACGAAGACCACGCGATCTTCCCTACGTGGTTTGTTCGGTTGTGCTGTAGATCCCTTTCCCCCGGAGAAGAAGCCTCTTTTTTCGAGGCAAGTTGTCCCGCACAAGCGCTGTAAGTGGCGTCTCCTCGATCCCTCTGCTTTCCCCCCCCTCCTGGATGTTAAAGAAACTTGCGCGCTTTTGGAATCACGCCTTGAACCGTGGGGACTTCTGACCCCTTATTACTCCCATCTGATTGCCCTACGTCCCATGAGTAGATCTTCCTTTCTTAGCAGTATTTTCTCGGACACAGAGCGATCGTGTATGATTTGAGCTCCTCCCCCGCAAGTTAATTCCCATGTCAGGAGACGCGCCTTTTCTTTTTTCTTGAGCCTCCTTCTTCCCTTCTTGGCGAGGTTCAGTGGGCTCGGGCTGGGCAGGAAGGCCTTCCAGCCTGTTATCCTCGATGCGTGAATCTCTGCGTTCCTTTGGATGTTCTTCGAATTGCTCCCCCCCTGACTCGCTAAACTTCTTTGTTCTCCCTCCTATTTTCCACTGCTGACGACATGAATTCCTCTGTGAATCCCGCCTTTGCACAAACATTCGAGTTCTTTTAAAAATATGCTCCCCTCCCCTCAACGAGTGCTTTAACCCCTCTTGCGTTCACACCCGATGTCTATGGTCGTTAGTACCCCCCCGCACTGCTTCCCAGTCGACTTCACGGTTATTGTCCTTTTTTTTTCTTACCCGCATAGGTCCCCCCTACTAAATTTCATCCCTTTATCCCCCCCTGCGTTGATTCAGACCTTTTGAAACTGGTTTTCGAGATTTCCCCCCTTACCGACTTTTTTTTTCTTTCACCCTCCTTCTCCGGATGTCTGCATTTGCGAGGAACGGCACAACCGAACCTTTCGTAGGGCGACTTTTGTGGGTCTTCTGTTTTTTTTCTTTTTATCTAAGTTCCCGATGCGCCCCCTCCCAACCCTCTCCGATTCTTCTCCCCTTCTTTAGATTGGGAGAGATCATATTTATTTCCTTTACTCAAGAGGCCTCGCCAGTGAAGAAACCTGGTCCAGTTCTTGTTGAGAGAGGTATACTTTGAAAGGGGGCCGTTTAACCTCCCCCTTTCCCCTTTTTCTTTAAGTAGTGCCACACGAGCGTTCCCCGTCCACAACCGCTCATACTTTTTCTCAGGCCCCCCATTGCGCCCTTTCTTTTTCAAGTCCTTCTCCCCCTTCTCTGCCCAAGCAACTCTCCTTGCGAAAGCTCCTACCAGCGCCTATTTCGCTCGTCAGGTTTTGGCGGAAGTCGCCGTTTGGGTCGCAATCGTTTTTGTTGGCTGGTGCTCCACCATCTCTGCGATCCTCTTTTCTTTTCTCCATTTTCCCATTGTGGGATAGCTTGCTTTTTATTTTTACAATTGTTAGGGGCGTTGTCTTTTTCTAATTTCATTTCTCCCCTTCGATTTCGCGATGCTTGATGATGTCTGTCTGTAGGCTCTAGTTTCCCTTCTTGGTGTCTGTTTTCCTCGATATTTCTCCCCCCCCCTTTTCCTTATCTTCCCCCCCCCACGTTTCCTTCGGGTCGACACGATGTGCACCTTTTCTTCCCCGTGCATCCGGTCGGTCTTTCTTTTAGTCCTAAACCAGTCACCATGTTACCTCAGCGCATCTTCTTGAGTTCCCGCCCTTATACCCTTTCTTCTCCTGGTTTTCTCTCTCGTGAGACGCGCACTGATATCTTGCTGCGACCCGTCAGTTTTTTTCCTTTGTTTTTCCTGCTACCCCCCCTTTGCTCATGCGTACTTGTATCCCCCATTTTTTTTTTCTTTTTTTCCGTTCGAGGCTTCGTCTCTTCCTGACGGTTCTGGAGCCGGCGCAGGAGGCTTTTCAAGATGACGATCTTTCGGCGGCGAATCTGTTTTTTGATTCGATCGGATTTCTTTTCCTGTCATGGTCCTTCTTTCCTTCCGTCTCCGTCTTCCTGATTAGGCTTCAGCTTTCCACCGTGTGCCAGAGCATCTTAATTTCGTCTTTCTTTTTTTTGTTTTCAGGCTTTCGGGGAAACCTTAACCTTTCTTCGGGTACCTCTTTTTTTTTATCGATCATCCCCTACAGTTTTTCGGGTTGAGCTCCCTATCCCCGCCGACCTTTCTTGAAGCAACACGAGTGTTTGCGTCATTTCTGAATTTCTCTTTCGTCAGGTTTCCCTTTTCCTTTCTTGTGTAGCACCGTTGTCTCAGGCTTCGAATTGAAGAAGAGAGGAATGTGACCATCTCCTCTTTCCTCCGTCTATTTTCGCCTCCCTCTTCTCCCCTCCGCTTCATGCGATTCCTCCTATCCTTTTTTTTGATAGTCTCTTTTTCTTAACTCGTCAATGGCCTGGCTGCCTCAGCACCCTTTTTTTACTAGATGACCCGGTTCTTTAGCGTCTCCGCCTTTTTTCCTTATAATTTTTTCCCTTTTTCCCTCCCTCCCCCACTTGGTGTTCCGCATGTAGTCGTCACCGGAGTCATGTCGTTCAGGAGCGGGTCGTTAGCCTTCACGAATTTCAGTTGGGGATCTTTCCGCGCCGCAAGACCCACTTCCTTTGAGTCCTAAAGTGAACTTAAAGTCCAGCGTCATTCCCCCTTTCTCCTTCTCGTAGAGGCTCCGTCGCAGAAACGGCTCTTTTGTGGGTTTGCGGCCCCCTTCACAGTCCCCCTGACCTGCAGCGGGAACTTATTTTTCGCATGAACTTTCTCGTTTTTTTTATCATTTACCCCCCCCCTCCCCTCCTCAGACCCCCGACGCGCTTCCATCTTTGAATGACAATGCGATTTTCCCTTCACTTGATCGCCCCTTCAAGCCTTACGTAAAACACCAAGTGTCTCCCCTCCGGTCGCCGTCTGTATTTTCTTTTTTTGAGGCAGCCCCCCCTCCCTCCCTCTTCTCTTCACCCGGCCACCTTCTTGCGCCCCTCCACTATACTCTTGGCCGGCTTGCCCTTACCAAACTTCCTTGCCAAAGTTGATTTGCTCCCAAGTCATCTTGCTTCCATTTTAATTTTTTCATGTTCGTCCGTTCCTCCCCCTCTCGGCATTTGCCACCTACAGGTGCGAGGATTTGTGTCGGTAGTTTTCCGCATTCAGAACTCGAGGACCGAGCCCCCACTACCAAAAATTCATGGGTGGACCCCGTCAATCCGATTCGACGCCTATCTCCTCCCCCAGCCGTAAGCGTTCCCCCCTGTTCTAAAAGCGCTTGCAAGCGGGTTTCCGACAGCCCGCAAGTTTCCTAAATTCATGACCAGCGATCCCACCACTGCTCCCCCTTTTTTGGCCTTCTCGTCATCTCCACTTTTTCCTTTAATGACATTCCCTCCGCTCTCCCTGCACGATTCATTGCGAAAGCCAAGGGTTTTCCCCCTCGGCTCTTATCAAATTCGTGTACTCTTCTTATTCTGCCTTATTCCACAGCTCCCCCTTTTTTACGTCTGGCTTTTTTTTTTTTATAACCATTCCTTCTTTATGGTTTTTTTGTCGCTTGGCAAGCCAAACCATTCCTCATCTTGTTAAAGTAGATGTGAGTTTGCCTAGTTCAGAGACCTTGTGTTTGGTTTAGGACGTCACTCTGCCTCCTTCCCCCTTTCCGCTAAAGCCCTTCCTCCTCCTCTTTTATGTTTTTCTGAGCTCCCCCCCCCCCACACCCCCCACCTCATCGTTTTATCCCTCCTTACTAACCTTTAGCATTTTTTTCGAAATATTAACGTTCTCGGTTTTTTTTCCTTCACGCTCGGCATTATATGTTTCCTAGCCCCTTTCCATTGAAAATTCTGCTGTACTGTGGTACTTAGCACTATCCTTTTTTTCAATTCTGTTTTTTGAATTAGGAATAATCCGCCCCAGGTTAGATCTCTTCCAGGACCTCTTTATTTTTCGCGCACCCCAATACATGATCCCTCCTTTCTACTTTATTCTCTTCTCTGTGAGGTTTAGGCAGATCAAAGGGCCACTGGCTCGAAGAAATCGATTTTCTTTTACGGAGGTGAGTCCTTCCTTCTTTTGAGAAGTTGAGAATCCTCCCTGGTCTCCTCCCTCCTACCTCACCCTTTTTCCCCCCCTTTCTATTCTTGTCAAACATCCCTTCCCTTGGCTTAAGTCTGGGCAACTCTTCCATCATTCCAATGTCGCTAACGGTTCCTTCTCTTTTCCCGATCGAGTTCACTTTCTTAAAGGTTATCTTCTCAGTACCCTGAAGCTATTTTTGCCCCCTTTCCGATTTTCTGAGCGCGGGGTTGAAGTGGCATCCGCTGCATCCACCCAATCTTATCAATCATCCTCCTCGCTTACGGTTGCGTTTTCCCTCTTTGCATATCGGTTTTTTTTTTCCTCCACTTTAGGAAATTTCTTCTTTCCCCACGCAGGTGCTCAAAGTGCCTTTTTTTCAACCACTTGCAGGAGTCGCTTTCCATTTTCCTCAGTGTGCGGGTACCAAAATTACCTCCAACCTTCTCGGTTCACGTCCAATCCTTTCCCCTGGCTCTCTCACCGCTCTCTCCCCGTTGTTGGTGTTTGATCTGCTTACCCCGCTCCTTTTTTGGAATTTGCGATTCGGTGGAGTGCATTTGCTCTTTCTTCTTTGACTTTCTTCCTTCACCTGCGTCGCTCGCCCCACCTGCGACGGAATGGTGGCAAAGAAGTGATCAAACTTTAGCGCAGTCCCTTTTTTTTTTTCCAGACTCCCTTTTCCTCTCTTGAGGTCAATCGTTCCCCTGCCACCAAGAATGGTTTGCCAGGTGTTTTACTAAGACTTGAATCTTCTGCACCGGTTGTACGTTCGCAGTACCCGTGGAGCTTGAGTTTTCCTCTCCCTCTTCTTTTCTTCAATGCTAACTCCGCCGCCGTCACAGAGCCTGGAACGGCCTTTGAGGAGTCGCCTTCCAGCGATGTCCCCGTGTCTCCCAGCTGTTTCTCCGGACATTCCCAAGACTTGCCCTCTTTCTGGTAGGACGCAATCTCTATCGTTCTGTCAGTTGCCAGCAACCCGAAGCCCATGCTTGTGTTTAAAGACCAGTTTCATGCAGATTTTCTTATCTACCCTTTTCTTCTTTGCAGCTCCCTAGATTGAAACTCCTTTCAAACCAATATCCGCCGACCCCTCTTCATGACCCGTTTCTTCAACCACATGAGCTTGTTTTTCCGAATCGCTTTTTTCAGACTCTTCAGTCCCCCCGCTCTCTTCTTGAAATTGCAATCTTCCTTCATGTCCTCTGTAGGCCCCGCTCTTCTTCGTCAACTTGCCAAAGCGAACCCCTCTTTTTTTTCTGCTGTCTTCTCCCAGAACTTCCCGTTTAAAGTATCTTCCCCCCCCCCGTACCGCTCTTGCGATTTTCCCTCTCCCCCTTTCTCTTCTGGAGCCAGATTTTTATCCCAAAACACCCCGTTTCCCCTCACGGATCACTGTTCTTCGTGATGTCCTCCTCCCGTCTCTCAGAGCTCGCTAGAGTGCCTTTGTGGTACCCTTTGAGGATCCAAGTATCTAGTGAAAATACTCTTTTAGCATCCCCCCCGGCTCTTCCCCTCTCCAGAGAGCCCATTTATAAGGCCTGAAAATTCAGTAGATTTCTCTGCACTCCCACTCCGTCGTACCACCCCCCATCCCGAGTCGCCAGTCCCACACTCCATCTTGTTGGACCTTTGCGCTTTTCACAATTACTTCTGTAGCCCACTACCCTCTTCCCGTTGCGAACCCCCCCCACCGGAGAATCCGTACCCCAGTTGATGTCCTGACTTTTCTTAGGGTATAAGTTCCCTTTTTTTTTCTGGCACCTTTCATCGCCGGATTTTTTCTCCAATTGGGGCGCATTTTTCTTTTTTTGATACTTTTCCGCCTTGTGTTGAAAATTAAGCCGTTCTGTGGCCAGGATAACTTTACTCCAGATGCTTGTGTCGCTTCCCGATCCCCTCCCTTTGAAGCGTCTGTCTCCCTCCTCGGATTTAAGGTACCCAGTGTTGAGTCGTCTTCTAACTCTGTTGAATCCCCATTTCTTAAACCCAAGTTGTTCCCTTGATCTTTACCTTGATCTTGTACCGCCTGTTCCCCCTTGCCCCCGGTCTTGCTTTACTAACACTTTAGGCTCGCTTTCAGGACGCTTTTTTCTGCAACCCTTCTTTGAAAATTTTCTTTCTTTGGTGATTTCTGGCCCCCTGTGAGGACTGGTAGACGTGGATTCGTTGCTGCGACCCAGTTTTTGCTCTTTTTTTCGTCAGGATGGTCCTCCTTGCTCCGCAAAGCGATGCCTTTTTTATGTCTCCCCCTTTTTTTTTCTCGGCTCTTTGTTTTCATGAGGGTTAGAGAGCTCGCGGGCGGCCTTCGTCACTTCCCCCCTTTTTATTTGCGCAAGTGCTTTATGACTATTCGTCTCTTCTTTTTTTTTTTTAAAATTCAGTTTCTTTCTTATTGTTCTGGTTTCCTCCTACGCAGTGCGTGCCTCCTCGTCCTTCTTGCGCTCCCCGTTTGACCCTTCGCTGTATGTGAGCTTTCCCATTCGGACGATGCCGGGGACTTTCGTTCGCGTTGGCTTTTCTCTTCTGACCGCCTCTTTTTTCCCCTTTGAATTCGTCATTCCCCCATGTTGATTTTGGTCTTTCCCTCCCCCCCTATCCCACACTCTTTTTTCGCTTTACTCCCTGGCTCTTTTTTTCCTTGTTTTGCGTGCTGGCTTTTTTGAAGCAGGCTTACCCTTCTTTTTCCGAAGCCTTTCTCTGGAACCCCCCGAGTCGAGTGCTCGCTCCCCATGCCCCATCATCGTGTGGTTTGAGATCTGGGTCATGGCCGCGGCGGTATTTTTTTTTCTTGAACTCTTTTTGGGTTCTTTCTCTCCCATCGTTTTTCCCCGATGACCCTTTTTCGAGGTCAACAGATTTTTGTCCCCCTGCGAAGCTCCTCTCCCCAACCCCCCCACCCACAACCCCCAACCCCCCAAAAAACCCCCCAACCCAACCCCCCCAACAACACCAACCCAACAAAAACAACAAAATACGCAACACCGATTTGCGGTCCTCTTTTTTTTCTTTTCCCTCCCCGATGACTTCTCCTTTACTTTCGGGTTGAGCCCCTCGAAATTGCTTGTTCTTCCTGACGATCTCCGTTAAAGCCTATTTCATGCTATTTAATCTTTAGTTACCTATTTCAGTGCATCGCCAATTTCCCTTTCTCGCTCTCCCCTTTATAATCTTCCAGATCCATTCTACAACCCTCCTCCCCCTGTTCACTCCTGCATTTCACGCAGCAATCGATCTCGCAAGACCCTGCCCTGACCGCTGTCCGACTCCTCTTCTCCCCTAGTAATCCCCCTCCACCTTATGTGCCTTTCCCCTGCTCGCAACTTGACCCAACCCTTTTTCAGCTTTTAGCACCTCTTTGCCTGAAGCCAGAGCCTTCTTTAAAAGCCCCCCTTTGCGCATCCCGTCTCGTTCCAAGCGTTTGTATATTCTTTCTCAACTTTTTTTGACAAACAGTTGATTATTCTCTCCCCCTTAATCTGACTCTGCCCTTCTGACTGTGACTAGTATAAAGATCGTGGCCCGCCTTGTCTCCATGTTCTTAGTGACTGCGCCCGGCAAATCTCATACAACTGTCCCTCTCTCATTTAGTCCTCGAGACGACAAAGGTTTCCGGCTTTTGTCGCGATTCGTCCCTCATTCCCCTTTTTGCCTCCCCTTGGTTTTAGCAATCGCTCGAAACCCTACCCCCCTTCCCTCCCACCCCTGCCCTCTTTTCTTGTAAAATAGACGTCATGCCCCGCCATTGCCGGGCCTTCATCCCGACTGATTCCTCTATGTGAGGAACCAATTCTTTTTCTTCATCACCCCCCCGAAGTCCCTGATCTTCCCTCCCTTCTCTTTGGTTTGAATGATTCTACCTCTAAAGGTAATGATCGGTTGGTCTTTAATTGTCGCACCACCATTGGCGTTTTCCTTTTCTTCTATTCCCTTCCGTTTTTTTTGTTGACGACGGCGTTTACCGTTACCCCTCCCCAATGAGTTTTCCATCTTTCCTTTAACAGTACGCTCTGTCAGTCCGCTCCGTGTGCTTGCTGTAGGCTTTATCGTCCTTCTCCCGTCTGGTCCCCATGCTCCCAGAATTCTTTCTCTTGGCTTGGGCTTGCTTTGAACGTACTTTTTCCCCTTTTCCGTATCTTTCTCTATTTTTCCGAGTGTTTTCCCGTTCGCTTCCCTTTCCTCCGTCGCGCGTGACATCCCACTTCGTGTCAGTTGGTCGGTAGCCCCTCTCTCCCCCACTGGATGTTCTGTTCATTCGCCTTTTTGATGATATTTCTTTCTTTCTTCCTTCACCTCTTTCTGGAAAACTAGCCACGCGGATATCTATGGTAGGCGTGTTCTCCCTGTGTTTTTCCTGCGCCTCCTGTGTCCACGTTTGGAGTGGTGTTTGTTTTTTCTCCAGAACTAATACTCTTTCGGCGGCGCGATCTTTTTATCCTCTATGGTGCGCGTTTGAATGCCCCTACCACTTGTTCCCCTCTTTAATATCTGCGCATTTCCCCCCCATTGCTCTTGCAACAGCTTCCCCCTTTTTCTTCGGTTTGCTTACTTTTTTCCTTCAGTCCTCTATTATTCTATTCCAGTAGCGACAACTTTTCCCTCGGCAGGTTCTCATCGCTTTCGACTGCTTTTTATCGTCTTCTGCCTTTCCCTCTTTCTTCATGCATTTCTTGCATCTTTTCCAACTCTAAATACACCTCTCCTCCTTCGACTCCCCCTTTCCCAGCTTCCCCTTGTAATTTATTCCATTCCTGGTTCGATCCAAATGCTGGGTTCCCCACATCTGTGAGCACGTTTTTCACGCCTTTCACACCATCCTTTTTGGCTCGTATTTTTCCTTCCTCCCTCTCCTTGGATTTCACCTCCAAACTCTGTTGACTGGACTTCTACCCGCGCTCTTTTCCTCCTTCTTGTTGTTTTTTTTTTCTCTCTCTTCCTCGTTTCGTCGTCTCTTGCCCTTCTTGGTATGAACATTTTAAGGTTTCTTCCCCTTTTTCCCTACATCTGATCCTACACGCATCAGAGCCAGAACGGATGGTTTAAGGAAGGGGAACCCTTAGCGTCCCTCCCCTTTCTTTTTTGGACCCCTTTGAAGACAGCTTTGGGATTCCCCTTTTTTTAAACCCTCTCTCCTTCCAAGTCTTTCCTCGGAGTACGGTAGTAGTCGCCAGGCGTCATGTTATGTTTATTATCTGTTATGCGAGTTCTGTCCCCACACTTCTAAGCCCGAATTTTTTTTCTCGGACGACTCTCTTTTTCTTCTGCATCAGGAGGCTCGCCGATGGCGAGCCTGTTACAGTGTCAATTGCCGGCTCTATATGGTCCTCTTTTTCTTCATTCTCTAATTTCCTTCTTCTGTCGTGGTCCCTAAACCTTCCCTTTAATCTTCAAGAGGGTTTGGTGTTTTTTTCCGTTTGCATTTTCCAATTGAGAATGATAGAAACCCTCTATTTCTTCGCAAGCGTTCTCCTGAGGACACTTTCACCAAATACGCCGTTTTGTACCTAGTTGCATTTACCTCTCTTTTACCAATTTCAATGGCCCCTCGCAAGACAAAAAGGCACCTTAAACCTCCTACTTCAAATCATGAGCCGCTGTTCTCCTTTTCCTATCTTTATCTTCCTCTCTTTGGAATTCAGGACCTCTAAACTTCCTCCTCCATAAAACTTTGCGTTCTTGCTTTCTTAAGTCCCCTAACTTTCGTAGGGGGAACTATACAACCGTACATCCGAACGTTTCTGTCTGCGGCAGAGGGTTTCTCCCTATCTTCTCTCTTCTTCCAACCCGCACGGCCTCTCAATTTTGAACGTTCTCGTGACTCTGTTCCCCGATGTCGACAGCAAACATCTCTGTGATGCTCTCTCTTGTCGGAGAATTCCTAGTGTGGCCGTGGATTTAGCTATCTTCCCTTCTCCTCTCCCCCTCCTCGAAGAAAGGCGCCGAGTCTTCCCTTTACTTTCAAAGTGCGATGCCCATCCTTTCTATGTGTACGCTGTGCCAATCCAACTCGCTTTAAAAAAATTTCTCTCTCTCCAGTTCTGACTAAGATCGACAGGTTTTCTGAGCCCATGAACTCATCAGGTCCTTTGCTCCCCTCTAAGAATTCCCCACCCTTTCTTTTTTCGCGCCTTCCCCTCCCCGGTGATGCTTTCTTTTTTCCTTTTTGGTTTCAATCTTCTTTCCGGTAAGGCAAATTTCTCGGTTGTGTCGGTTCAAATTTTTCTTCAATTTTGTGGGATATCTCTTTTTCCAAGATTACCTTTACCCTGGGTAACTTCCACGGTTTTGTATGTGGTCTAAGATCCTGTAACCGTGCGTTTAGTCACCCTTTCTTTCGAAGCGTTGTTTTATAGGTTTATCGGATTTTCTGCTTTTTCCAACCTTAGATCTGAGTATAGAGATCTTTTCCCTATTACTTCCTTTCCTCAAGCGGTAGGAGACAAGGTGTCCCGTCCTCCACTTTGCTTAACCCCCATTCCCTTTTTATAGCTTGTATTAGTATAACTCATCTTTTCACTCGAGGTAAGAGACTGCTACTTGCGTAATTCACGCTCCAAAATGTTTCTTTTGTATTTCACCTCTCGGTGCCAGGACTTTTACTCTCTTCTACTTTGAGACCTTTTTTATATCGGCCTCGAGGGCTGTCCCACGCTTTTGATTTCCCTTTTACCGATTTTTCTCCTTTTTCTTAGAGTATTCAGTGCCTCGATTTTGTGACGAGGACGCGCTCCACGTCTCTTTCCAGCATTTTCCTTTTCCTGCTTCTTACTTCTTTTTTTGAGATGACCTTTCCGCGATAAATTCTTTACCCAATGTAAGTCCTCTCTTTCATTTTCTGGATTTATGAAATTTTCAAGCAGCTTTTTGTGCCCGATGCTCCCTGTCATTAATAGTCCTGCCTTTACTACTATTCTTCTTAAAGTTTTTTCCCCTCCTAAACCCCCCGTCTCCTTTGGAACGTGGAGTGTTGCTTTGAGCAGATAGCCCCTCACTTTTGTTCGGTTATACCCGGCTGTCCTTCCCTTCCCCTCAGTTCGTTTTCTTTTCTCTTTTTCTTCGCCCCATGTTGGTGTTTTGCTTATTTAGCTTTTCAGCTGATTCTCCTCTCAGGCTGTGAGAAAGCCGGCTGTCAGAAATTTATTCGGGCAGTCAGCGCCGGTCCCCATTCTCCTACCTTCCCCCCGTTCCGAGTCTTGCACCTTTATCCTCCTCGGCTTTCCAATCTCCCTCCCCCTCTTTTTTGTTGGGCATGGAGGGCTTGGTCTCGCCGTCCCGTTGGTGAGCGATTTACCACCTGCGCTTCTTCCAATCATTCCTCTCTGAAACTTTCTCCCGTTTCCCTTCCGGCGTCACTCCCTTTGCCGAGTTCTCTGTTCCCTCCTTCCCAAACCCAATAGTTTTCTGACCTTTTCCTCCTTAGTTAGTAAACAAAAACCCAATTGTTTTGAATTTTGGCAGCTGGTCTGTCGCCTTCGGTTCCCATATCTGATCCTCTCCTCACCTACTTTCGGCATCGTCGAACCCTTTGTTTTTTTTTGTCTCAGAATTTCCCCAGCTCTTTCCTTTCCCCCGCTATAAACTGGATGGCTAGATTTCTGCGCGAGCGTCTTGTTAGAAGGAAAAGGCAGCAATCCCCCCTACCCAGAGTCCTCCTCTTTTCCCTTAGGTCTTTGAACGGCTCTCCCCCTCTTTTCCTCAGATTATCCCATCTTTCTCCCGAAGCGAGAGTAATGTTGCAGGACTCCTGCTACTCTCGCACCCTTCCTTCCTCCCTTTCCTCCCGTCCCCCCCCCCCCCCCCTTTCAGCTACGAACAAACCGACAGCGGTCCGATTTCTTCTTCTGATTTTCTAGACCTCTCAGATTGATCTCCCCACAGCATGTCTGCCCTCTCTCCTCCCCTTCCAGCTTTCGTTTTCCCCTCTCCTTTCCTCACAACGCAGGAGCACAGTTGTCTTCTGGATTCCCTCCCGTCCGACAATGCACTTGAGTGCGGTGAACTGTCTCGCTCCCCCCCCACACCCCCCCCTCTCCTTACTTGTCCCCCCGGTGTGACAGGTTGTTTCTTTTTCGCCAATCCTCCCGGCAATCAAAGTCCTAGTTTGCGAGACCGAATGGTCCAGGTCCCCTTTCTCCGCTTCATGGCCCCTTTCCACCCCCCCTGAAAGTGTGACCTCGTTTTGTAGAACTCTCCTCCTTACCAATTCCCGCGTATAATCGCCCCAGCCCTCCCCCCATTTTCTGAACTTTTTCATTGTCTTACCCGGCAACCCGGAATCCCCTTTTTCTCGTCCTCCATAATCTACCTACAAAATTCCACAATTCTCCACGTTATCTTCCTCTCCCCCCCATGGTGATCCCCTCTTATGTGACCGCACGATGGTGACCCCCCCCCTTAGGCTTCTTCAGTCCTCCCCTCTCTTCTCGACCCTCCAGCCCTGCTTTTTGTTTGATAGGCTTTTAGACCAATTCGCCTTTGGCGGTCGATGGTCCGGACTATCCTTTCTCATTTCCTTAATTATTTGCTGTTATCGAACAGGCATTTTCGGGACTTTGTTTCTCTCTTTCCCTCCCCCTTAGTCGTTTTGCTTTAGCGCACGAGTTAACGATCTCCCTGGCTTCAGTGGCTTTCTTGGTGCTTCATTTTATCCCCCTGATTCACTGCAGCTTCATCCTTTTTTCCAATCTACAGCCCCAGACATCCTCTCGTTTTTCGTGATTTCAAGTTCTCTATCACCCGTTCGCATTGCGCCATCTTAATGCCGGTCTTCACGCTCGCCCTCTCTTTTTCCCTCCCTTTCAGAAGTCTTCCCTCCCCTTCGTCCCCCTTCGCTGTAGGTGTTTTCCTGATCGTTCCCACTTTCTTTTCCTTGCCTAATCATCACGCGGCTTTCTCTTTTTTCTTTATACTGGAGTCATCGCCAACTAGTTTGTTCGGTCTTCGCGCGGGGTCGACACCTTCTTTTCCCGTCTTTCTACCGGGAACAGGCCGTTTTCAACTCGCCGTTCCCTAGGAGTTTATACTTTTTTGTGCTCAGCTTCGCATGCTTGTATGATCGCCCTACGGTTTCAGTGGAACCATTGGTCTTCACAGTCGTTCTGTTTGATGGCCCTTCTTCCTAACCCCCCCCCCCCTATTTCTTCACCCGCTCGAGTGCCGCCTGCAAATTTGACGTTTTTGTTCCTGCGTATTTCTACCATTTTTTCCGCTATGATCCAAGGGCTCGAGTTTTTTTTAGGTTCTTCTCTTTCTTCTTCCTCTTCTCTAGACCACTTCTACTACAACCCAACTCATTTTCTTTTTTCTTTTTTCCCCCTCCCAGGTACCATCTGCCTTCTGGAAATCTTGTAAGTCCTGCCTGTCGGTTCGGCTTAATCTGTTTTTCCCGGTCTTCCTCTTCCCACCCCGAGGTCGATCCCCTTTTTTCGCCCCTTCTTTCCTTTCCTCGTGGCTTCCACAGTCTTCTTCTTCCTCTTTTCATGAATCAAATCTTCCCCACTAACCGATATTTTTTCCAGTCAAGCAGGGCAATGGCCCCTCGACCCCGTCCTCTTCCCCCATAACGTTGTTTTGTCTCTCGTCTCTTTTTTATTCCCCCTTTTCTGTCTGACGAGACTTCTTTTCTTAGTCCTCTTTAAGGGAGTATACTCACTTTTTTCTTATTCGGATTTTTGTGCCAGCCTTCTTCCCCCAGTTCTCTACGCTGCTTTTTTTTTTTTGCAAAGCCAAGTTTCGCTGTCTACAATTTTTTAGCTCTCCTGCAAAGGATGACTCAGCCAGAGGTTAGAGAACGTCTGGGATGTCAGGCGAGTGTTCGTTTCTCTTTTTCGTCTTCTTCTCCATCCTACGTGCTTTGCAAGCAGCCTTCCTTGAGTCTTCCTTCTAGTGTTCACCCTTTTTGCGATATCATGATCAGCCTGCCAGAACCCTTGCTCTTGTCTCCTCAGCCTTCCTCTCTTTCTCCTAATGTGGACGATTTCTTTTGTCCCAGCAAACATTTTTTTTCCGGAGACCATCTTATTTTCTTCCCTGACTCCCCTTTTTCCCCCTTTGGGCTAAGGCATATCGTTGTTAGGCTTGGCTGAGGAAGTCCCCCTCTCGCCGCCTCACCTGAACCTATTCTCACCGTGCTGGAGTTTCCACCGTTGACTGTTTTCTTTCCCGAATGTTTCAACTCCGGGATTTGCACCCGACTGGTGATTTATGTTCTATGTTGCGCGGACAACGCCTGAGGTCCCTAGGCCGGTCATGCCTACCTTCCATCTATCCTCCCGGTTTATGAGTGTCTTTTTTAAACTCCAGTCTCTTTCTTCGGTTCTTCCCTCCCTATAACGTCCCATCGAAGTTTCTTGATTTTTACTGCGTTCTACGGATCCATAGATTTTCCTCTTTGAATGACCCTTCCCCACCCCCGCATCGTCTAGGCGAAACTTTGATCTCTCGTTAGTCCTCTGCGAGCCACTCAGACGCTCCTCTGAGAGTTGCTTTCAGCGTGGCTGCCTCATCTTCTTCTTTAATTCCTCTTCACTCCCTATCAAGCCCCCTGAGCGGCCTCTCCCTCAGCGTATCCGTTTTTTTGTCCCCCTTTTTTTGATTCCTCCCCCCCGTGTTTTTCCGCTGTCCCTCCCCGCGCTTCAACCCTAGTCTTTCTCCTCAAACGCAAGAATTATTTACCGTTGATTCTTTCCCTGCTCCATGAAGAAAAAGCTACCTGACGTCCCTTTTTTTTTCGAATCCCCCCCCGTGTCTTTTCTCCTCTCCGTTTTCCCCTCCTTTTCGTCCCTTTCAGCCCCGATGCCGTTTTGGTTCTCCCCAGTGTCTTCCCTTTTGCGCACGTTTTTTCTTTTTCTATCGGGTAAACGTGTTGAAGTAACGAGTTTTTACTGATCTCTTTTGGTTGCGGGCGTTGGTTTCCCCTCCAGGATATTCTCACTCTTTTGTGGTGCTTGAAACATTGTAGTCCCTCTTTTTTGATAGTTCGCTTCTTTCCGATAAAGGGTTTTTGAGTGCGTCTCGCGATACTCTTTCCCATTCGTCTCTAAAACCCCCTGTCTCCTTTTATTTTCCAGGGCTCTTTGTCAGCTTTTTTAAAACCCTTGCCTCTCGTGGATTTTAGCCTTAAATTCGCGTTCTCTTTGTCTTTGGCAATTCCTTTGTGCATCTTTCTTTTTTCCTCCATTTCTTTCTCCCTTCCCCTGCCGAAGACGGCCTGCTGCGCACCTTCTTTTGTGGATCTTGCCCCCTCCTTTTTGGTCTGACTTACAACATGTCTCATCGGCGACCGCTGTCCCCCTCTTGTTGTTGTTGCGCTCCCTTCAGTTCATCCTCCCTTTTGCGTTCGGTTCCCCCTCTGAGCGTGTTAGAGAAAATTTTCCCTCCGGATCGGGCCCGGTCGCTCTGTGCTTTGATCGAGATGCCCTGACTCCGTTTTTCCCCCTCGTTCATTTAGTTTTTCCCTCTTTTTCCTTTTTCGGCTGGATGTGCCATTTCCCTCCTTCTTCCCGATTCTCCGAAGCTGGGAGGACTCGTGCCTTTCCGAGCAGTCTCCCGGGTCGCTTTCAAATTTATCCTTTTCCATAATTCTTCTCCTTTCCTCGTCTGATGTTGCTCTCTCCCCCGAAAGATTCGTCCTTGATAGAAACAGATGATTATATTAGTTTTTGTCCTAGACTTCTGCCGCCATCCTCAACCCCCCTCTTGTTCGTGTGTATTACTCCTTTCCCCCTCGCGGAACAGCGCTGCCTATTTTATCCTTTTTTGAACCTGATTTGCTTATTTTTTTGATGATCTTCTCCTTTCCCCCCCCCCTTCTCCCCTTACTTTTTCTCTTTTCCTCGAAAGCTCTCCTCTTGCTGCGCATATATTTCTCCGTTGTTTTGTTTTTCCGCATGGACTGTTGGATACGCTTTCGCTGCCCTTCAATTGGTTTTTTTTTGCTGTCCCCTCTAATCCCTGATTCCTATCTCCCCCCCCCGGGTTCCACAGCTTCGTTTTTTCTAAGCCGCGCTGAAACACCCTTTTTCTTGTTTCTTTTCGACCCCCCAACCGGATGGAACAAGTCAGCTTTTTTTAGTTCTCCCATTTTCTTTTTTTCTTTCCTCTTGTATGTTTTTTTTCTGTAGTGTTTCCCTCCCCCTCCCGTCCTGTCTCTTAATGTGACGCCGCGGTTCAATTTTTTTCCCCTTCTTTACGCCCTTATACAAGGAGGCCGCAGTTTTCGGTCTGGGTTGGGTTGTTCCCCCCCCCCCCCAACCCAACCTTTTCTCCCTACATGAAGAAGCCTGGATCCTTCCTTGTGAAAGCGCCTCTGACCTATATCGACAATGGAAGTCCGCAATCTTCAGTGCATTTTGCCGTACTCGTTTCTTCCCGCACCTCGTCCTTAGCCCTGCCCTTTGTCTCTCCCTTTTTCGCACCACAAATTTTCTTCCTACAATGTCCTTTCTATCCTTCGATTGACTGCCATAGCCCGCGTAGGTTTGCCCCGTCAAAAAACTTGATGAAGTTTCCCGATCTCCCTCTCGTCCTAGGTTGTGTCCGTTCTCCATTTCCCGGCTCCCCATTTTATCAGCTGCCTCAGGAAAGCTCAGATTCCTTCGCTCTAATGTACTTACTTATAAAATGTTTTCCCTGATACTCTGCCCCCAGGTCTTCAAGTCTGCATTATCTGGCGGTGTCCTAAACTGTAGGTTTCTTTACTCTTCATAGTCCTCACAAATTTTCCCCGGAATATGGTCTCCCAAATTCCCCGATGTTTATTCTGGAGAAACTACCTAATTTGCCGCCCCACGGTCCTACGTGGGTGGATACCATGCTTGTTCTTAACGGTCTTTCTTCATCGACCCGCATCTGTTTTTAGTCCAAGTCTCCTTGTCTGACCCCACAACTCAATTTACACCTTCCGAGTTCCTTTACCGACATTATACCCCTTTGCCTCCAATTCTCCTCCTTCTCTATTTCCTCACCCATCTCCCGCATGAACAGGTACTCTCTGTTTCACACCCACCCAGGTGAGAGTTTTCACTCCTCACAGGATGTACGGCCATGTCCCCCGTCTCTCCTAGTTGTTCGTCTTTCTCACAGTCAGTATTCGGATCGGAGTATTAGTATGGTCGACCGTTAAGCTTTTTTGACGACCTGTTCTAAAAATGTTTCTGTGAGTATTCCAGCTTATTCGGATTCAGTAACACACCCCCAGAGTAAGTATCCCCAGAACACCCAAATAGGTCTGTCTGAAGGCCTGTGATCTGTTAGGCATATGGCCAATAGCTCGTTAGATTCCACAACTCTACCATGAAAGACATTGGTTCACCTTGGCCTAAATACCCGTTAGCCTTTTCTATACACTTTGCCGCGCATTATTGGGCTGCGTGCCACTATCTCGTCTTTGTGTCCCTCCTGTTATTACTACTTTCCGTGAAGTTCCAGCCCACTTTCTTTATCCTTGTGATTTTCGGTCGTTACCCCTGTTACACTCTGAGCCAATTAACTTACGATGCGTTTGGCATGCGGATCGACTTCCGATTAGTGTCACCGAAGCGCAACACTTCGCTTGTACGTTGGTCTTTTTTTAGAAGTCTTACGTCCCGCGCGTTTTCCTGAATTATCTACGTCTTCTGATCGCGGGATTTCACATTCTACCATCCTATTACCCTTCCGGAATTTCCTCAGTCCCCCCCCCTCGCGATTCTCATTATGAGCCAGCATTAATTTCATCTACGGCTATGTTTTTTATGAATTGTTGATTTTTAGGTCCATAACTTGTAGTGGACCAGTTCTTGGTTATGGGTCTTCACTACCCTAGTCTCTCCTGGAACTATCCTTTTATGTCGCCTTGCGCGATCTTTTTTCTCGTTTAATTTTTTCTGGCCGCTGGCGACCTCTACCCCTTCACCCACTGTATCGATTTGCGCGCTCTGCGCCGTAGGGAAAACATTTAGTTATCTTGCAATTCTCCCTCATTTCTTCTGTTCTTACTATAATGTCCTTCACTTAGTTTCGAGATTATCCTTTTTGACCACAGACTTCCGTGTCCGGCGCTTGTAACAGGCCAGAAGTCTCTATTTCTCACACATACGTAGTGTATTTTTACGATGGCTTCCTCCTGCGTGTCCTTTAAGTTGTCTTTTTTGGCGTGGCATTGTGTGTTTGTTACCTTAGCGACTCACGTTCGATACACTGTGTCCGACTGGGTAACCCGGCCCCGAAATCATACCTCGCCCTCTCTGAAGCTGGTCGTTCCCTCGCCTTTAATTGCGCGTTTCGTATGTGTTTTCTTGCTCCTAAAGGGTCTGTGTGATGTTGTAGTTGTCACCCAAGATATCCTTCCTCAAGTGGATTAGTACCGCTTTTAACCATACCATATTTTTTTCCCTCTCGGCGTCTTCCCCTCGACGAGTTTCACACTACCTTCCTTGAGAAACACGTCTAGATTTTACTGCTCCCCTTGCTTGGCTATGCGCCAAACTGGAAAGTTTTCCGGAGCGATCCCCTGATAGTTGAATGACACACTCAGTGTGTTTCATACAGATCTGGGATAGTATAAAACTAAAAGCCATTTTTTTTGTCAGCCAGTTTTTTTTAGCTTTGCAAAGAATTTTTTACCCACCTCCCCTCCCACGTGATCATTTTGCTCAACCGTACTACCTCCGCTTCTCCCGCAAGCACGTTCCTAGGAGACCCCAAGCATATGTAGATAAATATTTAATTCCGCCTAAGTCACTTTTGTTCCCGCCAGCTCCGTTATCATACCCCTATTCTTCGCACCTAATTTTGTTTCCGGCTCACTTAAAACCAGCCATTGTGCCATAAATAGAATTCAACAGCATACGCCCGATTAGCTTCCTTCCTCCAACAAGGTTAATTATGCCTATTCGGGACCAGAGTTGATTTTCAACTGATTTCTCAGACAATATTGCCACTTCGTACTCCCCCAGTTGTTTTTCCCCCGGAGTATGCGATCTTCTCACTCGCTTCTGCTAACACATGGTTGGGAGGATCGCCCTAAGGCGTTATCGTGACTTACCGTAAGATCATGCGCCAAGTTTATATTCCCTCTGTATTTCCGTCACGTACCCTGGACACCCCCTCCCTCCCGTGATCTTCAACTCCGGCCTTTTATGTTTCCATGACAGAAGCGGATAGAGCAAATCTTCCATGTTAAGACTCCCCCCTGTTTTCAACTGGCAACCTATGGCCTTCGACAGTGTGATTTTTTCCCCCCTCTTAATTCGCAAGCGTACCAGGCCAAGACCAGAGATCGCGCCAATCACTTTGCAGACTGAGAACCCGATCAATGGCGTCCCACCAATTAAGCGCTTTTCCAGAGGTGACCCTGTGTTTGACTGAACCGCCCCTACCGTGCTAGTCTACTCCCCCCCCGACGCATCCGCGCTCAGTGACTTTTTTTCCTCGGCGCTTAGGTCTAATTCCCTAACCCTTATCATTTCGCAGCTCAAGCATGGAATCGCTGCTTTAATATCATGATGTCCTTGTGATATACCCTTCCCCCGACCTTCCCCGACCCTCCCTCTGTCAAACCGAGAACTGTTATTCCATCTGCCAGTGGATGCCCGTACCAGCGAACTGGATTTTATTGAATTTATATTGGGTCAAAGGTAGAGATTGTAGCGCTATTCCATTCCACCTTTGTCATTACGGTTCTTCTTTCCAGGCGCCGTCTCTTATCGGATTAGAGTCTTACCGTCCTCTGGATTCCCCTCTCCCGTACGCCCCCCCCTTAAGAGCGACTGCCTATTGATCCATTCTTACCATTTAATATAGAACTTGTCTGTATTCCGAACCTTATAATGACTTCGAACCTTGCTCATACGAGCCAGAAGTACACCTTCGCTTCCATGAGAGGCTTCCGGCATTGGTCGAAAGACCCCTATTTTTTCAAAATCTCCCGTGATGGAACGATGCGCCTCTTTCCTTTGAAGACTTTATTTGATGAGGTACTGCACAGCCTATTCACTGCCCCTCAAAGTCGCCCTCTTTCTTTCCAGTCCCCAGTCACCATGTAACTATAGGAGAACTCCTTGTCTACATCCGGCCTAATCTAACTCGCTTCCACCGTCGCTTTGAGGTTCTTTAATTACAGGCGCTCAATTCCTGCCCCAGATTCCGCGTTGCGACCGACTGTGTGTGCCTCTCCTTTCTTTTCACTCCGGTGCCCTGTCTTGTTTTTGCCCTGTGAGCCTTAATATTAGGACTTAAGCGTGATGCAGAACTTGTACCAATAGTGTTACAATTATCGTATTCCCCTCTTTTATGATTCAGTGAAGTTGCCAAACATTGTTGTCTTCCTCTGTGTATGGGACGTATTTTGAGTTTTCAAGTATTGTTCACATCGTTCTCGAGACCCCCGCCCAAGTATAGTTTTTACAGGGTGTGTTTTTGAGTTGAAAACCTTGGTTCACCTTATTGGACCGTCCTTGATTACTTCTCCTGCAACAAACGTTCAATACATGTAGATGTGAGTTGCGCTCGTAAATAGGCCTTCTAAATAATGTACTTTTTCATCCACTGAGGTATATTGCCCTTGGTCAGAACTTTCCCTTTTGTGACAGTTTGGCGCTTGATACTTTAGTCACACGCATGTCTACAAAACCCTCTTCGTGGCCTTTCCTGGCAGTTTATTTCCCTGCCACCGCAGAGTTTTCTACCACGGTGTTCACCCTCACCACAGCTCGGCCTAGTTTTTATTGCGGTACTCATGAAGAACTAATTCACTAGCGCGTGCATCTCCGGTCCTTGGCACGCTTGGTAGTGCACGTCATCCATGAAGCCCCCCCCTGATTCAAACCAATTGGTGCGGGCATGAGGACTTTTTTTCGGAAAAGTTCAGAAATATACTGTGTTCAGCGGACGGTCCGTTGCCTTGCGCAATATAAAAATTTTTGGGACTTGGTGTTATATCGTCCAATCTCTTCTTATCTGCTCTCGTCACGTCCTAGCTTATGCTTTCTACTGGTTCACTGACCGATTGCTCCCACCGAAAGTAGCTAATTCCATGGCTGGCGAGTTTACTCTCTCCTGTAGATGGACGTTAGGTATAGTTTGTCGATTAGCTTCGTAACCTTCCTAGCTTCCCCTTTTCTGGACGGCTGTCTCTATGGCTGGTAATGAGTTCCCGTTATGTTCGCTCAACCCAAAATATCGCGCCAGTGCGCGAAACACATCTGAATTTCTCTCCTGACAGCCTTCTTGGCAGGAACTAGATGGCTCCGCCTACGTACTCGCTTTAAGTTGGTCTCCTTATAGCTTTTCATATGTTTCCTTCCGTTCTAGAGCGAGATCTTTCCACCAAAACTTTCCTTATGACATCGCGTGAGTGAGATGTCACATTTCGTTTTTTAGCCGTGTTCCTCATGATCGTAGCTGCGATACAGCGTTTTCTTCTCTTTGCTTTCGCCCAGGACATCCCCTTTTTTCTTTTCAGACGACTGCCTTCCTCTCTTAACCCCCCCGATGGTGTTGTTTCCAAGCAAAGCTTCTTTAGTGGCTGCGTCATGCCCGGATGGGAAGAGGATCGGATCGGTCATCTGTTTGAGCTTTCGCCATCTTCAAGTTTCGCGGCCCCGCTCTACCTCCCTTCGTTTACCATGCGACCTCTTTTCTTTTTTCCTCATACCCCCCAGGAGAGCACCGATGTGCAGTCTCTCCAAGCTCGACGTCTTCCTTAGTATTTCGAAAATTTGTCGTTTTCTCGATTCAATTCAAGCAATTCGTCAACGTCCGGTTTTTTTCTTGGGCTACCCAGTCGCACGCGAGCCATCGAAGCCGGCTATTTTGCACAAGGATACAATCCCTCACCCCCCCCCTTTTTTTTTTTGGCGTCCGCTCACCTTCTGGTCTGGGCAGTGTTTCAGCCCGCAATAGTTTGGTCCCTCTTACGCCGCTTGCGGTTCCCTTCATCGCCGACCTGTGCAAGTCTCCTCTTTCCTCTGTTTCCTTGGATAAATTCATGCCGTGACCCTGACGTTTGTTCCTGAGCCGTTCGAGGCTTCGTCCATACCCTTTTTCCCTTGCCTCCTTATTATCCTCTTGTCCCTCTTTCTCGCCGTCACTCTTTCCAGCTCCCGTTTAAGTTTCCGACCTTTTCTTTGTAGTATCCTTTTCCTCGTCCTTGCCTTCACTCTTTTTTGACTTCGAGAACCCCCCTTTTGTTATTGGCTGCCCTTCGAAGATTCTCTTCTTTCTTTGCTGGTTCCAGCCGCGCTTCCCCCCCTCCCCCCGGCCTTTCCCCAGCAGAGTACGCCCCCCCCCGACACGCGTATTTACCCCCACACAGTTAGACCCACCCGTTTGATACACACCATTTCACTTCACACACACATTGTCGTTGTGCTTTTCCCAATGTTATAAAAACCCTCTTTTGGACGACCCTGACACCCATTTTTATGTCACGCATTTGGAGGATCCCGTTTCTCCGGTTTTTTCGCCGGAAAATTCCTCCACGTTTTTTTCCGCTCCCAAATGGATTCCGTCCCCTCTTACTCCTCCTCGCCCGCCCCTCACATAGTTTTTCCCCGGGATCGATTTTTTTTCCCTCTAAAATTGAGTAGGCAGGTTTTGACCTTCCCCCTCCTCTTTCGCCGCACCTGCTGCCACCCTACCCCCAGACCAGTCCACCCCCCCCCAATTTTCCTGTCAATTCCCCCTCCTTCCACCGCCAACACGTGCCTTCCGCCTCCTCCCTTTTTTCACCGCTTCCTCCCACTTTCGACCCCCCTCTTCAGCGTCATCCCTCCACTCCCGGCAATGTAAGTTCGCCCTCCCTCCATCTGCCTTCGTATAGCGAGTACCTGGAATGTGTTTTGTCTTTTCGTGGGAGTGGTCGAGACGCCTAGTGGATCCCCTTTTCCTCCACCCCCGACCCCTCGCAACGACGTGATGTTCTATTGTCGGATCCGGGGACTGCTAGTCAGCCTGCACGTTTCCTTTCACTATAGAGCCAATAGGGAAAGGTAAAGTTCTACACTAAGGTTTTTCCCTCCAATCGTTACATATCGGGACTTGGCGCTTTTCTTATATTCCGGCGTGGTTTATTGTGCCAAGCGTAACCAACTCAACCTTGATTTTCCTGTTCGCCTTAAACTCCCACTGAAGAGCAGCGATATGATCGAGGCTCTATGTGTTTGTTAGAAGGAGTCCACTGTGGGATTTCCGCGCTAGATTCCCAGCCTTTCCCCTTAGCGCTCATAAATCCTGATACCCCGACGCTAGCTTTTTGGCTTATGATGTCTTGATTTTTTTGAACTTTACATCGCTCACTTCGTCCCCCGGTCCGCTGCCTGCACGACCTTCACAAGACACGCCGGGTTGCCGTTTTTTTTACCCTCGCGTTTTTGCCACTTACACCACCCCCCCTACCAGTCATACCGAGAGCGTACGCCCACCGAAAGAGGACAAAGTCCAATGAAAACTTCCCCTCCCATCCATCGTTCCTCGCCACCCCCCTTTACCCGGCGCATTGAATGACTTAGTAAGGCGATTTTTTCTTTCTACTAGGTTCACTGGTTTATCCGCGATACTGTTCAGCAGAATCGCCCCTTTGATCTCACACATGGCCGCGTTATGTCTTTGACTAGTGTTACTCTGTATGGGAGTCCACTGGCGCAAAACCATCCTATTTACAAGTTCTTCCCCAAATGTTATCATTGAGAATAGCGTCTACTTGGGGTGGTTTAGCCCATGCTTTTTCCCCCTTCGAAGCGACCTATTGTCGCCGCGAGTTGGTATGTTTTCCATGCCAATACCCCTCGGCTTCGTGATGTTAGATTTCCACTCTGGTGTAGCTTTGCGAGAATGTGACTCACAACAAAAAACGTTCTCGAAAAATAGTAGCACGCTGGCTCTACCCCATAGTGTTTTGTAGAGGTTCAAACAAGGGGATCTGCCGAAAGAATGTAACCACACCTATCCTTTTTTTTTTTCCGCTTATCTCCGACCTCAACTTTCTGTGTATGATCACAATAGCTCTATTTCGCTGTCTACGCACTTTCGACCCTACAAACATGTGCGCATGCTTCATTTTCCAAATGGCTTCGTTGTGAGAGTAGCTATCCGCGGATCGGGCAATTCGCTATTTCCAGCGCTAGTTCACCTACTAAACGCGCATAAGGAGACTTTTGACACCAGGCGCTACTCACGGCGGTTAATGTGAGTAAGCCCTTGTACAGTCGTTTCCTAGTCGTATAAAGATCACAGTAACCCGACTTACGACCCTCGACATGATGTTGTTGGATAACGAGATAGATGGGAGCAATGTACCATGTATCAGACCAGGTCCCTAAATCTTAGTACTTCTCCGGGAACATCAAACTATTTATCCCAGTAAAGTATCAACCTCTTATAAGTCTCCTCCATAGAAAGAAGCACTGGACCACACGAGTTATCCTGAGGAATGTCAAGGTGAGAGGCCTCAAAATACTTACATTTGTGAAGTGCAAAGACCCGCCATAATCTGCTCAGGTATAACCACTCGTAGGGTTCGTCCCTAACTGCACTGGATACCTCTCAGTCAAAGACTAGGCATTGGCTGATAGAAACACAAAGAGGTACGACTGATGTCGTTCAAACCACAAAATTGCAAGAGAGCCGGTTTTGTACAAGAGTTGTCGGTGTACATGCTGAAGGCATTTCATGATAGTTGGAATTGGTTATCCCTTGAACCCGCGGAAAACGAGTATGCATTCTCAAGGCTTAGAGTATTTCTAACCGAGGTTGGAGTGCGTCTGATGACAACACCTCTTCCTCTGCTGGTTGCACTTTCCCACGCCAAGAACCAAGAATGCCCGTAGGTTTTCCTTCCTTCTTTACCCCTTGATTCCTTCCCCCTCGAATTCTACTTCTTTCTTATGTATACGATGGTCTGAGGCTTAGTTTTCGCCTAGTTCCCCCTTTTTCCTGCGGTTCACTTAAGATTCGACGGTTTGTCGGCAGTTGTTCTCGCAAACGCGTCTTCTTCTTCACTTTTGACAGCTCCCTCTGGCCAGCCCTTCTCTACGTGAAATTTTTCACGTAGGACGATGTGTCTACCGGTGCTCTTTTCTTTTTTTTGTCCAATCGTCCGCGCAAAAAGCCGTCCTCCCCTTCCTGTACTAAGACGAGTCGTAATTTCGGAAAACGTCGATTTTTGTTACTTATCTTTAGCATCCCCGTTTCTCCTCATACTTTTCGCCGAATTTCAGAGTCAGCGAACCTCTCTTCTCATCAAGCGATGGATTTCATCCATTTTTTCTCTGCTGCTTATACAAGCAAACTCCTTATCCCCATTATCTTTTCCGCATCGCCTTTCTTGTTATTTGCAGTTTTTGACATGCCTCTTGCCGTTAACATTTTTGGCAAGAAAGCCGCCCGTGTTCTCCCCCTTCTTTTGCCGTATTTGACGCGTGTGTTTTGCCCTTTTAAGGGATGTAACCGACTTTCCCTCCACCCGCTCTCCGCCGCCGAAAAAACTTGTGATGAACGGATTTCCCTCGTTTTGATGGTCATCATCACTCCCCCACGCCCGCTGGGACTCCGGCTCCTTTATCTATTCTTCGGCGCCCTTTGGTTCTCATTTTTTCCCTAGTGTTTTTTCGCGGCACCGAATGTCAGTCTTATGTAGATCATTCCGGCGTGTGAGTTGCCGTTTCCTCCTCCCTTTGCCCCGTTTCTTTTGTCCCCCGGCTTCATACACCTCCCCGCTCTTTTCTTTTTTCCCCCGACTCGACGGTTACTAGTGAGAGTCCTTCCCCCCCGACCGCGAATTTCCTGTTTAAAACTTTTAGTGAGCGTTTTCTCTTCCCCTAGACTTTGGCGATACTGTCAGTTCTTCTTTTTCTTTGTGTAGCTGGACCCATCGGGACTTGTCAGAGACCCGTGATCCCGCTTCCCGCTCAGCCTCACCTTCTTCCCCCCGCTGAAGATCCTCTAAGGTTTTATTTTTGTTGAACATATGCGTGTCCCAATCCCCCCTTTTTTTCCCCACACCCCCCGAGATTTTTGATCCGTAAGGCCTACCGCCATGCATTGCTTCGCCCTTTGCTTTTCCCCCTTCCGCGCCCCTACGCCCAAAGTTGTGACTAAACCAAACCATGGTCCGTCTCTCACTTCATCTTTTATCCTTAAATTCCTTCGTTTGCTTAGGCCCTCGTTTTTCCGTGTTTAAGTGCGTGGTTCATCAAAGTGTCTTCTAAGTTTTTTGAGCCAATTTGTCGAATAGTTCTGTCCGATGTGATTTTGAGACGACCCTTTTTTTTACAAATTTTTTGGCAGTTGTAGCGGTGTTCATCACTTCCTCAATGTAACTGGATGTTGATTCTTCAGCTTCTGAAGGTGATATCTTCTCTTCCTCCGGATTTACGACCGACGGTCCCTTTATGGGTGTTTCTGTCTGACGCTAATCTCCTTAATTTTTTCTGCCCCCCCCCTGAAATGTTGCTCATCTTTTGTTACTCCTCTGCTCCCCCTGTGTCAACTCTGTTGTAGTTCGTTTAGATCAGTTTTAGTAGGTCGGGCTTTTCCTCAATTATCTCTTCTCCCTGGTTGACTCCCTGGCCTCTGAGAAATTCCTATTCTTTTCTACTCTCGCTCTATTGTTGATCGAACTGCTGTTCTCACTCGACAGTAGAGGGATATCTTTCTCTTCTTACCTTGTTGTGTTTCGTCCGCTTATTGCGTGCGAGCCTTTTTCCTGGAGGGTTTTTTATCTGGGTCTCAGTCACTCCATCTTTCGGTCTTGAATTTATCTTTTAAGATTTTGATCTTCTCTATTCCGCGCGTTCCCAATGTTCTCTTTTTTTTCAATGAAGTCATTTTTTCTTTTCTGGTGCTTGATTCTATTTTAGTGAATGATTTTATGTTAGTCATGAAGTAGTACTCGCAGGTCTCCCTTTTTTCCCTCTGTTCCTTCGACTTCACATTTAGAGCCTCTGTGTTGACTTCGTAGTATCGCCCCGCCTGATTCGGTGGCTTTGCCGAAGTAGTTGGAGATCCTTCTCCCCCCTTCTCTTTTGTATTGGTGACGATACTTGCGCCGCAGCAGCCCTGCTTTTGTGTTGTATTTACTTCCCCTTTCCTTTTTTTCTGCTCTTCCTTCCCTTTTTAGCCGGGTAGCAAAAGGACAGGTCTGTCCATCAAGCAATTGTTTGTCGGACCTTCTCCTTCTTCCCTGCGC
>Ga0179593_1413433_pt1 | contig 35879 bp, 36 predicted proteins | sample CZODoug2_1_08_16_FD_185931 | JGI IMG/M metagenome (GOLD analysis project Ga0179593, IMG submission 185931) | Vadose zone soil fungal communities from Angelo Coast Range Reserve, California, USA - CZODoug2_1_08_16fungal (PacBio error correction) | ecosystem: Environmental > Terrestrial > Soil >... | reverse complement strand
TCCGTGCCCGTTTCCTCCTTTACTCCCAGTCCCGCCAATATTTTTTTTTCGTTGGTTGTCCAAGTGAAGTGTGTGTTCAGCCAGCCCCCAACGCTGACCGGGTTTCCCTCCTCTGGTCTCTTACGGCGTGGTTCTCCCTAATCCTTTGGGTGTTAATCAAGGTGTCGACTCAGGTGCATTCTTGAGCAGCGTAAATATCCCCTTTTTTTCTCCTCCTCTTGCGATTTGCCTTGAGGACGTTTTTTTTTTCGTTACTTTCTTCTTTTTGGCTGGTATGGATGCGAGCTTTAACGAACCGGCCGGCTTCTTCTCCTGTGGAGCTGGTGTCTCCTGCCCTTCGTTTCTAGACGACTTCTTGTTTAAGATCCCACCTCTCGGGCGTGTTTCGTATCCCGATTCGGGTGTCGGACCCAGGTAGGGTTTTTACAAGTTCCAGTCTTCCCTTACATCCAGGTGCTCTCCTTCTTGCACCAAAGATCTTTTAGTTGCTTTCCTTTGAGAGATGTCGCGTCGAACTGGTCCCCCCCACACCGGAGTTAATTCCCCCATTTCATGGTGTTTTTTTTTTCGATGCTTCCTCAATACTGAACGACTCTCGACCGACCCCTCCTTTTCGTCCCCCGCCCTTTTTTTTTTCCTTTTATATGTGAGTCCACGAATGAGCGCCTTTGATTACGACTTGTCCCCGTTAAAAACGGTTTTCTTCTACCGCGAACCTTGTTCGCCTACTTTTTTTGGTTTCGCCCCCCACTCCCCCGACGGGCTCGTAGGGGCCCTCAGGCTCTTTCTGTGTGGCAAACAATACCCCTCTTTATTTGCGGGGTCTGTCGTTCTTCTTCATCCGAGCACGCCCCTAACACGACTTCTGCAATCCTTCTGGACTTGCCTCGGCACAGGTGCGCCCTCCCTCCTTTCCTGACTTTTTAAGTACTTTCCCCCCCACCCGAACACCTTCCTTTTTCCCCCATTTTGAACAAAACACCCAACCTTGATTCTACACCGACGCCGACCAGACTTTTCCCTGAGGCTTCCCCCTTCCCTCCCCTCGGGGCGCTTCCCACAGGTTCTTGTCCTTCAGACAAGGCCAAAGAAATTTGCTTTCCCCCCCTTTAGATCCCCCCTCGTTTTCCCCTTAACCCCCCTCCGCCCATCTGTGCAGTCTTAAACGCCCGATCCGGCCCCACCCTAAGAGAGATCGTTTAAGTTTTTCTTCCCCCCAAGCGGCCCTATGGTTTTTGGTTTCCCAGTTATGGTCCTTCGGTCTCCCCGCGCGCGCCCCCCATAACGGCTAACTGGTAGAAGACGTTTTGCCTTCCCTTGGTTAACGAGGAGCTCCGACCCAGAAGCAGAGTCTCCCAACCCCCCGGTTACCGCTTGGCTCGAAGTGCTTTTCCTGAAGAGATTTAAGTTTTGTCCAGCTCCTTCAAAATGGCCAGTATATAGAAGCCGGTACCCGAACGACTAACCTTTCCCACCTCTATGGTCAATTCCCCCCCATTGAAAGGCCTTTATGGAGAAGACACATTTTCCTTTCCCAGCCCGTTTTACTCCGTCAAAGCGGCCTCGTCCGATTCGCATACCTTCTTTTTCCCGAAGCGCGGGGATTCGTATACGCCCTTTTTTCATTTCTCCCCCCTTTTGTCCGGGAGCCCCTTGAGGGCAATTTTCAGCCTTACCTGGGGCTAGTTTTTCTTGTTACTTTCACCCCTTTTGAAAATTTTTTTTCCTTCCGATCCCCCGAAGGCCCTTCTTTCCTCCGAGGGCTCTTTTTTCACTCCGGCCCGCGGTCCCCCAATTTCCCCCACCCTTCGGAAGGAGAAGGGCGCTCCGAAGGTCACCCTTCCCCTCTTTTTACGGACCCTGGAATTCTTGTTTATGAAACGCCCTGTGGGACCCTACAGCCCTTTTTCTCCCTCCCTTTCATCGGGGAGGCAAGATCTGACTAAGTTTTTTCCCTCTTGTAATTTTCTCTCCTGTTAAAGTCCCACCTAGGATGTTTGTTGCCTGCGCTTCCATCCTCCCCACGGCGGATTTGTCCTCCTCACCTGGCCCAGGAAACCGATCCTCTATACTCCCCCCTCGCCCCTTCGCGCAGGGTCTGTCAAGGACAAAGCTTCAGAATAGGGAGTTCCCGTTTTTTTCCCCTCTGTTTCAGTCCCCCTCACGCCACGTCCTTCCCCCCCAGGACACACTTTTTTTGAAGACTTGGCATCGAAGTTTTCCCGCCGGACTCCCTCGACCGCATTGCCGAAAACGACTCTATTTTCCCCCCTCGCTCGGTTTGCCTTGTAGGCAGATCTTGTATTCTGACGTCCAGCGACCCTGTTCGTGAAGGTTCTTTTCAGATGCTCCCGCTAAGTCGCGGCAACCAAGATCTTTCCCTCCGACGGCTTAATTTGCCGTGAGGTAGACTAAAGCAAGTTTTATTTCTCCCCGAGTCCCCCACTGCAATCTGCTCAAGACAAGTCAGGTCAAAGAAACTCCATAGGAAGGATGATGCTCCTTCTAAGTGAAGGCCTGTGGGAAATCACTCCATTTAGAGGCGGATTTTTGCTTCAGATTTTCTCTGGACCTCCCCAAATTCACAGCGCAGCCCACCTCGCCCCCGGAACCGTTCCCTTTCCCTTGCGATTCTTCACGCCGCTTCCTGATACTGCTCAGGTCCGTCGTACCGTCCCCCCGTGTCATTTCGGCCTGCGTAAACAGCCCTGTTCCCTTTTTTCCTGATGACTCTGTCCCTTTCAGTATTTTTTATTTTCCAGATAGAACGCAGGCCTCCCCCTCCCCCCTTCCCAGTGGAACGGCAGTTTCCCTTATATTGTCGGGCGGTAACCGATCCCCCTCCCCCCTCCTCAATTATGTAAACGCTTGCCTTTTAACCGTCTGTCTCATTTTTCCCCATGACGGCGCCTTTTATGAGAGTTTGTCCGCTTCCGTCCCCGCTTCAGTCGCCGGCGGTCATGGTTACTGAGGTTTTTGTCCCCCCACAGAACGATCGGGCCAGTACCCCTCTGAGTCGCAGACTTCCTTTTCAACTTTGATCCCCGCCTGAGTGGACAACCGTTTTCTTTCTTCCCAAACCTTCTGGCTCGGGAAGGATAATCATAGATTCCGTAACTTTTGGCCGGTGATTCTAAGTTGTCCTTCCGTGATTTTTTTTTAAAGGTCCCCTCTGTATCCCCCAGCTGACCGCTTGAAAATCCCGGTCTGCGGATCCCCCTAGAATCGTCCCTCCCACTGTATTTTGCCGCCTGCCCTCGTCTCTTCTGCTCTCAGAGGCTATCTCTTGTTTCCCCACCCCCCTCGGTTTGTTGTTTGATAGATCCCATCTGTATCGTGCAGGGACGAGGCCTGAGCCTACGGCATACGATGGCTGTGCCCTTAAGGCTTCTTCAGCCCCTCTTTTCACTCGGGGTTTGTTGATCTTTTTCCCTCTTTTATTTCATCAGAATGACAATGGGGCGATCACCGCCCACCGTCCCCCTCTTCCTCCAGGCTGCTCCTTTTTTACCAGTCCCAGCGTCTTGTGTGGAAACCTTTTCCTGAATGCAAGGTTCCGCGTCCGGGCTCCCTTTTTATAGAGACGGATACGGTCATTTTCTGTTGCCCTCAGTTCCGCACCAATCCCATTAGAAATGAGTCCTCCCCTAAGGCGAACAGCAGACTAGCGAAGAATACCGGAGGTGAAATATCCGACAGGTTCCTTTTCCCTCGTGTTACCTCTAAGTTTCTGCTTTCTCCATCGATCGAAAACCGGCGTGCCGGACAACTTCCCCTGAGAGGATTTTACTTCCCTTCTTTGACGATCGACGTTTTTATTTGATGTTCAACACGAGCGGAGGGCTCCCAATATTAAGGGCATCCAGCCTGGGCGTCTTGGCGCATTTCCCCTTAACCGGCGGCCTCCTTCAGCAGGATAATTTTCTGCAGCGTTCTTGCTCTAACTCGCACGGTCTCGACGGCTCTCTCTTTTTTTCTGAGACGGACATTTACCTTTCCTTCCCGGATCCCGTTCCCCCCCTCGAGAACTTGCAGTTTCTTTCCCCCACTATTGTTCCCTTCTGCTTCCCTCTAAGAAAGGTGTTTTCCCGCTGCGATTTTCTACGTTCTGCGAGCAGCTGTCGGGCGGGATGCCATCTTCCTGCGTTCTTCTACCTTCCCTGTCCTACCTCCTCAGCTTTCAGTACCGCGTTCGGGTTTGGATCCTCTATGGGGCCGGAGTGTCTCTCACTGCATTCGCCTCCACCTTTGACCCCTATTTCAGCTCAGCTTCTCCACCTCAAATCAGACTCTCTCCCTTACCCTCTCTTTCGGATTTTTTTGCTTTTTTACTTTCATGACTTCCCCCAGACCATCTGCAGCGTTGCTGGTACGCGGATTGCGGATCGAGCGTCCCTTTTCAGCGGCCGTTGATCTTCCAACACCATATGATTTAAGCCCCCTCCTTGACCACCAGTGTTTTCGGTGCGCAGAGATCTTATAGCTCTTTACGCAGCGGAGTGCTTTTTTCCCACGTCCCTTCTCCCCTTTTTTCTGCGCGCAGCGGTACCCTACAACCTTTCGGGCTGCACCCCTCCACGAGGTGGCCGATCAATCTTCCTCTTCACTTTAAGTGTGGAATCCCCCCCCTTTTTCTTTCTCTTGATTTGGTTGGCCGTGATATTTCTAATGGCTTTTACTGTACCCAGGGGTATTCCCTTATTAATTGGTTAGACTTCGAAGGCTCCATGCGCCTTTTTTGACCTTTTAAGGGAAGTCTTCCTCCTTTGCATTTCCATCCCGGATCGTCTTCCCTTCCGTCGAGTTTTTTTACCCTAGACACTCTTGATAGGGGCACGCTCCTTCTCACCCCTTCTTCCCTTAGACGAGCAGGGTTTTTCTTCCCCTCTTAGTTCGTTCCCCTTTCCTGTTAGTAACCCTCCCCAGTTTCTTCCCGGGTAGACACCCTCCAGTGCTTGTTACCCTGCTCGGTCTTCCCCCCTGTATGACAAATGTTCCCTTTCCCCCGGCCAACTATGACTTCTTTTGCTTGCACGTCCCCCCAGGTTGCATGTGCACCGTCTTTCATTAGAACTGTCCAGTTTCCCTTTCTCTACCTCTCCAAATACTCTCGTCATATCCCACTCCGAGGCCATAGGACCGAAGTTCTCCTTTCCTGTGATAATCCGGCAGCGCGTTCTTGCCTTCCCCCCCAGCATGCCTAGACGACCTTCCCCTTTCGGCAGAATTGGGCCAAGGCGTCCCTAGAGTTTCCAACGGCCTCCGTCCCCCCTGGACTACCCCTTACCTTCCTTCAAGCGTTGTTTAGGATCGAGCGGCTGCCGTCGTATTGTGGAGTGTCGTTCAAAGTGGTATTTTCCCGAGGATCCCCATGTTTTGAATCGTCGTGGGAATGTCCAGCGGGTTGCAGCCAAGCCGAAAACCGTCCTTTGCCAGCTCTGGTTTCCCTAGTTTCCTGGTCACGCGTCTTGGACTCAGGGTTTTTGTTTTTACCGAGCAGTTTTTCCCCCCCCCACCCGGATTTGGCCTCTTTACTCGACTATTTCTCGATCGGCGAGTGGCGCGCCCCCAATGGGAGGGCCCGGGGATTGCTTTCCCTTCTTCCTTTGGTTTCCCATTCGGATGCGACTTCTAAACCCCCTCCCCTTGCATTTTTCATAATCCTTTTTGTGGAATGATGGGTGACGTCCCAATCTCCTGAGTCCCAGTACTCTTTTTCCCTTTTTCCGTATCTAGTTGAGTCTACTCTGTGTGGTTCTTTCCCTCTCGGGGGCTCCGTTTTTTTTTCCGGGTCCAGAGTAGCGTCCCTTCTCTCCCTTATGCTCCTCTTTAGGTCTCCCCTCTAAAATTTCGTTTCAGTTCCTGCTTGCTGCTTTTTTGTCTCCAAGGCGTCGTGGCAGTCGCCTTCATTTATCTGGTGTTGTTTTTTTTTTCTTCTCGCTTTTAATCTCCCCTCCTTTCCATTTCCCCTTGTCCCGACGGCATCCCTCCCCGTCACGCACGGTTGCTCTTTTTCTCTCGAGCTTCTATCTTTGTTCCGACTTTTTTCCCGGTTAACTTCCCTCGATACGTCCGCCCCCCTCTTTTTTTTTTCCCCGTCCACCCTCACTTTCGTGGATTCCCCCAAGATCCTGCGTACTTGGGAAGCGGCGATTCTTCATCCCCCCCCCTTCACATCATTTCTTTTTTTTCTTCCTGACCTGCAGGCCGGTGTTTTTTTTTTTTATTGCCATTTCCTCCATCCCTCCGCCCCCCCACCCCTCCAAAGCTCCCCTTTCCCTTCCTCCCCTGGGTTGTGAGCCACTTCGCCCTCTTTTCCGAGCGCCGCTTTTCGATGTACCGACCATCACGCAAACCAACTGATCTCACCCTTCCCCCACCACTTTTTCCCCCGAAGCCGACCTGGGGACGTGTTTTCCCAGCGAGGTAGCCGTGGCTGTTCTTTTCCCTGATTTGTGTTAACACCCGGATTTATTCACCACCCCCGAGGAAAGCAGGATGGACCCCGCCTTTTTTTCGTAGCTCCCCCTTGTTTTCACTTTTCACTTTTTCCTCCGAGATTGCAGGCCTTCCTAAGTTTCTTCGGCCCACAGACACGCGCGTCGGATGGGCCTCCCTTCCTTTCTTCCAGTCCCCGTCCCCTCCCCTTTTCATGTTCGATGGAGCCGTTTCTTCTGATTAGTCCCCGCCCGGCTACATTCAGTCGGAAGAAGGGAGACCGTCCAGCTCCCTCAGTTTTTCCCGAGATAGAAGGCCATCCTCGTTATCTCAGGGAAGTCTTGGCCGAGAAGGGGGATTGAACGGATATCTTCCTTTTCTGCCTTTGTCGTCCCCGAACCCAGGACTGTCTTTTCTGACCGCCGGTTGAACTTTTTTCCCTGCACACCCGCCCGATTGCCCAGCAGTCCCCTTCCAGGCTGGAAGATTTTAATACAGTCCCCCCTCTTTAACGTGTCTTAGCCCTACAGCTCAGAGCCGCCGCATACTTTTGGCCCCGACCGCGACCCGCTGTTGTTCCAGATACGTCACTGATTCGCGACGACGACCCTTAATTCCTTTTTTTTCTTTCCCCCTCATGTTAGCCTGCGCTGACCATCTCTTGTTTCAACCCCCCCCATCCTCTGACCGGCCGGATCCTTCCCTACTCTTTGGAGGCCGGTTTTTTTTTTACCTAAGTACCCTGCACTGGTCTAAATTGCCACTTTTTTTTCCGGCGGCCCTTTGTGAGAATCTCCCTATCACTTCTACATGAATTCCACGCCGCTTCCCTTGACCACTGGAACAATAGAAAGGACTTTCCCACCCCCCACCGCCCAACCTTTTTTCTTTTTTAGGCCACTACTCTTCACTAATGGAGAGGGGACGATTATAGTACCCGAGTGTTTCACCTTTCCCTCCCTCCGTTGGTTCAGATTCTCCTCAACGCCCTTTTATTAGTTTACAGGCACCCCCTTTTGAGGACATCTGATATCATAGATATCGCCTCACCATCCCCCTCCGGGTCGAGGACCATCTCCCCCTTTTCTAGATTTACACCTTTGAGCCTTCGCCCCTACTATCCTTCATCCCCTCAGAACCGTCCACTCCCCCTGCTGCAGCACTTGGAGTCCTCCGGGAAAATGTCCCCCCCCTCTGAACCCGTTCGTTCCTTGTTCCCGAACCGAGACTGCGGTAGATGCAGCATCTGATCTTTTATTCGTGATGATGTTCCTTCCCTTCCCCTTCAGCCCTTTTTTCATATGAACCTTCTTTGCTTCGAAACATGAGATAACCCTTCGGAACGGTAAGAGGAAAAGCCCGGCTCGGAAGTGGAGTGTCTCTTTCCTCCCCTATTTTATATGACCAGCTTTCTTTTACTAGAATCTCGGCTAAGCGGAAGAGTTCCCCTTTGCGATCGGACACCTTGTTCTGCATCTTTTAGCTGATTAGTGAGGTCCCGTCATAAAAGTAACTTTTATTTTTCTTAGTCTCCAGGGTTTCTCTTGATCGTTTTAGCACCTTTTAGGAGCAAATTCGACCATGCCCTTTTCTCCAGAGCTGGCGAGAGCCCTCCCTCTAAGGCACTTCTCCGTATTATTGGTCTATCCCTCTCTTCAAACCTCCCGTTTTTCGAGAGTTTAGAACATATGGTATGAACGCTTCGAGAATTCCTCGCCCGCCCCTTTCCCCCCGCGCAGTTTTCTTTCACTTCCTTGCCCTTAAAGTTGGGCCGAGCCTTTTATTCCTATTGTAGGCTTTGTTTTCCCAATTCCTATTCCAGAGGTTTTCCTTTGCCCCTGAGTCCTTTTTTTCCCCCGTTCCCTGATTGGCTGACATTTCACCTGACGGCTTCTGCTTCTAGGAATGGAGCGGTCCGTCTTTTTCTCCTTCGTAAGCTAGCGGGTATGCCGTTATTCGAGTTGTGACCTCCCCCCCCTGCCCCTTACAGGTCAGACCCCCCTTTCCGTCTACCTTGTTGATGGACCCGCTATTCCACGAGTGACTTCTCACCGGCGGATGGCTTCTGGCCCTTATAAGCGCCTGTACCTTCCTCAGATGGGTCTCTCGCCCGTTGGCTTCTTCGGCGATTTCCAGTTTTTTTTCTTCCTTACCCGCCCAGGCTACTTTCTTCCTCGCCAATTTCCCCACATGCCCCTATTGCTTTCAAGTTGTCTTCATCGCTTCCCTCCCTGATCAAGACGTCGATTTTCCTCCCCCCTCCCCGTGTTTTTTTTTGAGAGATCCTCCTTTATAGCTGTACCCCTCGGACGGTCCCGGACGCATCGCCCTCCCTTCTTTTTTTGGGACCTGGGCGACCGGATTTTCTCCTTTCTTTCTCCCCCCCCGTATATGCTTTTTTTAGTCGCTGGAATCCTAACCAAAGGGCGATCAACTCCACCTTCTTTCCCGGACCCCCGTGCTCCTTCCACCTGACGCCCCCCCTCGACGTGTGGAGCCCCACGGAGGTGGCCACGGTACGTGGACCAGCCCCTTTATTTAGGTCTACCTATTTCTCCCTTTTTTCCGTCCTTCACGGTTTTTGGTGGTTCCAACCCCTCATTTACCATCAAAGCCCCTTCGCCTTCTCCCACTACTTGATCCCCCGACTCTTACGCTTCCCTCCTTCCCTTATATACCTTTGAATGATCCTTTTAGTTTGGACGGAGGAAAGCTTTTTTTTTACATAACCCCGTTCTTTCCCCGCGCCCCACTGACTTTTTTTCCCCCCCCAAGCGCCTAATGAGAGTTCCCCCTTCGCAAGGAGTTGCCATTTTCGAACTCGCGATTTTTTACACTCCTTTCCTTTATCCCCGTTTTTCTTCTCACCTGGGAGTGACAACCACGAAAGGAGATCCACGGCGCTCGGACCGCCCGGATTCCCCCACCTTTCTTCCCTCAAGGGATGCGTAAGACAGTTTCAGTTCACTTTTTTTCCGAGCTGTGTCTGCCTTTTGAGGAAGAAGAAATGATTCAATCATACCGAGCGTCCCCGAGCCCCCCTCCTCAAGAAGTCAACTTCTTCCCCCCTCTCCCGCGCACAGTGACTTCCCATTGCTGTGGTTGTAGGAAGGGCTTTTTGTCTAAAGAGGGAGGTACCGATTTCCACTTCTTACTGCTTATACACGCCCCTAAACTTTTTTTGTCCCACTCGTCGGCTTTTGATGCGCGGTTCTGGCCTTCCTCGTGCCGATTTACTCTTCTGCTGAAATGACTTTTTTCCCTCCCCCTCTACCCACTTTACAGGACGTCACTTTTTCCCCCTCCCAGATATCTAGCCTTATTTTTGCCCATGCTTCCCCCGTTTTCGTGTGGGACTTCGACGTGCCCAGGCCCTCTTCCCTGTGCCCGTAAGATTGGCAGTTCCTGTTTTTTTTCCTCTCCCTCCCACCTCGGGCGGACCCTTACTCGCTTTACCCAAAAGATCTCTCCATTTTCCTGATCGACCCGTCGTTTTTCGCGATATAGCGCTCCTCTCCTCTTTTCTCGGATCCTGAAGTTTTTTTTTGATTGAATCTCCTCTTCTCACAGAGTGACTCCCCCCTTAGGACGATCCTTCCCAATTAGGGCGTGCCCCCTCCCCCCTTTTTCTTGGGTATGGTGTGTGATCTTTGCCTGTTTTTCCTTTTTCCCCCTTGTGTCCCCCCTGCGCCTCCATTTTTATTTTTAGAACGTTCTTTTTAGCCTGACCTTCGCGTGGAAATTTTCACTCTTTCTTCCGTGCCCGCGGCCTTCCCTTTTTTTCTCGTCTTTACGGCGATTTCGGGTTTAAGAAGACCCTTATAGGGGCACTCGCCGTTTTCACAGGCTGCCTTATTGCACTAGTTCGCCGCCCCCGTCTTCCTCCTCTGGGCGTTCGCCAGTTACCCATGTTGTCGTTCCTGGTCGCCACTTAAAGTTATCTGCGTTATCGGCTCCCCCTTTCCCACCCCTCTTGACAATTGAATGCGTTCCTGTTCCCCCCCTTGGAACCCTCGTTCCATCAGGTCCCTGTCTCCCTCTTGCGTTTTTTGGAAAGGTCCCGGGAGGTTGCACCCCCCCCTTCGTCCAAAAGACCGGTTTTTTTCCCTAGCTACGTCCACTCTTCCCGTTCAGATCCCTCCGGGCCACCGTCTGACCCCCTCAAGCTACTTCTTTTCCCTTCTCTGATTGTTTTCGTGGACTTATTTAGGAACTTTTAGACTGAACCTTCTCCCGGTATTGCCCCCAGTCCTCCCCTTTAACCACCCAAAGGGTAGGCCCATTCGACTGGCCACCAGTAGAGGATCGTCCCTTGCTTCCAGACAGATTCAAATTTTGGCCCAAACTCGCTGTTTTTTTTTTGTAGTTTTTTTTTTCTTCCTGCCACCGCGTTGAATTCCCCTTTTTTTTTAGAAGACCCAAAGCCCCCCCCCCCGTTTTTGGGGACTCCAAGGTGTTTGGCCTCGTCGTGTTTATTCCTTTTAAATGGTAGACGAACTTGTTTCAACGCTTTTGCCCAGATCAGTTTATGCGTCACTGTTATTGTAATCTCCATTTTTGTGTGTGGGAGGGTTTTCAGACTTTCCCTTGACCTTTGCGTTTGTGATGATTCCCTCTTGCGTCGAGGACCTAGTCTATTTTTATGAACATGTTTCCTGAGGCAAGGCCCTTTTTATTCTTCCGGCAGGGTTCTCTGCTTCTCTTCCTTCCCCCCTGCAGTTTTTTCTCCCTGGGGGGTAATTCTTTTTTCCTTAAAAGATCGCTAGCCCCCCCCTACGCCGATTGCTTTGGTATTCCAAGAAGAGGCCGTGGCTTATTCCCCCCCCTCGCTGGTATGGTGCGTTACTTTTGGACCCCGGTCTTCGTCAGGACTCCATCGGTGCTCTCTTCGGTTTACCCCCCCAAGAAGGTGTGTGTCCCCCCCTTTCTTTTCTCTTGTTGTCCATGGCGTCGTTCCTTTCTCGTTAAGATAGCTTCTGAGCCTCCTTTTTGGTAGAGATTCTTCCTCCACAATACTCCCTAGCCATACGACAAGTTTCCTCAGACCTGCCAACGTGCTTCTTTGGGTTCTCACCCGCGAGGACTCTTTCTCCCTCCTCTGCCCGGTTAAAAACCCGTACCCTTTCCACCCCCTATCGGGTCCCACCTCCCTCTTCCTGGATCTTCCCTCCAGCTTTTCGCGTTACTTTCCCGAATTTGGACGGGCCCCCCCCTTCCCCCCCCCTTTTTCTGATGGACGAGACCTTTTCTTTTGAACGGACGCACCGAGCCGCCTCCCCCCCCAACCCCCACCCTCCTTATGAAAAGCCGGGCCTTTGCCTTTTTTCTGTCCCCCCTTTTTTTTGCGCAAACTCGCCGCGATTTACCTCCCCCCCTGCTTTGACGAACCGGCCTCCAGCAATGGCAATGACCTTTAAACCTTCACCACCACACCCCCTCCCGAAAGCAAACCCTCCCTGCAACTGTTTTTCACCCCCCGCCTCTTTTTACCCCTTTACAGGGTTTTTTTTTTTGTGACCAGTCCTGACCTCTTCCCCGACGATCCCCCCCCACCCCTCCTGGCGGACACACTATGTCTTTTGACGAAAGGAACCCCGTTTCTCCTTGCAGTCCACTTCCGCCGTATACGGAACATCTAGCTTATGGACTTTTATTTTTTCAGACGCATTCCCCCCTTTGGAACCCGATTAGATCGTTGAAAGTCCTTGCCCCGGGTTCTTCCCTTGAAGTTCCAGTCTTCCCCCCTTACATTGATGTTCGCTTTTTTACCGGAGATGGCAAATAAGTTCAGAAGCCGATCTTTATCCCCCCGAAGACGCATATCCCCCCGTTTACGGTTTTTTGTCCTAGTCAGTTATTTACAGGAGTCGCGTCTGAGTGTAGAGCGGCCACCCTTCCCCCCCTTTAGACATCAGTTTTCCGGGCCCACTTTCTGTGTCAGCCCTCGGGGCAAGCAGTTCCCTTGATTTACGCTTATTTCTTACCTCTTTCCCTGATGTCTTTTCTTCCCAAGCGGCAGCGTTCCCAATCAGACGATTACTAAGTTTTTTCCCCCTTCCCCTTCGAAAATATGGGGTTTGCGAATTCCCCCCGTATACTCTACGACTGACCTGCGTCCCCTCCACGGGTGTTCCCCCTTTTTTCGAATGGTGTGTCGTGTCCCCTCCCTTCTTTTTATCTTCCCAAAATAGACTTATGACGATCCGAAGGGTCGTGTACTTCTCTGGGGTTCCGGGCCCTCGTTTTTCCCCCCTTCCTTCAGGTCTTGCTCAGACCCTTTTTACTAACAAATCCCCCCAGATCCTTGTCAAAACATGTGACGGTAGGACTCTTTACCCCGGTATGACCTCACCCATCCCCTCCTAAGGATCCTCCCAATCCTTCCCCCCTTGTCTAGGTTGATTTTCAATAGTGTTTTACGTTACCCTTCCTCGAGGGCCTGCTCCAGCTGCGCTTCAAATCATAACCTTACTTCCGGCATCACAGAGTCTTCCCTTCCCTCCCTCATCCCAATAGCTTCTTTCTCAACTATAAAGAAGGTTTTGGACGATAAGGAAAATGCTTCTTTATTTTTGATACGAGAGAACCGGCTATGTTCTTTCTCTCTCGATCAGCTCCGAAGTTCCCCCTCCCCCCCTTCTGAATAATTTTCGATTCCTGACCTACTGAACCATTATGGACCCACTGCCGCGATGGTCCCCCCTTTACCCAAGGCGCGTCTCTCCCGAATCTCGATGGTTATTCTTACTTGGGTAGTTCGACCGTGGTATGATGTCATACTCCTCCCCGTTCAGATTCTTTAGTATTTTTCCCCTCCCCTCATTTGAGAAGGCTAGTAGCACCCCCACAATAGACCCACCCCATCAACACCGCGTATTCCCCCGACTAGCGGTCGCTTTCGGTTGTATTTGTTCTTTGTTATCGAAAATTCTAGAGAATTTCGTGTCTTTTCCGAGTACCGCGCCTACATTGGTCATGGACCTTCCCTCTTAATTTCAACCTTCTAGTTCCCCTCCCTTAGTCTAAGTGCTTAGGATCCAGGGAAGTGCAGGGTGGGTTACGTTCCCCTTCAGCTTGCTAGCAGTGGGAAGCAAGGATCCGTTTGAAGCACCTTTCTCTCCCCGGGCCCCCCCCCAAGCCCTCTCCCCCCCCGTTGAGGCACGAAGAGTCCCCCCCGGTTGGGCGATTCTAGCATCCCTTCGATTAACTTTCCGTCTTCCTCCCGGGCCAGGAAATCTTTTTGCCCCCGGGAGGTCCCATGGTGAACTCCAGCTTTCCTTCTTCCAACTCCCTAGCGTTTTCTTCCACTCCCTTTTTTACCAAAGTGCACTCATTCCCTCCCCTGAAAAGTATTTTTTTTTCCCCGCGTACTAGCCTCTATTTTCTCTTGACCGCGGCCTTCCGTCCTTTTTCTTTTTCTCTTCCCTGTGAACCTTACCTTCCCCCGTTTTTCCAGTTAAGTCTGCTGATTCCGGATTTCTTAGTTCTAAAACCTCCGCCGTACTTTCCCTTTTGACCCCCCCTCCGCCCTGTATGAGATACGACTGCTTAAACTTCAGAGTAATATGGATCCCAGACTGGCCCCTCCTGGACCTCTCAAAGCCCTTATGGAGTAGTGCCTTCCTAATTCTCTTCTTTCTCTCACTTGGGAGGTGTCTTGAAATTTTTTATTATTTCAGCGACCCATTGCTCTTCCCCTGGATTCCCGGTCCCCTCTTTCACCCCCAACCTGAGAGATTCGGTCCCACGTCCCCCCCCCCCCCTTTCTCTGGCCCGAAGTGCTTTTTCACTGGAAGTTTCCATTACAGCGAATCGATTTCTCTTCTTTCCTACCTCGATTGTTGTGTGTTGTTTTTTTTTTTCTAGATATCAATTATCCAAGTCCTCTTGCCCCCTTATTGAACCGGCCCTTTCCTAAGATGGTGGATTTTTACTGAAGGCTATGCCTCCCCGCTCCCCCTTCAGCGTTTTTGTGCGCAACGCTTCGCTCCCTTTTCTTTTTCATTTGAAGTTTTGGAGCCTCACCCTCCCCCCACGAGATGGAACGTAAAAGTTCTTTTTCCCGGGCCGTCCACCTCCGGCGGACCTTCCTTTGGGTCCTGCTCTTTGATACCAGACCCGTGAATATGCGGTCTACATTTCTTCTAAGGACCCAGACTAAGGGTTGTTGGTTTCAAAACCCCCTGTTACGGCATTCACAGTCATAACTTCCTTCATCTACAAGTGCCCTATTCCTTCCTTTACACTTAAGGTCCACATACCTTCCCTCCTGTGTTTCCCGCGTTTTACATCCCCCCTAGTATGATGGAGATCTTTTTCAAAGACTGGTTTGCACAAATAGGACCACTTCCTGCGAGCGTCCCTGTTTCCTTTCCCGGAGTAATCCTGCTTTTCTACTCTCTTTCCCTCCCCCGCAGTTTGTCGGGGCCTCCCCCCCCTATTTCTTCTTCCGTCGACTGAGCCCTGGTTTCGTGTCTATTCCCTTTTATAGAAGACCTGCTATCTTCCCTTCCGGGGTGCTCCTCTCCTGGGTTCTTTTCCCTCCCCCCGGTTAGGCGCTGTTCCTCATTTCTCTCTCCTCCTCAATGGCTGCACCCCTTTCCGGATGAAGTGTCTCTCTGAATGAAGTTTATCCCGCAGGCCTTTTTATCATCTTTCTTCCTCGTAAATATATGCGACCGTGGCTCCCGATTTCCGTGAGTTTTGCATATGTGGCTTTTATTCCTCGTCCTTACCTTCCTTATGAAATGCCACGCCCTTCCCTCCTGATTCGGGTTTCTGTTGCTGTCCCCCTTCTAGAGGCTTTTCCTTGTTTAAGACACGAAACTTCGCGCTCACTCCGCGTAGTAGCGTCCGGCCCCGCACATTGAATTCCCCTTCTTCCAGTTTCGACATGCCTCTCGACTTCCCCCTTTTTAACATGCCCCCCTCCCGTTTTTCTGGGACTTCAGGACCCCAGTCTCCTACATTTCCGAGTGGTTTTCCTCTTTTCTTTTAGGCCAGGTACGCGTAACGCAGTAATTTCTGTCTTTTGGTCGCGCCCTTCTTTTTCCCCCTGCGAATTAATGCCTCAACCGGTCTCACGGTGCCTCCTTCTATATTTTTTCTACCTGATCCCCCTCTTCTGATTTCGAGTTGCCTTCTTTTAAGTTAGCGGCCACCACCATGAGTGGTCCCCCTTCCCCCACGATTGACTGTTCCTTCCCCCCTATCCCACTTATCTTTTGTTGACTCCCCCCCTGTATTTGAGCTTGTTTTTTTTATTTTCTCCCCCCTTTTTCTTTCAAATGGCTTTAATTGGTTTTGTTTCCGGAAGACTTTTATCCTTTTTAAGACCTTCGGCTTGAGCCCCGTTTTTTCCTCCCTGGGCAAGTTTCCGTTTCTCATCTTTTTCTTCACATTGATCTTCTCTCCCTTGCCCTTTGCACGTTATTTGTGACCCGAAAATGCTAGGCACGCTCCAAGCCTCTGAATGCCCCCCCATGGCCCTCTTTTTTTCTCCGTTCACTTTCTCGGGACCTTTTCTCCCCCGCCCATGTTTAGCGGTACCCTACGTAGGCGTTATCGGCTCCTGCAGATCGCTGATTTTCACGCGTTCTTTTTTTCAAGCGGACCGAAGATCGTTCCTTGCCCTCCGGCGGTTACGGAAAGTCTTGACCCGTTTTTTTACGACCCTTTCCATGTTAATACAGTTAAGTCCCCGCCCCTCCCGAGTTTCCCGCGAACGAGGAACGCCGTCTCCTCTTTTTTTGGAACTATATCTCCAGTTATTCTACGGATCGGAGCGTCCTCCTACCAAGGTTGTGTTGCTGTCACGACGCCGTCTTTTTCCCAGGCTTTCCCCCTATCCCCCCCCCCCCAATCCCCCCAGGGCTGTTCCCCCGACGTTAAAAGCTCCATCACCTCGGTGTTTTTTTTTCTTTCGCGGCTTTCCTTGTCTTTTTCTCTTTCTCCTTTAAGCGTTCAAGTTCATTTTTTTTTTCCTCGTTGTCTGAAGGTACCCTTTTTGGTTTCGCCAGCCGACGCGGGTACGGTGGCGATTGTCTCTCTCTGGCCCGGCTTTTTCAGTTGTTGTTTTTTTACGCCAGGTGTCGCATTTGCCATTCGCGGTCGTTTTGTAAATAGCCCGCTGGGGATTTTAACTTCTCTTTCTCTTTTAGCCGGTTGCTGACTTCCCCCCCTTAAAGGGTTAGCTTTGCCCTTTTTTTTTCGGCGGCTCTTCTCCTCCGTAGGAAACCAGACCCGGGCTCGTCCCATCCCCTTTTTTGTGACTGTTGCGTGTGCCCTCCAGATTTTTCGTGACCATTCTGCCCCGATTTTCTTTTTTTTTCTCATCATTTTGCATTGCGTTTTTTCCCTTGTAGGTTTTAGAAGGTAGAGCTACTTTTTTTAACCCTGTCCAGTCTTAGACTTTTTCAGCTTTTCTATCTGTCCGAAAAACCAGTACAGTTGGTGCCCCCCCGGTCGGCTTCGCTTGCCCTGTTTTGTTTTTATTACTTCTCTCTCTTCCCCCTTTTTGTTTGAGTACTGTCTAACCTACCTCCCCCTCCCTCTAAGACAAGCGCCCTCCCCCGTTTCAACTCCCTGTCTGTCATCTGGGTTTTTTTTTTTTCTTCCGTCCCTCCTCTCTTTAGCCCTTTTCGCCCCGCTGTCCCCTTTTCCCTACCAAAAGTAGGTCAGCTAAAGTATTCCCCCCCTATTCGGGATTCCGACAAGACTTCTGTGGGGCATTCCGAATCGGCTAATTTTGCACCTCATGTTTCCTTCCTTTGAATTAAAAAAAGATTCACTTGATGGTTACCCCCTTTTTTGTCTTATTTTATCAGAGAAACTCCCCCCCCCCCCCACCTCCTTTTCCCCCAGAAGACGGCCTTGCCTATTCCAGGTTTTCCTCTCCCCCCTCTCCCTTTATGGAGCGCAGATACCTCCCGGACGCCCAGCCAATTAACTTTTCCATGATTTCCCCCCCCCCCATTTAATTTCGGACACTTTCTCAAACCCCTCCTCTCTTGGTTCCAAAGCGCGGGCAGGTAGTGCTTGTTTTTTTTGTTTAAACCCCCCGTCTTGGACCGTTTTCCTTATTCCAAAAATCCCCTTATGGACAACTTGGGATAGTCCCCCCCACTTTACCGGACAAACCTCGCTTTTTTTTTTCTTTCGTTGGTGGCCCCTCATTCCTCCCCCGTTCCCCTTCTGTTTTTACTGCCCTCCTTTTACGGATTGATGCCCATGGCCGTTGACTATTCGATTGGTTTGCCCTCTTTTCCTACTGTTTATTTTTGTCTTAACCAGTTCTTTCCCGGATGATCTGGTCTCTAGGTCCGAGCACTTCAGGCTCTCCCTATCTTTATAAGCCGCCATTTGAGAATTACTTTTCCTCCCAGTGGCCTGGACATTCCGAGCCGATTTCCTTCCACCCCTATACGAGGTGCACCTGCAAGTTCCGATCGCCCCCTGTTTTTTTTTCCCCCTTTAACCTTCAAGGGTTGGGCAACCGTCTTTTCCCTTCCCTTGAAAGGCGCTTTTGCCTATGTACCACTTTTCCTTTTCTGAAGTTAAAGGGTCTCCCCTTCCCTTTTTGCCCTGATAAATCATCCAGTCTGTTTAGCTTCGACCTCTGTGGGCTTGGACCCCGCCCGATCGATTCTTTTTTCCGGCCCCTTCCTCCTCGTTTGAAGGTTCGGTGGTGAGCCTGCCCCTGGTGACTCTAGGGTCTGCACAAGAAACGTCTCCCCCCGGTTTTCCCTACGATCGATTTTTCTTGGACCACTTTGCTGTTTTCCTTTTCCTTCCCCTTCCCCTCTGACAATTTCACGGCTAAGGGCTCAGGGTTCCTCTCACAACTTTCACAGCGTCCCCCCGATCCCCCCCCAAGCATTCTGCGGCCTACCTTCCATTTCCTATTCTCCAGATCACGGCGCTGGACCCCCCCCCCTCCCCTTTCCCCTACTGGAGTCTAGGCCACCGACCTTCCCCCCTTTATCTTTTTTCTCTTAATCGTAGCGGGTGCGTCCCTCTCGTTTTGTTTCCCGCTGAGATTCCCTTCCACAGGAGTCTTCCTTGCATTCACTCTTTGCCCTCGGGCTTTTTTTATCTTTTCCCTCCCTTCCTATTGTTTTTTTCCGATCATTACCTCGTAGATATGTATCGGCTCCCGTTTTACTCTGCTTTTTATCTCGTCCAGCCACGGCTGACCCCCCGACCTCTCCCTTAAGGCGCCCCTCCTTTTTAGCTCTGGCCGCCCTTTTTCAGACCTCGTCCACCCTCCGCTTTTTCCCCTTAATCCTCTCTCTTCTTTTTTTTTTTAGAGCGTGGTAGTCGTTTTTTTCGCTTGCTTTCCTCCTCTCACGGCTCGCGCGGGGATGCCCCCCCCTCTTCTGCCTCAATTCTCTTAATAACCCCCTGCCCTTACCATTTGGACCTTCCTTCGTATCCGGTCTACTTTTGCGTGTAGATATTCAGACAGTGATCTTGCCGCGGTCCGAGACACAGAGTTCCCCTCCTAACGCCTTCTACCCATTTTCCCATACTTGCATCTGGAACACAGTGAAGATGGCCGGTCTTTTGACCCAGCCACTTTTTTTTCAATTTTCTCTTCCTGAGGGGGGAAACAGCCGGATTAACCTGTTCCCAATATGGCCTGCTTTTTTCATTTTCCCAATTTTTGTCCCCCCCCGTCTCCTTTCTCCCCCTAAGAGAGAAGTTCTGGAGCATCGTAAGGCTGCCTGGTTCCTGTCTCGGGCGGTACCCTCTAATTTCATCGCTCACTGCCTCCACCTCAATTGCTTGCTTTCTTTCCCTCCGATTTTCTCCCGTCTCTTTTACTTACGCGAAATTCCCCCACTTTCTTCGACGATTGTCCTCACCCCTCCTGCGCGAAACCCGATTTTTTTTTCCTTTTCTGTTCTTTTTCTCTTCTTCCCCCCCCCACTAACTCTTTGATTTTAAAAACGCGCTCCAGAAAAGGACTTGTTCTTCATTTCTGATTTCCCTGTCTGTTTCTCTCCTTTCTGCTTTTTTCTTTCCTTCTCCCGGGAGACTTCCTAGTAAGCTTTTTGTTCCCTGAGGTGTTGCCCACCCTACGTCGGTCTACTGATTTTCTTACCGTGCCTTTGCTTTTTTGGCCTTCTTTTGTACCACCCTCTTAAACATTTTGCGAGTATTGCTCCTTTTGGCCTTCCTGGTCGGGATCAGCAATGTTGAAGTCGGCGTTGGCTTGTGTTTTTTTTGTTATACTTTTCTTATCTCCAGCGGGTCGCTTTTTTTCACGCTGAAAATCTTCCGGGATTTTTCCCGTTCCTTCCCACATCACCTTCTCGTACAGCTTTTCCCTTGATCCTCCCTATATCCTTGAGCCAACTTTTCCAGTTTTTTTTAGTATCGATCGACTCGTTTCTTTTAAAAGGTCCTCCCCCCGGCGATTGATTGTAGGTCAATAAATGTTCTTTTTTTTTCCTTGAACTTCTCTCCTCCCCCTTTTTAAGTTGATGTCTTTTCCCACATGGATCCCTCTTTAGCTTCTCCGAAGGCGGGGATCCCCCCCCCCTCTGCTGCTCCTTCATGGCTTTTCCTTCCTCCTTTTCTTTTTGGTTCTTATGTTTTTTCTAGGTGATAAAGCCAAGGTTTTCGCATTTTCTCCAATCTCGACCCCCTGAGTTTCCCTTTTTGTTTTTAACACTTTAAGGTCCCCCTGACCCGTCCCGAACAGCAATCAGGATTCGCCCAAGCAGCCCTAGAAGCCTTACCTGCCCCTCCTTTTTGCACCTGCTCAATTCCTTTCTTGGAAGTTCACTCCTCCGTTTCCCAATTCTTGATTTTATGGGACAAATCGTGAATGACAAGCAACTTCGCTCCCCTTTTTTTCAACTTTCCGTTTTTTTGGAGGTCCCTTATCCCCCCCTCATTTTCTTCGTACCTTTTCGTTTCCTTTTTTAACCATATGACGGTATCGAGCGTGAAGAGTGGAGTCAGGCTTTGTTTCCACTTTTGATGTATCTTTTCCTCCCTTCTCTTCGCACCTTATTCTTTTCACAATTTTCGTTTCCTGCCCGGCGGTGCCTCTCGTGGCTCTTTGAGTTGTTTTCCTACAACTTTTCCTTTTTATCATTCCGCCCGCTCTCCCATGAATTCAGTGAAACAAGAACCTTACCGGTATCCTTTATGCAATCCCGTTTCTGCAACTATTTCTCTTGATGGATCTGCTTGTTAGTGCTCAGCCCGCTGTCGTTCCTCTTGACCTACGGTTCCCGCTCTTTACTTTTATTTACAAGCCACTTTGCTCCTCTCCCGTATTCCCCTATAGTTAGGTGTTGCTGGCCTGAGGTCTCTATTTTTAGACCTTTCTGAGTTAGTGCTCCCCCTAAGCTTCGTCCCCTTTCACCCACGAATAAAAAGGCGATTTTGTTAAGATCCTCTTTTTAGGCTTTCTTGAAATTTTCCTTTTATCTTTTTCCCCCCCCTTATGCCGTCTCCTCCCTCCTGCCCTCCTTTTTTTTTTTTTACCTTTGTTTGCAGTTTCCGACCTATCTCCGTTTTCCCGCGAAGGCGGCTGGTTTTTCCTCGTTTCACCACACCCTCTTTTTCCAAGTCTTCACTCCTTTTTCCTTCTCCTCTCTCCATTTTTTTCTCCAAATGACCTTCTTTTTTAGCCTGTCCCTCCCCACATTGCGTTGCGGGAGAGCCCCCCGATCTTTAATGTGAACCAGTAGGCTTTATTTTCCATCCCTTTTCCCCCTAAAATTTTTCCTTGGTAGGTGGCCTCCAATTTCTTGTCTCTTTTTTTTTTTTTGTGTTTCATAAGTGTTTTCTTTCTGTTAATGGGCAGGTCTCCGTTTTTTCCTTGTAGCCCAGTCTGAGTGCAGCAATTTTTTTTCCCCGGGGCCCCATTTTCCTTCATTACCGTTTTTTCCAGACCTTCCTTCGTCTTCTTTCGATAAGGCCTTTTAGTCTGGTATTTAAGACACTCGGATCTTTTCAAGCATTCCCCCCCCCGGTTTAGTCCTTGCCCGTTTTTTTTTTTGCCCTGTTTTTCCTTTTCTTTTTCCAGATAGGGAAGTTTTAAACCAGAAATTCTTTTCGCTCCTCTGTAGACCGATTCTAGCGAGTCGTCTCTTCCGCCCCCTTTTTTTCCCCTATTTTTTCGGCCCTTTACAGCTTGTTACTTTAACTGCTTGCACACCTTCTTTTTTTACAGCCCGTTTCACTTGTTCCCCTTCCGGCTCCTATAGAACTTCAGGTTGTCTTTTTAGTACATCTCCGTCCCTTTCTCATCCTAAACGTTTTCCCCCTCTTCAGATGCCGCTCCCTCTTTCCTCTGATAAACCTGCAGTTAGCTTTCCCTCTCTTTAATGTTCCCTCAGGTACCAGTTTTAGGGTGGAAAAGAAGTTTAAAATATCATCTAATGGCCCCGCCGCATCGTTCCCCTTTTTTGACTCCCCTCCCTCCCCTTTAAGTTAAGTTCTCACTTATCCTCTCCTTCTGTCCGGCCTGAACTTCGTAGGTTGAACCGTTCACCTTTTTCTAGAAGCCCATTGCCCATTCTTTTCTTTTTTCATTTTTTCTTTTTCCAGGAAAGCGTGTTTCCTCCCCTCAGAACATTACCCCTTGCAACCAATTTGTCCCTTCGATTTATTTTTCCTTTAGTGTCTCTTTCAGTCCAAGGTGTTTTTTTTTGGTCAGAAGGTGACTAATTCGCCTGCTTTTGCTCTTTTAGAACTTTCCAAGTTTGACTTTTTTTCCAGGGTTTTTTCTACATGTCCTCTGCACTTCCCCTGGGAGGATTTGTAAAAGTGTTTTTTTACTTACTGTCTAGGATGAGTGATCCGCCCCCAACAGACCCTTTGCTTATTTTTCGTCCCCTCCCCCTGGGTTTTTTCTTTCTGTCGTCACAGCTGACTTTTATGAAGGACCCATATTTCCTTGTTTTGAATGAGACTTTTTATCGTGTCGTTTTCCTGTCTCTTCTCTTGGTTTCGCTTCCGAGCAGTTCTGATTTTTTGTAAGGGTCACAGTGACAGACATTTGAATATATTCTTTTCAGGACGCACCCTTTTCGTTGAATTTCTTTTTTTTGTCCCCGAGTTCCCTGAGGTAGTGTCTGAGTAGTAAATCTCTTTCTTCATACCTTTTTTGTTTTTCTTTATTTCTCTCTTACTTTCCCCTCCCCGATCCCCTTCCTACCGACAAGCCCTCTTAGTTTCCCAATCCCCAATTTGGATTTTTTCGTCCTCAGTTTTCCCTTTAGTTTAACCTACGCTTATCAAACGGGTTTTTCAAGTCGAAGAAATATCCAACATATGTTATTCCTCCACATCAGGCCCCTTTTCTCTTTTAGACTCCTTACAACGACCATGGGTCCCGCCCTTTTCTTGACGAACCCCCTTTCCATTCCCCGCTTTTTCTTTTCCTCCTGGAGGTCTAGATTTCGGTCAGTCCAGCCCCGACACCCCTATTCCCCCCAACGAAGCCCAGGAATGGAATCACAGTCCCTTTCCTCCCCCTTTCGCCCTCTTGTTTTTGAAGTTTTTGATTTATTTCTTTCTGCCCCTGAAGGCCGCATGGAAACTTCCTCCCATGCTTAAACCCCCCAAATAGCCCTACTCCCTTAATGCTTTTCGAGCCTTTCTTCCTTTCAGCAGTCTAGAGGAGGCTGACCACCCGTCTACTTCCGAAACCCCCACCCCTCCTATTGCCCCCCCCTTTATTGTTTTACCTTTCAAACAGTGGTCGTACCTATCCCATGTAAGGCAGCCGACCTTCCTACTTTATCGTGCGCAGATCTTCTCCCCCTTAACCACTTTTCCCCAGTAGAAGTGCTGGACTCTCAGTCTGATGACAAGCCACTTTGTTGGTGTTCCCCTCTCTTGTGAAAGAGATGCCCCTCTTGTTATCTATTCTTTCACGTCTCTTTAGGCTAGGGGTCCGCTTATCTCACCCTGCATTTTAGAAGAAGGTCTCCTCAGAAAGATTGAGACCTTTCCCCCCCTTTCCGAGTTTATCTTCCTCCATTTTCTAACTTCCCCCGTTTGTTCTTTCCCCCCGAGCTTTTCTTTTCAAAACTGTCCATTTTCCCTCTTCTGCGGTCCCAAGGGAAATTTGTTTCGGTGAATTCCTTCTTTCCCCTCAGTTCTTCCTTTTGACCTTGTTTTTACCCGTACCGGCCAGCTTACAAAACGTCGCGTCCATTTTTCTTTAATTCCAGCTCTCTTTAATCCCTTATGGTTGAAAAGATACTAGCTGTTTCTGGCTCATTTCCCCTTTTCCTGCTCCGCTAACAGCCCCCTTTTTTGACCCTCCTCCCCTTTTTTCCGTAGACTAGAGTGAGCCCTGCGCCCGCCCCCATCAGTTATATTACACCGACCCTGGCCGGCTTTTGCCCTCCCCCCTCTTGGGTTTTTTCCGGCCTCGGGCTATGTTAGAAGGAACTCGGGGGTTTACACCAATTTCCCACGGCTCCGGATAAGGGAGCTAATCCTTTTTTTTCCCCCAACTTCCCCCCCTTTTTCTTTTCCAACGGCCCTTAATCTTATCCCCAACCTCTCCCTTCTCCCCACTCACCACAACTTAAATCCTTGAGCTTGGAGCCCAGCCCCATCATCCCTCCCTGTGCGCTTGTTTCCCAGACTCGTCGGTTTGCGTGTGAACCGACTTCAATCCTTTTTTGCGTCCCTCCTTTCGAGATCCTCGTCATTTCTTCCTTCTCCCTCCCCCCGGGCTGAAGGCCCAGAGACTCTCTATCTGCACCGAGGAAAGCAGTTTGTAGATTTACGTTGTTTTTTGTTTGTAACCCCCCTTTATTTGTGCTCTTCCTAGACCCCATTTCCTCTTGCTTTTTCCAGCTCTATCAGTCCCCTTGAAGAAATCGTTACGAAACGTCTTCAGACTTTGCTCCCCGTTTTCCCGTCATTTTTCTCCCCTCAATCTACACCCTTAGAGATGATCGCGACCACTCTCTATGCCTTAGCCTCCTTTCGCCCCGTTTTTCCCCTTTTTTTTCTTAGGTTTTTCTTCTGTTGTTGTCCTTTTCCAGAGAAAGTTCCCCCGCCTGTAGGTATATTTTTTCTGAGTTTCCCCTCCTGACTTCCCGGACCAACCCCTTTAACTCTCACTTTCCATCCTCGCTTCTAGGTATGACCTTCTCTTTGGCTGCTGAGTAAGCATCGTATCGAGTGAGTAGCGGTTCCCATCTCCCCATCTTTGTGAAGACTTGATGATTCCCCGACAGTCAGAAGGTTTTGTCACCCCTGGATTCGCGTTCCATCTTCTCCTTTTCCTTCCTTGGGGCACCAGATCATTAGCCCTCTAGATCTGTTTGCCTCCCTTGGATCCTTTTCAACACATGCTTTTCGCGTCCTCCCCCCCCACCTCAAAAGCTCGAAACCTATCTTTCCCCTCACCGCGCTCCCGCGGCGAGGCTCATGCAGGATTGCCCCAGACTCTTTGATATTTCTTTTTTTGACATGAGCCACTCCTTCCTCGGATGATTCTATGGTGATGTTTCTTGGGCCCGATTTTTTCCTTTCCCCTTCGCCCCTTCCTTCCGAAGTCCTTTTTCCAACTTGACGCCCCATTGAAATGAGCTGGAATTTGTTCCCGTTTTGTCCCGTTTCCCTGTCACACAGTCCGCCATGCCTGCCTCTGGTTCCTCTTCTTTTCCGTCCCCGTTCTGATGATCTTCACCTGACGTCCCGGTTTCCTTCCGATTCATTTTGTTCTCGGATTCTTTCCACGTTTTCGCATCTCTTTTATTACCCTCTTTTACCACCTTACTCGGCCGTCTGGCCACGGATCGGATGTATCCCCGGGGAAATTTTTCTAACCCTCTTTTTACAGGACTTTTCCCCCCCTGAGATGTGCTGGCAGCCCGAAGAATGGGACAGTCCGAGAGTGGCATTTCTTACCGTTGCAAATTCTTGATTCCCCTTTATACTTCTATCCCCTCTTTGCGCCCGGAAATTCTTTTCCCCACTCCGGCGCCTTTCATCGCCGTACCCGGCAAAGCACAATCGCACCCTATGCTTCCCCCCCTTCCCTAGTCATTTTTTTCCGCGAGAGATTTTCCTCTTCTCTTCTTTCCCCCCCTTTGAGCCGAGAATCTCCCTTGATCGCTGATTAATGACTCTTCCCAGATTTTATTCCCTCTTCCCAATCCCCCTGATTTCTGTGCCGGCGCTTTGCTTTTCCTTGATTTCCCCCCCACTTTCCTTTTTTTTCCAGCTGTATATTTGTTCCGCCGGACCCCTGGATACACACTAGAGTTAGTCCCTCCCTCTGTTGACCTTAGCCTTATATTTGTGCGTCCCTCTCTTTTTCATCGGTTTCTCAAGAAAAGGCGTGCCGGGACCTTTTTCTCTAATCCGTGGCCGAGTTCCCGTTTTTTCCAAATCCTTCCTTCCATCCCCCGTCCTTCTGCTTAACCGGCATTACAACTCTCCCTTACTCTCTTGACGACCGTCCGTATGTGACAATTTTATCATGCCAGTTCTTGTTCCCACCCGACGTTTTCCTCCCCCCCGAGTTTTCTGGAGTTTCTTTTTTTTTTTTTCACACACCCCCTGTTAAGCCAAGAGTATAAGATATGTCCATTTGGAAGGCCCCAGATGAATGTTTATCCTTGATTTTTTTCCCTTTGACCCTTTTGATAGTTTTCTCCCAAATAGATTTTCACTTCTAAAGTAGGGTGTCAATTTTTTCCTTTTTTTCCACGTTCGGTAATTTCAGTCCCCTGCTTACTACCCCCTCTTGGAGGGATAATCCTCCCTGGTTGAGCGAGGCCCATTGCCAGAGATGGTTTTTTTCTGTTTTCACTTTCCTCCCCCTTTCCTCCCCAAGGGTATTCCCGTGATCCGGTCTAACCGCGCGCCTGGAGCATTATTCCCCCTCGTGTATTCCTATGTCCCTTTTTAGTACCTCGTGTCCCCTGCTTCTAGTTTGATTTTAATCCAGGAAGCTTTAGTGATAGTACCTCTTCCCTTATTCACTAGTTCAGATACCCGCTTGCTGAACTCTTTGAAAACTCCTGCAAGACCGATTTTCATTCAGTCCCGGGCGGTTCTTACCATGTAGCAGTCTTTTAATTGGTCCGATCAAATTCTCCTGACTTTCTAGTACTATTCGAAAAGACCCCCCCTCTCCCCACGGATCCTTTTCCTCAGATTTCCCTTGCCCTGCCTTGGGATTTTTAGGCAATTGCCCGCCGAGTTACTTTGATTCCCCCTTCCAGTATAGACTGCAGCCCTTTTTCCCTCTCGATTCCCTTCCTTTTTCTTTCTATTCCTCTCGCTTTTCTCAGCCTTTGCTTCCACTTGCGGAGATAAACATGATGTTCTTCCCATTTTCTAAGAACCGTCAGGCGTTGCTCCTCCTTCTCATGCAGATTCCTTAATCGCGGTCCTTTTCCTCCACTGTAAGTTGATGATACACTCCAACAGGGAACCACCTAGATTGGCCGTTGACGCACGCTTTCCTTCCTCTTCCCTTCCAGGGCTGCCTTCTCACCCCAACACTTTTAGGATCGTTCTGTTTGGCTGGTACTAAGTTTGAGAGAGAAATTTTAGTTTCCCTTTTTGTTTCTTTGATATATTTTCTCATCGGATAGTGCGCTTCCCTCCCTTACGCCGTTGAACATTGGGAAGATTTGACGGCCGTAACGATGCATTTCCCTTCTTCCCTCGGATTTCTACCTTCTTTCTTTTGCGACTACCCCTGAAGGGCACGCGAACCCATTCTTGCGAACGTTCCTGAAGTTGGAAGGAGTCCTTCCCTCCGTATAGGTCCTTCCCCCCCCCCTTCCAAAACGAGTGTCTCCGGTAGACCACCCCTAGTAGGAGTTGATACGATGATTATATGAACTCACTGCAATAGGGATTGTCCCTGGTCCCCCCTTCCCCCATAAGGGTCCCCCCCCCTTTGGCCTTCCCCAAATAGAGGTTCCCGGACCGTACGGGGGAACTGTTACCGCTCTAAGACACATGTCCTGTTCCTAACAGCGTACCAGAGCCCCGTTCTGAAAAGTCCCCCTCTGTGAGTCCTCCCTGCTCGTGGTTCTGATAAATTTGAGCGAGTTTTCCGGATCGTCTTTTAATTCAAGATGTCCCCCGTCGCCTTTTTTTGAAGCACTTCTCAACCGGCGTCCACGTAAGGGCCCAGCTTAATGGACCCCTTGCTTTTTTTCATGAAAGTCCTTCCCTCTCAATCCTTCTCTGGTGTTAATTCCCGCGTTGCCTTTGACACTTATTCGTCGAGTAAGATTGAGTCCGCGCCAATTGACCTTTCAGACCTTGCTTGGTCTAGTAGTGTTTTTTCTTTCCCTCGTTTGTTCCACGCCAGTCCAACAGCCCCTTCCCTGGAGAAAGCGCTTTTTCAGTGCGTTTGTCCCCCTTCCCCCCTTCGTCCCTTCAATTTGTTTTTTAATACCTCCTAAGGTCTGCTTTTCCGGGAGGTAAATCTGATTTCTCTCTGCTAGCGACGTGTCCGCGACCCTTTTGAATCCTGGTTTCTTTCGACATCCCAGTGTTTTTCCGTCTCGGATGCGGCCGTGAACTCCCCCTGCCGGATCTTCATAATATTTTCATGATTTTGTGTCCCTTTTCCACTTTTCCCCCAGTAGCCGACTTCTCGTGGGAATATCCTTCCCGGTTGCTTTTTTCTGCTAAGTCGGTGGTATGCGTAGAGGCTGTTTTTTTTACCGTGACATCTCTTCAATCAGATATCCTCTTCCCCGCGTCCGCACCCCCTTCCCTTTGGGTTGACGGTCCTTCTGCTCCTTTCTGTCGCACTTGTCCTAGTGCGGTAGTGTCATCTATTTCCCTTCCCCCCCTACGTGTTGTTTTTTGATCCCTTTCCTACTGACTCCTTATCCCTCCCGCACTCCTCCATCCGGACCGTCCCCAACGGTCTGATCTTTTTGACGAAGGCTCAATCTATTTCCTCTAGTTCCCGGTTTAAAACGTAGAAATACCCCAGTGACCACCTATGAGGCACCCAAATCCCCGACTTCTTCTTAAACCCCTTATAGGTCTTACCTGGGTCAGCATTCCCTTAGGACGGGCCCAACCCCATTCACTTATGTTCCCTCCGCGGGCTGTATGTCCCTTCCCTCGAGCCGACTTCCAACAGACTTCCTTCCCTGACGTCGTTCCCTCATCTGAACCAGCCCCCTCTCGGTCCGTTCAGTTCCGGGACTCGGTTTCTGCCTTCCGCAAATCAAGTGGTCACATTGATCGCCCATGCTTCACCCACACCCCCCCCCAGTAAGTTAAAATTCCAGACGCCAACGCCGCTTTTACCATTTTTTTTTTGTTAACAGTTCCCGGTCATTGTTGGCTTTTTTTGTCTTCTTGAAAACTTTTGTACCTTCAGACCCCAGCCAGCTCCCCCCCAGTTGCAACTCCTTTCTGTAATAAGGGCCCTTCCACCAGCGACTTCCCGGTCCTTCTCCAGCGATCACTCTAGGAAAAAACTCTCTATGATTTCCGAATTTTAAACCCGTTGGGTTCTGGTGCATCTTTTTTCTTCCCGCCCCGTTCTCATGGGGTTTCGTACTCTGTGCTCCGGTTTCTAATGGCGTCGGCCATGAAGGTATAAATGTTTTGCTGTCCCCCTTGACACGATCGGCCAAATCACGGCGCTAGCCGCTTTAATCACGCCCAGGGAGCCCTTTCCATCCTGAAGTTTCCTCTTCCCCCTGCTCGACGGCTGTGTCGGCGGAAAACGTTCCCCTGTTATTCGGTTTGACCTTTCCCCCCCCGAACCTTAGTACCTTGCCCCCCCCCCCTGAGGGCAAGATTAAGGAAAGCTGGACTTGTACATTTACCCCGCCCTCAGTACACCCTTTCCCCTTGAATCGTCCTCGTATACAGCCTACACGTCTGGGTTCGATGCCCGATTAAGCACGATGGGATGGGATAGAACCTAATAGTTACTATCCCACTAGGACGCCCCCTGATTCAATTTTTCTCTTAATATTGTGGAGCGGTGACCACTCCGAGTCCTTCCCACAGAATACTTAGCAGAAGGCCTTTACGGCTGGATGTACCTGGCGCGGGGCTCTTTCCTCATCAAGTCCTTTGCCGTTAAAATGATCCTTCCCTTTGGCCCGGGCCTTCTTTAGGTCCAAACCCCCGAGCGGCCCCCCCACCCGGGCATTCAGCCATTGAACACTCTCCCCTTTCGATTTTCCACCCCCAAAGACAACTATCCCCCTCCCAGGTGAGCGGTTGATTCACCCTCCCCCCTCATAAAGGGGAGAGGGGCCTCTTAAGCACCCCCCAACTTTTGAGACCTGTGTGATTCTCTGTGGTTGTCTCTTCTACTACTCCTATTGCTTTTTTTTCCCTCATCCCTCGGTCTGCGAAAATCGCGGCCGCTCGCCCTAGACAGCCGGGTTCGACTCAAACTCCCTTAATCCTCTTTTCTTCGATCTCCCGCTAACCTTCTCCGGTTTAGTCGATTCCACTTTTGTTATGAAAGCTTAAAGTCCGGGATGCAACTCTTACCTTTCCTTTTTTTCCTTTCCCACACATGACTTCACCAGCAGCGCGCGGTATGAGCAGCTGCGCCGGACTGTTCTGGTCGAACTTTGAAGCGCCGAGTAGGTCGGGATACTTGCCACTTTTTCTTTACCTGCAGACGAGGCACCCCAAGAATAGGACGACCTTGATCCTTTCTCTCGTGGCGCATTGACTTTAGACTCCCCGCTTCGTTTTTTTCTTTCCCAGCGGGTAGCGAAGAAAGGATTTTCGCAGACCCTCCTTTCAGCCCCTGCATCGGACACCTGGGATGCGTCTCCGTTGATATGCGCTTCCGTGTTGACCGACTTTAGAGGAACGTTTTTTGAATGAGTCTAAGGTTTTCGACGCTTCGCCGCAATCAACGAATGACAAAACCTCACATGTTTTTTTTTTACCAACTCCTCTTCCTTCTCAGGGCCCCTCACCCGTTCGTGATCCGATGGGAGTGATAAGGCACGATGTAATCAGGCTCCCCTTGCAAGTTGACTCCTAGGAGTATATTGTCTCCTTCCCTAGTCCCCCCCCCCCGTCCATCCGCCCGCAACGCAGGCTTCCCCCCACCCTTGATCCCATGTTGACTCTCCTTTCCTTCCTTACGGCTTTTCCGCGCTCAAGCAGGACTCGTTGAGTTAACTCGCTTCCGTAGGAAATTTTTTATGATATTACTTCCGGCCTTTTGTTCTCGATTGCTTGGTTGTTCCGGTTTGCTCAGGTCGTAGAGGCGGGCATGCGTCTAACTGTTCTTTTTGACCAAATACTTCTGCCCCTTCTCCTCGATTAGACCGTGATGACCCCTTTTTTCTTTCTCCGTCTCGTGGGCACCTCAGAACCCCCTGAGCTTGCCGTAGTGGTTGATTCCCTAGCTGGTCATTCCTGTCTTTCGTGTTATGCCCCTGTCTTGGGTCGCGCACCCGCTTTTCCTGGGCTGGTCTTTTGAACTTCCCTTCTCCTCTAGCCCCCCCCTCCCAACCTCTCTCAAGTGTTCATCCGGCAATGTCCTTGATCCACTCCATCAGAGGTCGACCCTATTTACTACAGTGTCTGTTTCGTTCTCCGACCCTCGGCGCTGATCCCGAGATTCCCCCCGTCTTAGCCCTTCGGCACTCGGGGGTGAGAAGGCGATCAGCGCTCGTATTTTCCCGCCGGAGAACCTGCTGTTTTTCCCTTTGGTTTTTCGTGAAACGCAACAACCTTTTCTCTTTTTCGCCACCCCGAATTCCAAGCCTTCTGATCCGACGCCTCCTCGCAGTGTTGTTTCCCTCAGTTATTTGTCCCTATCGGTATCCCCCTAGGTTTTCCCCCTTTTGTGACATCCGACCCGAAACACCGGTTGCTGTTGTCACTTTCCTTCGGCAGACGCTACTTCGTTCTGAGCCCTGGTCCTGCCATACCTTTCCCTCCCTCCTCTTCCCCGGCATCACGATCAGCCTCCCTTGACGTGAAGCCTCGTTTCCCCATCACCGTGGATCCTGCTTTTACCCCCTCGGTTCCTGTCAATTCCTTTTCCCTCCTTTTTTCCCCCTGGGACTTCAAGAGTGAGTCCTCGCTCAGGTCTCCTTTGTTTTTCAAGGAACGCTCTTGCTAACCATCCTCCTTCTGAAATTTCTTCTCAGGCCGATACCGCGGTACTAGCCCGGATCCTGGATTCCCCTTTTCTGCTTCTCATTTTTTCCTCGGACGTTATTCTCTTTTTTAGTGACCGTCCATGCTTGCACTAGGGGCTTTTGAATCACTAATCCTTCCGTCCCCTATGGATCCCGTATTCAGCTGATTCGAATCCGTGTTCCCTTGCTCGTGAACCGGTTTTGTGGCTCCGCTTTTTTCCTACTTGGACCGAGGCATATAAAGAGGATGAAGTAAGAACTTCCCCTTGGATCCCATCTTTTATTTTTTTGGCCGCCTCTAGGCAGCATCGTTTGACCCTACTGCGCGCGAGTGCCGCTTATCTAATAAGTAGCCCCTGACTCACCCCTTTTCGTCCTCTGCGCAGCCTCGCTTCTTTTTTACCATGGCGGTGTGGGAATTAATGAAGGACCCCCTTCTATACAGATTCCAGTCCAGTTGGTGTATTTCGGGCCTTCTTCCCGTCTGAGGAAAGGACCCTTCGGCGCGTCAAACAATGTTCGCTTTATGATCGGGGTTTGATACGCCTCTTTTTATTCGCTCCGCCTGCACTAACGAGTTGAGTCCCCTCCCATTCATGACGTTGAGGATGATCAGAGGCGCCCCACCAGGTAGATGTGAAGAATCACCACTTTGGATCCTTCTTCACATCTGCGTCGGTTGCCTCCCCTCTTTTTTAGGGTGATTTTTTTTAGGTACTCGTTATCCCCTGCCCTTCGGTTGTCCGGACTCCCTTGATACTTTCTTCTTTTCTGTTCCTTTCCCGCCTTCGAGTGGCTTGCCGCGTGCCTGCCTGTTATCACGAGGCCCAAGACGGCTAGAGTCTTTCTTACCTTGCCTTTTTGACGTCTTTTTCCGGATTATTTGACGCGCCGAACCAGCTGAAGTCTCCAGGGACTAAGGTCATACGGTATTTCCGAGATAGTTCCCTTTAGTCCTCTCAGTCCCCGAGTTTTTTAAAGCGGTCTCCCCCTCCCGTTAGGTGTGAAGCTTGAAGATTTGATGACGACATTAAATTCGTGAGTCCTTACAAAAGATAAAATTTCATAGCCGACCCCTGCCACCTCTTTGTGACAGGAACTTGGGGGAACGGTATTGAAAACGCTTCTTCGAAACTCTTTTTTCGATCGCTCCCTCCGTACAGAAGCCGTTTTCCCACCATCCCCTGAGGAAACTGTCCAGAAGTCTCCCGCTTTGAGGACCCGGCTCTCTGCCTTCTGGCGGTAAGCGCTCCGGAGCCTGACCCTGGCCCTTGGCTCCGAGTATAACCCGTTCCATGACTGCCCAAGCTCGTCAACTTTGGTCACGAACGTTTCTTCCACTCCGCGTGTTTTTTTTTACGAAGATTTGCCGGCTGCACGCTTTATCCGTGTCCTTTTTTATCGTCGACGCTACTTTTCTTTGGTTTGGGTCTGAATTTTCCCGGGTGGCTACCTCCCCACCGTCCCTTTCTGACCGGGGATCAGCGCTCCACAGCGTCTGTCCTTGCGCGCCTACAGACTTGGTGTTTGAAGAAGGCCATTTCTTGCGGACGGGTGCCATGAAAGATTTGGGACTCGGCGATGTTAGACGAATGCTCCTTTAGTGCTTTGCTCCGTCGTTGGGAGTCTTCTTTACTATCCTTTCCCATAACAGGGCCGTTGATTAGTAATAATCAGGTTGTTATGTCTGGGTAAATCCGGCTGCCAGTAAGCTTGGTAATATCCATTTTCGTAGGGAGTAGGATCAAGATCTGGTTGGACTTATGGAATTTTTCCCCTTTTAAAGGCGTCGCAACGATTTTTTTCGGTCGCCCCAAGACCCCATTGGAGGTTGAGTCGTGATGCGTTCGGTAGCAATGGTTTCTTTCGTACGTAATCTCTTTCCTCCACCCGTTTGAGATATCTTCTATACGGAAATCGGACTTCCATATCAACCCCCGAACCCTGTCCCCCTTGTCTGAATTATTTTCACAGTGAGGCACCCTCCTTGTATTCCGACGCTCAAATGTTTATTACAAGACCTGTCCGAACCCCAGCTCTTCAAGAGAAACGCCCTCGCTTAATCTTCCAAAACCGAATCGGCGGTATGTTGCAGCGATCGGGCAAAACAGCATTTTACTGATTTGGACACTAGCCGGTCTGGGTTCAGTTTTTTCGCCGCGCCGCCCCTCCAAACCGACTTCTGCCAGCCTTTCCTGTTTCTGCCCCTGCGCCCAATCTGTCCTGCTCTTTTTGCCAGCCGATCCCCCCCGAAAGCCTGGCAATTTTATTTCGACACCCCCTGCCAACACACATTAACCTGACCAACTACGCTATCTGACCCTCCCGGGCTACGCGTGTTCTGCTGGCTGAAACACCAGGACTGTATTCGCCCCACGCCCTTTGACGCCCTTTCCAGCTGGTCGACCACGGGAACGCGGAATACTTGCCGTTCAGCCGATCGATCTCAAAAGGCCGAGAGTGAGTGCCTTTTACGGTCTGGACAGACCCCCGACTGGGGACCGCCTAGATGGAAGCTGTTATCATGCGCCGACAGTCTCCCTGGGTCTGAAGAGGCCTCTCTGAAAGAACTTTTTTCGCCCTGGAGATTGTATCCCCCAAGACGGGAGCGTCCGTTTTTGCCTGAGTGGAATTATGAACGGCTGTCCGAGACGAGCCGCGGCCCCCCAAACAGGGCCAATGGTCCTACCCTGAAAGGAACTGACTCCGAGGAACGACAGGGCAAGGAATTCTAAGTCAGGTGGAAGCGTTTTTACGGTTACCCGGCCTCGTCCTGGATCCCAGCGAACAGCTCACCTCACGTAATACGTCTTTTCCTCCCCGACGTCGGCTGGGCACGTACACACGGCCGACGTGGCTGGCAGAAGTCCAATGATGGCCCTCCGTCGCGGCAGATGGTGAGCCTTGCCTATCCGATGGGCTTCTTCCTCCCTCCTCGGATCGACGCCGAAGTCAGGCTGGAATGCAGAGGGCTTGGACTTCTTTCCGCCCCTCTTTTTTTCCACTTTCCACCCAGGGCCCCGTTTTGAGGGGCCGGACCCTTTCCATAGCTACAGATCACGGAGGACCTCACACAGCCCCTATACCTAAAGGGAGAGGGGTCCACGCCCTTCCCCCCTTAAAGGGGAGAGGGGCTGATCGCCTGTGTGCACTATCTTCGGGGGCGACGATGCTTACTAATATAAACGTTTGATTCGAGCCACTTTGCCCCTGAAGAAATCGGATCCTTCGCCATCGCAGCCGCCTTATCAGCAAAATCTTCAGGCACCCCCCCATTTTGTAGCGCGAAATAAGCTGCCCCGTTCTTGCGCACGCCCCCCCTTCACCTGTCCAGGCTCTTGCAGCAGTCTATCTAAGTTCGTCAGGATTTTTCCCCACTCCTCAAGCCATTGCCGTAAGCGCTCGCAGATGAGCTCTTGCGCCGTTTTCCGGTCTTGATGCTGAGAACTTACTTTTTTTCGCGAGCAGGGTCGGCCAACTTATGCTTGCCCCCTTCCGCAGGCGGGCCTCCCCCGAAAAGTACGGACAGCCTCTCTGATCGGTGCAGCTATAACCCCCGCAGGTGCTTCGAGGGCCGAGAAGCAGCGGGGAGAGACGCACTGACGCGTTAAAGCGAATGCGGTGGAAACAAATGGTGCTCTGCAGCTGTGCCGGGTTCGCCACATTTGCTTAGCAGTGCTTGGCAGCCGGTGATCAGGTTTTGGAAGACATTTTTCGAAACTCCCAAGCGCAGCCCCGCGCTGTCCGCGCGCCGGGAGGCGCGTTCGAACCGCTTGTTTAGGCTCGATACAGCCTGTTTCTGCGCCCTGCCGAGCGGAAACCGCTTTTCCGAGCTCCTTTCGAGAAACGAATCCCACCTCGGGTTTTACTCTTGCCGTTCCCGCGCGTTCAGGACCTGTCTCGGCAGGGCAACCGGCTTTTAAGCGCTCCGTCGACTCGATGGGATGTACTTTTTCAACGCTATTTCGTCCCAGGACTTGGCATTTTCCTGAAAGGAGTTGTTGCGTAAGTTGCTTGTGTTCCGGATTGCTTCTAGTAGGGTAATCCGTACATGCCAAGGGGTCCCCCCCCCCTGCGTCGGCCGAGATGTCCGGCGAGGGACCCTGTTTCTAAATATACCCTCGACACCACGGCTGATTTGTTAGGAAGGCCTCAAGGATTGGACTTCCCTTTTGTTGTCCGTTGATCCCTGACCTCGGGCGACCAGCCTTGACCCCCCCAGAGGGGAGAACGCGAAAATCCGGCGCTTCTCCCTTTCTCCCCTTTAATCCCCATCATCGTATTGGAAAGTTGCTTCATCGAGGAATCGCCCCTTGATAAGAGACG
>Ga0179593_1678824_pt1 | contig 35882 bp, 48 predicted proteins | sample CZODoug2_1_08_16_FD_185931 | JGI IMG/M metagenome (GOLD analysis project Ga0179593, IMG submission 185931) | Vadose zone soil fungal communities from Angelo Coast Range Reserve, California, USA - CZODoug2_1_08_16fungal (PacBio error correction) | ecosystem: Environmental > Terrestrial > Soil >... | reverse complement strand
TTTTAAAGCTTTTTAATATGTTTAAGTCCTATTCTTCATTGACCTCCCTCATCCCACCTGACCCCCCGAATTTAAAACTCCGCTCGGAAGGCCTTGCCTTTTTTAGTGCTCCCGCCTAAGGCTATCCCCCTCGTTTGAAGTAGTTTGAGTTCCCAAAGGCCCCTTTTTCCGACTTTGCAGCAGTTCCAATACCGACTCACCTGCGTCCTCTAAAATCCCCCCCCCCCCCCCAGTATTCCTTTTTGTTTCCCCCCGATTGCGCGTTTGCACTTCTTTCCCCTGGTGATAGCGAAGGTCTGGATTGATGATTGAGTTGAGCGACTGTTCCCCCTGGAGCTGTTTCTAGGCCCACTTTCCGTTCGGTGGCGAATGGCAGCGCACCCGTTTTTCTTTTCATCCGGAACGCCAAGGTAGTTTATCTACGCTGAGCATCACTGTTCCGCTCCTATTCCCTTCCTTTTGGTATGTCTCCATTTCTTTTCCCTTTGGGTTTTCTTTCTGGAATGTTCTGCCTGTGGATGCTCCCTCCTTTCGACCTAGTTTTTATTTTCCTTTTCGACACCATTCGCAGGCTTATTATGTATAAGGCCGCGCTTGAACCTCGGCATTTTTCCCCCCGTCGTCCCCAGAATGAGTCCCGGTCCATCCCATAGATCCTGTTGTTTTGTATCAAGGACACCTCTTGACCCGGGTTTCCGAGTTCTTCTTCTTTCCTTCTTGACTTTGAGCGCCAGTGTTCTTCCCCTACGGGATCTGAGTAGTGATTCGCGTCTCCTTTGATCCGAGTAGGACTCTGAGGTGGTTTCTGAGTCTCTTCTTCCAGCTGAACTTTTTTTCGATTTCCCAGCCCCCTAAAGGGTAAGTCCGCGCCGGACTTTTTTCCCTTCTTCTTTACCCTAGTGCCCTGTGGCCTTGCACTGCTCGACTTATGATTATTATCTGCCGCCCCTTTTTACTTCCCCCGGTCAACACACGAGGGGTTTCGGAGCCTGGTTTCTTTGCGAAGAAAGAACTTTCCTTTTGACTGAGGGGATGTTTTTTACCCCCAGCCTCCCCCCCCCCCTCCTTTTTTCCACATCCTCTTGGTTCAACCTCAATACGGCGTGACTTGGGTCCTGGGTGCATGCGACGATTTGTGGTACCTCTTCCTGACCTGTACCCATTAATTCTTTAGCGACACTTTTGGATCACAGAATAGCCCCAAGTCGCGCTTAGTTCGAACTGTCTTATTCTTTCTGTACTCCTGTGGACCAACAATCTTCCCTCCTCCCCTTTCATTCATATTTTTCGAATGGCCTCCCCCGTGTTAGACTATAGCATATACCTATAGCTTTCGTCCAGGGATGCGCTTCCCTTAATGTTTCGTCGACTCCAGTGGACTACACGTGTCCCAAACCCCCGATGGTCATAAAGTCCTTTTTTTCCTTTGTTTGCCGCTTCGCTTAGAAACGTCTACTCTGCTCTCGCTCCTACCCTACCTTCCTGCACGCCTTACGCAACGCCCCGTTTTTGCTCCATTTCTTGTTGTGCTATCCTTTTTTGAATAACCTTCCCAGGTCAGGTTCCCCCCTTTCAACTCTCTTGAAAGTGGCTCCTTCACCCTGTTCCCCGCAACCTTTTTCTGTGGGCCGTTGTTTCTCTTTCTTTGACCCCGGGCGAGTTTTTAAAGCACCAATTGAACAAAGCCAAACTCTTTCTTTTTCTTGAAGACGCAAGAAGCTTGTTTAGTCTCCCTTTCCAGGTTGCTTTCTTACAAGCGAAGACGGCGTAAGAGAGCTTGCCTGGTTTACCCATGCGGCCCTTCATTCTGAATGGGAACTTTTTTTCCCTTCCCCTCCCCCCCGATGGACTCCGAGTTCTGGCATGAACCCAATAATATTTGTATTACCACCTCCCGTCTTTGCCTGATGCAGCAAGAAGATGCTTCTTCCCCCCCGCGGGACTCCAAAGCGTGCAAGGTTGGCTGGTTTTTTTAGTAGGCTGCCTTTCTTCTTCCCCCTTTTTTTTCTTCTCCCGACAAGCCGTCTTTTCCCTCCCTTCTCTGGTTTGGTGGTCCCCAGCATCCCTCAACACCCCCTCTTTCGTTTGGCTCACCGCTGCCGGGATACCACAATATGTCAGGTGTTGAGTCCTAACTCACTTCCTCCCCTTTCCCCTGCTCAAACAGCTTTGCGTTCAAAAAGGTAGCACAGAGAATTTCTCCGGCCTCAACGGTCTCTGAATTTTTCCTGATTTTAGTATAGTGTTCCTTTTCAGCCTTTGTAAATCAAGAGTTGTTTAGGTGTTTGCTCACTTCTCCTGAATCTCTCAGACAAGACAAACTGCCACCCTCCTTAATCTGAGATCTTTTGAGGACCTTCTCTTCCCCCTCTGCGATATTGATTTGATCCGCTGCTCTTTCTTCTAATATATTTTACATATGCCTGCAGGGGTGTTGGGGTAGTGCACTCGCCATCCCTTCATACCGCGGTCCCCCGTTCTCCACCCGCGCCGTGCCCGCCCTCGGGTTAACCTTGTCTAGAGTGGGGGGGTGTTTTGGGGTTGGTTTTGTGTGTTTTTGGTTGGTTTGGTTGTGTTGTTTTGTTTTTTTTTTTGGTTTTTTTTTTGTGTTTTTTGTGGTGGTTTTTTTTTTTTCCCTAGAAGCGGATCATTTCATCTCGACATTCTTCCGCGGCTGCAGCGCATGGCCAAGGTATGTCTCCCCGACTCTTCTTTTTGTAGTGTTCTCGGAAGGCTCGTAGACATGCTCACCCCGACACATCCGTTCTTACACTTTGAAACTCTGAACAGATACGTTGGACTTTGCCCAGCATTTCTTCCCTCTGTGGGGAAGGATCTCCCGCTTCCTCCGGTTTTAAAGGCCCCGCTCTCGAGAAACCCTCTCTCCTTTTTTTGAGAGTGTAACCTTTGATTCCTTGTTTTTTATCCATTCCACTTTTTTCCTTTTTTCCCCTTTTATTTTTTGTTTCTGTGATTCGTTCACCCCCGCCCCTTCCCCTTCATGTTGTCCCGATGCCTTTGTACCTCATCTACATGCGTCGCTTTTTGGATCTCCCCCCTCTCCCAAACTGGCATGAAAACCCGTTCTTCCCCCTCTCACTTAGAAGAATTATTTGCGTCCCGGTCCGTCGCCGGTTTGGCGGTCCTCGGTCTCTTCATCCCAATATTGGTTCCTTCCCTAACTCTCTTCCCCTCCGTCTTCGCCCCTTCTTTTCAGGAGATTATGTTCCAGTTTCTGACCCCCCTGTCCCTAGGCATATCTTACGTTTGATATTGATTTTTAACTTTCCAATGCAGAATCAGAATCCCCATATTTGCGTCCTATCCTGAAATAGCTGGTCTTCTGATTTTTTCCATTATTGGCTTAGTCTTTTGCACTCTCTTTCTGATTTTTTGGCAAATGAGGAAACCAGGCCCTCCCCAAGGTTGGGAATTTTTAAATATAGACCCCCCCCTAGAGATTGCGCTCCCCCTACAGTCTTTTTATTCCGTTGATGCAAGGTATTTATCAAAGAGGGATCAGGAGGGCGCTTCTCTTCCCTTAACGACGACACGGACTTTTTGCCCTTCCTTAGTTCTCTGTTTTCCCCCCACAAGCATTATGTTTCCTCTCCCTGCCATTTCCCCTCGGTGTTTAGTACAGTGCCCCATTCCTTTTCTTCCATGCCGGAAACCGCGCTCCTTTCCTTTCTAGTGTCGCTTATTTCTCTTTCCTGAAACGAATGCTTGGACAAACCGTTTGACGACTCTCACGTTACCCCCGTTTGTTCGACCCCCTTTCCCCGTCCGGATCCCCTCACCTTCTTTCCTCCTGGAGGGGGACCCTTTTCAAGACCCCTCGCCTTCTTTTCGAGTTTATACAAACTGTTTCGCCCGACTTTTTGAACACATGCCATCCCCCCCTGGCAAGACATTCCCCCAAGAGAAGTTTAGCACTTTTTCTACAGGCAATCCCTAGTTTTGACTTTAATTTTCTGCCCCTTTTACAGGATGTGAAAGAATTCGGGTTCCCTGAAACCTCCTCTCCCAGCGGCACCAAACTTCTTTCCCTTGTATCGGCTCCGTATAATAAGCGCGGTCTTGCTTTCAATTTTTTCTTTTTTCAATCACTAGACGGGTCCCACTTTAGAAACTTCTTCCTTTTTTTCGTGATGACATACGTAAGGGAGCGGTTATTTCTTCCTCCTGTCGACCTGGGCTCCCAGTAATTTTCGGTCGCCATTCCTCAGAAACCTCCCAGACTCTTCCTGGATCCAGGAATACCTGCCCCCTGAAGCAATAGATCACTTGTCAGCCCTTTCTCCAATAGTTCTGGACTCATCCCATAATCATGAACGGTGGTTCTGACCGGTCTTCCGGCGCGGGCCCCGCTCTCGTGTCCTTCCTGCCTCTCTATTGGCCCTTCTTAACTTCTTCCGTTACTCCCCTGAGTATAATTTACCATCATTCCTGCGTCATGTTGCTCGAGCAGCCTTCCCCTTCCTGGACTCACCTGACTTTTTTTTTCCGAATCATTCATCTTTTGAACGAAGCCCCCCTACCTCGGTCGCCGGCACGCTGCTATGGACTGCACTTTTCCAACGGGTCCGTAGAGGCTCCAAGATGCTTTTTTTTTTTCGATCTCTACCCCCTGGGTTTTCCCACTTGATCCCCCTTGATTCTGCCGAAGGAAGACTCTTCCTATACTGTTTTCCTATCGCACGCCACTCGCTCCTGTCGCGCCGTCAGAACATTTTCCGTATACACCTACTTCCTCCCCCCAACTCCCCCAGCAGCTCTTTTACCAAGAGCCTCAGGTTGGAAGTGGGTCTTCGGTCTTGAACTGTGGGCACATCGACCCCTGTTGTTGAAAGCACGAGGCCGAGAACCGTTTCCTGATCCCCGTTACGTCTTTTTTAATGATGCGACGCCCCCTCTTCCCCTTTTTAGCGTTGTGGTCGCTTTTTCATCCCATAGTTTTTCTTATTTTTGGTTCTTCAGTCCTCAGTCGATTAGTACACAAAGGCCCCTCCTTTTTTTTTCTATATCTCTCTCTCCTTTTTTCTAGATAAAAGCCCCGCGCTTTATGAACATCCCCCTTGACTGATTACTTGCCCGCCGGACTAACGATAGAGACTCTTGCGTCGGGAAAATTAACACGTCTTTTTCTTAAGACTGTGGCGACCCTGTCCGAATTTCTACCGGGTACGCAATCGGTAAGTTTTCCCTCTCCAACAGTGAACGTCGATGTGGCCCCACGCTCTTTCACCATAAGCACCTGCGAAGCTCCACTTTACGTGAGGAATTTCCGTTCTTTTTGTTGTACGTTTAATGGTGTTTTTTTCCAAAGGTTTCTTTTACTTTGCCGGGCGAATAGCGGGTTCTTTTTTGGGCGGGTATGACAAGTCCCACCCTACTCTCCGGCGGCGGTTTCAACAGAGCAAAGTGTCTTGAATCTGGCAGAATTTACCGCCCAAAGGAGTACCGCTTTCTCATCAATCCGAGCGGATTAATCGGATTTTTTGGGGTTGCAAGGGAGATTTTCCTGACATACTTGGGTTTCTTGGGTCTGAAGTTTTGCTTTTCAAAACAGAATGTGACTTATACCTTCCTTGACTTTTGCAAATTCGAAGCTGATCTACCCTCCGCGCCGCGACCCCTGGCCGATGCCTTGTTCACGCCAATAGCGCTGTCGGGAAGTTCACTAACCTTCTTCCCCTTTCGATAAAGGACCCCAACAACTCCTTTGCCCACGGGGTCACTTGTTATCCTCCGACAGGTGAGCGACGTCGGTTCACGGGATGAGTCGAGCGATCGTCCTTTTTTTAGACCTCTTCTCTGGTTTTGTTCTCGGCTGCGACAAGGAAGGGCGATGGGTTTTCCCGGGACGAGACAGGGTAAGTCCGCGCCACGGTTTCTTTTTTCTTCAATCACAGAAAGGCCTCTTTTTTTCCACGATATGCGCCACTTCCCAATGAGGTCTTATGCTCTTCCGACGTTACTGACCCCCCGCCCCATTTTTGGAGACTGTTATTTGCGTTGAAACCCCCAGTTTCCCTTGACTTTGCTCATTCATGTTTGGCCTCTCTTTTTAGCGACCCCCTCCGAATGCTTTCAACATCTTTTTAGACCCCGAAACCTTTGGCGCAACAATACGTCCAGTTCCTTTGAAATGTTCATTTCATTTCGACACTGGCTTGTGTCCCCCCCCTCAAGTTCTTGAAATTTGAATTGTTTTTTTTTCGGAGACACGTTTTTTTCCCCTACCGCGCCCACGACCCTTCGGGTTCGTCCATTCGAACTGGCCCACGGATCGTAAATTGCAACCTTTGTGAGTCTGCTTTCTCCCACGGATTTCTCCTGCATGCGTTTTTAGATCCTTCCCGCACCGCATAATCGAACCTTTTTGCTCTCCTGTTTAAGGCAATTCGGAAGCTCCAGTTTGTCTATTCCACAACGAGCGTTACTTTCAAAAGAATGTGAAGTTCCATTGACCTATTTTCCCTTGACCAGTCTCTTGCTCGTCTTCCTTTTACTTCCATTGAATCTCCCTCTTTTTTTACCCTACCCGAACCTTTTCAAGATCTTGTTGATAGTCTCCAATACAATAGCTGACGGGTTTCCCCCCTTCTTCACAAGGCTCTGTTGACCTTCCCACACCTGCGTGGCTTGAAGTTTTAACCCCAGGTGTTTTTCCCCATACCAGAGTGGTTCCCGCGCCACATAATTGCCCAGCCCGACCCTTTATTCCCGCCCTCTGTTTTTTCCTATGAATTCTAGTTTTCTCTCACCCAAATTCCCCTGAAGAAGTTTTCCTTTTCTCTTTCCCCCTCCTGGTGTTTCTCCAATCAAATTTCCCTGCTGAAAGAACGTTGAATCCCCCCCCCCCCGATTCATCGAGTTGGTTTTCCCCCCTATTTGTCTCCCCCTTTTAGAATGCGACGGCCTCCATTGCTGCATTTTGATGAGAGGCCCGAAGGTCTCAAAGTAAGCCCAACTTTTGGGTGTGACTGCGGTGTCTTGATACCCAGTCGCTTTTTTATTATCTCTGAGCCTTTCCCTGTCCACGCGAATTTGATGTTTTGGGTTTTACAATGCATCCCAAAGATTGATTAAAAGTATTCCGATCGTCGACCCTACTTGCTTCCGTTTTAGCCATGAGAACACTACGGCACTCCGTTTTTCCCCCTTACGATAAACAGAGGTTGAGGAGTGTTTCTTCAAAAAACGGGAAAAATGGGCTTTTGAATCCTCCTTCGATTTAGAATCGGTCCGGTTCTCCCTTATCGTGTACGATATCGTATCACTTCACTATGGTAGGGTTTTCGATGAGCACATTTCCGATAAGAAAGCCCTAGCCCCCCCTTTTTTTAAGGCAATGGTTCTTATTGTCACTCAAATTTTTTTTAGCTGTGAACCCGCTGGTGAGATGGATGTTTCCCTTTTATCGCCGTCATTTAATATATCTCTTTCATTCTCTTTTTTCCCGCCCCGACCCCGGGAACCCCCCCCCCCCCACCCCCCGCCCCCTCGCCACCGCCGCCCCCGCCCCCACCTGCCCGCGCCCTCCGCTCGGCTCTTCTTCCTTTTCTCCCCGACCATTTCCCCCCGGGACGCTCCGGTCGTCTCTACCGGCCCTATTTCGGGCTCCCTCTTACTGACGCCCCCCCCCGCCGTTTCACCGGCTCCTGGCCCCCTTCCACGCCCTTTAGCGCACCCACAGATGTCCCTCCCCCCAGGCTTCTCCCCTTTCTCCCCCGCCCCCTTCCCCCCCCTCTGCTCCGGCTCCCTACTACTTGTGGCCCGTTACTCCTGGAGTGACCACCTTCCCGCTCCGCCTCTTTCGTCCGTACCCCCCTCTCCACACTCGCGCCTCTTATCGATGCTCTGGCCACCAGACCTCTCCTCTTACGATCCCTTTTCTCCACCCCTCGTCAGCCCACCTCCTTAGCCACCCGCCTCAGACGCCCCCCTCGCGCACCGACTTTGTGCAAAACCCCTTCCCCCCTCCGCTTCCCCACCCTCCCGCCCCTGTCCATGAACCCTCATTTTCTCCCCCTTCACTACCCCCCCCTTCCCTCCCCTTCTGTCTTGTCCTCCGGTGCGCTCCCCTTCTCTCTACCATTTTGCGTGCTTAATTGGGGGTCTACACTCCCCCCCTCCCCCTCTATTCACCCCCTCTGACCCCTCCTTTTCTCCTTCTAAGTCACCCCCCCCTTTTAAGCCCCCCAGTTACATCGAGGCCTCAGCGCCGGCGCCTCCTACCCCCGCATCCTGCGGGGATGTTCCTACCTCCCCTACATATTCCACAGCCACTCGCTCATTCTCTTACCTCCTCTCGCTAAATCCCCCACCCATTGCTGCTCCTCTCGTCTTTCCTCCTCCGCACTTTTGCTCCCATTTCCCGCTGCCTTTCCTCCCCCTCTGTCCTGCTCCCTGTGCCCACCCCCTCCTCCAACGTACCTCCCCTCCACACGGGACCCCCTCTCTCCTTCCTTCCCCCCTTCTGTTCTTTCCCCCAGCCATTTGTTGTTTACAGCCCCCTTTTTCTGCTGTTCTCCTCCCCCGCTCTACACTCTGCATTCTTCGGGGCATCTTCCCCCCCCCTTTCTCGTTTTTTGTGTTTTTGGAGAGCGATCACACGCGTTAAATGGGCTTACCTCTTGACCCTGCGTTTAGATACGCTTCCACTATGCGGAATGGGTGCAGTTTTTTGACTCCTTTTGCCGTGGGCACACTGGCTCGTCGATTCTGGAAACCTCCCCCTCGTGAGTTACCCCCCTTCTGGCTCTTTCCCTGCCAAAGCATTGAGAGACCCCTTGTTGAGGGTCAAGGATCCGTTGCTTGGGTTAGGTTTAACTTCCCTTCTTTGTAATTTTTTTTCCCCTTTTTTTTCACCCAGTTTCTTTGTTTTTATCACCCCCTTCGCACGTATTTTACTTCCCCCGTTCACTCTTTAGGAATGGTTCCCTGAGCAAATATTGAAAGTCGCTTTGTTTCGATACCCCCTCTAACCCGTCGATGGTTCCTCAAGCAATTAAAAAACCGCTTCCTTCCTTACACTTCTTTCCTCTCATCAGAATTTTCCTTTTGCCCGTCGCAGGCGAAAGACGAATACAACTTCCATTTCCTGTCTTTCCTAGGGTCTTTTTCTTTTTGTTGCTGCTGGGTCGCCACCTTCCCCGATCTCCCTCTTTCCCGAAGTTCTTCCATTTTTCATCATAAAATTGGAATTCAGAATTCCCCAAGCTTTAGAGATCTTTTTAGCTGTGGTTCTGCTCGGTTAATTTCTTTTATTTCTTTTTTTTTAGGTTTGCCTGCCGTGGGTCCCCTTTGCCCCCATTCACGGCCACGCTTTCGGTTCGGCCCAAAGTTCCTCCCCTTTCAAGAGAGAGAGGGGCAGCTATTTGTGATCCTATTCCCTTTCTTTTCTTTACCCCGGGCGCTTGCGGAACGGCGTTTCCTCTGATTCTGAGATCATCCGTATCACGACTCGTTGAGATGCCCCCACCTTTTTAGGTTGCTGAACTCGCTGTGAGTTTTCCCCCCTTTTGCTTTCTGTCCTTTCCGGCCCTCCTGAAGCGCCTGGTTGGCGGTAATTCCTCTGCGAACCGCCCGCCCCCCTTTTTTTCCCCACCTCCGGCCTAAGATAACGACCCTTTTTTTCTCCACCTTTGGAGACTGGCGCTCCGGATCTTCACTCCTCTGTAGACTGACTGCACGTGCGTTTATTGGTTTAGCCTGTTGTTTTTTTTCCCCAATCCCCGACACACTACCTTCTACTCAGGTACCCCCCTGAGCTTGGCGCATGTCAATGCCCGAGGTTACGACGTATGATGGGGACTGCACAAAGTTGGTTTGCTTAAAGTTCTTGCTCCTTCGGCGTTCCCACGCATCTCCATCCGCCCAGTTTCGCACCAAGATCGGCCTGACGATTTTTTCTGTACCTTGTCAGTAAATCACCCAGTTTCCCAATTGTTTTTTACCAAGGATCATTTTCCCCCTTTTTTTTTCTCCCAATCAGGGCCGGTACGTTCCCTCCCAGCCCCCCCCCTTTTCCTCCCCACAGAGGGGCATGGCTGTAGAACGACCGAACAGCCAGCCCCTCATAGGGCTCCCTTGAACGTCGCGTTAGCAATCGATATCAAGTATGTGGACATCAAAGATCATGCCCCGAAGGGCGACGATCCCATAATCTTTTTTCCAGGTAATCTGATTTGGTCATGAGCGCCCCCACAGTTTCCCCCCCCTCCTCAGTGTGATTTTTTCTTACCTCCTCCCCCGATATTGGTCTGATTCTTCGAAATTGTTTGCTCATCGTGGCTCAAAGACGGTATATGCTAATGATCGTCGACCCTTTTCCGCGGCCCATCTTGTTGATAACCCGCTACCATAAACGCCCAGTGTCTTACCCACTTTCACCCCCCTCTTGTCATTGCCCTTTAAGCCCTGTCCCTAAATTTTCCAAAATTGGCCGTAGGTCACCCGCTTAGTTTATTGATGTATATTATCTTTTGGAGTACTTATGCCTTTCCCCTTACACGGTGCCCTCTTTCCTTCCCCCCCCAAGGCCCTCCCGATACTAGAAAGTCCCCCCCCTGTCATATCGCACCCCAGCCGGCCGCCTTGTCGCCGCCATCACCTTTGTTTCCATTTAAACCTTCGACCCCCCACTTCCCCCTTCTTTTACCAGACTTCCCTCTTTTACGGTCTCGTTCATTGATGTTCCTGTTACCTGCTGGGCCATCTCCTCCTGTTGGACGCAATTCCCCCTCCGGAGTTTCTATTCCTGGAGCTGAACCTGTTAGGCAGAGCGAAGAATTTTTTTTTAGCAGGGTCGTAATGTTCAGCTTTCGGGCTAGTACTTTGTCCCTTTTTGGCCAGTACACCGCCGGCTCAAATTCCTGCCCCGCTCGGTCTCCCCCTTTTGTGAGAGAGATAAAGGCCTCTAGGACATTGTTTTTCTGCTCGTTTACCTTTTTTTTCTGCCGAACCCTACTGGTTCTGACCTTTCCCAATCGCCACGACAGCTCCTTCCTACGGCTGCCTAACCTCGTGCTCATTACCGTCTTGATCCAATTCGAGTCGTTCACACAGGAACTGTTTTCCTTTCCAAGCAGCCCCCGAATTCCCGTCCGAACTGGATCCCCCCTTCCCCATCGTCTTTGGTAACCTCAGGACTTTGTACAGGTTTCATTTTCTCTCTTACCCAAGGTCGGGGATTGCGGCCTCTGATACCCGGGCGTGGTAGATTATGAACAGGGACAACCCCTAGTCCTTGGAGCTTTTGGACGGCGTCACCCTTTTCTTTTAAGCCTTAACGCCAAAAGAGTAGTCTTTTCACGAGCCTTCAATGACGTTCAGTTTGTTAGGGTACCCTTCTTTCCATTGCGTCGGCCCCTGGGACTGTTTATCGTTCGTGCGTCCTTAGGAATGACTGTGTGCAGCCATAAGTTGCGCTCCTCTTTCCCTTCCCATTCGCAGGCTATCTTATTATAATTCGATCCTTCCGATTCCTTGTCTCCCCAATTTCAGAGCTGCGCCCGGTCCGCCCTAAGAGGATGTCTTTTTGTTTTTCAAGGACCCACTGGGTTATCCCCGGTACCTGTTCTTTCTGGTCTCCCTCCGACCCGGACGAGTGCAGTAGAGTTTCAACAGTAGGGATGAGATCGAGTATCTCACTTTCGCGTGACTCTGATTTTTTAGGGGCTCCCTTTTGTGCGACAGAGGACTTTGGACTTTTTGCCTCCCCCCCCTTTTAAACGCGATAAAGGGTCAAGTTTATGTCCCATAAAGCCACTTTTCAATCGCGCAGACAATAATGTAGTTTTTTCCTAGAGTATTAGAGATCTTAGCCCAGTCTAAGAGCTGTCGGATTTCTTTCATTGAAGTTGCAGAAACAGTCTCAGAGCGCGATTTGGCTCATTCCTTTTCTTTCAACATCTTTAAGGCCCAAAGCCCCTTCAGACCATGCTTTACTGGAAATTATTTTTGAATTTTTCTGAGTCCAGTTTGTTTGGGTCGGGTGATTGCCCTGTCAGTGTGAAATCAACCAGACTCACTCGCTTTTTTGACTTTCCTCCCTCAACTGTTCGTTTTTCTTTTTTGTTGCTACAATTAAAAAGTTTTGTTATATATTATTAAAATTTTTTCCCTTCCTTAATGAGTATATTCACATCAGCCCCCCCTCACTCTTTCAACCCTCGATCTGAATGGTCTTTCCCCCCTTCAGTGGGCACGGTCTCCCCCCCCTCTTTGTCAGGACCACTTTTTCTTTTTTTTGACATCCACCTCAGACTCTCAAAGGAGGATCGCAAGGACCGGACGTCTGCACGACTCGCAAGCGCTTTCTTCCCCCCGATTCTTGTTGAGCGTCCCCCTACTTATCAACGGTTCGGTCGACACCCCCCTCTTTGAATGCTGTCCACCCTTGTTAGTGTTTTTCCTTTTAATTTGACCCCGGCTCCCTAAATCCAGAGTGGTTTTCACATAAGCGCCTTTCAAAGCCCGAGGCCCACCCTTGCCTTTCTGCCGGCGCATGTTGAAACTCTGAATTCTTTCTTTGATGCCGATCCCCTAGTCCCCTCTGCATGTACGAGAGGGCCCGTCCCGTGGCGACCCAGGCAGCTGTGTCAACGTGAAAAGAACGTCAAGACCCCTCTTTCCTTCGTTTGGCCAGCCCCCCTTTGGATTGAGTCCCAGCCGTTTTTCTCCTCATTGCTGAGAGGAACCGAGTTTTGGTACTCAAACGGTAGTTGTCCGCCTTTTCTAATTCGCACTCTTATTTTTCATCTTGTTCGCGCCAAGCATTTCCTTCTTCAATCCCTACTTTGATGATAGGGTTGGGCCCTTCCTCCCAAAAGTCGTGAACGGAGGATTCGATGTTGTTTTGCACATACAGACAATTCCGACTCCCCAAGCGAACTTTCATTCCCGCTGGCGGTGAAAAACCCCCTTTTTCCCAGCGACTTTTGTCCTAAACAAGTATGAGCTCTTGGCAATGCTTGGGCCCGTCCGGATCTTTCTTCTTCTTGCTTGAACCAAGAGATGTTTTGGTCCCCTCAATGTCTAAGAGACTTGTCCTACGACCTGCACCCATGCACGATATCCTCCTGCAGGATTCGTGGATTCCCATATGGCCCTTTTTCTTTTCCAGCTTATGTTTTCTTTAATCTCCTTTCCCTATGTACCCTGCTTTGCGCACTGTGCCCGGTTTGCTTCGCCCTCCCTCCCCCCCCTTCAGTGCCGTCCCCCCTCCTCCTGACCTCCATCTTCCGTCGTTGTCGTCCGCCTCCTCACTCCCATTCCTCCCCTCTCGTCACCCGGCGGTCCGTCTTATCCCCCTCCCCTACGTCGTGCCTCTCCCATCTACCCCCAGGCCAAGTCCTATCTACGACCGACACCCCCATCCGCTAGAGATGTTTTCCTCACACCCACGCCCGCCCCGCCTTCTCCCATCTTGCCGCCCCCGTTCCACCGTTATGGCCTCACACACCTAGTTATACTGGCATCCCCGGAGTGCTAACATTCTGCCCCGCAACCCCCCCCCCTTTGGGTCTTCACGAGTCTCCCTCATCCACTCCAGCTCGGTCTTTTGCCTCCAACCACACTTGACCTTGTCGCTCTCTTCTTTGGTGTGCTCTCCCACCACCACTCATTTTCTTTTTCCCTACCGTCTCTCTCCGGCTACCTTCAGGGCCCCCTGAACACCTCCTCGCCGCCCCCCCACATTTACCGCCCCACGCCCACCTTCATCCGTCCACGTCTCAGTACGCCAACCCACCTCCTCGAGCTCCGCCTCATTCCCTCGCCTCTACGCGTCCCCTACGCGCCCACTCGCCTTACCTCTCACTCATCACTCGGATCTTCCCATTCCGCCCACTGCCCCCTGACGCAACTAGTTGTTGCTCCTGCGCCCCCGCCCCCATCTCCCCCTTCCATCCTCCTCCCGCACTCTCCCCCCCGTCTCCCCGGCGTCCCACCCATCGTAGCACTATCCCCCTCCCACTCATCCCACCCCGTCACCCACGCGCTCCGGCCCTCCCCACCCTCCCTCGACTTAGCCCCCCACTCGCCCCCCCTCCCGTCCTAATCCTGTCCCCCCCTGCCTCGCCATCCACCGGCTTCCCCACTCCTCGTTCCTCTGCCGTCACACAAGGATCCCCCTGTCCACCTTCCGTACTCTGCCTTCCCCCCCCCCCTCCACCCGTCCTCACAGTTCTCTTCACCTCTACCCCTTCCCTCCCTCACTACATCCCCCTGCGTGGCCTCCTTCCGATCTCTTTCTCTCCATCCTTGCTCGCGCCCCGTCTCTCACCCCCGTCCATCTCACTAAGCCGCCCGTGGCCTCCACACTAGTGCACTCGTCACTTCCTATTCCCCCTCATTGCGCACCAACCGCCCCGTCCCAACAGAGATCCTTGGTGGTGGTGCCTCCCCGTTCAGCCACCTCTCCTTCTCCGCGGTCGCACTTCGCCCCTTCTTAATAGTTTCCCCCCGGCGGTCGCGTCGCCTCTTCCCTCCCACCTTAGTACACCACCTTGCCTCTACCCCTTGCTTATTCTTCTTGCTCTTCCTGGTCTCCGCCCTTTCCCTCTGCACCGCTCCTGCGTTGCACCCCTCCCAAACCGCGCACTCTCTTCTATCTATGGTACAGCACACACCCCCTGCGCTCCGCACTCCTACGCCGGCTCCCGTCCTCCTTCTCCCTCCCCCCCACTCTACCCGATCGCCTTCCCTTTTTGCGTCGTGCCTGATCAACCCCCCCTTCCGCACCCCATAGTCCGTCTGCATCCTCAACCACAACTCTACGCGTCCTCCCCCCACTTGCTCCTTTCTCTTCATCGTGCTGCACTCCTCCGCTCCCCTCTTCGTATTCCCTCCCTCACCTCCCCTCACTACGGTGTCGAATCTTCCCGCCTCTAGCCACCACCTCGCCTCCTCCCGCCCTCAGTTTCCTAGTCTCTTTCGCTCCGGTTTCCCCGCCATCTCCTTCTCTCCTCAGGATATCGCCTTTTTCTAGCGCCTTTCGCTCTTCACCGTTCCACCACCCCCTACATCTCCTACTCCCTTTCACACGTCCTCCGCAGCCACTACCGTGACATGATCGTGCTCGCAATGTTTGGAAGCCCTCCGGTAACTCACCACGCTTCCCCCATCTCACCCTGTCCCTCCTTCCCCCCCCCACTCTCTAGCAACCCATAGCCACGCTATCTTCCCTCTCGCCTCTTTCACCGGCGTACGCGCTCTCCCCGACGCGCCACACTCCTGCACCCCCTGAGACTCTCTATCTCCCTCACTCTTCTCCCAAATCACCCACCCCACTTTCCAATCCCATCCTTTCTTCCTCGACCCCCCCCCTCCTCTGTCACTTACGCTCGCCCTCCCCCAGCCGTCCTTTCTCTTTGTACCACCGGTCCCCCTTTTACGCACCTCCCCTCTCTCCCACCCCCCCCGTCCCCGTTCACTCCGACCCCCGTTGCGCCTTGCTTCCCCGTTTTAATTCCTCCACTCCCTCGCCCCACCCCCCGCCCATTGCCCGCTGCGGACACCCAGTCTTCTCCTACCGATCCTTTTAGTCCCCCGCCCGAAGATTCTTAACCCCACCCCCTCGGTGAAGTGTTCCCCCGGGTCCGGCCTCCCGATTGCGCTAGCCCCCCCCTGTTCCACCCCGCCCTCTAACTCTCTGCCTCCGCCCCCCCTCCTTCCGTTGGACGCCCCCTCGACTTAACACGTACGTGTCACCCTCGCTCACTCTTTCCCCGCCCCCCTCTCACCTTTGCCGCCCTATTCCTTGCCCCTCCCCCCCGCTTTCCCCGTCTCCCCCCCCCTCCCCTCCGATGACCTCCTTTCCAGCTCTTTTCTCTTATCTGCTTAGTGCGACCCTCGGCCCCCCGCGGGGCCATCTCTCTTTCCTTCACGTGTACGCCTTTTTGTGCGTTCCCCCCCCCTTCAGCCGTCCCCTTCTTCGCCGTGATCCAAACTCCCCTCCACTACCCCCATCTCCCCCCGGGTCCCTCCCATGCCCCCCCTTCCAGTTGTTTTAGCCCCGCCCGTGAGCCTTCCCCTCCCCCTGCACGTTCCAGCCCTTCGGTGTGCTGCCCATCTGACTCCACCCACTCCCCCCACTCCCCACACACCCCCCCCCTACTGCCCCCCTCCGCCCCCTCCCCAAATCCGCTATTCCCCCATCCCACCTTTCATTGCCTACGCCTTATTTTCCTACCCCCTCTCCCTATGCCTCCGTGTCCGCTTAAGCGTTGTCCTCTCCACACTCCCTTTCCCGCCTTCCTCCCGCCGTCTCTCCTATCATCATATGCCTCGTGCCCCCCGCCTGCGCCTGCACCACTTCGGGCTCTCTCTTCGCTGCACCTCCCTCGCTCTCGCCCCCCTTCACCCCCCCCAGCCCACCCCTCCGGCAATACCCACCCCAGAAGCCCTTACCGCACAGCCCCTCCGGCTTGCTCTCCCCACCCCTTTTTACCCTGCCAGGTTCATCCCAATGCCCTTAATCGTTCCTCTCCCGGAGCCGTTTTAGATTTCCCGCCTCCCCCAACAAAACTCTTACGTTCGATCGTCACCTCCTCCTGTACCCTTGCCCTACCTTCTTCTTTTGGTTGGGGGGGAGATATCGCGCCCTCCATTCACTTTTTCTCTCCTCGTCGCGCCTCCCATCTTATTTTTTCCATTTCTCCTCCCTTAGGGGTGCGTTTTCTTGATTGTTTTTCTTGGTTGGTGAGAGATTGAAACCGAGAAGAGGATCCGAGACAATGTCGAGCCTGCGGCGATGCACCCTTTTTTTGATTACCTCTTCCAGTACAGGCGTTGTGAAGTGTCGTGTGACCCTCAAGGCTCGTCTCCTGCACCCGACAATCTCGTTTTTCCCTTACGAAGTTCGACAATCTCCCACATCCTTTCAGGCATTCGCGCAGTTGAGGGAGATTCTCATAGATTGACCGGTCTCATTGTTTTTTGTCGAAACCCCCTGTCCTTTTTCTTCACGAGAGGCTCACCCCCTTTTGTTTTTCTCACGTCTTCCTCCATGTTTTACTTTCTCCTTTTTTTTTTTCTTGGGCAACCAACCCAGACATGAAAACTTATGTTTTTTTAGAGCTCTGCTACCCATATTCCCATGCCGTCGATTTCTTTTTCCTCCACCGCAGTCCACAACCTTTTTGCCCTTTGAGAAAGGCGGTTCCTTCCCCTCCCCTGCCATTCCCCCAGGCGGCCGTCGGACGCAATCGGTCTAGCCGAATACAAGGGAGTGACTAATTAAGTTTCTTTTTCAGCGCTTTTCTTTTTTGTGCTTCTTTATGGCCGCGGCCTTTTTTTTGGTTGTTCTGTTTGTTTTTCTCATCAACCTGCGGAATGTGCAGAATTTCTCTTTTTCTAAGATGAACATGTGTCTGCCCCTTTTTTCATGGGATCGATTTTCCCTTTTCTTTTTCTTCTTCCTTTTCCAAATGAGGAACCCCCACTTTCCCTGGAAACTGATAGGTCTGGCACAAGGTGCGAAACGTGGACAGCAGTAAGGTTGCGACCCGTATTTTTTGTCGACCCAGTGTGATTCTTTTCTCCCCCCCCTTTTCGGGCGCTTGCGGACTTTTGAGGACGGTCGGTCCTGTCGCCTGATCCTGGCGCAAACTTTTCCGCTGAACACACGTTCCAATTGTTTCTTACGAATGTCTGTTTTCAAGACCGTGCCAATTTTCTGAATTTTCAGGTCCAGCGCCTTGTATTTGGTCGTGTAAGTTAGATGAACCGCATGCATTTGAAATTTCCTTTTCCTGCACTACCCGCCCACAGTTTGTTCTCCAATCCATAAGATCTTCCGACGTGTCTGACGAATGCAAAAAGCCCCCCCCTTTTTGTCTCAACGTGTGCCCCTACCCTGACCCCCCCCCCCTCCCATTTGGGGTGCACTTCCCCCCCAACAGGCCCCCAAGCGCCTGCCCCCATTCCCGCCCCCTTATCCTGTCAAAACCACTCCTCTTTTCTTTTCTCAGTGGTGCTTAAAGATGTTCCCGTACGAAAAACGACTATTCCGTCAGATAAATGTTTCTGCACCGTCTCTGACGCACATGAGCCTTTTTTTTTTTTTCAATAGTAGTTTTCCCTCCCTCCTCTCATGAGCGGGCAGCCGTGGCGACCAAGGCTGTCTTACCCTTTCCTTGGTACGTGCTTTTGAGCGCTTCCTTTGCGTGAATTTAAACTTTTCCGGTCTGCGGGGGCAACGCAGTACTGCCACTCCGGCGACACCCAGAGTCTACGCCTCGAGTCCTTCCTCCGTTGCCGCATAGTTTCCCCTTTTTTTGGTCAGACCCCGTTCTCTAACTTTTCAAGAAGGGCGGAACGACAGGGGCTTTGGCCATTGTATGAGCAACCGGACATCCCTGTTGCATTGCTTCCTGGTCCATCCTGCGTGACCGTTCCACTCAGCCATTTTTCCCCTACATAAGGATCCATCTGCTATGTGGCTCGTCACGCTCTTGGAACTTGGTCTAACAGGTTCCTTTTTATCGAACTCCCCGACGCAGACAAAGAACAGAGTTCTTCTGCACGCTGGCAATGTCAAACGCGTTTGCTGGCTTGATGTGAAGTTCATTTCTTTCCTCTTTTTTCAAAGCCAGATGCCTTTTTTGCCGTGCATTCGCCGCCCTGCGATCTTTGGGGGTCAAATTCCTACTATCACGCCTCCGGCCCGACTATATTCGGCATGACCATCCAGAATTGCCCTCCCTCTTCACCCTTCCCCCCTTTTGAAACCTGCCGCAGATCGTTACTTTTAATAACTTTTTTCTTTTCTTTTCTTCGGCAGTTCCCCTTTTTTTTTTGACCCCACTCTCACATATGGTGACCGAAGAAGTCCGATTTATCAGTTGGAGTCGGACCCCTAGTTTCCCCTCTTTGGGACTCTCCGAGAGGGTCGTTTTTCAGGTCTCTTCGTCGTGTGCTCGGGCCGGCTCGGAATCTTCCCCCCCGTCGGATAAAGGCTTTACAGCCGTTTTTCATTTTTCTTTTTTGAGAAAAGCAATGCGATGGTCTCTCGGTTACGGAATAGGTCCTCCTTCACCCTATTGGAACGGAACTTGCTTACCCTGTACTTCACCCGTCGCCTAGCGAGCCGTGCGTCTCGCTCCAGTACAGTTTATACGGGCAGCTCCGGGAGTCGCGAACTACCCTTTTTTCTCTTTTAAAAGTTCCCATAATCACTGTCCTCCCAAGGAGGCAGATGGTGAAAGATTTCGGCTGTTTTTCACGGGCGTTTCATGGTCTAGCCACCGGAGTGGATTGGTCTTGCCCTTCCCCGCCTTCCTTCGCGGCTCTTCTTAGTGAGTCTCTTTGTGGCCCCGTAAATAGGATCGTCTCTAATGGAGCTCCCCAGTTTTACGTCACCAATTCAGCAAAAGAGTTAGAGAATGCTTCGAGCATCCCCTATTGGCTTTAATAAGGAATTCTCCATCGGTCCCTAGGACTCACAATGGAAAATCTGGGGGTCTGGTTTTCCCTTAGTTTTCCGGCTTCTCTTATGTCCTGACAGCCCAGACGATATCCTACTCCGGATTGTCCTGTATTAATTTTTGAGACGCTCTGTCCACCTGGCAGTTCCTACTCAAATAATATCGGCGAAGGTCCTCTATTCCTTTTCAAGGACCCAATCATTTGTACCCAACCCCGTGGTTCCCTGAGTAGGGGTTTTTCCTCCCCACCATTAGCCCCCCCCCCCCCCCCCCCCCAGAACCTGTGAGAGAAAGATGGCCCAGACTGGCTAGTTTCCATCTGTTGCCTTTTTTCTTTTTTCCTAGCCCTTTTTAGACTCGATTGTTTTCTGCGTTCGAGTGCCCGTTTTTTTTTCCCCCCGTTGTCTGACAGATGTAACTCCTCCTGGTAGGGTTTCAGCCCCAAGGGCCAAGACATTTCAGCCCTTTGCCCTCCTGTCTTCTATGATCTGCTCTTTTACCCAGGACAATGCACCACATCCTTTCTTTGAGCCTTGCAGGCAGCTTGCGAAACCAGCAAGTCCCGTTGTGTTTTCCCCTTAAGCCTTCCCCAATCACCCGCACTTTGTCTCCACTTTTTTCGTGTACGGACCCCCCTGTCGCCTTGGGCATGCGACGTGGGCTCCTGTCCTTGCAAGGCAATCAAGTGTTCGCTATGCTGAACATTTTGCTCCCTCGCCAACTCCCTGCGATTGGGTTGCCTTTTTTCCTTCGTTATTGTCCGGTCTAGTCTGATCAAATGTGTGCACACTGGGGTTCTCCCCGCGACGTCATGCGGTTTAGCTCTCATCTAACCCGAGCCAACTCATAAAAGACTCCATTGCGGTTGAATGGTTTGCCTTCAATTTCTTTCCCTTTGGTGGGCAACATTTCCAAAAACTACTCCGTCCACAAGATGCGGATTTCCAATCGCCCGAATTCGGTAGCCCACAGGAGATATGCCTGCGCAGAGAATTCTGCCTACTTCCGCAGCCCGCGTTTTATCCCTTTTGAGAAATGTCTTTGGCTAACTAAATTAGTTCGTTCTTTTCGCAATACTCTTTAAAGGTCTCTTGGCATTCCAGTCCCCATCGTGGCCGTGCTACTTTCCTTTGCCACTCTTTTAGGCTGTTCAAATACGAGCAAAAACTTACCTGCAGACCCCCATGCTGAATCTGGCGGCGCAAGTGCCTTTTTTCCTTCTACTTCCCCCCTTTGCCCTTTCTTGCTCACCAAGATTCCTAGACTGACCGTCCGGCGTCTTCTTGGAAATTTTTTTGTTCGGACCATTCATAACCTAGTCGACACTTCAGTCGATCCTTTAGTTCTGGCAGAACCCCTATCTACGCTTGCGCAGAAAGGAGATCCGACGTCGCAAAGGAATTTAGGAAAACGAAATCGGTCAGGATGACTGGTTTGTGTACTCGTTTCTTCTTTCCCCTTGTAGACGTTCCTGTCGATTGCTTTAGCATTTTTCAAGCCCCTTTCCCAACGCGTCCCTTTTGGGTTTTACCATGTCAAGAAAAAAAATGGTGAACGGCGGACCAGGTCCGTTGACACACCGTGCTGTGTTTTTCTCCCTTCTCCCCCGTCTGATCAAGAGACCTTTTCCTGCTTTTTCCCCGGTGAGGCCGGTGTCCAATTTGTCTGAATGTTCGACCGGAATCAAGGAAATCACCCCCCGTTGCGAAGGGACCGGAAGGAGTTCCAGGATTGTCGTTTCTTACACATGGTCGGGTTGGCGCCTTGACAGATCCCCCTTTTCCTAGTCAGCACCCTCAAAGGAATTTGTATAGAATAGTGTTGCTCTTCTCCCAAAAAGGGAGGCGACGCCGCGAAGCGAGATGGAGCATGCGAGATGTGAGGGGGAAGAATCCCGTGGGTTCAGTATGAGTAGAATCCCCGTCCACACTATGGCTTCTTGCCCGTCGCCTCCACTGACTCCCCGTCTGCTTCTTCGGCGGTCCGCGCCCTCCATACTCTCGGCTCGTCCTCTCGCGTGCCCCCTTCCCGGCCCCGCCGCTTTTCCTTTAGCAGCCACTCCCCCACTGTTCATCTTTCCGCCTAGTCCTTCTTTCTTGTTGGGGTTCACCCAAATATTGACCTCGCCCCCTTCTCTCGCACTTCTTTCCCCTCCTCTTCCATCCTCTCGTCTCACTTCACTGAGCTTTCCGCTCTTCGCCGGCTCCCCCTGTCTCCCCCCCCCGTCCGCTTTCGTGCCTGCTTTTCCTTTCTTTCTACTCCCCCGTTGTTTCCTTCCCTGTTTACGCTCTTTTCTATCTTCTACTTGGGTGTGTTCCTGACGGTTTAGCTGAGTTCTTTTACAGAAACGAGAAGTTCTCATCCATCTCCTTGGGCTCGAGAGGACCTTTCCTTACCTGCCAAAGGTTCTCCCCCCTCTGCTTCATGGGCAGCTGTTCCTCTTTTTCCCTTTTTTTAACCCTCACTTGATTCCCTTCGTTTACCATTCCTGGCTTTGGCCCAAAGTCTTCAGGACGCTTTGAGGAAGGATCCTCAACTTTTTTCCCCCCTCACCGGCCGCCACCGCTGTGAGCGAAATGTTGAACCACTTTTTTCTTTATCCCGCAGGATGATTGCGAGCATCCAGTTTCTCCTTCGCTCGCGGTGCTCCGCCCGTTCACTTTGTTTTCTCTTCAACCCCAGTAGGACCTTTTTTTTGTTCGGCGAGCAGAATACCCCTTCCCTTCCCCCTTCTTCTGGGATTCGCGTAACCCCTGCGTCCTTCCTTTTTCCTTCTCCTTTCCCTCCTCCCCCCGCGCCCCCACGGCGGCCGTCGAAGTTAGTAGAGTCTCTTCTACAAATCTTTTTTTCCCCCTCTCGGTGGCTGACGTTATTTTAATCTGTTTTCGCCCCGCTGGCCTATATCTTGACGGGGTATTGTTGTCTTCATTTCAACCCTCCTCCTTTCCTCTTTTCCCGCTGCGCTTCCCTCTTAGCCCTCTTGGTTTTCTTTGTCCTGGATGTTTCCTAGTTTTTTTTTCCTCTTTTTCTTGCGCCTGGTGGGTTAAAATGAGGACACGGCCCTTCTCTGCACCCAATTAAGCTTTCCCTCTAGAAGATTTGTGGCACTTTATCTCTTATATTCCCCCCCCCTCCCCTGTTCCCCCGCGGGTCGCGGAGGCGTGTACGAGTTCGATCATTTTTTTTTAGTTTTTTTCATCTCCTGGGAGCAATAGTCGTTTGACCACACAATCCCCTTTCTGTTTCTCAGACTTGGAATACCTTCCACACCGCAGGTTCTCCATCCACCTCACGGAGTTTGAATCGGGGAACTTTTGGTGCCCGAGTAAGGATTTATCTCCTCTCACCTCATGCAGTCTTCCTTGCCCGACTTTCAACGCAATTTTTTATCCCCCTTGGCTCCTCGACTCTTCCTCCCGGTTCGGATTTTCGACGAAGCACCCCTAGCCTGCGTTTCGAGGGTTTTCCTCCAAAAATGTGCTCCGCCCATTCGTCCGAAACCGACCCTTGGACTTCCCCTTCCTGTACCCCCCACCCAGCCTCCGGCTCATGACCATGACCACGACATGTATCAGTCGTCACGACGTATTGATGGGCCACCTTTTTTTTTTGCCTTCAAAGATTACGTCGAAACTCCGCGCTCTGCCTCCTTCCTACACTTTTTTCTGAAACTCATCTTTTCCAGGCTCTACTTTTCTGTTTTTGACAGGGTACTAGAGGATCATTTTTCCTCCCTCTTCGGCAGCTGATGGATTCTTCTTCTAGGGCGTATTGTCGACCATCCCCTTCCCTTTTTTCTTAGGGCCTGAACCTTTGGGTACCCCATGTCAAGTTCTCTCGCCGCAGAACTGACCCCCGAGTTCCCCGTCTTTCGAGAATATACCTCTCCTCTCGACCATAAAGCTCCCCAGATCACTTTTAACGCAGTTCACTCCTCATACTCGGGGCCCCCCCTTGTGAGCCCTTTTGGTCCTGAGAGACCCCCCACACCATGCATAAGAACCTTTGATTTCTTGAGCATATCTTGAGCCTGCATCGGAGGTCACTCCGGTCTCTTCAATAAGTCCCATGCGACGTGCTTCTTCCTTCAACGTATGGATAAAGCTTTCGATAAAATGCGAGAAGTCCCACCAGCCAGAGGTTCAGAAGGACCTGACTACATTTGATCCAAACGTTCCATTCTCCCCTTTATTGATGATCTCCCCCGAGATATTTTTGCGGGTTACTTATCGATGCATGAATTAGACCCCTCAGCAGTATGGTCATTGTTCCCCTGATATCGGACAATCAAAGCCTCCCTCTATTTCTTAAATCCCCCCCCCCCCCCCTCCCCCCCCCCAACCCCCCCCCCCCCCCCACCCCCCACACCCCCCCCCCCCCCCAACTTTTCCTAACATTACACTCTTGAGAACTAGGTTCCTCTTCTCCTTTTTGTGCTTTATATTCGGGCAGTGTTTCTTTTTAGGGAACTTGGGAAAAATACGACGTTACTTCATGTCCCCGATTCCGGACAACTGTACGCGGGCGCAGTCTTTTCTCACTCCTCTCTCTCCTTCTTAGGGTGGCCCTTTTTTACTCAGTGTTCTTGATGTATGCGGTTTCCGGCGTCCTGCAAGGGAAGAAGTAACCTGAGATTTTTTCTTTTCAAGATGCTTTTACTCTCCCCTTCTCCTTTGTTTATAGCAGCCACCCGGCTCGGCGGGAAACACTGTATCTAGTTACGAGAGGACTTGAATTTCGCGACAACCGAGACCACTATGCTTCCCTAGCACGCCATTCCCCTAAGTTCCAGCGATGGTCTTTCCGCCTTTTAAGTTTATCCTGAATCTTTCCTTTGACTTAGTTTCCCCCCAGAACCGTGTTCTCTTGCCCTTACTCCATTTGTTTTCTACAAGAAATTCTCCGCCGACAAACCGGAGTTCAGTAATGCAGTCCCTTCTTTTTTTTTTCTGGTCCGTGTCCTAGCGGACCAATTCTTCTTTCTCGCGACTTAGGTGCGGATGTAATTCTAATTTTTCCTTCCCTTTAGGACTTCAGGCGACATGTGACTCGTCACCCGTTTACCCCCTTCCCGAAGGTACCTAACAAATCCGCTGATCGATGAGAGAATCGAGTAACGGAAGTTCTGGTCTCCCACCTTAAGGCACTGTGAAGGCCTGCCCCGGTTCCTTTGGTCTGGCTTTTTTCGGATGTTGGCTTGCACGTTGATCCAACCTTTTCCGTACCTTTCGCGAGCCACCCAGTTTATATCCTTATGTCTTAAGTAGCCTTCTGAACTTGGTCCGCCGAGTGCGTCGGTCTCCCATCGCGATCTGAAGCACCAATCGACTTTATTTGTTTCTCTCACGGACCACTCCCAGTTGCCCCTTTTTCCCTGAGATTGCGATCTCGCTCGTGACGAGGGAGCCTCTCTGCCCTTGGTCATAGTTCGATCAGTATTCCTCGAGCTCTCGACTCGGTTTGGATGTATGCGGCGAGTTCCGACGCCCGGATGGGCTCTTTTCCCGCTGTGAGACCGAGATAATTTCCAGTCCATAGGTTATCCCTCATTTCCTGGCTATGGTCCGCCTGTCTCCTTCTCACTGTAGTCTTAGCTTATTCCTTCCGACCCTCTAGCAATTCCACAGACGTTGTTTCTCTGGCAGTCCGATATTGAGGGTTCCAGCTAGTCAAACATTTCTGAGTCGGCGCTTCGTTTCCTCCCGTCACCTTTAAGCACCCCCGAACGTTGGACTCCCACTTCCCCAATACGGGTTTTTAGTACCCTGGTCTTTTCATTTTTTGGTCAATTTGAATGGCACAGGAACTGTCCTTTTTGTTGTTTATACTTTTTTCCCCTTTCCACGCCTCCTCACGCAAGTTCGGGTTGTTTTTCTTCTTTTCCTGTTCGTCCTGATCGTCTCTCCACCCCCCTGTTTCTATCTGGATTTTCGACTTGCTTCCCTGTTCGCGATCTCCCTAACTACTTTCCCCCGAATAGAAATTCCGCTGCGTCGCCTCCTTTTCCTGGCCCCCATCTGGGATTTGTTCCCCAACGCCTTTTCGTGTCTGAATGCGGTCTTGTGTTGCAGGTTAGACGATGCGCCACAGTCGATTAGCTTTCCATTTCCAAGAGAATTTTCCATCAGCCGAGTTTTCCATAGGTGCTTAGTTCCCTCCTCCTCACTTCTTGTAGGTAGACACCTTTCTTCCCTGGACCGGTTTGCAAATTGTTCTCCTTTTTGTGAATTGTTCCTCATTTGACCACTTGCCGGTTCCTCTTTTTGTCAAATATTGAACCATCCATCCACTCCCCCGCTTCTCTGATCTCTGGATTAGAGTGTTTTCCTTCGAATTCTTGTCCTCTATATTGATCCTTCCCTTTGAGTAAGAGTAAGCCTTTCCCCCTTGTTGGCGACCAGCACCCCCCTTAATTTTTCCCCTCTGTGCACCTCACGGCTCTACCTCCTTCTTTTTTGGCAGCAGAATCTGTATTCCCCGATCGGAGAGCGCTTCCCCGTTTATCCGCCCTCAGGCCTTGCTGAGATGGAACCCCTAACCGCGGTTTCCCGCCTTTTCCTTGCTGATCTTGCAAGGCGACTTCATTGGGATACTTTTCTCCTCCCGCACCAAGCTCCTTTCCCGCGCTGATTTTTGCTCTTTTGACCATTGCTCCCCCCTCCCCCCAAGTGAAACGTTTGGATCTTGCCGGTTACGTCGAAAGTGCCAGTCTCTTTCTGCCAAAGCCCTGTATAGCAGACGTTTCTCCATTCGCCCCCCCGCCTGGATTACCCACAGTATCCCTTATTTTCTTACCCTTCCTAACAATTATGCGTGAATGCCGAAATCTTGGCGACCATCCCCTTTTTCTTGTAAGTTTTGTTCATGCCGAGGGTTGGCTCAACTTTACGAGTCGATAGCACGCTTCAAAATCCTTCTAGTGAGGATTGGTAGCTTTCTTTTTGCCGCAGGCTCTATGTGGCTTTTCTTTCTTCTAAGGTTTCTTCGAGAGAGAGTCATCCTCTTTTTTTTCTTTTATGTTGTGTAGTTTTGTGTGAGATTCGTAGAAACCGAAGCTTATCTTTTCCCTCTGCGGCTCTATACTCCCCCTCACGCGTGCATTTGTTGTGCTCTCTCGTATCTTCCTGCCAACCCCCCTACACCTTTAGGGCTTCTCTGACGTCTGACCCCTTTCTTTTCTAGCTTCAGGCATTAGAGCAGACTTTAGGTTTCCTCCCCCCATTCGCTTGACTCTTTCACCGGCAGCGTCCTTGTTCTCAGTATGCTCTACCTGGGTTTTTTCCGAGTGATCAACGCGCGTGTATTGAAGTATCCCCCTTTTCAGCGTGAGGAAGAAGTCTTCTTTCATGGTCCACCCGCGAACCTCACAATTCTTTTGCAAGGTTTTGGCGCGCCTGCTTACCCCAATGCTTCGACTGGCCTGTCTTTTTTTCTAAAGCTGCTGACCGCTTTTTTCGTCCTTTCCTTTTTCTCCTACTAATTCTCATCACGGCGGAAGGAATTTTTTGCGCCTTTCTCTTCTACATTTTTTGACTCCGTTCCCTCTCGCCGTTCTTTCTCGCGATGATGGTTCTTGTCCTCAACCGCTGTCCCTCTGCTCCGCCGGGCTCCGGTTGCTCTTATTCTTTCTTCCCCCCTGGAATTTGGAATTAAAGGGCTCGACGCTCTCTCTAGCTGGTGCTCGTTCTTCTTGTGGTTCGTCTTGACCAGCTCTTTTTTTCCTGTTTTTTCCCATGCGGCAATCCCGCCACCTCAGGTTGCTGTTAAATTTTTCCTAGTCCCATTTCAATACGAGTTTGCCCGAGCTATTGTTCTACTCCCCACAAGAATCTTTTCCCCTAGTTTTGCTGGCCCTTGCTTCTCGGTCCTTAGCGAGTCTCTCCCTGTTTTTGGCGCCTAGAAGAGGGAGATTGGCAAACCATCCCTGACACCATGGAAGCACCCCTTTGCCACCTGGGATCTTGACCCGTGCACCACCATTCAGTCCGCCATCTTTGATTTTCTTTTTTTTGTTGGTCCATTTCTTTAGACAGCGAACGTTCCCCAAATCGTGGAGAAACCCCAAATTGGGTTCTCAGACGCCTGGTCCGCTCCTTCTCCCGAACTCCAACAGTGCGTTTGTTTCTCATGTTTTCCCCCTAGCTAAACTTTCTTTGTGGCAAGAGTTATCAATCCGCCGGCTGCGACAGTTTCTCACGTCTACGTATTTCTGGGGCGGATTTACCCCAAGTTCTGGGTGATCGATGTTGCTCTTCCTCAGCGCCAGTCGCACCACAGTTCCCACCACTTTTTCCCACCGCACCGGCCCTGCCAGGCTCCTAAATCGCGTTGTGTTACCTTGCTCTTTTCCCTCCTTAGAGGTCGTCCGCAGGGGCGAACTTTCATCCCTTTTTTATGTTTACGTGTCCCGTACCGTCGCGGACCTTAACCCCCGTCGCCAGCGGTTAACCCTGCCCCTTCTTTTCCCCCATCAGCGCCCCACATCACCGCCCCTCATCTCTCCTAGAGACCTCTCCCTTTCGAATATTTTCAAGAAAGCTCGTCAACTTCCCGGGAGTCACCTAACCTTTCCAACGGGTGTACATCCTGAGTCCCTCTTACCCAGGACATCCGCTCGAGGGGATGCTTCTCCCTTATTTATGCCGCACCGTCAATCTCCGTGTCTTTCTGCTTATAAATAGGCACGCCTGTCCTTTTCTTTTTTCCTAGAGAGCCACGCCCCCACAGGGCTCAATACACATATCAGCACCACCTCCATAGGTTTCCGTCCCTGATTGGATTGCGCCCTTAAAACCTTCCCTCTAGATACTTCTCTGCATACTTTCTTCCTTTCTTCCTCTTGGGTTTTACTTTTCGCCCAGCTGCCAGCTGCCATTATCGCCTCCTCTAGCCTTGGTTCCCCCCTGTTATCTCACTTCAGGGAATCTCCGTTGAGTAGGATCCCCACTCACTTTCCGCATTCCATGAATCCTTTCTCCCAAACGCCGCGTCTTTCCAGACTCCCCCCTTTTTCAGGTCTCTTGCCTTTACCGGTATGGGACATTTTTCAATAAACCGTTTTGGATCCCCTTCCCGACGATTTTTTTCTCCGGATGGTGGTTTTTTGCCGAGGTCTTTCTGTCCTTCCCGAAGCGGGTTTACGCAGCTTTCTTTTTTTCTTTTCTCGGGTGAGGACATTTTTTTGCTTCCTTTCCCCCAAGTAGTTATAGTGCTACCCAAAGGTGCTTTTCCCCGCAGATGCCTTTTTTAGATCTAGGTTTCCTCTTTTTTTTTTTTTTCTCACAAGAATCGGGTGGCCCCCTCCCCCCTTTTTACGCCTCTCGCATGAGGAGTCCGCCGGTGCCCCTCTACTCTCACGACCGGATTCCGCCACCCCCCTCCCTCCTCGGAGAAGGGAGTAGACTCTCTCCCGTACCGTTTGGGATCCAGCCCCGGTACTGGACGTCGTTTTCCTTTTTAACCTTAAATTTCTTATTGGCCCTAAGTTACTCCCCCTCCTTCCTTGAAGTCGAAAGGAACACCCGTTTTGGCAGCCCCTCCTCTTCCGTGTTTTTCAATTTTTGTGTTCAGTGACAACTGTTCGGTTTGATCCGGCGGACTGCCGTTGGGTGCTTTCCGCTGCGATTCCCCGTGTCCCCATACGTTTGATTGGGCTTTTCCTGCAGCACCGTGCTTTCGAAGTTCCGCAAAGTTTTCTCTCTATTTTTTCTCCCCGGATAGTCTCATACCTTCCGTTTTAGTGCGCTGTATTCCTCGGCCCGTTGCGTGCGTGGTGGGGTAGTGCGTTCTGTCTGTATTATTCAGCGTTGATCCTTCTTTGCGCTATGTAGAAGCCCCCATTTCCCTGTTTATTGATCCTATTTCCATTGACTGCCGTTTCAACTTGGCCGTGTCCGTACCCTCCCAAAAGAGCTGAGCTGGCCAACCCTCTAGAGGTGCTGATTTTTGTTCCCCCCCCCTTCCAACCCCAGGTTTTGCAAAGGTGGTCTGCTTATGAGGAAGTTTACCTTTTAGTTTTCTCAGGGTAGACCCTTTTCCCCCCTCCTTTCTCCCTCTTCTTCTGGCGCGAATTAGCGGCGAGAAGTCCTTTGTCTCTGGATTCGATTGGTCCCCAGGAATGTATGGGTGCTGTGGCGCCCGCGAATCCTTTTAACTTTTTCACCCGCGCCGCGCCTTTTCTCAAGCACTGGACACCAGGGCCCTCTCTTCCCCCCCCCTCCCTTGTCGCCACGTTGCCGCCGCGATCTCTCTTGATTTTAGTCCCAAGTCACCAATTGAATGCTTGGTTGATGGATCTTTTGCCTCAACAGTAATCTGACTGAGTTTCCCTCCCTTTGCCGACTTCTTTTCAAACTCTTAAGCCGACCCCTTGCACTCACTACTTTTAGTGCGACTTTTATGGAATTCCCCCTTTTTTTTCCTTGCGGGTAAATGAAGTCCCCCATTGTCACTTTTTTTTAGGCTATGACATTGTACCGACTCCCAAACCCGAGGGGGAATTATTACCTTCGATCTTTTAAGTGTCAATTTCGTAAGTGCTTCTTCCCATTATGTATTCGACTGTTTTTTCCTCCGCTTTTAGCCCCGCCTCAAATCGGTTATTCACTTCCCTCTTTTCCCTTTTTTCCGGCAACGAAGAAGGAATTTGGGCTGTTTTCCTTCCCGATCTTGTTTTTTTTTCCTAAAAGTTTCCGTGGTGACTGGTTCCCTGCACGTCTGTCACGGAGATCGCTTTTTAGGAGAACTTCAGCCCTCCTTCCGAAGGCTCCCCTTTGCTCAACTTCTTGTTGATCTTAACGATAAAAAGAGAGGATTTTTGGTTTCAGCATCGTATCTTTGAATTTCTCCTTGCAACCTTGCCCGCCCCCTTTTCTGAGTGAAATTTTTTTTTCCTTCAATTTTTGACCCCCGGGGTTCACTCCAGATATGTCCCTCCCTAGCCCTCCAATCCCCAGTCATTCAGGATGGATCTCTGGCCGGTGAGCTAACCTCTCCTTTGAATTCTGAATTACGGTTTTCTCCTTAACAAGATTGATGCCACCTTGCCTGGCGTACATGCTGAGGCCCGGGCCATTCTTTTTTTCTGACCAGAAGCAACCCCCCTCCTTTTTCCCTTCACGACAAGGCAGAAGCCCGATTTCCTTCTTCTTTCTTTTTTGGTTAAAGGTAGATTCCTACTTCCCCGATTTCTGCCCTTTGGAACGGCCGCGTTTTTTGTGCAGCAAGACTTGTGTGTATGACCTTTTTTCCTCACTCGGTGAAGCAGGTGGTGCTGTCTGCTCACAGGAAAGCTCTTTATTCTCTCTCTCTCGCTCCCGCAGCCTTTTCCCCGAGTTATTTGTGGGTTGGACCTGCATCCCGACCACCCCTGCAGGCGGCTTCTTCTTGCCGTACCCCTCCTTTTTTCCCTTTTTACTCGCCCAGAAAGCAGGTATAACCCACGATTTTTTTTCAACATTGGTGGGCCGGTGAAAACCCACCCGAGCAGGCGAATGGGCGCCGGGCCTCACAAGTTTCCCTCGGCTGCCTTTCCCTCTTTCTTGTCCACGTCTATCATGTTCCTCTCCCTTCTTCCTACTTTAATCACGAGAGTGGATTTTTTTTCCCTTTCTACGAGGCCTTTCAACCTGACCCTTCCCGGTCGCAAGTGTTTTGTATTTGGCCCTTTATCAGTAGGTTGATGGCTGTGCTTTCTCGGTTTCTTGATCTCTTGCGTCTTGCCATCCTTTTTTTTTAGTTCTCTGTTCTTTCCCTTGTGGTGTTTCTGATTTAAATTTACCCTCCTCACTTGATTTCATCCCCTCTCGCTTTTTTTTACCCTTCTCTCCTGCGGATATCCCTTTTTTTTTTTTCTCCTTGTTTCTAATGGGTTAGTTTTGCTGTTTTTCCTCGTAGACATGCTTCCCCCGACATTGTTCTTTCCCCTGCCGCAGCTCGGCCCTATCTTGACTGGCCCAACTTCATCAGCGAAGTACTTGTTTAGTTATCTTTCTTCCTCTCTTTTCCCCCCCTTGTTTCACTCCCTTTCTAGAAAACGGTCTGAGATACCGCTTTGTTTTTTCTTCCCCCGAGTTGTCACGCTCCGGCAGCGTTGATCGTTGTTCCTCTTTTGGTCTGCAGGTTTGCAAAAGAGCAAATCCCACTTTCTTGAAGTGTTTCTTCTTTTTATGCTTTCCCTTCCCCTGCCGTCCTTGCGGTTATAAGAAAAGTACGTCCCTTCTTGACCGATTTCTTTTATTTTGTTCCTCTATCCTAATCGCATCACGGCCTTCGCAATGCGGCGCACTCTAGGTTCCTAAAATATTTTATGACCTTTAGATCCCTTTTCTCCCTTTATGTTTCGCTCTTCTTTTTTTTCCGTCCTTGTCGCACCGCTTGAAAGTTCCTTAGGTTCTATGACTTTTTCTCCCACGAAGTGTTTCCCCCTTTTATGCGACGGCCTCGTTCTGATGGGTTTATCTCCTTTTCTCTGTGGCGTTCTTTTTGTCCCCCTTCCTGTCTGTTTAGCCTGCCGTTTTCACTGCTTCCCCCTACGGTATCCACCCACCACCACCCAACACCTCAGCCACCCCCACTAACCCCCCTCCTCCCCGCTCACTCCTCACCCCAACAACCCCAACCACACAACCACAACCCCCCCCCGCCCAAAAAACCCCCCCAAACAAAATACCCTCCCCCCTACCCCCCATCCCCCCACCCCAAACCCAACCCCCCCAAAAAGAACCCCCACAACACAAACCACCAACAAACCCAAACCCCAAAAACCACCCCCCCCAACCCCCCCCCCCCCCCAAACAACCCCCCCCAAACACCCCCCCCCACACCCCCCACCCACCCCCCACCCCCCCCCCCCCCCCACAAACACCACAACACCACCACAAACCACCCAAACACCCCTTGTTGATGGCCACTTGCAAAAGGAGCTTCCCTCTTTCAGTAGTTCTCCCTCAGACGCTCTTGTCTTTCGTGAACCCCAGAATCTTTTTTCAACAGGGGGTTTGTCGTGCCTTAGAGTTCGGTAATGCGCGAGAGCATTCTTTGGTTGAGACATCTGATTTTCTTTCAACCCCCTTACGACAGTCGGTGAAGGACCCTCGCGTATTCCCGTTTTTTCCCCACTTCCATGGCTCTGCCTTTCCCTTCACCTTAGGCAGCGACGGGGAACTTCTTTTTTCTCGTAAGTCTAGTCCTCCCCCGATGCATTTTTGTTTTTCCATCAGTGGTCCCGCCCGCCCAGTTGTCGAACCCATTGAGCATCTTCCTCCCATAAGGAGACGAATTCTCGTTTTGCGTTGACGAGCTGTTTCCCTTTTAGTGAATTTTTACGAAAAACCCCTCCTGGGCACCCTTGAACCCCGGCCCCCACGCGCCATGCCCACTTCCCGTTCTTGCAATACATGTCACGACTTTTTGACCCTCTTTTCTTCCCGATCCTCTTTCTTTCGCACAACACTAAGCTCTCAGTCCTCTTCCCCCGTTCTGAACACGACTAAAGGATCACTCAACCCCGCGTATTTTTTCCTTATTCTGTATTCAGGATTCTCCTTACTTTTTTTCATTCCGCTGCTCCACGGATGTCGGACAAGAATACTTTGGGTTTTTTCCATTCACGTTTTTTACCTACCTTTATTCTCCCATGCTTTGGCAACTTTCATTCCTGGCACAGTTTTCTCCCTAATCCCTCAAACACTAACATAAGAGGATCCAGTCTGCTCACGTTAATTTGCTGAACGGTCCTCCCCTCTTCTGGCGATCCCTTTTTTGTCACGACTTTTCTATCATATCCCCCTCGAGTTTTTTTGCCCTGGACTTTGTCTTCCTTTCCCCAGGTACCCCCCCCCCCCCGATGTTTGACGGCTCATCTCCTTGCTTGAAGTTCCCCCCCCTCAATTTTATTCGGCCTTTCTTCCCCTCCTTCTCCCCCTGAATGAGTTTTGATCGTCTCCTAGAGGCCAACGTCCCTCCTTCGGTATATTCCCGACGCCGAACCGCCTACGCAACCCACCCCCACCCCCCCCCCCCCCCCCCAACACCCCCCCCCCCACCCCCCACCCCCCCCCCCCCCCCCCCCACCCCACTTATTTCATGCCTCCTCCTGCCCCAATGGGCCCCACACCTTTAAGTATTCTCGCTCGATTTCATCCCCTCTCATCTACGTTCCATGTGCAAGAATGATAAAGGGTGAGCTGCCTCGCGACCTTTTTAACTTGGCCCTGTCCAATTGTCACTCCTTTTTTATGTCGTCCTTGCAATCCCCCCCCTTTGTTTGAGATAAACACTACTCTTTTTCCCGCTCCGTTCTAATTCTCAGGGTTGGAATTTCTTCTTTTCCCGGTATGGCCCTGTTTCCCATCGAGTTAGGTGGACGCCTGACTTCCTCCCGATGCCTGATCCCTTATTTTTTTTCTAAGAGGGCCTTCTTTTCTCAGGGGGGCTTCCTTTCGCACGAGGGGAGGATTTCTTTTTATTCCTGAGCCTTCAGTCCCTTCGTCCACGCTCTACCAATGGGTGTCCACGTTTTTTTTCTTGTTAAATCTCTTATAGTTCCTCTCCTCAAGTTGGTGTGATTTTTTTTCAAATCCTTCGCGGGGCCCCTGCCCCTTGTGTAGCTCTCCGTCAGGAGTGACTTTGATCCCCCCTTTTCTTCAAAAAGCTCCGAGCACAATTTCTGAGCCCCTCTTTATTCGCTTCGCCTCTTTTCCAAGGAAATCTTCTCATTTTTCCTCAGCAATCTTTTTCCGGCGTTGGTAAAAAGGACCTGTCGTTGGCAAGAAATCCTCCAGAAACGGGACTATCCTTTCCCCCCTCCAAACCGTGCAGTCTTTTTTCCCTATACTTTTAGTTTTTTTTCAAGCGTGCTCGGACCCCCAGTTTCTTTCTCCTATAGCGCCGGCTTTTGAGGAGATATGCTTTTCCCCCACACATAGGATCTTGGCAGGGACTGGAAGCTGAATCTGGCCTGAAGGTCCCCCCCCCCCCTCTCTAGATCGGCTGCGGTAAAGCTTTGAGCCTTTCTTAGTTTGTTCTTTTGAAAGGTAGCTGCTGCCTCAATGATGGCGTGTAGGTTTTTTACCCTGTTCTGGTATTTCTTAGAAGATAGTTCCTTAAAATCACTTTTTTTCCTCTACTTATCCGCGTGCACTATCTTCTTCAGGCCGCCGCCGGCCGATCCCGTCGTAACCCTAAGCGCCCTTTTCCCCAATCACGAAGCTCTTTGTCTTTCTTAAGTTTCCCCCCTTCCCAGGTGTCCCCCCAGGGTGTTTCCTTTTCGTAACGCATATTTTCCGACTTTTTCCTCTTCTTTTCTTACAGGACGGGTTCTGCTTCGGTGAGAGTACTGTTTTTTCTTCTCCCCCTGATTTTCTTTTTTCTAGGAAGGAGTGAGACCTCTTGATTTCGCTGGCCGAACTTACTTTCCATTCCGAAGTCTCCTCCCCCCCCCTCTTTCCTAGGGCCCTGAGATGGTTCGTGAAAAGGTTGCATACTTCTTCTTTCCCCACATACTCTTCCTTTCCCCTCCGAAAGGGTTCGTGATCTGGTTTTCATCTTTGAGTGACCTCCACAGTTTTAATTTTTTTTTCCTTCTTTTTCCGCTCCCCCAACACGTTTTCTTCAACTATTTAAGACCCCTCTTTTTTTTCCCCCCACACTACCGGTTCGTCGTCCTGAATTTATGGGAACTTTTCCTCATTTTCGAACCCATTTGCTAGGGTACCGTTCCTTGACACTGAACGTCCTTGGTGGAGGAGGATTGCGACACCTTTTTTTTCTACTAAGAGTTCAACGCATATTTCTTTAGTATCCCCCCTTCCATTGTGTTTTCTGCTACCTGTTTCCCAAAAATTCCTTTTTTCCCCTTCTTTTTCGGACTTTTTTTTTTCGAGCTATCTAACTCCTCCCCATAATACCTCTTCTCTTCCCATGATTGTTTAAGGAACAAGTAGAAGTCGGAATTTGGCCTTACACAAAGTTTTTCCTGTAAGGAATGCTGAATTTTTCCCGACCTTAGATTGCTTGCATCCTATATCTCCTTCCCCTGCCCCCACTCTTATCCCCCTAAGCCCTTAGTGATAACCCTTCTTGTCTACTCCCCCTATTGGTTCGTTATGACCTTAACAAGTGGTTTTTCCCCCCTTTCCGAACCTTCTCTTCCCTTGAATTTTGTCCTCCTTCCCCCGGGCTCTCAAGAGTGTTTCAAAGATTTTTTCTCTGCCAGACCCGTTTCCAGCCCCCTTCCTCTTCTACCTATTGGATCTGCTTCCTTTTCCTTCCTGGACTTTTTTCCTTTTGATGCAAATAAGACCCTTTCCTCCCTTCATCTCTCCTCTATTGGTCTCAACAGGAAGTCTGCCAACCCCTTTTCTTTTTAACTCCCGGCGCGAACCACATTCCTCAGTTATGGAGCACTTGTTTTCTCCCCACCTCTTCTCCTACTAGACAGGC
>Ga0179593_1357301_pt1 | contig 35904 bp, 27 predicted proteins | sample CZODoug2_1_08_16_FD_185931 | JGI IMG/M metagenome (GOLD analysis project Ga0179593, IMG submission 185931) | Vadose zone soil fungal communities from Angelo Coast Range Reserve, California, USA - CZODoug2_1_08_16fungal (PacBio error correction) | ecosystem: Environmental > Terrestrial > Soil >... | reverse complement strand
CCCCCCACCCTAGTCGCCACGCCGCCCGACTTTACGGCACGGCGACCTCTCTTCCCTGACTCCTCTACTCCCAGATTGACGTTTAATCTCTTCCCTAGGGGTCGATTTGTTTTCGTGGAAGATCGAGCCCCCCTTTGGGCGGCAAGCTTCCTTTAGTTAGCGTCCGCTTTTTTATTCTGCCTTTAAGAACTTTTTTTGATCTCCCGCATGGGGGCGCTTGCCGGCACGTTTTTTTTAGTTGGCTTTCTCACGAAGCCGTAGCGTTCACTTACCTCTCGCGGCGTTCCTTTTGGCGTTCGCAGTCCCCTTGGCTCCCCCCCACTAAGTCTCGAGGTCGTGTCCTCTCTTTTTAATAATACGTTGTTGTTGTTCTTAGGATTTTACACTTGGACGTGCTGGCCGCCCAAGGGCCTTCCCTAGCTAGAAAGGCAGAACTGCCCATTTCTTTTTTTCATTTTTGATTTGTACGCCCCCCTTAAGACTCCCGACAGTATGGCAGGCTCACAGCACTATTCCTCTCCCCCCCAGTTGTTCTCGACTGCCTCGACACTTTACGGCACGATCCCGAGCGTGCCGCCTTTCGGCACGACTGCTCCTATCTCCAGACCCTGAGAAAGCGTCTCTTTCCTTTTTTCGGCTCTCTTTCCAGCCCCGGGCTTCTCGTCGAGCGTTTTTCGAGGTTGCTGTTTTCTTTTCCGAGAGGAGGTGACCCGCCGGGGCCCGGACATGATAGGTGCGGAGTTCCTTTTTTTTTATTGAGCGCCCGCCTCTAAACCCGATCCGTGCCTCTCCTCTCCGCGCGAACCCTTTTTTGATGACGACGCTTCCCTGAGGCGGCTTTCTTTTGAACTCCACCTTTTATTCTTTTTTTTGTGATTGGACCAGCGTTGTTTTCGGCAGAAGCGCTTCGGCTCCCTCCCTCCCCCCGGTTTGAATTTCGCGCCAGCGGATTGCCTGAACGATTTGACCTTTTTTCCGTGGAGCGTCGACGCTTGCTTCGACTCGTTTAGAGCCCCCCAGCTGCCTTGCATCCGACGAGGATCCCCCCCGACAGTTTTTCCAGAAGATTCTTATCCGAAGTCGCCTGGACTTGCCCTTTCTAGGTGAGTCCCAGTAAAGCTTTCTTTTCGCGCAGGACTATCAGATAACCTGATTCTTCGCGTTTCAGACTCCTCCTTGCCCTGGACGGCGCTTCGTTATTTTTCCCTCGTAATACCCTTCAGCACCGTTCGATCGATCCTAGGCTCGACGCTTGGGATTACTCTCTTTCAATGCGGCGCCCCCAGCCGATTCTTTTGCTGCTGGCAGGAGGTCCGTTTCATATCTTCTTGTGATAAACCGCCAGTCTTTCACTTTCCCCAGAGTTCAGCCCCTCGCCGGATGGCATATAGTCCCCTTCACCCCCCAACAGTCTCCGGAAGCATTTCTTTTCGGGACCCGAGATAAGGCCTCTTGACGGTTGTTGAGGGCGGTCCTCGTTCGATCGGGGACTCTCCGTCAGAGTCTGATGGGTTGCATCCTAGGCATAGGTTTCATAAGAGAATGCGCCGGTATAGACGTCCCTTATCGTTTCGAGAGGGAAAAGCCATGCCATTCCACCCCTCCCCCTCTTTTGATGATTTATAAACCTTTTTCTTTTGCGATACACGTTTTTCAGCTTCTAGTCCTTCACATCTGCTCAGGAGCCGACGATCCCCCTGCTGGGCCGAGGAGTTATACGTTTTCCCCTCTTAAGTTTTGGATCCTGAAGTCACTCCCCCCCCAAGCCCAACTTGGCCGCGCGAACGTTTCCGTCTTCGGCCCCCAGAGAAGGCGTTGTGGTACGGCACCTAGGTCTCGATTACTACGAGCTCGGCGGCGCCTCGATTTTTAGCTGCTTCGGGACAGTGTCGCCCTGCCCGTCCGACCGTCGGAAACTTGTCCTCAGACTCCTCTCATCATCCCTTCTTTTTTCCAGGTTGGGGGGGGACTCTTTAGGAAGCTCTTCTGGGGGCACTTTAGACAGTGTCCCCCCTCATTAAAGCAACGAGCGATTCTCGACGCGATCGCTTAAATAAATTTTTTCCGCCTTATTTTTTTTCCGACCTTTTTGACGCAGGTCGCCTCTATCTCCCCTTTGAGCGGTAGGGGTCGGCTCCAGCCCAGTGAACGTTAATAGTGCCAGATCTAAGTCCCCGTCGCGTGGAGATCTTCGCGTTGCTCTTTTTTTTTCGTGTGAGGTTCGTCAGGTCTCAGTTTTCAGGCCGGTGACAAGGTCGAGGTCCTCCTAGAGTCTACGCGCCCCGGTTGTTAGAACTCCCCCTTTTCGTTTTTTCGAAGATCATCCCCTGATTTTGGTTTCTATTTTCGCTGTCAGACTTTTCGGCGGTTGCCGGTGTTTTCCCGAGGTTTTGAGGCGGGGCGCTTCCGCCTTCTTCCCGCGTTATCTCGCCGTTGTGTAATTCTCGTAACTTTTCTTTTGGTTGATCGAACCAGCTCCCTCGCTCTTTTTCCCGCCGATCGCGTCGTGCCGATCCTGCTCCGACTTTTGACTTTCAATCCGTCACTTTCTCCTATCGGCGATTCGTGCATGCCGAGCTTTGCTGGTCGACCGCGGCTCACTGACGAAATCCATGACGATCCCCCCGGCTTCCCTCCCCCGTCGGGGATACTTCCCGAAACCTCGGAAGCTCTTTCACCAAATTTTACGACGAGAACCCCCTTTCATTTTTTTTCCCTTCTTACAGTAGTAAGTTCTTAGCCGATGACGTACTCTCCACAGAGAGACCAGATGCTTTGACGTTTCGGGACTCTCCCCCTACGGCAAACAGATACCACCTCTTTCCCCCCCAGCGGGCGCCCGTGGTTTCTCTGCTAAAATCCCTGCGGAACTTGGTCGAGCTCCGCATTCCCCGAACTTCATCTTTGATACCCCTCTCACCGATGTTGGTCATTTTTTTTTTTTTTCTCTTGACTCTAGCTTTTGGTTGGGGCCGAAGCATCTCGTTCTGGCGCCTCTTTTTCTTTCGGTCATAGAAGTGAGCGTTTTGGGCCAGCACGTGAAGAGACCTCGTTGTCCACCCCCAGAGTTCCCCTGCAGCTGAAGAATTCATCACCCCCATAAGGCCCTTAAGCTTCAGCAATATATCTTTTCCAATATCCGGTTGTTGTTGACGGTGGATTTTCTTTTTGTCGTTTAGGCTGGCCCCTAGGACCCCTTGTGATAGTTTTTAGATAACGAATTTGTTGGTAGAAATTTCGGCTCAGTACACCGTCGTTCCTCGCCAGTTAGATTATTTTTCCTCAACCTGAAGAGGCCCCACAGAGAGAAAGGATGCTCTTCGGCTACGGCCCATTTTTTCCTGATACAACTATCCGCTTTTTCTCTTTACGATTTAGTTTTTAAGTAGGTAGCGATCTCTCCCAGGATTCGTCTCGTTCTTCTTGCTCATTGTTCGCGCCCTTAGGTGCTTGGTAGTGATCTTTGCCTTTCGCGGTAGAACGTCCGTCTTCCTCTCCGTACGATTGGACACGGCGGTTGGCTGGAATTTCCCTTTTAGAAAGGTTCAATAAATATGTTTGATTGGAGGCGGACTTTTTCCTCAATGAAGAGCCTCCCGTTGAGTGCGAAGTTCGTGGGTCCACGATGTTCTTTTCAGTCCTTTTACATAATTTTAAAGCGGTCGGCGCATCTCCTGCCAACTCGCTAGCAGAGGGGCGAGTTCTTGACTTCCTTTTCTTTCGATCTTGTTTAGGAGGTTTCCCTAGGCATTCCCCTCTCTTGAGTTGTAGGATAACCCCCCATAGCCCCCCAAGAAGTTGCTTCCGGCACACCTCCCGCCGTTCTACGATGGAGCTCTCCCCCTCCTCACCGCGATAGATTAACTTCTCACCGAGAAGAACTCATTCCCTGTCTCTACCGGTCAGGACTTCCGCAAAGGTATCGTCCTCCAGCCAACTACTTTGATCCTAACACCCACTGACGGACAGTTGCAAGAGGTCCAACGAGAATGTAGAACTAACTAGCCTTTGAGAACGCCTCTAGACATTTCAAAGGGCATAACTCCCCACGGTCCAACCGACCAGACCCCCCCAGCTATAAGTTGTTTTAGGACTGATCCATTCTACCCGAGAACCCCGTGGATTTTTCAGAGCGACGATATGTAGATAGTCTTTTTTTCTTGGAACGTTCTTTACGAATGCTAACGAGTGACGTGCCCCTTACCTCCCTGCTTGCTTTCTTCGTTTCGACCCGCTTTTCTTTACCAAGCCTGAATTCCCTTCCTCGATCTTTCGCTTCACCCTATTTGGGCAACCTGCGTTTTCCCCCTGCCCCTAGTGTCCTCGCTTTTCTCCTTCCCCCCCTTCTTTCTCCCCAAGGATTTGATGTTTTGTCTATGGAACCCTTCCCGCCAAAAGAGCTTTTTTTCCTTAATGGCAACGGATCGTCCGAAAGATGTCTCGACGCACAAAATCAAGTGCACGCCGCAAGTGAGATCCTTGAGCCTTGCGCGGCTTGCGGCCTTTTCCCCAGACGCCGAGCTGACCCGACCCCCCTGGTAGTGATTTACGTCAGAGCGCCCATGGTTGGGGTCGGACTGTACTATTACACTACTTCGTTGGATCTCAAGGCCGCCTATGTCTCCTCGGTAGGCCGGCACCCCTTCGCGATTGACCTTGTGAGCGGCAGCGCCTGGTTATTTTCAACCCAGTCACCTCCTCGCGCTCTGTAATTGGTACAGGGCAGGATCTAGGAAGGTAGACCGGCCCATCGAAAGGAAAGCACTGGGAGGGTTTCTTTCTCGATTTTTCAACCTGCTGAGACTGGATTGAGAGAATTCCCCCCTCTAATCCTAGAAGGGCCTTTTCTTCCCAGATCTCTTTTCATGCCTGGTCACCAAATAAGCGTTCCTTCTCCGCGATCGAAACTCTTAGATCCCCGTCTACCCGCTCCGCGTTGACTCCGTCTTTTTGGCGTTCTTAAGAGATGTTCCCACCCCTTTTGGCTTGGTTCCGAAAGGTCTCCCGGTCACCCCTACCTCGCCGCATCTCCTCTGTCTATTCCCCCCAGTCCCAAGATAAAGATCCCCTCCCGTTACTGCCATTTCCTCATATTTTTTTAGCGTCTGAAGGATTAGGACCCATAAGTCTTGAAAGATACGCGCCCCATTCCGAGCTCTGACTTTTACGATGACATACCTTGTGCCTTTTTTCTGAGAAGATTCAGATCTTTTTTAAAGATTCCCCTTCTTAAGAATGTGGTTTTGTGTTAGGAGGAATCGTCGGGCTTTTTGACCCACAAGAATAGTCTCGGTTCCTACGGCTATTTCAAATCTCCTTTGCCTTCCATCTGGGCGTACATGGCGCCTCCTTTGACGTAAGCAACACTTACTTGATTTCTGTCCCCTTCAGTCGCCTTGTTATTTGGCGCGTACTCCCAACCAGCCCTGCGGCCTCCTAAGAGCTAGCCTTCCTCAACTCCTGGTCGCCGCACTCCGTTTTTGACTTTTTATCGCCCCCAGGCTTGACGTCTTCACACTCCATTTCGGTTATCGTCCGCGGACTAGATTCTGCGCGCTTCCGACTTTGAGAGCCGCAAATCCTCTTTTCTTTTCCTACGAAAGACCCCTCGCTCCTTCCTCCTTCTGTACCCGATGTCAGAGCTCTCCCTCCTTATTGGAGCACGGTCTCTATGGAATAATGCCCTCTTCTGCGTTTTTTTTTTGAGATTTAGCAGGATCCCGTTTTTTTTTTCATATACTGAGTCGTTCACAGTGATGACCTACGAGAGTGCGTGTCCTCGCAGCCGGATTTCCTGCGATGACGGACCGATTAGGCGTCTCCAGGGGATTCAGCCCCTTCCCTACTCCTACTCTGGGTCATTCCCTGCGTTTTCGTGCTTCCTGGCGGCCACGCCTCCGATTTTTTCGCTTGAATTCTTCTTTCCTTTCCTCCTTTTTGCTGACTAATTCGGCAGATGTGACGGTCGTGTCGCCCTTTTCTTTCGAGCCGCGCAAGGGAACTGCCCCTTTTCCCCCTGCTCTTCGTTCCATCCGTTTCCACGCAAGACAAGTACCTCCCCCCTTTAAGAGACCTTGCTATACCCCAGTGCTTCTCAACCTCTTGCCTCTAGTCCCTATTATACCCTGATCCCTTCAATCCCTTTTACGGCATGGCCGGAACTGCCGGATCGTCCCCGAAAAAACTCAGAACGCTTTCTACCTTGCCTTTGCCGTGTATAAGTTTTTGATTTCAGTCTCGTGTTTTGCTACTTCTAGGAGATTGCACTCATATTTTTTCCAGCTTCTGGATAGTGTTGGAGATCCCTTTCCCTTTGACCGTGGTTTCCCGGACCGTTCTTTTGGGCGCGTTTTGCGAACGACCACTTTTTGCGAGACCCGAACCCCTGCCCTTATGACTCCGAGGGGAGAGCTCAAAAGGGTACTGACAGAGGTAGGTCATAAGTTTTTGAAGCGCGCTCTGAGTTTTCCTCGGTCGCCGCTTTTGATTTGACAGCCTTTTTGTAGAAGCGACGTCGTGACCATTTCCTTTTTTCTGTAAGGCTCGTAGACCGCGTTTTTTACCCCTTGGTCTGTAGGCCCCATCGAGACTTTATGTTCCGGCCTAACCATATCTAGATCTCCGACCGACCCTTCTTATACTACCGTGATTTCGCATCTTGCTCACGGAGCGGACTCCCTCGCAAGGCTATCCACACGTATGCGCATCCTTTCAGGAAGGAGTCCCCCTTGTTTATCCTTTTTTCAGGACGCGTCCGACCCTCTCCAGTGCGAAGTCATTCGTCGTCCTTTTTCCTTAATTTTTCGCTTGGGCTGGGACCCCTGATGCCCTCGCAGACCGACGGAGGATGGTCTTCTACCTCTTCTCTTGGTCGCACAGCTCAAAGGGCATTTGGCGCTCTTTTTAACCCGAGCTCACTTTCTCCGGCCCTCCTGTCCCTTTGCAGGACCCACCCAGGGTAAGCTGGGGTCCTCTCTCGTTCGAGGTCTCGCGCCCAGGAACTAGCAGGAGTCGGCGGGCAGCGCAGAAGTTGACTGCCCTGATCCGGTCGTTTTACGGAGAATCTCCATCTTTTGTTCTAACATAACGCTCCCCTTCCCACCACGTAGCGGACTTATCAGTTTTTTTCCCCCCGAAGAGATAAGTCCATGCCCGACACCTCTCTGGCAGGGCGTTGAACCCAGTCCAGGCTATCTCCCCCCTTAGGAGGTTTTTCCCTACTATTTTCCTTTTTTCCTTGGCGGACGCGTTCCCCCCTAAGTTGGAGGTTCCCGCGGTCTGCCCCGGACCGCCCCCACAGGTCTCACGCATTCCTCCCAGGCTCGAACGGCATCCCATGTGAGTTCATTTACGAAGAATCTCTCTCCCCCCCTTCCGAGCTCCTGGGCCGTTTTGGAGACGGGTAGTTCCTCTATACGCCGCTCGTTTCCTTGTGTTCCAATTTTTCAAGTTCTTTGGGATAAGTGGTTTGACTTTTTCCGATTCCATTAGTTGTGGGGTCCTTGGTTTTTTTCCCCCCCGCCGTGTGCCCCCCATATTCAGAAGCTCGATTACATAACCCGAGTTCCTTTCAACTCTTTCCTCTGCCTTTGCCCGTTGAAGCGGTCCCGTCCTTCTGCCCGGGTCGGGGATTCTGCCGTCCCTCACTTTCCGATTTTTTTTTCCCCTCTAATAGACTTGAACTCTTCTCTTCGCGTGGGCTAGCGAGAGAGTCTCTTTTTCGTTTTTCACGACTTACGGACTGATGCCGGTCCGATCTCGGTACTTTCTAGCACGTAGCCTCCTGTTCTACCCCTTTTAGTTTTTGTTGTCGAATGCTTTTCTTGCGGTGACCTTGGCGTCATCTTTCCCGGCTCCCCTCTCTCATTTGCTTCCTGGAGGACGGTTCGATTCTTTTTCGCGCGAAGGCCTTTCTCTTTCATGACCGCGATTCTTTTTTGTAGAACGGAGAAGGGCCGGCAAAAGATAAACGTTTGGGGTTATGAAGTCGACCAACTCCTCCCTTCCTGTCAATCTCGCCGAAGTATCGCCCTTTTTCCTAGTTTTGAAGAGGTGCTTCCTAATTAGCCCCGTCTTGAGGATGCCCCAGACCTTAGGGATGCAGCCCCCTCTCTGTAAGAGACCAATAGTTCTTTCTATTTCATCTCCCTCCCTGCCATCCCCCTTCCTCCCGAGCATGCACCTTCCGGGGCTTCTTCCTTCCTGAAAGCCGCTCTCTGCCCCCGAGGGAAGGAATTTGCCTTTCCCACCTCCCCGCTTGCTTGCATTTTTTCTTGCCTTCCTCCCACGTCACCCGATCGCAGTCTTCCCTTTTTTTCCTTTTGCGGCCCGCTATTTCCCTTCTACTAACTATTCCCACACCTTGCGCGAAGCTCCACGTGAGACGATGGCTACTCCCCTAAAGTTATAACACATTTCACTAGCAAAAGTGATATTTTTTTACTTTGCCTCCCCCTTTCCTGTAGAAAGTGTTTCTCCCCCGCCTCGGTATTTCGTTTGTGCTTTCTCTGACTTTCCCCTTTCTAGTAGAATAGTAGTTTTGACTCTCTCGCAGAGTTGAGGCAGACATCCTTAGTCTTAATGAGTTTCTCTTAAAGACCTCTCTCTTTAGTTGTGGGTTGACCCATCATTTGTGTACTTGGCGTCTTCCAGATGACTTGGGATACCTTCCCTTCTAGACCGGGCGCTATATTTCTACGATTTCCCGTTTTTTTATCGAATTCTTCGAGGAAATCACCAGATTAAGAGACCGTGATACTCCTGTTCCTACTTCTCCGACTAGAATCATTCGTCTGATCTCTTTTTTGGTAAAGTTAGGGTGGAGAGAACAGGTGCCTTCGGAAAGTTTTTATCCGTCCTTACGTTTGTTTAGTTCTTTTTGTTTTCTGCCCAATCGCGGCCGCCCGTCCCCCCTGTTAGTTTGACGGGCTATCTTTTGACCCCGGATTTCCTTAAGCGGAAGTAAGCTCGGGACCCCGTTAGTTTCCTTTCCATTTTTTTGATCTTTCAAGAGGTCTTTTTCTATCCCCCGGAGGGAGTTATTCCCTCTTCCTTTTTTCTTTCTCGGGAAAGATGTTCGTATCCCTTCAGTAGCAATCCAGCTGCAGCTCCCCGAAAATCTTCCCCCCTCGATAAGGGAGATTTGAGCTTACTGAGGTCCGGTGAAGCTTATTCTCCCCCGTGATTTTCTTTGCCAATTCGACTTAATGGTGTCACCCCAATACCTCGCGATTCTCCCGGCTTCTCCTCCCTGTCTTGTCTAGACCCCCGCCTTCGCGAGACCTTTCCTAACAGGCATCCAGCACTTTTATCTTTTTTTTTAGTTTTTAGTCCCGACTTTGCCGGTCGGTCCTCCCCCACGTCCCTCTGTAGTTTTTTCTCTTTTCCCCCCCCCTACATTTCTCGACAAACTCGTTTGACTAGTCGGCCGAATAGATTTCCCTTTTTTAAAAAGGTTTTTTACCTGACGCCTTCTTTCGTTCGGGGCCGGCTCATTTCACTTTTTTCTCGTTCAAGGGACGTCGAGGAGGATTGCACGTATTCACTTTCCGCAGGATCCGCGACCGGTGGCTTCCGACGGCACGTTTTTTGTGATAGTACTCCCTGACAGTTCAAGGATCACCTTGGTTAGGTCTTAGGTAAAGCGATAGGCTTCCCTTTATTTTTTCTGAACTGATGGGGTGCACAAACCCATGCCCCCCCCTTATCTTTCCCCACTTCGTCCAACCCATTATCCCCACCAGCCCTTTGACGCTTGTTAGGAACCGTTTAATTTCGACTCCCTTCTTCGGTTTATCCCCCTTTCCTCTCTTTCGCCAGGCGCGAGACGTGGTTCTCTCGGGTAGGTCCGGGCGCTCCCTGACTAGTAACTCCTACCTAGTCCTTGAACTCCTAAGAGTAGGTAGCCATGACTTCCACGTTGGCTGTTACCCCTTAGGATCATAAACTGCGTTAGGTTTTTTCTTCATATATCGCGATGGAGATTCTTTCTTTGGTAAGATATTATATGATCATCTTCCCTTCGGGATTCCAGATAAGGAGGGTTATTCAAGCCCTTTCCTTCGCTTGTTTCCATGGGGAACTGCAGGTATCTTACTATGTGAAGAAGCATTTCATCATTTTAGCAATTTTTTGTCTACAGACGTCGGCTATATACTCCCCCCCCCGTATAAGTTCGAAGGGGTCCCGTTCCTCCCTTTTTAAGGCCGATGAAAGGCCTCACGTCCCTTTTTAATGTTAGGTTGACTTCGACAAGTATCTACCAGGACTCTCCCCTTATCCGGAGAGTTCACTCACTGGAAAGATCTTTTCCCCCAGTTTTTAGTATCGACAACAGACCCGCACTTCGGGGAGCTCGTGGGTTTAACAGACCCAGTTTTTCTGTGCAGAACCGTACTGCCGTTCCCCACTATTCTTGTGTGTAATCGTTTTCAGCTCCAGCTCAGCCTTTTAGGCCCGAATGATTCTTTCGCGTCGCGTTGCTTGTCCGGCTTCATTTCCCTAGACCCCGCAGAACTGCTTGCTAATGAAGTTTCGTTCCCTTTTTTAGTTTTAAAGGTTGTTTTGCCCTCTTCGCCCCCCTCCGGGGGACGCCCTATTTATTTTTCTGCGGCGAGCGGTTTGAAGACCTTCGGTTCAGGGTTTTTTTTATCCTTTTCCGGAGTTGCGCTACCGACGCCTTCTTTTCCTCCAGAGATATGGTCGAAAAGCTTTGTTCCCCCCTACCTCCTTTTACGGAATCTGCCAGCTCCGTTCACGCCAGGCTTTCTTACGGGGGCGTTGTTCCCAGGAAAACGCAGTCGGCCCGGCCAACGATTTTTTCTATTCCCTGCACGCCTCCCACCCCTTTTTTCGTCAACGTCATGGACCTAAAAGTTAGTAATCTCTTACCTCTCGTAATCTACTCCAGCCCGCGGAGCTCGCAGGGAACGTTTTTTTTTCCTCTAAATTGAGTAGATTTCCCAATCTTAGCCGACCCGCTCCTCGCCTGATCCTCTACTGGGCGAAATCGACGTCTCTTTCTCCTTCCTCCAGTACTTGGAGAAGGACCTCCCGATGAAGAGACCCTGCTGAGACGAGAGATCTTTTGTCTTTCTTGTATCGAGGGCGGCCTCCTGTGTTAATCTGGCAATTTTTCTTGATAGGCGACTTTTGTTCAAAGGCAGGTTAGTGGACTTTATCCGCACAGTGACTTAGAGCACATGTTAAAGTAGGCTTCCCCGACCCTTCGAGACCGAAAAGCTGGTTTAAGGGAATGCGTGTCCGATTATTCGGCACTGCCCTCCCCTGTTTTTATAGACTTCTTTTCCCCCCCTCATGTTGTTGTTGATTTTCCTTTTTACCTTCCCGCACCGTCCGCCTATGTCGTGGATGATCGAGCTAGCCACGATTCCGCCCCATCCCCTTTTTTTCCCCGCCTCTTTCCGCGTGGCAGTTTTTTCCAAATTGTTCTTTTCCGGCCCTGTCATACTTCCCAATTTGACACCTCTTTGGCCCCTCCCCCCTTTGTAAGGATTACCTTACTACTTTCCCCCACCGAATTTTCGTTTTCCAGAGCGGACATACTTCTCGATATCACGCAATTTTCGATCGCTTATAATCGGGCTTTCTTCCTCCGTGTTTTAAAATTCTTCTTATATCTCAGTCTTCCCTCTCTCCGCCTCCCTTGTTATAGCGTGGAGAGCGGAGTGAGAGAGGTTTGGGAAATTTTGAGGATTGTGTTCTTAATCAGTCCGCTCCCTACGACAGGCTCCTTCCCTTTTTTCGTACTCTCCCTCTTCTTCTTTATGACTTTTGAAGAAGACGAGGAGGGGTCCAATTTCCACCACCAGTACTTTTTTACCCTCGAGTCCTAACAAGTTTTGTCTTCTGTCCTCCGCGTGGTCCGTTCTGTCTCGCCCCTTTTGAATTTATCCCTCAAGTAAGAAGTTTCATTATGAACTTCCCGTCTACTCGTCCTCTTTTCTTCCGGAGTGTCGTCAAGGAGGTGGAAACAGCTTTTTCTTGTCTACTCCTCCGGAGTCATTTTCAAGCCGATAGTCTTGAAGCCGGATTTTGAATTTCTCGACGAATTTTTTAAGAGAGCCCGTCGTTATATATCACATGTTCCCCCAGGTCAGGTAAGATCTCCGACTTCGAGAACGGTATTTGATTTTTCGCCTAAGACCAACTAAGCAAAGGAGCGCTCTCTCCCCCCTTCGAGAGCTCTTCTTTTTGAGCTGTACACCTTGCCAATCCTGACGTGACTGGAGATGCTCCTCCCCCTTCTGTTATACCTGGTCTTGTGAGAAACTTTTGCCTCGGAGTGAGCCCTCTGGAGACGACCAGAGAAGCTAGGTGCTTTTTTTTCCCCGTTACGAAGAAGTCTCTTTCCTGAGTTCTTTTGTTTTTGACCGTTCCGGCGGCACCGCGGCTTTTTTTCCCCAAGCTTCCCGTGTAGATTTGCGACTCGCTTTCGAGATCGTTTCGCTCCGACCTCGCTGGTAGACCGTCGCACAAGCTTCCGTGAGTTTTTGGCTTTTTTTTTTTTCTCTCTCATCAGGCGTCAGCTGCCCCCCTTTCCACCCTTTCGGAGGGTGGACCCCGAGAGTGCCGCCTTTTGGTTCGCTATTATCTGTTTCCAGACCCCCCCACGACCTCAATGCTTCGTAGATCGTACCTCCGTCGGAGCAGAACACCAGTCCTTTCGTGCTTTTTTGCTTCTTCCTGCAGCCAGGATTTGGTTCAAGGTCGCATTTTTCCAAGTTTCAGCGAGACTATGTCCCAGGGTTGGTGAGTGCGGGCCCGTTGTGCAGCTTGGCTTCCCCCCTCCTAGGGGCCGTTTTCTTAAGCGATTAATACTTCTTTTTTTTGGGTTAAGAGTTTTTTTTCCGTTAGGAGACATCCTTTTTTTCTGGGTTTGAACACAGGGTGCAACCCAGCCGTTCCTCACGAGCGCTCAAGTTCCTTCACACCCATGGTGATTTTTCACGTCTCCTTACGCGTCGCCGTCTTGATCTTACGTCCTTTTTCCTTCCGGCCTTTAACGAAACCGTTTTTCATTTCCCTTCCATTTTTTGAAGATCTTGACCCCTCTCTTTCGTTTTCTTTTTTCGCGTGCCTTTTTTGAGAGTTGTGCGTGTTTTTTCGAGTCGGGCCTGCTGCCGTTCGGATCCCCCCCTCTTCTCCCTCTAGCCGTCTCGCCTGGTTTTCCCGTTAGTTGTCGACGATCATTTGTACTCTGGAGTTCCTCTACTTCGTTAACTCCTTTCGGACTTTGACTTTTCTGGATGCCGGTGTTCTGTCGAGTTTTTTTTTTTTTCCTAGATTCCCGGGGCGGGAGAGATTCCTTTCGCCTTCCCGCCTTTGTGCCGGAGATACGTTGATTCCCGATGTTGATCAGCCCCTTTTTTCTCCACGTCGCTTCCCGCGATCGCGTCGCTTTTCCCTTCCAGTCCTCGCAGAAGACCTCGTCCCGGCTAGGGTGATTCGTTTAAGCGACCGTGCTTTTCCGTCTACGAATTTGAATGAGCCACTCCTACTTTCCTTTCTTTTACGCTGAAGATCAAGCCACGGATTTTTCCCGAAGTCGACCTCATCCCCCTCTTTTAAATTTTCCCACTTCCCTTCGGAACCTTCCCTTGCTTCCCCTGCAAAGAGAGCCGCCTCCATTGAAGTCGGTGAGCATTTGCTTCCCGTGCAATTTTTTTTTTTTTTTTTCCGCTTTAACCTCCAGTTCTTCATCTAGCCGTAAACTCCGCGGTCGAGTCCGTCTTTGTGTTTTTTGTCCTTTTTCCTACCTGCCATTCACCGCCAGTTTATCGAATCGCAGAGTCCCGGGTTCAGAGCTCCCCTGGCCGGTTTTTCGTGTCCTCGAAGAAGAGTATCTGCGACTCGTTCTGCTTTCTTTTTTTTTTTTTTGCTTGCGAGTCTCTGGAGGCAGCCCGAGTTTTTTGCCCTCTTCCCCCCAGCAATCTCTCTCTCTCCCTTTTGAGAGATTTCGGGGTTACTTTTTTTTCCCTGATGTTTTCTTTTCTCGGGCGCTTTGGTTCAGACGTCGTTCGACTCCCTCTCTCTTCTCGAGGCTCCGACCTTAAGTTCCCCACCCGGTCTCGCTCTGCTCGGCCCCTGCTCGCTTTTTTTTCTTCTCTCCCCCCGGTTCTCGTCGGAGCCGCCCGTTTATCACTTTTTTTTTTTTTTGAAGGGAGTATTCTCACCAGGTCTGCGCTTGATCTTTTTTATCCCCGCGTTTAGCGCCTTTGTTTCAGGTAGTGATTTTTTGTTCGAGCCATCGCGTTATTCACCCCCGTTCGGAGCGCTTGGGAGATTTCTTCTGGGTCAGGGACGCCGTTCGTTCTGAACGTCTCCCAAGGGGCCGGTGCGGCCTTCTTTGAGGTGATTGAATTCCCCAGCGGGGCGTTTTCACGCTCTTCTCTCTGAACGTGTGTTATCATCCCCGTCGCACCTAAGCGATTTTTATTCACGAGCCTTCCCCCGCTCGAGGGTTTTTTTTTCTTCTATTTGAGATGATGTCTGTCGGTTCCGCGGACGTCACTTTTCTAGACGTGGAGCTTTGGCCAACCTTTCCGACGAGATGCCGGCCACACTGTCGTCGCTGCTCTCTCCCGCCTTCTTTCTTAAGTTTTTTCTTCCCTGACACCCCTGCATACAGACTCGCTCCGCGTCCGACATTGACCAAGGGTATCTTTTGACTCCGCCCATACCGGCTCTCGCTCCCACCACTAACGAGGAGTCTTTTTAAACTTTTCCGCTGACGCCGGACGGCTCCCGGTAACCGGCATCAGGCCAGACGTCGTTTTTTCCTCCCCCCGACACTTCCGTCTCGCGGCACGCGAATTTCACCTTCTCAGGTCACCTCTGAGTAGAGGAGATCCCTTGCTCTTCCGTTCGGGAAAGTTTTTTTGATTTCGTTTGTCCGCGGTGGCGATAAAGTTCCGTTTACTTCGTCTTTTGGACATGCGTTCCGATCAAGCAGTTCCCTTCTCTTTTAGACATTCAGCTAGTGTGTACAGTACTGGCCTTGTAAAACCCCTTTCCCCCATATGGTAGCTCCTCCAAGATTTACCCCCCCCTAACAGTAAATTTTCTTTTTCCCTCGATATGGAACTCTTTTTAAAAGAATCTTCTTGTCTGACCGGAGTGAAAGACATACCTCCTCCCCTATTTCCTGGGGGCCCCCCATCAAAGGCGACGTCCGAGATAGAGTCATTTTTTGGGCTTTGGTAAAGTGATATTTACCTCCTTGGACGTCGATAGGCCCTTTTTTCGACGCCTCCCGTCCCGATCCCTTTGTTTACTTAAGGCTCTCCCTCCCCACGATATAAGAGAAGATTATTTTCTTCAAAGTCTGCGCACTTTCTCCCCTCCTGCTCCACGAACTTTTTTTTTTCCTTTTTCGGAAGGTGTTCACATCTCTAGAGATTGGATTTCCCCCCATGGCGGCCTTTATAGTGCCCGACGATTCCATGTTATTTCCCCTTCCCATTATTGAAGGTCGAGTTTATTCCTTACCTCGCTTCCGGGGCGGCGGTTCCCCTCCAAAGGTAAGCGCCCGGCCCCGAGTTGGTTGGATGTTCAAAGTCCTCGTTCCTCTGCTAGAGCGGTTTGTTTCTCTTGATGAAGGTCTGGCTTAGCGATCGGGACCGTCGGATGTGGCGCACCGTTTCCAAGGGCCTCTTTTCATTTGAACCTCAGCCCCTCCCGAATCTAACCCTTTGTCTGAGTAGTATCGGTTCCATCTCAAAGGCGTCGCGCCCGACGTGGACGATTTTTTTATCCCGGTTGAAGGCGAGACCGCCCCCCCCCTTGGCTCCGCGCAGGCCCGCGCCTCCCGTTTCTGCGACGTCAGAAAAGTGTGCTTCCTCCGTCCTCTAGCTAGGGAAGAACGCTTAGCCTTACCTGACAACCTTCCTTATTTTTCTCCCCCGTCCGGGTCCCTTTTCAGCGTGACGTGAGGGGCCATGACGGGCTGTACAGAGTCCCCCTGGCAGGCAGTTTCCCCCGCGGGCGATCTTCCGGCTCTGTCAACTCTTTCTTGGCCCTGCTGCTACGGGGGCGTCCCCCCCCCCCAAACGCGCCAGAGAAACGATCGTCCCATCCTCCCCTTCTTATTTTTTCCGCGCTGCCAGGAACCGTTTTTTATTTTCTCTACCCATGATTTTCGTAAATATGCTATAGGTTCCTGTCCTCTGATTACACCGACGCCCCCCCTTCTTCTCGCCAGAAAGAACGGTGCATAGCATACATGTATTTCCACACTCCCCTCGATATCGTTCCGCCGACCCGATCTCGACGCTCCCTGTTCCTTTTAGCCGGAGGTCCTCCTCAAGAGGAGATGTTTTTTTTTTTAGATCGATGCGTTGGCTTCGGCCAGGCGTTACGTTTTTTTATTTCCCTGAGAGGAATAGGTCGAGCAAAGTGCCCCTTTGACCTCCCTGCTGACGATCAGTCCTTCTTTGCCCGTTTTTTCGACGTGTCTTTTCCGCAAGGAGGATCACTGAAGAGAGATTTTTCAAGAAGCTTGGTTCAGTTGTGGAGCATCCTTTTTCAAGAATAATCCTTTCCCGCCTCTCTCTTTTCCCAGTCCTTTTTTTTTTTTTTTGAGGAGTTCGACGCCGCCACCCCAGATGCTTTCCGTGGCCTTAAAGGCCGTCTCATGAACTGACCCCACCTTTGTCTCTTGGCTTTTCCCTAATTTAAGACGAACCTGCCGTCCGAATGAACTGGATATAGTACCAATTCGTGCCGACCCTGAACCTTAAGAGATAATTACCCTAAGCCTTGCCGCCCATCTCAATCATACCCGGTCTAAAGAACCCCTTGAGATTCCTCTCCTACTCTGGCCTTTCTGAGTCCCCTTTTTTTTTCACTTAAGGGCGTGCTAGTAGAGCGTCGAGACCTAGACTCGGTAGCTGGATCTCTATCTGATCTGATAGGCGTGCTTCCATTCTTCTGTCGGCTTCCTTCTTGCACTTCTCTCGTTCTTCCACCCTAACCTGAGCGACAGCCGAACCTCTTGTTCCCCTCTTCTTCATCCCCAAGGAGGGAGGAATCCCAATGTACCGCTTTAGTGAAGCCCTCCTGTTGCGGTTGCGATTTTTTTCGTATATTCGCTGAGAGGTTTGCCAATTCGACCCCCCCCCTGTAATTTTCCCAAGATTTCCGTTGTCTTGCTTGAGCCGGAATTATCTTCTTCTTTCTTCTGTCTGCCAGGATAGAGTCCCCCGGTCTGTAGACCGACCCCCGTTTTCTCGACCCACGGAAAGAGCCTCCTGTCTTGGCCTACGACGTCGCCTTTCCCTTTGCGTTTTTCTGGGAGAGAGAATATGGCCCTGCTCTCCGCCAAAGCTCTTTTGAGAGCCGTCAGGACTTCATGGGGCGCCTTCGTTTTTCTCTTCCTATTTCCCTCCTTCCGACGAGGAGGTTCTTTCTTTTTCTGGCAGACTCTTCTGGAGCGGGATCTTTAACCATCCGACCTGGACCCACAGGCTGAGTTGCGGTTGCAATCTGGGTCTTGGCCTTTAATGAAGTGAGCTTTACGAGAGACAGACGCCTTCTTCTGTTTGCAGTCCTTTGAACCGCTCCTGACACCGTCTTTCGATAGGTCAGATGGTTCCTCTCAGTTGACGGAACCTGTGCTTGGCGTGTCCCCGATTACCCTGGGACGCGCGCCCCGCGATACCCTTTTCCGTTATGAGCAACGACTGCTTTCTCCTCACCCTTTACTCGAAGGCTATCTTGAGGTTTTCTTCATCGAAGACCTCTTTGTTATACATGTCGCGTCTTCGCGTTGAAGACCCCCCAAACGGATGACTGAAGCTCCCTCGTATTTTTTTTCGCCTCTGAAGTAGTAAGCCTGGTATTCCTTTAATATCTCGGAGGGATGGTTACCTCTGGACAACTTTTTAGTCCTTCGAACCATTTTTTTTTTTTCCCTTCGGCGAACGGTTCTTCCCCTCCCCCCGGCAGCTACTGGGCACGGTCGCCCCTACCCCCTCATCGCGATCCTACGCGCGCGCGTTTTTTTCGAGGAAGAGTGAGGTAAGGGTCGTTCTGTTTCCGGGGACTAGGTCCCGAGTGTGCAGAGGTATGCCCTCGTAATATTACTTGGATAAGGTTGTTCCCCTTTATTGCGCTTCCTAGGGGGAAGGGGCGTTCAAAGTCCTTTTTGTTGAACCAAACAATCCTTTAGACCCTTCCCTGGCGATCTTTACCTACCCTGCGTGTCTTTTAACGCCTCCTTGCCCGCCCGTTGACTCCCCTTTAGTCATTCCTAGCCGGCAGGGCCCTCGGCCGTACCCGTTCTTTGTGACGATCCTCGAACGATATGACTCCGTTGAATTTCCGTGACGAAGCGCCTCCGTTGCGGCCAGGTGTGGTAGACTCTGGTTTTCCTGGAGATGCGGCCGATTTAGTCCTCCCTTCTTATTTAAGGTAGAACTCCTTTTGTCCTACTCTCCCGGTATCCGTCTTTTTTCTGTCCTCGACGTCGTTTCTGGTCCTACTATGCTGAGGACTTTTGGCGCCTTGGGGTGAGGAGTCGTCGTCTCGCGCAGGGGTCGTTTCTTTTTTACATCATCAGGACACTCTTTCTCGTCCCCCTTTTTCATTTTCGAAGGTCGTTTGAGGGTTATTTCCTGACCCCTTTTCGATCTGGGACCAGTCCCTCTCCCTCTTTCCCTCCTCCAGGATCGACATTTTTGACTGAAATTTCCCCTTTCTGAGCGGAGAGGGGATTTCTTCTCCGTTTTACAGGATTGAGGGCTGTCGACCTCTGCTTATTAAGCCCTTTTCGGTTTTTCCTCGTCGACTTTCATTTTTTGTATTAAGGATGAAATACCATCTTCCGATTCTTTCATTAAGACTTTTCTTATAGTTTCATTGCTCCTTCACTTTATCAAGTATTACCCGATTAGACCGCGCGGCCCTAGTTTTTTTTAAGAGGGAGCTGCGCCTTCACCAGAACAAGCCAGCAGGCGCGCCGCTCGATCAAGGGCTACCCCCCCCCCCCATTGGTAGATCCTCCGATAAAGGTCCATAGATACGATCTCCCCGCCTTTTAAGATTTGCTCCTGATCCATTTTTACGAGTATCTAGGCCTCCTTTTCGGTCCCCATAGAGTTATTCGTATTCGAACTAGTCGGGCCGCCCCTGAACGTGAATCTCTCGGCCTACGTTCGCGGCGCTTCCCTTACCCCAATGAGAGAGCTTGATCCAATTCCCCGTTTTTGATAGAGAATGTGGGGAAGGTCCTATGAAGAATGATTCCGGCTTGGCCCTCATGATTCGGCGAGATAGTCTTGCTAAGCATCGTTAGACTAAGTCCTTGCTTTTCTCCCCCCCAGGACCTAAATACTCTTTGAAAGTGCGAAAGGAGGATCCTTCCCTCGTATGACCCTCTACTCTCCCAACTTTTTTAGTAGATAGATGAAGGTTTCCCATTTTTGGGGGTCTCTTTTATTTACAAGATTCGAGACGTTTCCCTCTAGATCCCTTGAGTCAAAGGAGCGTTGTTTCGGGTCGCTCTTTTTGGTTCCATGCGGCAGCAACGTTTCCTTGAACGTTTGTCGGGATAGGCCCGGCGATTTTTTTAATTGGAAGTGTCGTGTTTCCTATTATGGACTCTTTTTCTTCCGCGGGCTTAAGGATGATTTCATCCTGACGATCCCCCATTTGGGTTCCGTGCTATTAGAAGATAGGTTGAACTCTCTCTTCCAGTGGGATCTTTTTCATCCCAGCGTTCGGAGCGACGACTTCAATCTCGACGCTCTTTCACTTTTTTTGGAAGATGTCACGTGATTTTCGGAGGCATCTTCCCAGGCTCTTTCCTCTTTCGAGCGAAGTGGCTGGTGCGGTCACTTCCAGAATCGATCTCAGAAAACCCTTCACTGTCCGTCTTCCAGATAACCGACATTCGCCCCCCCCGTTCCTGAACCTGCCGAACCCTTCCACACTTTCTTCGCCCCTTGGACCACATTTCTCCTCCCTTATGATACAAGACGACATCTCCAGGATGACTGAAATCACTCAGTTGATTATCATGAAACCCAGCTCCTTCTACGAGATCGGCTCCAGCCCTGGTCACGGAATCCCCACTCTTGACGCCATTAGACAAGCAATCTCATCCCCGATTTCACGTATGATCTCCCTTCCCTGAGGTTTAACGCGTCGAGGAGCCTTTGATCCCCTTACGCGACGATAAATCCGTTTCCTTTATAACAGGCAGACAGGGGGCTTTCTCACTGCTCTGATACGTAGTTTTCTCTCTCCCTCCGCTCTGGTGGGCTGACCTGATGGGGGGCCTTGGTCCCTACCCCTAGGAATCCTTTCCTCGTCCTCTATAAAAAAGACGCCGAGTATATGGCCATAGTTTCCGTTTTCTTTTCGTATAGAAAAGACCATTTTCCTCAGAAATCCCAGGAATTCTTTCCCGTGCCTTCCCCGAGTTCCTCGAGTGGCAGGGTTTCGTCGCGACCGTGTGACCTTAGTCCTGTGAACTACCGGCCTCGCGACTGGCTGCTCATCCCGTGTGGAGGGACCAGTCATTTTCCCCCTTAATCTCTGGGAACCTTTTGGTTGATTGCGTTCCGGATACGCTTTGATCTTCTGAGACCTAGAAGAGTTTCTTCCCAGCTCCTCTTTTTACCTTTGTTCCCTTCTCGCTGCTTTTCTTAAAGGTTAGGCGGTCGTAGCTGAGGTGCGATCCGAACTTACGCCTTTCTGAGCTTTCAAAAAGTAAGGTACTTTGTCCCGATGCGAACCCCTTCTCTGTGGGAGAGGAGGTAAAAGACCGGAAGCCCCCCCCCACCACCCGACTCACGATCGTTAAGTCCTCATGATAGCCCCTAAGCAGAGATCTCTGGAAACCCTGTCTCTTACGATTTCAGTAAGTTTCCTAGATCAGGGAGGAGGATCAATTGAAAGGGGAGATTCGGTTAGAAACCTACCCCCTTTTAGATTCAGAACACTTCGATTTTTTTTTTTTCGCCCCTTTGATAAGATGAGTTAATCTTCCAGCTCCATGATTGTTTTTTGCCCTCAAGATCGGTCGACTCGGTAATCTTTTCAACCTAACTTCAATTCGACCGTACTGCCCTTCCCGTACCGGCGAAGAAGTCCCCAGAAGCTTGTGATAGTGGACTTCTACGAAGAATTACGCCTTTTCTTTGCCCGCCGAGGTCTCGAAGGCGCCTGTTTGCGCGCAATCCCTCTGGTTTTTGGATAATCTCGTTGGTGCACCAAAACTGGTGATCCCTCTTCCGTGAGGGAATTTACGCCGCACGCGTCTCTTCTTCTGCGCAAGAACTCGTTTCCCTCGCTTGAGTGGGGCGAGTCCCCCGCCTCCGCTGCTCTTCAACGCCTGAACGTTTCCCCCTCGCCCGTTCCGCCCCTGGGGTCGGCCAGCCCTCAGGACCCCCTGTGGATTTCCTCCCCCTTCATATTCTTATAGACGAAACAGCTACCTCTTATGTGAGGACTTCTGTCCTTTGCTCGATCACTAACTTGCCAGAAGAACCTCCTGTCGGCCAACGACGATTCCCCCTCGCCTTTGATATGCGACCTCGTCTCGAACGCGATCCCATCCCGAATGCGAATTCCGTTCGCCTTTACCTTTTCTTTCCTCTTCGGCGCTCGTGTTTCGTGATCCTATGAGGTCAAGAGCGGTCTTCGGGCGGTCAGGCGTGGTCTCTCTCGGGGACACGGACTCCCCCTTCTCTCCCCCCAGTGCGGTCGTATCATGACGCTCTCATCTGGTTCTGAGGACGATCGGTCTTCCCCAGTTGAGGATACCCTGTCTCCTGCAGACAAATTACGCTTGTTGGTGGAGCTTCGACCCCCACTTTGGTCTCTTTAAGTAATTCGTAGCCAGGTAGAATATCTTCTCTTCCCCATTGTTGAGAGAGTTGCATTTTTTTCCCATGAACGGGAGTGTAATTCAATTTCCCCAGCTCCTGCCTGGCCATGACCCCCTTTTCTTTCTTTCGTCGCGGCTTTTCTCCTTTTTGAAGAAGCCGTCCCCTTCTTGGCGAGCCCTTCCAGCACGTGCTTAGAAAGACTTTCCATACTTTATCGATAAGCGGACTTTCAAGAAGTGAAGCAACGTCCCTCCCTGGACATCTCCCCACTCCCCTAAACACTCTCTCCCCCCTCGGGTTTTTTAAGAGTCTCTAGTCAGTCCTTTTCTATGTCTAGTCTATTTCGAGGACGTCTCGGTTCCGCTTCTGACCGTTCTCCCCCAGAGAGCGCCTTTCCTTATTACCTGAAGAGGATTGCGGATATCTCCGTCTTTAGAGGCGTCCTGCTCCCGAGCATTTCTGCGAGGAAGCAGCCCTCTTTTTCGATGAAGTACGAAGCCGAGAAGGACTCGGTGTCGGATCAGAGCGTGATAACAAGTTTGCTTTTGAGCTTCCTCATTCTAGCGATTCGAGTTAAAAGCCGCGGTTTGATTTGTACGTCCCCCTTAATCTAACGCGTGAAACGACTTGCAGGATCCGGAACTCTCTTTCCGTGCTGCATCCTTAGTATTTAGAAATAACGTCTACGGACTCCGACGGGAGCTTTCATTCAAGAAAGAGATCTTTTAGTCTGTCCGACCTCTTTTTGACTTTAGGAGAAGACCCTGGGCCAAGCGGAATGTTACCTATCCGTCCAAAAGCTTTTTGTCTTCTCGACTCTCCTCGGTACTGCTTTCGGAGCCTTTTCTCAGTCCCCCGATTCAAGAAACCCCCTTCCGCGACCAGCGCATAGGAGACTGGTTTAGATGGGATGAACTCCCTTTGGAGATGAGGCCTTTCCCCCCTTCTTTTTTTGGCAGTGGCCATACGTCAAGGCGATTTTTCTTCCGCTTCTCCCCCTTTCCTAAGCCAGCGTCCGTGCTCTCCTTTCGTAACGATCCCTCTAGGCCAGTAGCCTGCTCAGGCCTTCCAGCCCTCCCTGTGAATTTCTTCCGGTCGTGGACTCACTCTCAATAGAGAGCGGATTCTTAGCCTCTCATCGACCTCTCCCTTTTCTTTCCCCCGAGCAAAGAGACGGGGTTTTAGTCTTTTTCTCGTCGTGCTTCGGAATACCCTCCTGCTTTTCATCCCTTTTAGCGCTCTTGATTTTTTGAAGAACCCGTTTTCGAGTGCCGCTCCTTTTTTCCGCGTTCCTCCCTGAAGATATTGAAGATTAAGCTTAATAAGCATGTCGTCTCATTCGATGGACCTGCGTCGTTTTCCCCCCTTAGCAGGAAAGTTTCATCCTCGGCGCCAGGCTCCTATAAATATCGTTTTTGAACCTTCATCTTGATGGATTTTGTCAGAAGGTAGTCCCCCCTACCGCGGAGCTATGAATGAGAACGAAGATGACTTTTTTTCTTCACTTTTTCCCGATAGTGGAAACCCGGTTCCTCGGGTTCAATCTCTCCATTTTGCCCTTGGGGGATAAGGATGTTTCCTTTCTTTCCCTTGGTTTTTAGGGGGGGGAACACGTCCATGTCCCTACCCAACGAGCAGAATCGCGACTGCCACTTTCAATTTGACAAACGTAATGGGCCGAGGGCCTCCCCCCATTCCCTCCTTGATCGCCAACCGGCGAGCCGGTCGGCAGCGGTTTTTCTTGAAGATATACTCGACGTTCCCGATTTCTTTTTACTTGTCAGAGTGGCAGACGGCTTGGTGTGTAGAGGTCGGTCGACTTTGCCTGATTTCCTCTCTGCACTTTCTTTCGTCTCGCCTGGTTCCCCTTATTGTGTTGTAGAAGCTCATTTTCTTTAGTGGGCTCCTCGGTCCTTGGGCGAGCGGCTACCGTCGTAGACGTATGGTCCCTTTTTTTTCTCTCTTCTTCTTAGTCCTCGCAGGCGTGCCCTGGCACGGACCGAGATCTCTCCTTTTTGTTCCTCCTCTCTACAGGAGATGTCCGACCGATACCCCGTCTCTTTTTTTCGGTCCGGAGGCACCCTCGTCCCAGCTGCCTTTTTCGAAATCGCCCCCTTCCTGGCGTCCGACTCCCGGCGGGCGTCGCGAGCCTTACTTTTCACCATCGGTCCCCTCCGAAGACACGCCCCTGGGGATCTTCCGATTTCTTGTGTTTCCGCTCGATTCTACCGACCAAGAACTTTTAAGCCCAATAGAAGTGACACCCGCCAGAACGCGGTGCGTTCTTTCCCTCTTTTCCTCTTCCCCACGATAACCACTTCAGAATTTATCTCCCCCGTGATCGCCTCCCTCATTCTGGTTAGTAATACCTCCCCGCCCAGGACCATCGGATCACTACCTCGCAATTTCTCCCTCTGGCAAGGATCGTGAGAGAATAGGTATCGGTTTTTTTGAGGTACTCGAGGAGGATAGACCCGTAGTTGTCTTTTCTTGCGGGACCCGAAGATTGATCCAATGCATAAAAAGACCTTAGTACATTTTTCCCAGTACAAAATCTATTATTTCTTCTTGTTGTTGTCTCTGAGCTGTGGAGGAGAGCTCTTCGGATCCTTGGTTAATGACGATCGATTGCATGATATGATGGTAGCCCGACTCGCACTCTGTTGATCCTTGAGTTAGCCTACGGCCGGATTCTCGGCACCCTGGCTCGCGCTGCTTTTAACTAGAGTGTCTCTTTTTTTTGATTTCGGCGATAACGTTCTTTTTTGTATTCTCCTAGACCAGGCTTCTCGTTTTTTTGGATAGGCGATCCCCCCCCCGGTTTTCCTGGCGCCCTTCGGGGTGGTTAGTCAGTGATGAGGGAAGAGCTTCCCCCTGCCCCTTGACCAGGGCCCCCCCTTGGTTTCTGTCGCGTTTTCCCTCACCTGGCGGAGCAGGTCCTTACTTGTTCTATTCGTTTCGTGAACAGTTACTTTTCCTTTTGATCTAAGCGGTTCGAGGATTAATCATGCCATATAACGCCCGTCGTTGTCTTCGCCGATTCCTTCGGACCTAGATGTTAAGTCCCCATTTTTCTGTCATCATAAAAGCGAGACCTTTCCCTGCCCCCCATCTCGACGCCTCGAGTGCGATTGTCCTCGTCTGGGCCTCGCGTCCCGAAGTTGGACGGGATTTTTCTTTAAAAGGCTCCTTGGTAGCTGGTTCGTCCCCCCTAGAACGTCGACGAGTCTTTAACCCCCCTTGCTATATCTGCCTGCGGGAAGATCCCTTTTAGCCTTTCTGACCGTCTCCTTCTAGGAATTCCTCCAGTAGTCCGTAGTCGATTTTTACTCCCTTTCCAAGGTCTAGTCACGTCCTCTTACGATGATATGTAGCACCCCGACCCCTCGGATTTTTTCCCGAAACGCGCGCTAGTTGAAGCATAGGCCCTTCCTATTCCCCTGACCTTCATGTCCCCAGTAAGTTCGCCTGCACGCCCCACAAGGCCTTTATAAGTATCGACTTCCTCAATTCCAGGCGAACGTAGTATGGTCAAAGATATCTCTTTCCGGCAGATTAAGGTTCAGTTAGTGAACTTTTCCCTCCTCTCGAACCGGTTGAGATACCTCCCGCGTTTTTTTTTTGTGAGCTTCGACATTGGATTCCCCGGGGTTTTAGGTCCAAGATAGATTCGCGATCTCTTTTTTTCTTCCTCTTTTGGGCCCATGGCTGTGTTACCCCCTTTGTACCCAATAGGACCTCCTTTCCCTGCTTCCACTAATTTTATCCCAAGCAAACTGATCTCTTTTTTATGGAACGTGAACCTCGGCAGTACGGTGTCCTTTCTCTCCAGACCCAGCAACCGTTTGCCCCTGGCATAGGGCGTTCGTCTGTTCATAGTATCACGGAGGGCGGGCTTTTTTTTTCCTCCCCCTTTTCTACTACTCATATAATTAAGATAAGAGTTTTACCATTTCCTTGCAGATAGGGCAATGGTGGCCTTACTTCAGCTCCCAAGGTAAGAGTGAAGATCCCAGCTTTTTCAGAGTACTGAGTCCGGGAACGAATATTCGGCGATTCCCCTTCTTTTCCCGACGGAAAGGGTATTTCTTAAAAATAGGCCCTCCTGGCTGTGGATTTGGGGTTCCACCGGGCAGGTCTTACGTTTCGCACTCTCCCGCCTCTCTGGACTGTCTCGTTTCTGGCACCGATTCAGATTTTCTTTTCCACAGATACGCTCTGACCATTCTCTTCCCAGGTTCCCTCCATACAGACGAGGCCCCTGCTAAGGCTTTTTTATCTTTTTTTCCTACTCTCGGCTCACGGATTACCCTGAAGAGGTTTTCAACCGATCGCCGTACTGTCCTCTCGCGTAGGAGCACTTTTTGTTTCTTTTTCCGGTCAGAGAAGAACAGTACCTTTTTCCGCCTCTTCCTCCTTTTCTTCAGAGGAGTTCTCCGAGTTCCAGTCTCAAGCCTCCTCGGCTCGCCTCATCTTCCCGGGCGCTCGGTTGGCTAAGGTTTTACCCACTCCTCCGAGAACGGACTCTGTCCCTGCCGAGTGTCCAGTCCAAATTGATCGGAGAGCTTCCCCGTTCCCCCGAATTCCTTTTTTTCAGGAAGGAACCACCCCGATGTCCTGAAGCGACTGCCCCTTGAGGCAAGTACACTTAGCGGGTCCTTGTCTGCTTTGCCCCCCTAAATAAGGAGATGATGGCCCCTACCCTAGTGTCAGTTAAGAATTCTTTTCCCCGTATTAAGGTTCATGTAAACCTTCGCCGGAGATTCTGATTGTCCTTCCCAATTCAAACCGTCGATAATAGCCTTCCCTTGGAAGCATCAACCCTGCGGTAGTTTAACGCAGGAGCATCCGAACCTGTTCCTTTCCCCCGCACTGTCTTCTTCGTTAACTCAGAAACAGCCCCCCCGTTTTACCTGTCCGCGGCGTTACTCGGTAGTTCCGCGCCCCAGTCGTTTCCAAATACCCCTCCTTAAATAGATCCTTAGATCTCAGCCTCATCCCTTATCTCCATCGATCCAAGCTAGTGCGAAGACCGCTGGCGCACGGACGAGAGACGCGAACAATCATTTTTTCGAAGTTCTTCTTTTTTTTCGTGGCCCCTTTTCGCTTTCTTTCGGGTCGGCCTTTCCCCGTGAGTCTTCAAGCGGAGAGCAGACCGTAGTTTTTTTTTTCCACTTTCCCCTTTTACGTTTTTGGTAGAGATAGAAGTTTGGACACCTGGGTCCCTGCGTGTACGGGCTAAAAATCTCCCTCTAATAGGACAAAACTATGTTTTTTTATGTCTGCGAGTAGAAGGTCCCTTCCCTTTCTCTCGGTACGTCCATACTCTATTTCACCTTTTTGGGTTTTTTTTGAGTGTTATTCGATATCTTCTTTCCTTCTTTTTTTCCCTCCCAGGACGTTCGCCTCCCACGATGCAACTGACCCATATTTTTTTTTCTCGGTGGATCCGCGTGTCTCTACTGTCTTTTTCAGAGCAATGAGGACCTCATTTCTCTTTCACTCATTGTCAGGGTCCCGTCCCGATTCAATAATCACTAGGAATTCACGTACGCCCAGACGAGCTACCTAATGCTCGACTCCCTCCCCTCGAGCGCCGCCCGTCAGAGTTTTTTTTTTTAGCCGCGTACGGAGCCAAAGGAGATTCCCTTTCCTAGCTCTGAGACGATTTTCTTCTAGTCACCGCGAAGATATGTTTTTTCTTGGGACTACCATAGGATTTCCTTTGTTTTCTAGAAGTTCTATAGCGCTCTCTTTCAAGATACTTAAGTGCATAGACCAAGTATTGTTCGTCCTTGTTTTCTCCTTAGGAAAGTTTTTCAGTCCTATTGAAGGGAGCGTGCCGCGCTTGATTTTTTTTGTAGAGCCTGCGAGGTTTGTTTGTCAGAGACATTCCGAAGCTACGGAGGAACTGTCTTTGACAGGAGCCGTTTTTATCCAGTCTTATCGGCCAGGATCTTCGGGAAAGTCAGCTGTTTTTTCTCGCCTTCCCCCGAAGAGGTATTCGCAGTCCCGCGACGATCTCTATTCTTTTTCCCCCCTTAGCTCAGGAGGCTCACTGCTTCCCGAGCGGAAGTCGTCTTTGATTCCACTTATGTCCTCCTTTCCCGCGCGAACGCGTTCCTGTGCCGCGGAAGGCTTTCGAGTTTTTCAGATTCAGCCCCCGTCCCGCTTCCCCCTGGCTCGGAGAAGTTTGTTGCTGCTTTTTTCCCCCTTTTGCAATATCTTAGCGCCTTCTCGGAGAGATCGGTTCGGTCCTCCGGTTCATATCCGTGGTCGGGTTCGCCACCGCCGTTTTTTTTTTCCCTTTATAGAGGCGAGACGACCCGCCACTTATGGTCCGGATTGAAACCGTTTTTCCCTTGTAGCGAGCTCGTTAGATTCCCGAAGCCTATTCCGGTTCACACTCCGGCTGGCTTCGCTTCATTCCGATTATTTCCGAAGATCCCCCCATCCGATGAGCGGCTCCCTATTTACTCCTCCTGATCGCCCCTTTTCTTTTACATCCGAGACCGGCCAGGGCCGGGATTTGGTTTGCGTCCTCCCGCAGACCTGTGACCCATCCTCTCGCGGATTTCAGGGTTTTTTTGACCCCCCCCCTTCCTGACTCGTGCCATCCCCCCCCCTTCGTCTTTTAGCTCGAGATCTTACTTTTTTCAGAGACACTTCCCTCGTTTTCGCTGAGCGTCTTTGTTTTGATATTTCGATTTGGACTGCCTTTTCCGTCCGAAAAAATTTCCGATTGCCAGCGGACCTTTTCGTCTTCCTGGAAGGATCCCGCAACTGATGTTCTCACCCGTGTACACCCCCGGCCCCCCCCTCGAGCTCTCGCCGCCCGCTTCTTCTTACTTGGTTCAGTGCCGGGTGTCGTGCGGCGATCTTCTTCCTTTTTTTTTTAACACCCCTGCCTTAATAGGCATAGACTCGTCTCCTTCTTTTTTTTCCCTTTTTTTGTCATAGGGACTCTGGTGGCAGGGGGGGGACAAATCCCCTTTTTTCCCCAATTTTCAGTTCAGCCACCCCTAGCGAAGCGATCGTTTACCTACACCCTGTATCCCCCTTTCTGAACTCTCCCTGCCAGACGCGGATCTGTCCCTCTTCCTCCATCGAGCCTTCGGGATCCTTCTTCCCTTCCCTCTTTTCCTCATCGTCCCCTCTTTCTCGACGATATTGAATCTAATGAGATCTTCGCGTGCCGCCTCGCTGTTTACGCGTCTTTTTCAGTTTCGTTTTTTCGTTAACGAGTCTACTGTTTGACGTGGACCGGATCCGATGCTTTCCAGATCTTTTCTAGCATCGCGGTTCAGTAGCCTTTTGTTTTGTCGACGATTCGGTCTTTTTCCCATCTCCAATTGAGCAGCGTTTTCCGACGAGTCTGTTGACTGTTTTTTGAATCTCGGAGTTTATTAGTCTTCGAGCGGAGTAATTAAGAGCATCTTCGCCCCCCCTCCCTTTTTTTTGTTTTGAGAACTAATAAGGTCCCCCGTTTTAACACCAGCATTCAACCCTCCCGATCCGCAATAGAAGTCTATCCCTTCATTTTTTATTCTCCACTCCCCTCCGATGCACTTCTCGAAGCTCTCTGGTGTTTTTTTAATCGTTTCACGTTTTTTCTTGTTCAACGAGCCTGACTTGATTCCCCCACTCGTTACCATCTACATTCGTTTCCCCGATTTCCCTCCAAAGGTTTGTGTGATGAAATCCTCGTCCGCCCAACGATAAGACTGAATCCAGTTCCCAGCGTCAGGACCTCGTCCCCCGTTCTCCCCCCACGACGGAGAGGGTAGTGTAAGTGGGGCCGCACTTTTTCATTTTTGAACCGCCAGCCCGGACTCCTTTGCCCTTTGATCTTCCGATCAACTCGCGACCGTAGTCCCGTCCCCGAACGTTACTTCCCCCCCTCCCAGAAGACACAGATTTCTTTTACTCCTGCCCGCTCTAGTCCCTGGTGCAGGGCCTTCCTGTTTTTTCGACTACTTTTCCTCCTTCGTTACCTCTGCCTGAAGAGGATCAGAACGTATTCGAACTGACTTTTTTTCCCAGCGACAGCCCGGGCCCCCCGAATTCACGGAGGTACCGTCTTTTTCCCAATCTATCTCTTTTCCTAATCCTGAGAGGTGTCGGGAAGGAGCATCTTGGGCTCCTGATAGCGGGGGATTCTGTTTTCGGCGCTTGTTCCTCCCCTTTTTGTTTTTACTAGAAGGAATTCTCGCCTCAACGAAGATTTCCCAATACCCCCCTTCTTTTTTGGCGCCCAGGCACCTTTCGCTCTGCCCCGAGTGATAAACTAGCCTCCTTTTTTTCCTTCCCCCTTACGGTATCATGGTGTCTGGGTGCCCTTCGACCAGGCCTTTGCCCTTTTTGTCTTTTTCTCGCTTTTTGTTCCGTTCGTGTAGTTTTCCCGTCCATAGGCCGATTCCAGGTCTCCTTGCGAGCTAGGGACGGACGCTGCCGGTCCTCCCGCTGGATTCTTTTTCGATAGTTTCGTGAAAGTCCCTCACGAGTTATTCAGGCTTTCTGGACCCTGAGATCCCCTGGGGCTTGATCTGCGAAGGGGAGCCGGTTCCCCCCTTCGGCTTATCCAGTTTCTCGGTTCGGAACCCTCCGCTAGTGTTGGATTCTCTCACCTTGCGCGAATCCTCTAGATAGATGTCGATCATGATTTCGGTTCCGTTCCCCCCCTACTTCGGGCCCATTGTACGTGTCTTTGCTTGAGGTCAACACCCGCGCGCTTGATCCGGCCCCCCATTTAGAGATCCCCCCTGATGCTGCGGTCTCCTCTTCCCCCTTCGCGTTTGACGAGCCTTATCGAGAATAACACCTGCACGTACGATCGCTAGTCCTTCCCCCTCTCCCGCCAAGGTCGAGGACCGCCAACGACATCTTTTTCCCTCATGATCTCGGACAACCCAATCCGATTTTTTATCCATGAAACCGCCCTCGTTTAGAATGACTATGTGCCCTCCCCGATCCTGACGGCCTCAGCCTGCCGTATGTCCGAAAAATGGACCCCTCCCCCCTTCTGTTATTTTCCCTTCCACGCCGATTAGTACCATCTACCTCGATTTAAGATCGCGAGGACAGATTCGGCCAGTTAGGGACCATCTCCCCTTCTTTCTGTTGGGTGGAGATCAGTCTGACCCCCCCCCCCCCTCTTGTTGGAGATTTTTCCATGACGTTTCAGGAGCACGCATTTAAGGATCGTGAGCCCCGATCGCTCGTTGTGGATTATGGGTGGGCCAAAATTTTTTAAAAACAGTTAGGGAAGAGTGCCTCCCCTTAGTCCAACACTACTAAAATTGCATCCCTGCTGAGAGGTTTTTTCAGGAAACTTCTTTTACAGAAGTTTTAGTTATAGAAGCCTTCCGGTCCAAGAAAATAAGTCCTCTTCCCCTTGACTGCTGCGGCATCTCTTCTTCTTAGCGACCGTGTCGCCTCTAATTTGCAGTAAGTATACGAGGACAGGTCGTTGGCTGGACATTGGTTTTTTTTTTTTTTTCCCCTGGTAGATTCACGGGGACGATACTCTCGATCTCCTGACTGAGCGACTTTGGTTAAGATCCGTCTGCGATCATCTTCGCTGGTTGATTGAGAATACGGAGGTTTTTCATTTTCTCACCAGCCATTAATAGTCGCTCTTTCCAATTGGTTTGGGTCGGAGTGCGAACGATACACGGCACGTTACCGGCTCCCTTGAGGCTCCCCTTTTTTCCTAGTTTTCCCCTGCTATCCCTGCTCTCGCCGGGGCGAGTAGTACCACGATCTCCAGCTGCTTTACGCGAGTCCGTCCTGATCCCCCTACCCGTACTCGAGCGTCCTGCCCTTTCCCGGGACGTACCGCATTCTTTGACTTGGCGTCGCTCCGCTTTGCATTCCGGAGCTTTATGTTTAAGACCCGGAGATTACGGCCCAACCTTTCTTGTGACTAGATTCTTGACCGTTGGAACCCCCCCAAACACTTCACCAGTACACCCCCTCCCCCACCCCAAATGCAATACTATAGTTATCGAGTTAAATCTCCCCCTAAATTGCAGGGTCTCGGCAGAGTGATGCCTCAGGTCGCGAAGTTTTTCTTTAAGTTGATTAAAGATACCCGGCGCCGGCTCCTCTCCTTACTGCGGCTGACCGTCTTCCGAAAGTGTTGTTTTTTAGGATATTAGAACGACTTAAGCTGGTTACGCCACTCGTTATATCTTTTCCTTTTTTTTTTTTCCTTAGGACGTCGGGATCAGCTTCAGTTTCGAGTGTTCTTTTTAGGCCCGATAATATAGGAGGAGCTTGCGGGACAGACTTGCCTGATATAAGTAGCGATCAATGAACTCAGAAGTTTGAGTATTCCTTTTTTCAAGTTTCCGAAGTTTCACTCCGGCGCGGGTCTATCAACCCAGCAGGCTCTAATCGACTCGAGTCTGCTTTCCCCGCTTCGGAAAGCCGATCTTCCTCCAGGAAGTTTTTGTGGTGAGACCTCGTATTCTCGTCGAAAACCTCTTTTCTTTCCCAGCAGATCCTTCTCTAGTCGCCGCCTCCAAGACCTCTACGGCCTCCACTCCTGTAATCCTGCCCCGATCGATTCATAAGTCACTCTACCTTACCTCTTGAACTTTCTCGACGTCGACGATCGACGTCTCTCTCCCTGCGCCTACTGCAAAGATGAAGGCGGGCGCTCTCCGTTAGTTTTCCTATAGCGCAGGACCCTCTTTCGGTTGCCGGCGTCGTTCCGCAGGCCCGCTCGATTGACCTGCTTTCCTGCAGATCAACGTGGAAGACACGTTTTCATTTCTTGAATACAGACGTGGTTTCTCGGGCCCTGTCCATCACATAACTGATCTGCGACCTCCTTGGGCGTTCATCCGACTCCAATTTTTTGGACGTAAGGGCTGAAAGAACCCACTGAGCCCCGTCCCTTGCCTACTTAGATATATTTTAAGACACCAGGTTTGTATATTCCTCAGAACGTTCCTCTATTAACGGTAGTGGGAAGAAAGGCGTTTACCCTCTCGACCCCCAATTTTCCCAAGTAAATGCACCCAGTCTGTAGACTCTCCGGGAGTTATTCCTCCTTGGATCAGTTCTCTTTCTAAGCTAACTCTGGATTCGACCCGAAAATCTGGCCTTTCCCCTAGGAGTTCCGATTAGATTTCACGTACCCTTCCTCCTGGACCCCCCCTCGATGACCCCTTTTGTCTTCACGAAAACAACCCCGCGTTCATAGCCTCGGGCAGTTTAGTATTTTTGTATTCCTTACCGTGAGACAAGGTTTCTTATTCTTGAATCGAGTTCCCTCCATGTTTTTCGGATTCTTTTGTTGACCTTGATCTTGGATCGGAGTTGTGGCCCATGAATGAGGTGCGCTTCTTTACGTTCGCTCTCCCTCAGAAGAACCTTCCCCCCCCCCTCCGATGAAGAGATTCCCGGCTTTTTCGTCTCTCCTCCCTCCTCATCTGACGATTCCTCCACAGTGGTCATTTCCTGCGCGTGCGTTCCTCCCCCCCCCCCTCAGTTTTCCTTCGCCGCCTCCCCCTCGCGTTCTGCTTCTCACCCGCGCGTGTGTTTTTGGCTTTTTCCTTTTCTCGACCCGTACCGCGGAGGCACTTACGATGAAGTGCTCCTTGAAGATTTCTTCCCTCCTCTTTGCTGTACCCCTTCTTTCTTCAGCCAATCTCGCCGTCTGAGTCCACGCACTGAGGATATCCTCCCTTCCCGTACGTCGTCTTTTAGCTCCCCCTGACGTGCTTGCCGTAGGCGACGTCATGGGCCCAGATGCTTAAGCGTGTACGCTCTCCTCAACATGTCCCAGAGCTCTACTTTTTGACGGAGACGGTCTTGTTCGGATTTGCGTCATTCCAGGAATTTTTCTTAGTCCTAGCAGTTAAAGGGGTTGGGGTCATCCTGCCTGAACTCCAAATCCCTGGATATGGGCTCCTTTAAGCTTTTGGATGTTTTTTGCTAGACAAGAAAATTTCAGGAGTGAATTTGGACTTGTCGGTTTTTTATGAAAGATTCTCTGGTTTTGAGACACCCTCCCGGGACGTGCGCCTCTAGTCTACGGAGTAGGCCCCGGGCCGATCCGATCAGTTGAAGAAGAGTTTGCGTCTTGTTTTGAGAGATCGGCTCTCAACAGATTTTGTGTGTTTCCAGATCCGGTCTATCCCATCCGTTACATCTCTATAGCTTGCGGATCGAGGCTGCCCTTCGACGACTTTGCGCTCCACTAGTCCCCGACTTACTTTCCTTTTTAGTAGGCGCCGTACTAACTACATGCAACGGTGATTCCCTGAGCGAGGAAGTTTGTGAACCACCTTAGGATGGGTGCTTCACCTCGTAGAGGATCCATCCTTCTCATCGGTGCAGGCGAGAGTTCCTCGCCATCCGAGAGGATCTTCAATCTAAAGGGACTTTTTTGACCCGTAAAACCTGTCAGATCGTCAAGCACGACACCACGTCATTTTAATTACGAGAAAGGAGGATCCCGTCGCCGCGCCTCCGCTCTTAGGCGACCTCCTTTTCCCTTCTGCCGGGATGGAGGTTGTTCGGAGAGAGTCTTCTGGGAGCGTCCCGGGAGGTTCATAGGGACCTCTTCTTGTTTTCTTCCGGTCCGGGGCTCTTAGGAAAGCTGATTGGGGTCCCGGGGGGGAACCACCCCCTCAGTCAACCCATTTATCCCTCTCACAGCAGATTAGCCCCCACTGCGTATACGGAACTTTATGTCGACGAGTCACGGGTTCAAGTCTGACCCCTTTTTTAGAGACGGTCGGCCGGGAGTCACGTTCACGAAGGGCCCCCCTTTAATTCCCTCTTCCTAGAAGATTTAACTATTTCTTTGGTACGATCTTAGCTGAACTTTTTTGGTAGAGCTTTGAGTGGCGTTTTTCCGTTAGACGTAGGGGAATGAGTTATTTCCCGGATTCTTCTCTCCCTTTTCGCTTTTCTTCTTTAGAAATCGTTCGTGTTGTCGCCAGCTCTTTTTGGTCGAAATTGGCGAAGATTGAACCACTTTATTGGATGACTTTGTTTTTTTCTGTCTTTTTCTTCTGAAGGAGGCGGTTCTATTACCCTCCCTCCCCTTCCGTGAAAAATCGATTATAGATGTATAGTCGGTAGAGTGGTTTTCTTCCTACCCCCTCGAATAGGACCCCCCGAGATCTCGCCCCTCTGGACTCACCTATCGCCAGAAGACAATCCCTCTTTCGCAGGCTTTCCTCACTACAGCGGCCTTTCTTCTCGACTTGGACTGGATGACGAACCCTTTTTTACCCAGTAGACCGATCCTCCCCCTCGGTTTCTCCCGGAGAAACCGTTTTCTCCCCGATTCAGTACGACTTTCACGAACCATTTCCTTCTCCTTCTCCGTGCATCCCAGCTGCGACGACTTACAGGGTTTACGTTCCCTTTCCTCCCACGCTTTCACGACCGGCACACGTTTCGTCGTCTTCGCCGATTTTCAAACTTCGCCTGGTCGCGTTCACCTCCTCCCCCCCTACATTTCTTCCATCTGCAAGGATCCTCGCTGTCTTATTATCGAACGGTGCCCGTCCGGGGGAAGAGACCCTTTGAGCAGGCTCGTTGATTTCTGAAGAGATCTCAATTCGCGAACTGTCGGGCGACCGACGTCGCAGCCGCGTGAGTGCAGAACAGTCTACCTGGCTTCCTATGTTCTTCCCAAATCTCTAGGGTCCTTTTTTGTTGGTGATATATGAGGTAGCGCCTATGGGACCTGATCGGGTCTTACTCTCGCTGATAGATTCTCTTGGTCTCCGCGTGATACGTGGTTGCGAGCCTTCGAGTGACCCAGAGGTACCATTCCCCCTCTCTTCTAGGCACCCCTTGCTCTTTGCGGGCCGATTACACCTAGGCCGCGTATCTTCTTACCTCCTATTCAAGTGGTGATTCTGATGAAGAGACCCGGCTTCGGGACCGGGAGCTTTCTAGCTCCCCCCTTCTTTTCCCGGCTTTCTATCTTTTTTCTCGGGCACCATAGTTCCGAACGAACCATTGGGCGCGATGAGGTCCTGCCACGGCGATTTGATTAGTTTCTGACGTCGTATATACT
>Ga0179593_1591165_pt1 | contig 35953 bp, 52 predicted proteins | sample CZODoug2_1_08_16_FD_185931 | JGI IMG/M metagenome (GOLD analysis project Ga0179593, IMG submission 185931) | Vadose zone soil fungal communities from Angelo Coast Range Reserve, California, USA - CZODoug2_1_08_16fungal (PacBio error correction) | ecosystem: Environmental > Terrestrial > Soil >... | reverse complement strand
CGCGCCAATGTGACCCTGTACCGCCAATCCCACCCTTGGTCTATACTGACACCCTCTCCATTCCCCCCTGACAACCCATTCATCCTGCCATTCACTCAGTCTCCAGTTCGCCCTTTTCTTCAGAACCGACCCGCGATTCGACCGCTTTGACCGCAGGTGTCCACTGTGCTGCCATTTGCAGCACGTCTGTTCCTCCTCCTCACCCTCCTTGCTTCCAAGGTGTCGCGCTGAGTTACGCTGTTTTTCAGCGCTACCCCGCGCACCCATGTACCTTCCGAATTTACCCAACAACCCCCCACCTTCTGCACCCGGTCCATCCATTCCCGACCAGCTGGCTCATGCAATTCGCCGCGGGGCCCCCCGACTGAGGATCTTTTCTTCCCTTCTTCCCATGTATCATGTGGTCAGTTTCAGAAGAAGCTTCTCTGAGGCATCTGCGGGGCTGTTATACTTCCCCATTATTTTTCTATGTATTACTGCCCTGGCCACGTCTTTCCCCTTCGATACGTCCTTTTATGGCTGCTGTGGATTGAATTGCTTCCTTAGAGGGTAGCGTAACTGACAGCTTTCCCTGTGGAGCCCCCTGGACCCAAGAACGAGAAGTTTTTTTCGTACAACTAGCCCTCCCCGAATCTATTGCCGTAATCCCCTTTCCCTGCAAATTTTTTTCCCGCCCATTTCGGTTCCTTCCACTGCGCCCGGGGAATTAATTTTCGTCCTACCAGCGATGATGCACTTTTTTCCTCCGGTTTTTTTTCCTTTGAGGGCGCAGCTCATCCGCGACTTTCTGCCTTCCGCGAACCAACATCCCTCCTTGCTCGTTATCTTTTACCCTTTTTGAGAGCTCACGGTTTTTAGCAGCGCCCCACCTGGTATCGGCCTTCCTCCCGCAACTCCCCCCATACGAAATAAAGTTTTTTTTCTAAACTTCTCTGAACATTCTTTCCTTTTGCCTTTTTTCCTGCCCCAGAAATTTTTTTTGCGAAATTTGACCACTCGTGATTTCCTGGCTTCCCATTTCTCTCCTGTAAAAAGCTTCTCTTTTATTTTTGCCTGTTATCCAATCCGCGGCCCAGCGTTTTACGCCTAAATTATCTTCCCCTCTACAACCATCACCAGATCTAGTTTCTTCTCTCTGTCCATTAAGCGTACCCGTCAACAACCTCCGTTCGGAGACCCTCCTTACGCACCTTTTTCCCCCATTCGTCGATGGGACTTGTGGAGGGCCTAGTTTTCCAGCTTTGGGTCCCTCTTTTTTGCTTGGGGTCCAGGATGTTGTGTTTTCTGGGCTGGGGGGATTCCAGCAGTCCGTGAGAGGGTTTCCTGTTTGGTTTGCCGAGTGCTTCTCCAAGGGGAAAGCATGCCTCTTCCTTATTGGATCCTTCTGTTTCCGCCTTTTCCTTCCCTTCCCGGCCGCGATGTTTCCGGTTTGTTTACGGCCACTCGGCGGGAAACTTTTTCTTGATTCCGGGATTTTTCCTTCTGAAACCCCTTCTTTAAGATATTTCTTAGTCAGCGTCCTTTTCCAATGGAGGACCGCCACCCTTTTTTGGGTTCGTAGATCCGTTTCCCGAGCTATTTCCCTTTCAGGAAGACTTTTTTCACTCACATTTTTCCCTCTTAGGTAAAGATGAACGTTCTTCAGTTCTCACCCCTTTGGTTTTTTTCCCCTTGGCGCATGCCGGGTGTTTGTACCCTTTTTCTCTTTTGAGGAAACCCTCATTTTTCTGACTCCCCCCATTGCTGAAGGGTGTTGATGACAACCCTGTTGGCTTTTCCACCAATTAAACCCCCTTCCGCCTTCCACATGACTACCATCACTTTTCCCTGAATCCGGTTTGCGGCGTGACGTAAGGACTTTTGCACCCCCTTTTTTTTTCCTTTTGGTCAGGCGTCCCCCCCCCACAGACTGACAATCTTCCCTTCCCCCTTTCCCTTCTCCCCGGTTTGATTGAACGATGGGTGTACCAGCCGTCCCCTTTTTCGTGTTCTTCCTTTCATCACGAAGCCCTCCGGCGTTTTTTTTCCGCCCGCCCTGTTGATTGACACCCTCGGTTTCCTAATATCTGAACATTTCCCACCAAACCTTCCTCTTCAACGTTCTTTCCTCCCCCCCTCTGCACCTTCCGTTTGGCAGCTTTAAAATTACCTGTGGAAGGAAACCCCATTGGGGGGTTCCTGTTCAATTCAAGCCGCTTCTTCCCCCCTACCCAGGCCAACCTTCCTCCTGAACCCCCCGGGTCCTCCCCTCTTTTTTTTTTTTACCCCTTCAACATTCTTACTAACATCTTTGTATTCTCTCATTGGTCCCGTCCCGCTTGCTGACACTTGCGCCGTTCCACACAATCGTTCCTTTTTTTTTCCCAAGCCCCCCCCCCCCCCTATCAAGTTTCGGGCAGGGGGTGCATTTTGTTAGGAGCACAAGACACCCCCAGTAGACCCCCTCTTTCCCTTGGCGTCGGCTTTTCCCGTTATGACCGCTTTGTGACCAGCAGTCGGCTCTGCCGAACTCCCGGCAGTTTTCAGCGCCTTCGAAGTCCTATAAATGTCGCGGCGTTCCGATCCCCCTGATCTCTTCTTTTCCTTTTTTTTTTTTTTGTTGCAGAGTTTTTGTCCCTTTGACGCCTTCTCTATCATCTTACGAAGTTTCTCTCTTGCGTTTCTTGAAGTACCTTTTCCTTTCCGAGTTGATTGAATCTTTGATCGTCCCTATTCCCCTTTCCTGGAGCGTGTACTTTTCCCGTCATCCCCCTGCCTTGCTGGTATCATTTTGTTGTACGAGAGTTGCGCCCCGGAGACAGCTTCGGTGTAGGTTTTATGATTTTGATCCCTTGGCCGATTTGTTTGATCCCATCCCGTTCTACGTTTTCCTTTTCCTTCTTTAGCCCATTTTTAAAAATCCCCAACTTACCTCTTCAGGTCCAAAGGCTTTTTTGCTTTTTGGAGACGTCTTTCACGCGATTTCAAGGTCGTGCCTTTCGTCGAGTTCACTTTCCCCTTTCCCCTTTTCTTTGATTTTCTTTTCCGCCCCCCCCCAATTTTTCTTTTAATAACTTTTCTCCTTCTGCCCAAACTTTCTGATTTATTGAGTTTTTTATGGGGCTCCTGTCCGTTTTCCCTCCCGATCTTTTTGTGGTCTTCCGTTGACTCCTCCTTAACGCTCTCTTTGCCCGCCGATGTAGGCCTTTTTGGTTCGTTTTTTTTTATGTCGCCGAACCCCGAAATTTTCTGAGGATTGGGTCCCCCCCCCATCGTTCTTTTTCCCCCTGTTGTTATCTTTATCCCTGCTGTCTTGTTTTTTTTTTCGCCGCTTTTCCTTGTGATTTTTCTTTTGTATGGTGTACTTGCCCTTTCCCTTTTGTCCCGTCTTCCCTCTTCTTGAATGGTCCGACGACTGTGTATCCCTCACCCGCGTACCGGGAGATTTGATTGTGAACTTTTTTCCGGTTTGTCCTACCCCCCCTCGTTGTTGTCACGCCCTTTCCCGAGCCTCAGTTAAAAAACTCGGCCCCCCCGCCGTTGGTTATCCGCCCATGTTTTGAAGCGTTCTGCCGTTACTTTTTTTCCGCGATCGTCCATCTCCCACCCTTTCGTTATCTTTCCCTTTCCCCCTTTTATGTGTTCTCTCCCGGACCTCTCCCCATAAATTTTCCGTAACTTCTCCCTCCCTCACATTCTCGCACAAGTGTTCGGACCCCCTTGTTGGAGACGCCTGTTTCCTCGCACAAGAAAGTTCCCTTACCCCCTTATACTGTAAATCGGAAGCCCCTTCCCTGCCAGGTTGCCTATAATTTTCTTCCCTCCACCACTCTGCTTAGATTTTACTTTTCCCCGGAACTTTTAGAGAATTCACTCGCCTTGTGCTCTCGGCGTTCCGGAAGATATCTCCCCATCTAGAACCCCCAGTCTGCCGTGAAATCCCCGCTCATCCCTCCTTCATTTTTCCCCCAAACTGCCTTCTTTTCCCCCCCTACTTCCCCCCGACCCCCCGAATTCCTATCAGGTTATGGCTATTTTTTCCGTTTGTTCTTCTTCGGTGGGCTTCCTTAACCCCATTGCCCCATTAAGCCTCTGAGACTTCTTTCCTCTCTGGAGGTTTTCATTGACGGTCTGCGTAGTTTTTTTTTATGCTTCTGTGGGAACCCCTTCTCTTTTCTGAAATGAAAAATATTGAGCCGGTTTCTGCTTTGTCTCCATTTTCGCTTCCCTCCATACCCAAACGTTTCTTTTTTCCTCTTCAAGAAGGCTGGAACTATTTACTTCCCTCCTTCCTCGAGGATTTCTTTCCCTCACTTCCTTCGATGCCGAGGTTTTTTCTTAAGAAGCTTTCCCCTACGCTTCCCATATTTCACCCCTTTTGTTGTTGTGCTCTCCCTTTGGAAGAGTGGCCCTTCTAGCTTCAAGGTCCAGCCCCCTGCTTTCATCAGTTGCCCCCTCCAAAGACCCTTCCTCCCCTGTTCGGACAGATTCCCTTCCTTTTTTTCCGACGCAGATTTCGCCCAAGTTTTTTGCGAAATTTGCTTAGCCCCCCTTCCTCTCTTTTGGTCTATGGCGCCATATTTCTTCTCCCGGCCTCCTTTTCTTCCCGTTCTGTTGAACTCTTTCCGATGAGTTTCCCCCTTTGTTTTCAGCATTACCTCCCCCTTACATGCTCAATCAGTCCCCCCCTCCCCCAAATTATTTTCGGGGCGGGCCCAAGTTTCCCCTTCGTTAATCCTCCCCTCTGTGAGACCCCTCCTTTCCGAATACTTCGTCCCATTCGAATGTATACTGTCCGTCATCCTCTTTTGCCGTTGGAAATTGATTGTATAAGATTTTAAGGATTTTGTGATGTTGTTGCTGTCGGCTCTCCGTTTTCTTGGGTTGTCCATTGTTTTCTGGAGTCTTCCTGCGCGGCGTCCTTAGGAATCCGGGACCCATGTATTGTCTTCTTTTTTCCTCCGGTGCGGATGCGAATTTTGTTCGTTGCCCTTTCGACGGTGTGTCTTGTAGTATTCCCGTCTTTGGGAATTTTGTCGTTCTGATTCCTTTCGGTTGGAAGCTCTTCCCTTTTCTTTCAAGAATTCTGTCAGGTTCACAATTTTCTTTTTTTTTGCGTCTCTAAGGAGATGAGGTTCTTGGGATTGGAGATTAATTCTCGCTGCCCCCCTTTTTCGAAAGACTTCTTTCCCTCTTTCACGCTTTTCCTCTCCCAACATGGCCCCCCTTTCGTGGTGGTGTAAAAGTCCCCGCGCTCTTTTTCTACCACGGCGCTTTCCTTTACGGTGACTTCTCAAAAAATTTTTTTTCACTTTCCCCATTCCCCCTTTGAGGAATACCCTATATTTAAGAGATAAGCCTTTTCTGGCGGCCCCCCCCCCCCCCCCCCCCCCCCCTTTCATCATATCCTACTTTTTTTTTTCACCAACCTTCAGGCTTTTCCAAGCATTAACCCCGAGGCCCGACCAGATGCCAAACTCTTCTCCCACGGTAACGTTCGATAACCACTTTTTCCCCCTTGTGGCCCCTCCTTTTTCGTCTGGCGGAATACGAATACACGAGCTTTCCTGGGAAAAACTCCCTTCCCCTCTTCTCTGACAGAGCTCCACCATTCAAGGTTTTTTCTACTTCCTCCTGTCGCTGCCAAAACTGCGGGAAGTTTCCTTCCAGAATCTCCCCATCGGCCATCAGCCCTTTCCCTCCTGGGAAGCACTACGCTCCTTTTCCCCCCTTCTTATTACCCCTTTTTAATTTTGGCTTCTTTAATGTCCCTCTTCCCCCGGGCAATCGACAAATGCTTTCTTCCAACAAGACTCACTCCTGACCCAACCGACGATCGCCCTTTTTTTTCCCCCTAGTCTTTCCCCCCCGCCGCACTTTACCTGCGCTTCACCTATATGCCCTCAGGCAACGTTTACTTGTTCCCCCTCGAATGGGATTCACCCTTGACAACCTCCCCCCTCCACCTCCCTTTCTCGGGCCAAAACTCTTCGGCCTGCAAATACACCCACTCCCCCCCTCCGTTCTCTGGCGCGGTTTTCTTACTTGTATTCCCCTTTCTCAGGGACTTTTCCCCCCATAACTCCTTAACCATTGAAAGACCTCTTCTGGCCAGGATGATACCACTCCGTCTGACGACCCCCCCCCTCGGATCACTCGTTTTTGTTGATTCTCGTTTCAGACAGTCCTCCTCTTTCTCATTTACTGTCCTCCTCCTCGTGACAAGTTCCTGCCCTCATGATTTCAAGATTCTCTCTTGACTTGCTCTGCTAGTTTTTTTCCTGGATCGTGTACCTTTCCTTACTCCGTCCTTGAACTTCGAAGGTGGTTGTGGCAGGTCCTACCCAGGGAATTCCTGTCCAATTTCGTTTTTTTTCTGTTTTTTGATTTTGTCCCGGGACCCTTTCCCCTCCGAGGTAGATGTAAGTTCCAATGAACCCTTCTTTGTGTTGTCCCGCGTTTCCCCTGGTTGGCAGTTCCAGAGTTCCTTCCACTTGAATCTCATTTTTTTCTTGACTTCTTAAAATTTCGGTTTTTCTCGTAGTGCTCCTTCCAACTTTCTGTTTAGCTGAGGTTTTCTTGTTGGATATCTTCTCCCACTGTACCCCTTTTTTTTTTCTCCAGAACATCCCCTTTTCCCCCCTCAGAACCTAAATTGACTCTCTCGGTAGCTTTACTTTCCTTTCAAGTGTCAGCTTAGTTTTTACTCTTTTCTCCTTCAAATTTGTTACTGAGGATTCATTCGTTCCGCCACCTCCCCCGGCTGGAAGTTTAGTCTATTTTTCAATCGAACCTTCGCCTTCCTTTTTCCAAGTCTTAGTCCTGGAGAATTGGCCCTTCCTTCTTATTGGCGCGAATCTCAGTGAATTACCCTCCCCCCCCTCTTGGTATGATTCTTTTTTCAAGTGACTTCCTCAAAGTTTTTTTCCCCTTCCCGAAGATGATGTTACACCCCAAGGGATTTACTTTTCCTCCATCACCGCAAGGTTTTTTTCCCCGAAGATCTCCTTTCCTGCTTTTCCTCTCCCATTTTGTTTCTCTCGTTAGTATTTCCTCCCAAGCTTTTTCTATAAGTAGCTACCCCAAGTGTGCGTACCCTTGCATTGTTGTCCCTCCTCTTCCCCCTCTCTTTAAATTTAAGTGCCCGGACACTCCAAAGTCCCCTTTAGCCTGTGGCCGCATTTCTCACCGAAACCCTCTTTCGAGGCTTCCTTCCCCTTCACACAGATGCCCCCCCCCCACTTGCCTCTTTATGTGCATATTTTTTCCAAACCAGGACATTCAGTACATCCCCCCTCTCACGTTCCTCCCCCAACCCTCCCCCCTCCATACTTCCCTTCCTTCTCCCCCCTCAATCCAATTCTTCCCAAAGTCCTTCTAATGGTTATTTGCGCGCTAGTTTCCCCATTTTTTTTTTTTGGCGTGTTCCTCCATTGTTTATCTCCTATGGCCCGCTCCCCCCCTTCGATACTTTCTTAGCTCCCTTTGTAGCGGCTTCACCAATGGCGCTCAAGGTGACCCCCTCCAGAGACTTTTTTCCTTTTACCCATTTTTTCCCAATAGAGTCTCTTGAAACCCCTTTAGGGTTGAGACTTTCTGGAAGGCCAGCTTGGTGAAACCGGACCTCCCAGATTTCTTTCCCCTGACCACCTCCTTCTGGACTCCCCCCCACTATCTTGCGTCTATTCATCCCCGCGTTCAATCTCTCCCCTCCGTTTTTGTTGTTTCCTCTTACTGCGGTTTTTCTTTTTTTTTTATCGGTGCTGAATCGCCGCCACCCTTTCCCAAGTTGATCCCAGGCATCCTCTCTTTCGGACCATCTTTTATTCCACTTTCTCCCCCTCCTGTTTTTCTTTTTCGACCCCTTGTGTTGGTCGCCATCGCCCCTCTTGCATATCCCCTTCTTTAATTTTTTCTCTCGAGTCCCTTTTACTTTCGCCAGATGCATTTTTTTCATCTCAAGTAAGTACCCCCCCCCATCCCTTTGGAACCTCCTTCCCAGTCGTTCTTTCTAGCTTTTTCAGGCTCCCCATGGGCGAACAACCAATACTTCTGCTGACCTCACGTATGCCTTTTGCATAGAGGCCTTTTTCCCTTTCGATGGAGTGGGAATTTTTCTACATGTCAGTTCTTTCTGGGATGGGTTCTCGGCACCCCCCAGCAGCGGGCTTTATTTTTATTGTTTTCTTTTGGTCCGGGGTCTTTTTTTCCCAATACTACGGTTTCACGATGCTATCTTCTTATGGGGGCAGAGGTTCAAGTTCCCGGCAGCGAATCAGGCTTTTTTTTAGAAATTAAGTTCTTTTCCCACGATTCTCTTTTTCCGGGCTGTTAAGACCATTTTAAGGATTCCAGAGTCTCCAACTGAACATTTCAGGTCCCTGGCAGTGTTTTCGCGCCCTCCGAGCGGTCTGACTCCCCCAATACTTTGATTCGAAGGCTTGCGCCCGTCTTCGGGCGTGACCGGCAGTTCCCACCTGGCGGTTCCCCCCGTCGGGGACTCTAGTAACAGGCATTTTGTTTTGGGAGGTCGATCCCCCCTTTACGTGTTACCTTTTCTGAGATTCAACCCACACCCTGGTTTATGTTTGACCCCCCCTCCCCTTTCATCCCGATTCTTCTCTTTCAACTCCTATATTTCCCCGGCCAGGAGCTGGCACAATACCCATAGTGACTCCCTGACTTTTGCACCCCAACATTTTCCTGTTCATTTACATGGCCAATTCCGAATTACCTTACACCAAGAAGGACCCTGACTGCTCTCCCCGGCACGCCGTTTTAAGGTTTGGATTTTCTGTTTTTTTTCCCCACCAATCCTCCCTTTCCCTTTTCGTTGTTAGGTCCTTCGGAACTCATCGTCAGTTTTTTGCGGGTTTGTTGATTGACACTTCAAGGCCTGGCATTCGGGTCCACCCAATTTCTTTCCCCCCCGATCTGGGTCCGGAAAGTACCTCATCAATCCTTTTTTCCTCAGGAGATGATAGGTACCCCTTGATTACACCTTTTTTCCTGAACCACTGTTTTTTTTCCCCTTGTTCAACATTCCAATTTCCTTCAATCACTCTTCTAGAGGTTCCCAAGTTACCATAACTTTATCCCCCCTTTCCTTAGTATTCGTCTGGAGACTTTGCACCGAACTCCCCGGCGACATGGATTCCCAACACTCTTTTCCCGGCTCAACCAGACCAACAGTCACCCAATATCAACCCCCTCCCCCTTTCCTTGGTCTTTTCCCCCATTACTATCACCCCCCAATAACCCAGTTTCTTACTTTCTTGGGGATACTGGTCTCCAACTTGGCTCCATCAGGAAATCCCGAGGCACCTTGCAGAACTCCTTACTGCTAAAAGACCTTTTTCCCCCCCTGGGCACGGTTCTCTGAAGTTACAATGTTTTTCCTATAAAGTTGCGTCGTCTGATTTTCCCATCTCTCCTTTTACTCCCCTTTTTTTTTTATCCGCTCATCCGAGTTTTTTCCTCCCCAGACATTTCGCCGTAGGAGGAACACTGAAGTTTTTCTTCCCCCTTCCTTATGCCGATGATCATGGTCTGGCTATGAATCCCTTGAGCTTGGTCATTTTCTTTCCCCCCTGAGCCCCCCCACTGCTTTAGGATGACGTTTTTCCCCTTTGATCTGCGCTTATTTTTTCTTGAAACTTTTTTTTTTTTCTTCTGGTTGTATCGGACGTGTTGCCCCGGTTTCCTCCCTCCGGGAACGCTCTTTTCCCCTTCGCCAGACCTTCCACTGAGCTTCCGTCTTCCGTCCCCCTCTGACCGGTTTGTGCAGGCCTTTTTCTTTCTCTTTTTTTCGAGTCCCTTTTCCCCCCTTAATTTGCTTGACTTTGAACAGGCCTGTTGCTTTCCTTTTTACCTGAGCTTGTTATTGGTTGCCGATGGGTCTCTTCTGTCTTTTTTTTTCTCCCAGCTACCAGGTCCCCCTTTTTCCCTATATTTTCTTTTTACCGCGATCATTAGCTTTTCTTACCGCCTTGTTCCGGATCTTCGTGTATTCTTTTATCCCCCGAAAATTTTCTCTTTTTCCACAAATCGTCCCGGTGTCTTCATGTTTCTTTACGTTTCTCATTTGTTTTCTCTTGTTTTCAGCACATTTCCTTGTTCTTTGTCCCATAGTCCCAATGTTTCTCTTAGAATATTGTCTTTTTCCGCAATTACCTTCCTCTGACTCCTCAACTCCCCTTGGAATTGTTGATGCTCATTTTTGTCATCTCCGAACCCCTTTCCCTTTTTTTCCGCGGAGTCCCCCCCCCCCCCTCTTCAGTCAGAGGCCCCCCCCCTGTCCGTTGGTCTCCCCGGTGATACAGAAGAGATCGCCAGATGCCCTTGTCTCCCCTTGATTTTCTCGAAGATTTCTCCCACTCAACCTTTCTCGCCTTTTCTCCTTTCCCCCAAACCCCCCGCTCTTTCCGACATCTACGGCGCTGGGATTACGTCCCTTCTCCCTGGGCTCTCTTTCCTTTCCTCTTCCATCAGACCTTTTCCCCTAAATACACGGTGGCATGCCGGGCCCACCCATTCTTCCCGTGAAAGCGCAATCCACTTCACCTTTTGACCCCTCACGCCCTCGCAGAGTTTGCCTAAGGCATCCCTGCGACAATCTCCCTCCTTTCAAACCCCCGATGCTGAGCTCTCCCTCAACATTTTTCTGTCTCCCCCATTACAATATTTGCCCCTACTCTGACCGCCTATATTTCCGTTCACTGGGAAGTCCTCTTTTATGCGTAAGTTTTCCTTCTTGGCGATTTTTCTAGACTTTTCCTCGAGAACTCTCCCCTTTCTGGATTTAGGTTTAGTTTGTATGCCGTAGAATTTTCTTGGAACCCGCGATCACTTTTGAAATCTCCATGTCATTAGTGTTTTTGAATCCGGCGACATCCCCAATTCCTCCTAGGGTCCATTCCCGCCATGTCTGTTTGATTTTAGAACCAGAGAGGATTTTTGCCATACCTTTTATTCGCTGGGTCCGAGGGGCGTTTCCTCTCCTTGCGCCCCTTTCCTCCCCCCAGATTTTTCCCATTTCTTTCCTCTTCCTGAGATTGCCTTTTTTGAGTCCTTTTGACGGATCTGCCTCGAACTTTCCCTACTCAATTCAAGACCATGCCTCGCTCGTCCCCCGAGTATTTTCCTTCCTGCCTTTCAACGCAAACCGTCACCGTGTGATTCTTTCTTTCGAGATTTTTCATCCCTTCGTCTCCCGAAAACTTTCTTTTGACCTCTTCCATTCCTTCCATCCCTCAGATCCCCTTCTCTACCAACAATCCCCTGAAGTATTTCCGTAGATTTTTCTTCGCCCGCTCGTACCCTTTCGACCTCCTATGTTTCTTACAGCCCCCTTTCCAATTATTTGTCCCGGGACTCGCGTTCTTATGGGTGCCCCCAAATTCGAGTTTTTTTTTTTGAGTCCATGAGTCTTTTATGGGGTGCTTTTCTTTTTGGTTTTTGAGATTTTCAGTTTTGGCTGATTTCTCTCCCCCCTAAGCCCCTTCCTTGATCCCCCCATTGACTCTGATGAGTTTTCCTTCCTGGTTATGAGCCCCCCGGCCAGTTTTTTCGTGAGAATTCCTCACCCTTTGGAACGTCCCGTTCTGATTCTTATTTTTTTCTAAGTGTGTTTTTCCTTAACTCAAGGGATCCTTTTTTCCGTTTCTACCCTTTTTTTTCCGGACTTTGCAAATGACTTTGGTTCGCGACGGATATCGTCTGATTAATGAAGCTTTGGAGCTGGAGATTCCACTTCGTATGACCATCTCCGTTCAGCTCCCAGAGGCCCCTTTTCCCCGCGAAACCCCTTTACCTGGCGGTGCAGTCCTCAACTTTGCCCCTCATTCGGACGGTCTCGGTTTAGACCCGCGTGGCCCACAAACTTACGTTTTCCTGACACCCCCCCCACCTTTTCTTTCCTGGGGCACCCCCTCCCATTCCGCGGTTTCCTTTTCAAAACCCCCCAGCGCCGAATTACGTCCCTCGGTTTGGCCATTCTTCTCGAAGCTTTTCCCCACATTTCGAATTCCAAGACTCCCCCAATCTTTCCCCCAGTCATGACTCGTCCCGGCCGTTTAACACGATCCTTTTTTGCCACTGATTTTCCCCCCCAAAGGATCCTTTTCCTCGGTTTGGCCCTCAGGATCTTGCATACTATTTCGGGAACCCGACGTTTGTCTTGTGATTTGGTGAATTGACCCCTCAAGGTTAGATCCTTTTCGCGGTCCTCCCCCATTTAATCCCTTATTTGCGGGAAGCTACCAAACTTTCCCTGTTGTTGCAGAAGGCTTCCTCGTTAATTTTGTGAAGGCAACCCCCGTGCGTCCCCCCCCCTTCTTATTCCCCACTTAACTTTCAACCCCACAAACTTCCGACTTGTGAGCATCACCTCCTGTGTGCCGTGGAGTCCCCTGTACTAACGTCTTCCCCCCGCTTGGAATTTTGCGACCAATCCCTTCAAACCAGAATCACCCGAACCCCACTTTTCCGGCAACTTCTCCTTCTGGCCCCCCCAACCCCTTTTTTTCGGATGCCCCCCCCCTTCCTCTTTTAGTAACTTTGTACACGCTCCTTTTTTCCCCCCCAGCAGCGCCAATAAACCCAGTCCATAACTCTGGGCCACAGTAACGGGAGTTCGCTCCTTTCAAGTCTTGACTATATTTTTTTCCTTGCTTCTGACGTCTTTTTTCCTCCTCTTATTTGAGATGAGATACGAGTTTTACGAGTCAGTTCTTTCGACATTTTATAGTTCCCCTGGCGCTTCTTCTTTCCTGAGTTTTTCCTTTTAGTGGATTGCACCCCTGAGGACCTTTTTTCATAAACCCCCAGTACAGGAAGCCGCTGGTATGCTTGTATTTTTTCTTCAGATGGTTCTTTCGGTGCCCTTCCCTTCAGGTTTTGTTTTGTTGTACCCCACTTTTCACGTCAGAAGGGGAGCTTCTATCCATATAGTCTACTGCAAAGCCCCATTCGCTGTTTCTTTACAGACTTGCATCCGGTTGTCTCCTTTTTCCGAGTGTCTCCCAATGGTTCCTCCTCGTGCTTCTTGAAGGAACCGCCCGAAATCCCAGGTGTAATACCGTCTCCCTCTCCTTCTCCTTCTGAACAATCTTCTTGTTGCCGATTTTTTGACAGACACGTTGTGCGCGACCTGCTATACGTGTCACCGCGAATTTTCCCTCTAAATCGTAAACTTTTTGACCAAGTTTGAAGTTAAAGGACCTTGTTTATGATCCCCCCCCCTCCCAAAACGTTCTGCTGAGGCCCCCCCATCGTTTCACATTCTCGAAAATTTTTGATAAGAGATTTTTTTGTCAGTCTAGTTTTATGGTGGTAAATTCATTACTCCAACTGTTGGTTCCGTACTTCCCACCTTTTTTTTTTTTTGTTTTTTTTGGCTGTTCATCCGAATGTCATTCTCTTTATTTTGAATTCAGAACCCGCGTAAGGGACTATTTCCCGTGCTTCCTCCCCTAAGTTGGTCAAGAGGTCCCCCCCCGATGTCCCACCTTGCGCGTCCCCTCCCCGCGTTGAGCGCTTTCCTGCTCTGGAAGCTGCTAGTTCCCGACCTTTTCCGCGAACTATTTTTCTGAATACTTCCTCCGCATTTTTTTCTTGTCTCGCTTTTCCCAAGGGTTCTTTTTTCCTGGTTGTATTTTTACCGTCACACAACTTATATCACCCTAAACTTCCCCCCTTCAATCAGACACCCCGAATTATTCCCTCTTTCCTAATCACACACGTTGGCCCCGTGAATTTTTCCAGCAGGATCCTACCTGACCTCGCCCTGATTTCTCTGCGACCCCTGAATATCAGCCCCCCCAATTTTCCCCCCTCTCTCAAAATTACTGGAGACCTGCACAGAACACCCTGTTCCCCTCACTCAAAAAACCTTACCTCGACTTCTCTTTTTTTTTTTTTTTTTTTTTTTGTTTTTTCTTTTTTTTTTTCCTCCACGTCCATTTTCTGGTTTAAGTCAGCCTCATTCTTTGCGTAAGGCTTCTTACCCAAATGAGTCATCCAATTTTTCCGGAGCCACCCTTTTTTTCGACCCCCTCTACTCTGGATTTTAGGCTTTCTCTTTAGGAGGGTCTCCTCAGCGGCCTCTTCTTTCTCCCCCCCTTCTTTTTTCTGACCTCTTCCCCCCCTTCGACCCCCCCACTTCGTTGTCCTGAAGTCTTGAATCCCACTCCTCCACTAGAATTGCAATAACTTTTACCCGTCACGAGCTCTGTCATGGATACGCCGCGCAAACCCCCCATCTACCTTTCCCCCCCCTACATTCTTCGATGGAAGTTTTCTTTTCGCATTTTTCGTCAAAGTCTACATCCAATTGAGGGACCCCCTCTCCGTCTGTGCGGCACATTCCTTTTTATTCAAGCCCTCTTCAATGACCCTTTTTTTTTGGCCCCTCATTATAAACCCCCGGCCCCGGCGGATCTGTGGACCCCGGGCTTTTCAGACCCTTTCTTTTTTGTGACTCCCCTCCGCTTCAGACCCTCCCAACCCCCAAACTTTTTTTTTTCTACCTTCTCCCCTTCCAGTCCCTCCTTCCTTTTAGATCCTTCTTATAGCCTGATTCTTCTTGGTCCCATTGGCTCCACCAGATGCCTTCCACTACATATTTGCCTCCACATTTCGTCAGGTTTCGGTTCTGGCTATTTAACTGTCCCAAATTCGTTTCTTTTTGACATGTAGACTTCGATTTTTGCTGGATGGTCAGCCGGTTGGCTTGTGTTTCCATTTTGGATTGGCAACCGTCATACCTTTCTCGAATCACGACCGGTCGTAGGTCTGTAGCCTTCTGGTTTCTTCCCAGTTCCCTTCCCCAGGAGGCCGTTTTTCGGTTGAGACCGGGAAACCCTTTTTATACCCTCGCGTCCTTGGATACTGCCTGCCGTTCATCGGTTTGCCCCAACAAATTCGGACCCTTTAATTGGGTTATTCTATTCTTTAAGGACCCGGATTGAGAGTCGTCTTCCCAGTCTTCCCAAGACCTTTTTTCTTACGAGTCTTTCCGACTGGCTTCACTTAGAAGGTTTTTTCACCTGGATCCCCCCCGTCGTGGTCTCTGTTGTGTTAACCATTCGGACTTTGACCCCCTTTTATGACAAAACACCCCGGGTGTAGTCAACCAAATCACGGTCCCCTTATACAACCTTTTTCCCCCCCTCCCAGCCCCCCTTTTTTGTTACCTTCAACTTTTGTCCGAATCCTTTGACCAAACCCTAAGGTCAGTGAGTTTCCTCCACAAGTAATTACATCTCCCCTGACCCCTGGCCTCGTATTTCTTCGCTACGCCCTCCTATGGTTGGCACCCCCCCCTACCCCGGACTTCCCCTTGCCGCAACTTTGCCAGGTATCCCCCTTTTTCTTTTTATTCGCCTTTGATTGACGCATGGCTATTCAATTGTTGGGTCTTTTTAAGAATTTTTAGCTCCCATTCGGTGATCCCTCCCAGACTCTTCTCCCTCCCTCTGGGGGTCACCAGAAGACCTTTTTAAAACTTGGCCAAAATTGGCGGCTTTGTTTTTTCCAATAAGCTTCTTCTTCCCAGTGCCTCCTGCATCAAGCTCCCTCACGATCGAGCCCCCCCAAAGCCATTTTGCGCCCCTCCTTTTCTATATATGGCAAGCTCCTGTCCCGCTTTCCGCTTCGTCCGGCCGACCCTTGGGACCTGCTTTTGTGCAGACCCCACACAGAACCCGCTCCCAAATTCTCCTTTTTCCCCCTCCAGTTCTTTTGCAACCCCACATCACCCCCCTTCACTACCGTGTGTGTCTTCTTGCGATTTTCCTCACTGGTCCTTGATTATAATCCCCCCAAAAGCCCTTATGACGTTCTTTCCATGTTTCTGGTAAAGCATCTTTTCCGTCCGGTGGCAAGGCTCAAATTTGTACCCCTCCTCCTCCCCTTGATCCGAGTTCTCCTCCAAGTTTATCTCCCGGCTGCTCTGCGTGCCCTCCCTGCCCCGTTCCTGCTGGTTCTCTGAGTTGCCTTTTTTCCTTTCCTAGCTCTTTCCCCGTTACCCTGCCTGGGATTTTCTTGTGCCGCAGTTTTTTTCCTGACCCACCGGAGCCGTTTTCTAATTTTTGTTTCGTTTTGATTTTTGGTTTTTTCGCTGCCTAGGTGTCTTATGGATGGTGTGCAAGCGCGGCTTTCGTTCTCCAGTTTTTTATCTCCCAAGCGCACCTTTTTTGTGATTGTAACAGACTTTACCTCTCTGTTGCGTGCTTTGTCCGAGTTCCTCCCCGGGGAATACGTTTCCCCTTGAAAATTTGTTGCCTTATACATGTGTCCCCACAAGGGCTGATTTAGGACTTTGGAACCCCCGATGTGTTATTTCCGTACCCTTCGTTTTCTTCCATCCCTTATGGTGAAATGTTTCACATACCCCTCGATGGCGGTCGTCCCTTCGGTGACAGTGCATCCTTCTTGCTCCGCCCCCCTTTCCTGCCCATAGTTTGCCCCGATTTCGGCTGTGCCGGGGATCTTAGTCTCTCATTGTCCCAGATTGTTTACTCTTTCGTCCTTTCCCCTGGTGCCCGGTTTCCTTTCGCCAAGCCTTTTTGGTGTTTTGAGCTTATCTTGAATTCCGCAACGTCCTTCCGGTATATCCCTTTTAATCTCGTTGCCCTTCACTCCGTTTCTTCCCCCCTTTTCACCTTTTTTTCCTCATCGGTGCTTCCCCCCCTTGCTGCCCCCCAGCCAGGTGGTTCTTAGGCTTTCGAATCTTCTTCAAGCTTCCCCCTCAACTTCTTTTCAAGTTTTTGTTTTAAGCTCCCTCGTAACCGATCACCCCTCCCCCCCTCCAAGTCCCCTTGTTGTAGTGCCTTCTTGTATGGTTGGTACACTCCTGTCCGTAAACCCATCTTCCTCCATTCTTAAATCCTTCCACTGAGTATTCCAGGCGGAACACTCAGGACCCCTTTTTTGGCCCCGTTAAAGACTTCTTTCCCTTAATTATGACCTTAACACCCTTTGCAGTGCTTTAGTTTCTAACGGACTGCTAAACTTCCAATAAATGACCATCCGTTACCCTCTGCGCAGAAGATTTCCTATTTTCCAAGATCCCATTCAAAACATCTTTCCCAACCCTCCACCTTGCTTGGCTCAGCCCTCCGTCCGTTTCAAATCCGTACTCGACTCCACGGTTTTCCTAATTCTCCATTCGAAGTTAGGGTCAGTCATCAGATTCACGTATGCCTTTTCCCCATGCGGTTCGGCCTGTCCCATTTTTATCTCCCCTCCCCATTCGATTCTCATGCATGTATAATTTAGATTTCGTAGATCACCTCCGCGGATTCTTCTTTCTCCCCCTTTTTGCAAAACCTCCCTCGCTGACTTCTTTTGACCCTCCTGGAGTTTTCGGCCCCACTTGCGCTCCAGGGTTGTCCTTCCTATCTCTGCGGATTTCGTCATTTTCCCGATTGGCGGGTTTCGCCGATACCCAGACGATCCCTCTTTTTGAGAGAGATTGCGTGGTTTTCCTCCCAACTCTGTCCTCCCCTTTGAATCAGTTGCCCTCAGTCTTTTATATGCGTATTTCAGCCTTGCTCGTGGCGAATCCTGTCCGCTTCCCAATTTTTTTCCGAACCATCCCCTCGGTGTTCCATCGCGATCCCCACCACGTTCTCTTTTTTGCATTTCCATGTCTCAATTCGGCAGCTGATCCTCAAGTCCTCTCAATCCCCTCAGTATCTTCTTCGCGGGCCATCTATTCCCCTCATTCCTAGGAATTCCCCCGTTAATCCTTTTTGGCCCCCGCGCCTTTTGACACCATTTCTTCCTAGGCTCACCTCTTGGTTCCCCTCTCGGCAGTTTTTTTGATTGAAATGTTTTCTTTTTTCTTTGGTGTCTAATCTTTTTTTTGTGTCTTTCTTGGATCCTAGGCGTGACGGTCCTCTTCTTCGTTATTGGGAGGGAAGCGGCCTATTCTACAGAATAAGGAGATTTTTTTTGCCGTTGAACCTTTCTCCCGTTCCGAGTCTTCCGGGCGGAATCAAGCCAAGTTCTTCTTTTTTTTTTGCTCCGTCAGCTGCCCCCCTTACAATTACTCAACTCTTCGCCCTTGAGCGGGTTTGGTGGCTTTGTGTCAACCGTCTTCGGCGCTGAACTCTTGACCCGCCGTTTGTTCTCTATCCGGTTCTTTTTCCCCGCCCGCTTTTTTGATTTCCAAACGTTTCTCCCTGCATCGGACGAGCGTGCGACCTTCCCACACCTTTCTTTGTGTCTCCCCCGGGGAGCCAATCCTTTGCGGAATTTACCCAATCTATTTACCCTTCGGCTGGCGTTTAATTCCCCCTGGCGCCTTTCACCCACGTGTTCTGTTTTACAACTCCCCCCGCCCTCCAATCTCTTGACCAAGTCCGAAAAAACGTTCTCCTGATTTTATGCCCCCCCCCGGTTTGGTTATTTGGCTCACTGTTCTTTTCACAAATTTAACGTCCCTCAATAAACACCACGGTACCTTTTTCTTAAGTTCGGTATTCAAACTGGTCCTATTATTTGTTGTGTAAAATCTCTATTCCTTCGATTCTTGTTTCAAAACTTTTTACTTTTTTTTCAAACTCCTCTTCCGTGAAGCACTTTACGCTGGTACCTTGGCAGGAAAACCCTTCTCAAGTCTCTTTCACTAAGACACTTTTTCCCCCCCCCCTTCGTTAGATCTCCTCAGGCCCCAATAACCCCTGGGGTTTGACTTTCTTTCCTAAGTTTCCCCCGCTTGCCATCCGTGCTGGATTCCCCCCCCCCTGTCCGACAACCCCCCCCCACTATCAATGCCGAATCTGTTCCAAATGAATATTCTGTGGAAACCCCCCTCATCTATTTTCTTTTCCTGGCTTATTTAACGGTTTTTTCGATTCCGGGGACAGCAGATTATACAACTTTCTCCCTATTCTGCAACCGACCTTTCCTGTCAGAGCCTTATATCCCTGGATGATTTTTCGTTGAAGACCTTTTTTTTTTTTTTTTCTTTTTGAGAGAGAGCCCTTGGTATATCTTCTCGCGGAATTTATTGTAATCCTGGCTCCGTAGCTTCTTTCCTCCCGTTTTCCCCTTGCCCGTCTGGTTCTTTGAGTGTGCTTTTCTTTTTCTTTTGTCCACGCGCGCAGGAAGCTTATTTGTAGAAAGTGGTTTTGTATTTTTTGAGAGTCTGTTTCTCCCCAGAGAAAGTGCTGATAGGTGTTCGTTCTTCCTGTTTTTTTCTTTTGTATGGTACCTTTTTTTGTGCACGGTCTTTTTTTTCGAATGGACTTACCCCACTTAGAGTATACCTTGGTAACCTCCCCTTTTTTGTGAAGGTCATTCCTGAGTCCCCTTCTGAAGAATCCCCTCCGCACCCTTTTAATCCTTATTTCCGCTTAGTCCCACCCGGGCTGTTTCTTACTATTTTATGGTCTGTCTCCCCTTAACCCCTTGGGTTTTTAAATGCATTCAGAATCCCCCCTGGCAGCTCCTTCCAGTGTGGTTCCGTCGGCTGTTTGGTTTTTCTCTTTTAAGTGGTTCTTTCCACGAAAAATTGCTTGAGTTGGGCCCCCTCCTCCAAACAGGAACCCGCTGGTTTTTCCAGATGGCGTCACTCGAATGGTTTTTGTAACAGGTTCTTCCCTTGGTGCTTATGATTGGCCTGCCGACGTCCTTGGGGCTGAATATCGGTCTTCAGGTTTCCCCCCCCCAGAGTACTTTTTCATGTGAACTGTTGTAATTTGCCCTCTTTCCCGTTTTGTCCCTCCCCCTAGCCAGATTTTTGATGCAGGGGGGAGACATTCCTTAAGTTTTCTCGTCTGGTCATTCGTTCCCCTAGCAATCTGCACCCCTCGTTTTTTCCCCCCCTCTGTTTTTTCAGACCCCTTCCCAAATTCTCCGAGATACCCCTTTCCCCACGTCCTTGTTGCGCGCCCTTTTTTTCGACTCTTTCCGTAACCCTTCTTAATCCCCCCCTATTCCTCAGTATTTTCCTCAGTCCCGTTTACAGACACACCTTTATTGTCCGTTTTCTCATCACTACGCCCGCCTGATCCGTTCCTTTTCAGTCGTTTCCGCTTACCCCTCAGACTCAATCCCAATGCCGCCAAAAAACTCCCACGATGCTAGTGCATCAAACCCCCTCCCCCATACTTTTGTCTCCCCTCCCCGCCTCGAATTTTATTTAAAGTACTGGGTAATTTTAGGTGTCGCCCCGGTCCTTTTATAACGCGAACTATTTTCCTTTTTTCTGTTCCCTAGAGAAGTCTTTAGTCTTATGAGTAGATGGTCTCTCTTTAACCTCGAGTCCCTTTCTGTCCCCCATGTAATTTTTCTGCGCTTTTCAATCTCTGCTTTCTACTCCAAATTTTTCCTGTAGAGAACTTTTTTTCCCCTTGCAGCCATTTTCTCTGGGGACCTCTTCCTCGGATTTCCCTGGTTCTTTCTTTTCTGGAGCAAGACTTCTCATTTGTTTTTTTTCGCTTACGCCGACCCACCTTTACCATCCTTTTCCCTTCCTAATCTTTTTTTGATGATCTTGGGTTCTCTATCTACTGCGACCCACATTTTTTTTTCTATTCCCAGTTACCCCCTACTTTTCGTTCTTTCCCCCCAGAGTAGTCTTTTCCCCCCCCTCGGCTAGGACCGGTTTTTCCTCCAACGGACACGTTTTATTTTCCTGTCCCCACTCCGGCGCGAGAGCAGTCTCCTAGTCAAAATTTCTCTTGCATCACGCTCCATTCCGTCCGAAGAACCCGCCCCCGGTCAGCAGATTAACGTATCGAAGTTTTCGTGTGCTTCTACTGTCGTCCCTTTCCTTTTCCCCTGTTAATCCGCATCCTTGCAGACTTCCCCAATATGTCGCTTAACCCTTCTTTCCGATTTTGTGAAATAGATCTTGGGCACTGTAGATCCCGATTGGGGGAGACCCTCCTCTTTCGTTCGGATGGTTTTTTGATTTTCCTCTAACAGCTAGTTTTTATTCTGCCCCTGTGATTGGGCCTCTTCCCCTATGGCCGGAGGGCCCCTTTCTTCTGACCTTTTGACGTCTGATTTCTTTATGTCCTCTTAGAAGTTATAACTAGCTTTTGTGTACTTTTTAGAATTACCTCCCTTCCCGTATTCTTTCTCCTTGATGACCCCCTGTTGACGGACTCTTGTTATACCCTCCATGTTCTTCACTGGGAGTCTTCCTTTCTCGTATCCGTTGGGTCCAGTTTCTGCGATGTCCCTACATTTTTCGTGTTTGTTTGGGCAGTTCCGAGTTTTTTTCCTCTGACTGAGCTTCAAACATGGACCCCGTCGTGGATCTTGGTTTTTGAGGAACACGTTCCTTTTGAAAACAAACTTCCCCAAAATGGGATCCCCTTTTCCAAAAGTCAAGTTTTTTTTTTTTCCCAAATGTCCCCCATAGCTTCCTTTCATTCGGCTGTTCACGTTACACGGGCCCCCCAGTTGGCATTTGCCCAACCAGGCTGTTCCATAGTGCGCGGCGGACTCTCACATGATTTTCTCTAACACCTTTTTGGAGAGACTTTTTCCCCTCCTCCCCTTTTCCCCCCCCTTTTATACGAATACACTTTTCCCCCCCGACCTTCTCCAGCCTCCTTATTGACCACTTCCAGTCCCCCAATTCTGCTTTTCTGGACAACACCTTTTTTCTCCCCCAAACTCTTTTGGACCTTGACGTCCTCTCACCCCCCTCATAAGCTTTCTCCCCGACGCTACAGCATAGGTGGGTACGGAACCCCGCCCTTTCCTTTTTCTCTTCCTTACAAGGTGGCCCTACCCCCTACACCAACCCCCCCGGACCTCCCCTGTTGCTTTGAAATCCAGTTTGGGAACAGACCTGTCTCTCTTGTGAGACGACTTCCTCCTCATGTTTCCCCGTCTGGAAGTTGTCCTGCTCCTACCTACGGCGGCGAACAACCCAGTCATCCCAAAAACCTTCTCCATTGGACTCTTTTCGCCTGGGAAAACTTGCGTCCCCCCACTTCCCCCCTTCCTTCCTGGGCCTAAACTTTCTGAAACTCCTCTCTTCTGAGCAATCTTTCTTCACTGCGTTTCCCCACGGCTTTTCCGTTCCGTCTTCGGCCAGGAGTGAAACACGCGGTCTGACCCGCCCTTTTCCTCATCCCCTCTTTTTTCTAGCAGATTTTCTCTTTTCTCCCCGATGTACTTTCAAAGCCGTAGTCTCCCTGAAACGTCTTGGCGAAGATGAATTTTTGTGATTTCCCCTTGAATCATTTCTTAGTACACTTATTTGTTTTGGGCACCTTTTTTTTTTTCAGCCTGAGGTTTTATTTACCTGAGGTCTTCTCTTTGTGGCCCTTGCTATGTCTGTTTTTGCTTTTGGTTGGCACCTTTCTTGTGGCATCCCAGGTCTTTTTTCATAAGGTCCCTTTTTTCCTTCGTTATTCAATCTCCTTCCCGCTAATTTCCCCCCCAGACGTCGTCCACGAAGTCTTTCTTGGATTTCGATTGATTGTCCTTCCACTTGGAATCACTCTTTTTTCTTTTTCCCCTGGCAACGCTCCCTTTGTTTCTTCTCCCAACACCCCTCAACTCACCCACACCGGGTTCGATTGAGGAGGTTCTTGCGATTAGGTAGTTGCACAGCCTAAAGATCGTTTTTTCCGTTCAGTGGCTATCTTCTTCCTCCTGATACTTGAAGTGTCCCCCCTGTCGGCTTAAGCACCTTTTTTTACCCGACTTTATCTTGATGAGCTCCCCCCCCCCTGGGATTCACCGGTGTTCTTTTTTCCGGGGATCTTCCTTTTTCATGATTTTCCACGAATTCCTCTTGTTTTTCCCATTGGCTGACAAGTCCTTGGTGCCCTTTTTTTGCCTGGCCTCGTCAGTCTTTCATAGCCTTCCGCAACCTCGTGGTCCCGTTTCCTTTTTTTGCCCCCCCCCGTTTGGGTCCTTTCCCCACCGCCTGCCGTGTCCGGCCGAGCTTCTCCACGAATTCTTTTTTCCGTCAGGTTTTACTCTGGCCTTGTCCCGTCTTTCGAATCAACTTCATACGGCGTTCATCCCTTTTTTTTACGATCTCCACCGTAAAAGGTTTTCCTCCTTTTTAAGGGTTCTCTCCTTGCTGGAAGGAAAAAAGCATAGTTTGCTTTACACGCCTTCACGCGCACCCCCCGCACCCAACCCTCACCCTTCCCCCCCCCCCCCCCCCCCCCCCCCCCCCCCCCCTCCCACCCCCCCCCCAGACCCCCTCCCACACTTCCCCCACCGGCCCCCCGCCACCAACCCCCCCGCCCCCCCGATCCCCCCACCCGGAGCTGTTGCGGGGACCCCAGCTGACCCCCCTACTGACCAATAGCCCATTTTTTTTTTATAGTGGCATCGCTGCAAGTTCTTGTCCCAGCCCCCGTGTACCCCCCTTTCCTAAAACCCCGTTCGAGACCCCCCACCACTCAATCCCCTCTTCCCCGCCAATTCCACTGCTTCCCTTTCTTTCACGCAACCCCTTGTGCATGGTCCGATTCTGAAGGAGGTTTTTTTTCTCCGCTTTCTCTTACTTCAGGTTTCTACTGGCGCTGCATCTTCTGGCCATTCTGGATGGTTTCATGTCTCGGGTCCTCTTTTTTTTGGATGGGAAATGCCCCCCCTAAAGAGCTTCTTTTCTTCATCGCGCTTGGCTTCTCTTCGCCAGGCCTTTCGAACCCTTTTGCCATAAGCCTTTTTGGGATCCAGCGCTTATGCCCTTTTCCTTTTCTTTCGCTGGGGATTCGATACTTTTTCCAGTTCCGCGCTCCCTTATCTCGTCCCTCTGTTTATTCTTTTGGAAGCCTGTTTTGTGCGCTACTTTAGGATCCCGCCCTCGAACTAAAAGTTACCTCCCAGAATCTTTTGGCGGCCCTTCCGCTTCCGCGGCCAACTCTTTTCTTCCCCATTGACTTCGCAGACCCGGGCGAGTTGGCGTTTCGGTCAAGTTGCATACTTTCCCCTTTAGAGTCCTTCCGACTCCTCCCGCCCCGAATCAAGCCCCTTCCATAAGTCACCTTGTCGCGTTCCTCACGTACCTCTCCCACAATTTCCCCCCCCCTTCCCTGAAGCGATCTGCATGCTGACATCCCAATCTGAATTTGGTTTCTCGGCTTTTCCCCCCACCTTCGAGGCATTTGGGAACATGAGACTTTTTTGGGTGGATTTCCATGCCAGCGCTGAGATGGTTTTTTCGGATTTCCTTCTCTTGGACTCATGACCGTTCCGAGAATTTTTTTCTTTTCCTTTCCCGAATTTTTGGGCTCGGTGGCGCTCCGGTCTTTCTCGAAGCAGGTGTGGTCTATGCCCACTTGAACGTATCCCGGGCTGTATCAGTCTCAAATTTCCTTCCCTCCTGCTTCTCCCCGTCGCTTCCTACCAATTCCCGCCCCCTTGACTTGTTTTGAAGGTCTGAGGTCTTTTTCTTTCCCCCCTGCCTGACTTCCCAACCCATTGTTCCCTCCTTTTTTCTTCTTTTTTTTTTCAATGGCAGTTCCTTTGATGGCTACCCCCCTTTTTGGTGGTCCCCCCTTTTGGGGTTGAAACCCCATTCTTGAACACAACTCCTTTTGAGTGTTTTGCGTCTTTCACTTTTCCCCTTGACCGGTTGCGGCTTAACAGACGACCTCTTACTACGGAAATTCCCCGCCTTATTGCCTCTTCTTGCCACAATTTTTTTTTTAATGTTACAACCCCTCTCACCCAAATTCCCTTTTTCCCCCCCTTGATTTCGAAAACTTAAGGTTCTATCCCCAAAACGGTTTTGGTATTTTGGCCCCCCACATTTTTAGTGTTAGGCCCCCGCTGATTCCCCCCCTGTGTCAGGCCCTCTTTTTCCGGGATGACAAAAAGCTGACCCCTCTCTTCGTTGACTCCTCCCAATTTCCTTTCCCACGGCTGTCCAACCTTTTTCCCCCATCGTTCCCCCCCTTCTTTAAGGTTGGCAGATAGCACGTTCTTTCTTTCCTCCCTTCCCGTCTTTACCCCTTTGACCCCCCCTTGTGGCTTTTTCCAATCACTTTTTCTCGACACCAAACTCTTCCCTCATTTTTTTTTTTTTTACCCACGGACTCTTTTCTGGAAAATCACCAGAGCTTCTTTATCTTTTCCCAGTCTTCTTTCCCCTGTTTAAATCCGTGCTTGGACGTGACACTTTTTTTCATTTTTCAACCAATCCCTTTTTATCTCCAAACTTCCCCCCCCGCGCCACTATCAAGTTTCCCAGCCTTCTGGGCTTCCATCCTCCCAAGTTTTTCCCCCCCACTCATCTCTTTTTCCCTTGTATTTTTTGAACGCTCCCTCCGGGAACTTTTTTTTTCCTTTCCCAGAACTCTCCCGGGCAGTTTCTGGGCGGCGCCCTCTTTTCCTTTCCCCATAAAAGTGCCCCCCCATTAGGACCCAGTTGTTTTTTTAGCGTCCTCTTAATCCTTTTTCCACCCTTTTCTATGCTTTTCCCTTTCCTCGTTCCTGTCTTAATAGTCTTTTCTTCTCTTGTCTGTTTGTGGTCACTCCCCCTCCGCTGGAATTTGCTGAAGTTATTTGCGTATGGTTTATCTTCCCCTGTGATTTTCCCTCCCTTTTTTTTTTTGGTTTGTTTGTCGGCCCCTATTTTTGTGTCCCAAGGTCTTTTTTCCCTTTCAGTCCCGCACGGATTTACGTTGAATTTTTCGGGAAGCGGTGATGTCCAGACGTCTTCCTCGAGTTTCCTTCGTGCGTCCCCCCCCCCAAGAGTTTTATACTAAGCTGGCGAAAAAGCCCCCCAGGTTTAGCGTTTTTTTCTGATTGATGTGAGGTTCCTGTTTTTTTCCCCAGCAATTCCCCCCTATTTTTTTTGGCTGCCCTTCCCTCCTAGACTTTACCTCGTTTGTCCCCCTTTTTTCTTGCATCACTCTTTCCGTGAAGCTTCTCTAGTCGGCCCTCCCCCCTTCTTTTTATTATCCCTTTCCTTCCTAAATCCGGCTGTTTCTCGCCGCCTCGTTCCTTGTAATTTTTTCCGCCTGACCCAACAATGTTCTTCTTTTAAATAGCTGACTTTCTTTCAGTAGTATTGTAATTCACTCTTTCGTAAGGTTTTTCAGTGACTCTGGGGTTCCCCCCCCCTTTTTTTTTTTCCCCTCCCCCCCCGGTTGTCCCCTACAAAAGTTCTGTTACCCAACCCTTTTTTCCTCGTGGAGCAAATCCTTTTTGATGCGGTACTTTTTTCGGAAGCTGCACGTTTTTCAGATCACTTTCCTCCATAGTAGTTCCCCACAGATAGTTGCCCTCTCTCGCCAAAGTACCCCTTTTCCATTTTGAGCTTCCCGCTGACGTCTTTTCCCCCCCGACATCGTTTTTTCTTTTCTACTCCCAGCAACGCCCCCCTAGGCCCTCTGCCGTGAGGTGACCCCCCCCTGCGGCCTGTATGCCCTCTTTTTTTCCCCCTTCTGAAAACCCCCAATGACCTGTGATTTTTCCGCATCTCTCTCGCTTCCCCAAACTTTTATAACCCCCAACTCATGTATGAGTCGCCACAGAACCCCCCCTTCTCATGCCCAACTTTTTTCACTTCTGACGCCTTCCCCCGCCCCCCGTCCCTTTTTTCCTTTTTCTGGTCAGGTGATTCCCTGCAGGCATGCTTGCTTGTTTACTAGTGCCTGAACGCGTTTCCTTCGATCTGTTAGGTTTTTCTTTCCTTCTTTAGATTCTCTGGTATTTTGTCCTCGCGTGGCCTAAAATATCCTCGGCGCTTTTGCGCCCATCTTTTGGCGAATCAGCTCCCAACTTCCCCCCATTTTTTCTGGTCTTCTATCCCTTCGAGGCTTGTTGTCCCCTTTTTTTGAGGATACCCGTGGCCGATTCACAGCTTTACTCCCTCTCTTTCCCCCGAACTCGTGTTTTTTTTTTTTTCGAGACTTTCCCTGTTGCGCTTGGCGATTTTCCCCTCGGCGGGGTTTAGTTTTTCTCACTTCCTTCGTGACCGTGTCCCGAGTATTTCCTAATGCTGTACCCCGAAACCCGACCCCCCTTGCGACTTTCGGCGTCCGTCGCCCTTTTTATGACCCGACTTATTTGCATTTTTTTTCCCCCTCGCCCGATGGATCCCTTACCTCTGACATATTTTCATCTAACCCCCTCGCCAGACGTCCCTTTTTAGAGTTGTAAGGCGGCTGTAAGGATTACCTTTCTTTTCTCCCTGCCCCAATGTAGCCCCCCACCTCAGCCTCACCGTCTTCCACTCCTTGAAACCTTTTTTGGCGGTCGGTATGGGTTCCAATTGAGTTTTTTTTTTCATCTTGGAAGTGATTATTGGTCTATGTCCTCTTGAGTTTGGTAACCACATACAAAGCGCTGTTTCCTGGAACGGGACTAGAATCACGCCAGCTGCGACTTTTCTTCATGATGTTTTTTTTAGGCTCCTTTTACTTCAGTGAGTTTAGAATTCTTCCTGGGGAACTCGTTCTGAGGTTTTGTTTTCTAAGTTTTGACGCCCCCAGTGATTTTTTTGCCCTGCTGTTTCTACTCCTGGCGTTTCTTTTTCATGTTACCGTTTCGTCGAGGGTTTCCTTGGGAGAGGGTCTCCTTGCCTCTGAACCCTTGTCAAGTAAAATCTCTTCTTACTCCATTGTACGATCAACTTTTTGCTTGGAGCTGCTTTTTTTTACCATGCATCTTTGAGGAACACGTCTTGACCCTTTCTTCCCTCAGTTTTCCCCCCGGACGCGGTTGCGGTCATCTTTCCATTCCATTTTCCCCTTCGTCGCCCTTTAATCTTGCAACGTTGCGTCCTAAACCAGCACCACCGATCTCTTTTTTCCAATTCCCTCTACTTGACTACATTTTTTTTCATCCCGGTATATCCCCCCCGGTTATACTGTTTGTCCCCCCCTCAGGAACACTTTTTCGGGATACACGGCCGGTCGGTAGGAACCCCCTCTTGTTCCTCCTGGCCTCAGGACCTTCCCCATTGTCAATCCTCAATTCTCAAGTACCTTTCCTTCACGACTTTTCCGGACAGAATATCCCCATGGCCCAACTACCTTCTTTGGGCATTCCCCCGGTTATTTTTTGCACACCCCTTTTGTTCAAGAAATTCCCTCTTGCAACTTCAGCTCTTAAGTCTGTTCCAAACTGGCCCCCATCCTCCAAGAATATTATTAGTTCCCCCTTAGTACCTTAGACTTTCCTTTCCATCAGTGGCTTGGTCCTTTCCCCCCTTTCCCGGGCTCCCCCCCACCATTCGTCGACAGGGCAAATCCATGTTCCCCCCATTTTCCTTTGAGAGGTTTATGCCCTTTAGGGCTTCCACTCGGGCAGGACTTATAGCCTTTCTATCGTCGTCTCTTTCTTGCGTCCTGACTCTTTCTCTTGGTTTGTTGTTGATTTTTTCCGACCTGTCTCTGCTATGCGTTCCCCTTCCGTTCCTGGCGTCCCGCGCTTTAGGCGTCCTCAGGATTTCTTTTTTTAATCTTTTTTTTCGGCCAGGCTCTGAACCTTGAACTTTTGGCCCTGTCTGCAACTGCTAGGTGTTTTTTGTATTTTTTTCCCCGGGAAGAGTTGTTTATCACCTTCTTAAAGCCCTTCCGGGGCTTTCCAAGATTTTCCCCCCCCTCGTTCGGTCTTTTGTCGATTTTCCTATAGTACGTTTCTTGATTTTTCTTCCTTAGGTCACCCCCCCCCCCCCCCCCTTTTCGAGTTCATCTTACAGGCAATCCGCCCCTGTGAAGGACCTGTATAGGCTTTTCCCTTTTATATACGTCATTGTTGTTTTCCTCTTTGATATGGAGGACTTTCCCCCAAGAATTTCCACGGACCCTTGAATCTTGACCCCTATTTACATTCTTTTCCCTTCAAGTTTTTTTTGGATGCCCCTTTAGGGTTCTCAGGCTTTCATGCATTTCCCCAGGTTTTTTTTTTTTGCTTCCACACACCCCTCTTCTCCAACCCGGTTGTTTCTTTCCATCAGAGGTTCTTTTCTTTTTTAGAGATCTTTTTACCCTTCTTCTCTTGTCTGGTTCTTCCCGGAAAATTTCCCCAGTGGGGGTCATCCTTTTTCCTTTTCAAGTCCCGGGCCTTTTGTTTTGTTCGTCTTCCGCCCCCTTAGTTTTTTTCCCTTTGGTTGCCGGTTGTTTGTCATACCGTCCCTTTTTTTCTTTTTCCGTGTTCCCCCCCCTTCCCTGTTATCCCTGACGTTTTTTTCCTTCGGTTGATTTTTTGTTTTTCTCGCTCTGTGCTCCCTACAGGTTGGGGTTTTTTTCTTCATAAAATTTTTTTTTCAAGGTCTTTCCCTTCACTCCCTCCCTTCATCTTCAGTCCCCGTGTTTTGGTTCCCAAGGGGCCTGTTTGATACGACGTCACACGAAACTAATTTCACATGCCTCCCCTTTTAGACTCCTCCCGCCAGCCCCTTTCCTTTTCCCCACACTTCTCCTTTCGGACGGTTTCTGTTAAAGTGCCCCCGTTCATACCAAATTTTTTTCTGTTACTCTTCCTTTGAAGCTACTCCTTTCCGGGCCCCCCTTTCCAAAACCATGATTCCCCCCTCTCCAACATCCATCCTCTGCTCATGTTACCCTACTAATTTGTACAATAATTTATTCCCGCACTCCTCCCTCCTTTTCCATTGTCATGTCCCCCTCAGGCTGATTCCCCCCTGCTTTTTTTTTTTTTCCATTTTTTTTTTTCGTCATAGGCCCGATGATCCCCCCCCTTTATGTTTTTCTGCCCTCCCATGCGTCTTTGGCAGCCTTTATCCCTACTTTTTTTTGTTGTATGGCAACCGCCAACGTTCGGCGTCCTTTTCCCCCCCCCTTGTTAGTTTGTTCACTCGATTCGAAAAACTCTGCAGCCCTTTTCTTTATTCCGGCTTCCCCTGCCCCTAACCCCCACTAGTCTTTTTCCCGTCTTACTTTTTATATTGCTTCGGGCGATCCCCTGATACAGAATTTTTCTCCGTTCCCCCCGATCTTTTTTCCCACCACTATCCACATGCCGTTTTTTTTCTTAGATAGATGGATTGTTCTCTTCTTGTCTTTTCGCGCAATTCCTTTATTTGTCCCTTTTTCCTCCCTTTCCCGTTATTGGCACAGCTGTTAGTCCCGCGTCTTTTCCTCCCTTGCCGTGCATTTCCCTTGCAATCTCTTTCCTGGAGTTTGATACAACACCTTCTCTCCCTCTCTAATTTTCGCCCGGTTTTGGGGGTGATTTCAAAACGTTTATTCATTAGTTTGTCTAGGCCCCTGCCACTACTAATTTCCTCCTTTTCCTCTTCTATCCCTCTCGTTAACCGTTAACCGATTTTTTAGGATGACGAATAACATCGGTCGGGCGTCTACCTTTCCGTGTTTTCCTCACCGTACCTTTTTTGTCTACCTTCCTAAAGCCCGTGTCCCCTTATACTGTGGAACTTATCTCATCAAGTATGGGGCCCCCCCCTCCTAGTGTTACTTTTTTTCCGCGCATTTGAGGATTTCTTCTTGGAGGGGTGGATGTCGTTCTCTCATCTTTTCTGGTTTTTTCGTTCATGGCTCTCGATGTTCGCATATATCTCGGAATTTTTTACGCTGCGATCTTTAGTTCTTTTGTTTGGCTCACTGTGATGAGCAGGTTTTTTCCCACATTTGGTTATGTTTGTGTCCTTTTTTTCTCCCCCCCACTCTGTTCGTGTCCCCTTTGTTTCTTAGAGATTCGTGCGACTAGCAGGTCGTACTGACACTACAATTTTATTTTTATTCTTTTGTGGCTTCGTAAGGCTTCTTCCCTCCGCTGACAACTGTGGCGTATTCTCTTGCCACCCTGTTTGTCATTTGGGTCGTCCCCTCTCCTGTCGTCGAGGTTCTTTTTTGACGTTTCTGCCACATCCCCTAATCTTCGGCGTTTAACCGTCGTCTGTATACGACATTTCGCTTCTGGTCTTCATCACCTCTCCTTCCCCCGGTGATACCTTCGCCGTTTTTTTTGTACAGTTTTTTCACGCATCCCCTTATCCAACTCGGTTCTTATCCGTCCTTACCAAACTTTGCCTTCGTTTCTCCCCTGCAACCCTTTTGCCCTTCCCCCTCCCACGGTCCTTTATTCTGACTTGTCGCGTGAGCGGGAGGTGACACCCCCTGGCCTGGCTCCCCTTAGTCTTTCCGCGTGCAGTCCGCCAGTCCATTATTTGACTTGATCCTCAACATTGTTCACTTGTTATAATTTGTCGTGACTCACCCGTCCCGCGTGACCTCTTTCCATTTTTTCTCCGTCGAACCCCGGCCTAGCCAGCCGTGGCTTCGATCCCCACCGTGTTGTTTGTTACTCAAATATTTTTTTTTACTTGCCCGTCAGTATATTGGCGCCCTTGTTTTCTTTAACCCCCCTCCCTGCATTCTCTACCGCCCTTCTTTTTGAAATTTTATTCTAGTCCAAATAGCGTCTTGTGAAATCTTTTTTAAGATTTCATGACCATACTTCCCGAGTTCGCGACCCCCCCTCCCTTTTTGTCCCCCCATCTAGCTCGACCCCAAACGCTTTTTTTGTAAACACCTCCCCGCCACCTACTTTCAGGTTTTTTTTTCATCCTTCTCCCCAACTGATACTTCACCCATCATCCACCCACAATTTTCTTTTTCCATCAAGGCCAGCTTTCGCACAGCACTATGTGAAGGCAACTCCATTCCCTGGCGATCCGGCGCCTTCTGGAAGGTGCTCCCCTGTGACTGTTGAACTTCTTTGCCCTTTTCCTATCTTTCCTCCTTAAACTGCTTGTTGTGGAGACTTCTACGGCTCGTGGTGTAACCACGGAGCGCACCTCTTTTCCCCTCTTGACCTGATGGCTACTGTGTCTCCTTCCCGGTCTTCAATTTTTGTTCTTTGCAACCTGACTCCGCAGTTTTCTTTTTTTTTTCTTCACTAATTTTTTCTGAAATCCTCAGCTCAGGTGATGGACCCTATCACCCCGGTCCCCTTACCCCCCCTTGGAACGGCGCATGTTGCCCTCTGCGCTTCTACGTAGTCCTTTCCTAGACCTTGTCGGGCACCGTTCCCGTTCCATTGGACTGTTTCTGTTGCTCGTTTTGTTGTTGAATCCTTTTTTAGCCCCAGACGTGTTGTGCCATGTGTCTCCCTTTACTGTCTTCTGAAGGCGCTTGGGGCCCCCCCCCCCCCCCCCCCCCCCCTTTCCTTGGTTCCTGTCGGTTTCGCAGTTTTTATCTTTTTTGCTGGTTCCCCGTTGCCTTATTGTTCTTCCTCCGCGCCTGTTCCTCCGTGAGCTATTTTGGTTGGACCTTTGCGCTACCGGTATGTTTTCCCGGATTTCGCACTATTTTTATTTGTTGTCTGTTCCCGCTTAGTTTTTTTTAACTACCAGGTCTCTGGTCATGTGTCAAGCTTCTTTTTCCGAGGGTCTCCTACTGCAAGCTCCGTCTTAGATTGCTGATCCGTCACTAGGTCGCCCTCTTTTTTTTCTTGTGCGGCGTTTTGTCTCCTTTTTTCGAACTTCTTCCTCACCCAATTTTTCTCTATCCCAGGTCCCTACAATAGATTTTTTTGCCTTTCTTATCTTTTTCCGTATGTTTTTAGAGTCGTGCTCCTTTCTGTAGGGACTCTTTTTTTGGGGGCTTCCTTTTGTGTACGCCGCCTTTCCTACCATGGAAATTGTGGCGCGCCTTCATCCTTGAGCGTATTTTTCCACCGTCTATTGGTTCCATCCGTTTTGTGTCCCTTCTTTTCAGGTGGGAAGCTTTGCCCCTGTTTCGTCCGACCCTCCCCCCCTTATCCGCACAGCGCCCAACCCCCCAGCATCCCCGCGCGACCACAAAATTGTTTCCCACTCCCCCCTCCTTACCGACCCCCCCTCGACCACACCCCCCCCATCATTTCCCTCACACTTCCCCCGCCACCCTGTTGTTATCCCCCCCCCCGGATAACGCCCAGAACGGCAACCCCCCCCCCCCGCCCCCCCTGACTTTTCCGGCCCCCCCCCAATTTGAAACTTTTTTCGTACATTTAAGTATGGACCTTCGATTTCCAGGTGGTGAGTTGTACATCTTCTTTTTCTTGTCGACACGTCTTTTTTTTCTCCTTGTTGTCATTACCCCGGGTTGGGCCTCTTTTCAAAGGGCCCTGTTTTGCGTCTTAGCACTCCTTCTGAATTTTCCTGTCCTTCTTTTCTATGAATCCTTTTTTTTGTTTTTTATCCTCCCACCGCGTAGGACAGTTTTTTTTTCTTTTTCCCTTGTGACTTTTTTGTCCTTCCCCTTCCCTTCCCACGTACCCTTTTCCGCGCTCACTGTTTCATTCCCACACCTGTGTCCCTACAGCATGTATCCCTTTGCCTATAACCATTCCTGTAGTTGGTAGCAATTCCGGCGATAATGTTATGGCTAGGAAACCCCAATCCTCACATCTTGTCTATGTCTGTCGAGTATTTTTTCCTCTTGTGGCGGGAAGTTCTTAGCGGCCCGAACGGCCCACCGTTAAGCTTTTACTTTCATTAATTTCTGACCGTTGTGATACAGTTGAGGCCCCTTCTGCCGTTTCTTGAACGCAGACCGAATTCAGTGCCGAAGTATTATCCCCCGCACTTTAATGCATTGCGGGCGTCTCGTCTTTTTTTTCTTTATCCTCCTGGAAAGAGGTTCCCCCCCCCCCCCCTTGACCCATTTTCTGTCATACGTAACCTTCTTTCCCTGTTGTGGATGACGGAGCCACATAATGGCATACGCAGTTTATCAAGCTGTTGCGTGACCCCATTGCACTGTTTTTTGTTCACGAGACGCACCCAATCCTCGTTCTCGTCAACCCAAACCCAGATCACATTACTGGCCAAAGAGGCCTTTCTACTGGTGTCAATTTCTGCAGGGTGAAAAGCCCCCACATCGCCCCGGTCGATTACATCTGCGACATCGGCACATACTGTACGATAACGCCTTCATGGAGACGCCGACCCGGTTTCTCTTATACCCAGAGACACACAAGCATGATATCGACTGGCATAAGACACTGCCCGCATTGGGTACACCCAGCCACGGACTTCCCCCAGAAGGCATTCAGCCGTAGCCCTAATATCGATCGCCTCCTATATAGTCATACGAGATTTCTCATTATCTGGCATACTTCTCTTTGCATAGCTCCCTCTCTTCCAAGGCCCCTCATAAAAACACCTAACGCGGCTGCTCGTTTCAAAAAGCCCATACCCCCCCCTACATAGAGCTCCCCTTCCCCCCCCTCTAGAATTGACACTCTCGATTTTTCCCTTATTTTCCCCGCCACTCCATAATGGGAAGGGTCAGCATCCCTCTCGTTCTCCTTTTCCATGCGGTTTTTTCTTAATGACCCATTGGTTTCGACTTCCTCTTCCTGGACCGCGTCTCCTTAAACTTCGATACTCCTTTTCTTTCGCTGATTTCGATTCCTTAGGGTCATGCGCGTCTCGAATTTCCTCTAGCCATTCGCAAAATAAAGCTCGTTTTCTGAATCGGCCCTTGCGCAAGTCTATAGCTCCTAGGGTCGAAATCCCCCCTGTCGTTTTTTTTTCCATTTCTTTCAGGAGGAACACGCGGATCCTGCAGACCCGAGGATTTTCTTGCCCCCTCTATGAAGTCGTTTTTTTTCTCCACCGATACTTGCGACGATAGCTTCGCTCCACAGAAGCTTCCCTCTCTTCTTTCCCCCCCCCCTCCGTTGTTGTTGTGCTCTCTCTTTTTGAGCGGGCTATCTCTCCCCTTCGAGACCCTCAAGCCCTCGTCCTAATAAAAGTTTTTTTCTTTTTCAAGAAAATCTTTTTCGGACAGAGTATTCTCTTTTCCAGCCGTCTTCTCCTGGTTAGCCCCTCCCATTTTTATTCGCCCCCTCCTTCCGCGGATTTCGCCATAGCGATTCAGACCCCCCGGCTCTCTTCCCTTGCCATTTGCCTTTCGTTCAAATCGCAATTCCGCTTTCCGAATACTTACCCCTTCCCATACCTGCCTTAATCAGCAACCATCCAGAATTTTCTTTTAGATTTCTCGTTGGGCCAGTACAGCTTCTTCCTTCGTCCCCCCTTTTTTTTCCTTTTTTTTGAATCGCTTTTCCCCCCTCCTTGGCGAAACCTGCAGCCTTACGCCAGACCCCCTTGATGCTGGACCCTTCTTGGACTGTGGGACCTCTTATCTTCGTCATCCAGTCTTTCCCCTTCCGAGGCAGTTGAATTTCTTAGACATGAAGACTTGACTTCTGGAGGGGTGCTGGGCGTTTATGTCGGATCAGCAGCGTTTTTGGAGGGTTGTTTTCTTATTGTTTTTGTGGAGCTGTCTCTTCTCTCATGCCCCTTCTTCCGTCCTCTTCAAGGAACGTGCGAGTGCCTGATCCCTTCTGGTCAGCGGTCAGGTTTGCGAAGGTTCCCCCCTGACGCAGACTTTTCTACTTTTTGTCGTCTCTTTCCCCCTCTCTCAAAGTATTCGTTTCCGAGTTTTATTCCGGGCGGTCTCTTTCGTAGAAAGCACAAGTGATTTCAAGAATTTCTTTTTTTTTGTCGCGGTCGTCTCCCCAGGACAATGTGGGCGTCTCCCCACATTGGGTCTTTTGGTCGTTCTCTTGAGATCGTGAGTTACGAGCGGGGGCGTTTTTCTTTTCAGGACGAACGTCTTTTCAGCTGAACAATACCCTTTTCGAAACGCCGTGCACTCGAGCTCTCGTGGAACGCTGAACGGCCCCCTGCTCCCCCTGGCGTATCCCCAAGTCTTGGCGCAGCCGGTGGTGTAAAAAGGCATCTTCAGGCTCCCCCCTTAGGAACACGTCCGCGTGCCCCCTTACGGTTGACGGCGTGGATGACCCCCCCGGGTCACGGGCACTTCCCCCACGGTCATCCGGTCCCCTGTTGCGAATTCAACCCTGGACCCAATCTATTTCAGCGTAAATAACGGACATTCTTCGTCCCCCTTCAGCCTATCCGCCTTACGGTGGCACCCAACCCACACGGGTCGGCGCATGGTTACCCCCCCCAGAAACAAGAATTACCCCCTTTTGACCAATCTGACCACCTTCCCATCGAGGCGGGAAAAAACGATTTCCCGTT
>Ga0179593_1615699_pt1 | contig 35964 bp, 43 predicted proteins | sample CZODoug2_1_08_16_FD_185931 | JGI IMG/M metagenome (GOLD analysis project Ga0179593, IMG submission 185931) | Vadose zone soil fungal communities from Angelo Coast Range Reserve, California, USA - CZODoug2_1_08_16fungal (PacBio error correction) | ecosystem: Environmental > Terrestrial > Soil >... | reverse complement strand
GCCCGGGATCTTCCTTTTTTGGGCCAAGTTTCATTTTCAATTTAGGGGGGACTTTCGGGGGCCTTTCAAAATTGGTTGGTGTGATTTTTTCTTTTGTGGGGTGGGTCCCGTTGGAAACCGAAAGATGGGAGGGGCTGGTTATGTCCCCAGGGCGGTGGGGGATGTCTTTGTAAGGTTTTTTGAGGCGGGATTAGACCCCACCCTTTTCCTTCCTTTTCAATAAAGGCCCCCCCCTTGGATCCCAAAAAGAATGGGCCCCTTTTGGCTTAGGTCTGAAGTTACTCTTTGCAGGTATTCACCGAAATTTTTTTTTTTTTCATTTACCGTTTACCCTATCCCCCCTTCTTATGTGGGAAAGGGGGTCCTGGTTTGGGGTTCCAACGTTTCTACTATTGACCCACCCCCCTACCATGGCCCAACCGTCAGAACCCTGCGGTTTATGGCCTGTTCTTTTCGGGTAGTGATCTTTGTTTTCCCCCTTCTCTTTTCCCCCCTTTTCCCCCCATTTCCCCATGGAACAACGCGGGTAATTAGTGTGCGCACTTTTTTTTACTTTTAAGGGTCCGCACGGGCCCCCATGTGGCCGATTCCGGGCTTTCTCCATTGTACTTGCCCCCACCCAACAGCGTTTTTCCTTGGTGGGTCGCCGCAACGCCTACCTCTAAGGATTTCACAGGGCTGGTTTTTTTCCCCAGGACTGGGGTTTTCTTACGGTACAAAACAACTGCAGTGCTCCCCCTTGCTTTTTCCTCGTTTTTGTTTTTGCTTCGAAACTCCTTTTTCAAGCGAAACACTCCCACCTAAGGGTCCATTTTTTCTCCCTGGTCATGGGGCTTTTTTTTGGAAAGCAGATCGTCCCTTTGCGGACCAATACCTTTTCTGGGGCCTTTCCGAGGTTTGCAGAGTCCCCCATCACTTTTCTTTGGGGACCCCCAACTGTTCTTTCCCAGGTGTTTCTTTGGCTCTTAATGATTTTCAATCTTGGGGAAATGGATTTTTCCCCCCCTGCTGTTCGGGCGGATGATTTTTGTTCGGCTTCGTGGAAATTCGTTGTTTTTCTTTTTTCCCTCCATTAAAGTTTTTGGTGTTGTACCTCATTTACTTCCAGGGGCAACCCAACCGCACGGGACAACAATTCCTCTTTCCGGGTTCTTTTACGCTTTCCCACCAACAAATTTTTACCTCCTGGGGCCCCAATCACTTTTAGTGGGGCTGACAAGTTTTTTCCCTCCTTTATCTTGTTTTTTTCACATTTTGGAAAGGAAAACCATGCTCCCTTGCCCCTTTTTGATCGTTGTGCAAAACCCTCGGTGTCCCCCCAATGCATCTACTTGGTTATTTTGTCCGGACAAAAAAACCTCCTCTTCTTCCTTTGGACTTACAATTGGGTTCCCTTTTCCTCAAGTTATTTGGGGTTCATTTCGTTTATGCCTCCCCCCCCTTCCCCCCCCCCCGCCTTCCCACCCTGATTTGGGCCGCGGGAGTCTTCTCACCATTTCCCATGGCTTGGTTGGTGATGGGCACCTTCAATTTTCCAACCCCCCAATTTCCTGTGGCCCCGATTTTTTTTCTATCTTTTGGTGGCTGGGACTATTAAAAATCCCCTCTTTTTGGGGCGGGGCGGCTCCCTTTTTTGCTTTTCCTGTCCCTTGGAAAAACTACCCTGACCAAAGGTTCCATAGGGGGGTCGGGGTAACCCCTCGTAAGGGGGTTGAGGAAAATTGCCCTTTCGTTTACCACCCCCCCCAATTCCTTTTGTTTTTCATCAAGGGTGGGGCCTTGTTGCCCCCCCTTGATATGAAACTTTCATCTTCCCAACAACCCCCCTTGCCCCTGTACAAAGGGCGGGCTCTGGATTACAGGTGGTTTGGACAAAAGTGAGGGGTTGAGTCCCCCGTCCCCCCCCCTCCCCCCCACAACAACTGCTTTGTTTTTTCCCGGTGAATTACAAATGGTGACAAGGTTCAGGAGGGGGGGCTTGTGACCCCCCTGATTTTTGACCCCCAAACCCTTGTAAATTACCGGCCTAGGGGACCTGCCGCCTTTTGGACCTTCCCCACAGCTTTTGATCGTGTTTTCTCTTTCCAGGGTCTTTCCCCCGGAACATTCTCTCCGAAAACCCTCCCCCAGCTTTTGCCCCCAAAACCCGGTCCCCCCACTCTTGGCCCGGTAACAAGTTTTACTCTTTTCACTCAGCCCGAGTTAGGGGCAAAGGGGGACCCCCTTGACCACTTAAATACGCCCGAACGGAGGTTGGTAACCCACCACAAGTCTTGGAACCTGAAAAAGTTTTTACCATCCCCCCTTTTGGGTGACAAAAAAAGATTTTTGTGTGAAGACCAACAAAAAAAGGGGGGTCCTTTTCTTTTTTCCCCAGGGCAAATTGTTGTAATTTTTAAGGGGAAGTGTTTTTTTTTCCTCTTCGGTGGTCAGACGCACGGGCTCGTGGCCCTTAACATCCCTTCTTAATTGAAACCCACATTAGGGGTCTCAAATTGCGCTTTTCCAAAAAGTTTTCCTTGTTTCATTCTTCCTCTTCCCCCCCAAAATCCTGGTTTTAGGGATTGGGTAATCCATTACTCTTTTCCTATGAGGGCACGTGGACCGGCGTTCTGGGATTTTTGTCTTCTCTTTTTCTTCCTCTGCTGAAGTCCTTTTTCGCAGGTTTGGAACAAAGGGCCCATTTTGGGAAATTGGGTCGGGACATTTTTATTTGATGTTTTTAGGTCCCCCACTTGGGTCTAGAGTTTTACGGCCGTGCCGCTTTTTGGATCACGACCTTCCTTTTAGGTAATTGAATTACTCCCGATTTTGGGGGTGTCGTGTGAAACCGATTTCAGGGGTCCTTTCAGTATGTGGCTGGCTTGGTTGGGGGTACCGAAGGACTGTTTTTTCTTTCTGGGGGGCACTTCCACCCCTTTCCCTTGATTATGTTTCAAGGGGAGGAAGGGTACCCCGCTTCCCGGCAGGGGGTCATTGTCTGTTCTTCCCCCCTCCCCCCCCCGTGGGACGGGTGTTGTGTACTTTTTTCGAACCTGGGTTTTTAATTTTGGTTCGGGGAGGTTGCGTCGGGCGCAAACATCAGTTTTTTTCTTTCCCCGTTTTCCAGACATACTTTTCCGGGCACTTCTGGGCCAGGTTTCTTTAAGGGTTAGAGACCACACCGGGTTTCAACAATTGTGTGGCCTTTTTCCTCCTTTTTTTTGCCTTTACCATCGGGGTTTTCCCGCGGGGGAATGGGGCCCGAACTGGTTCTTTTTCAGTCCTCGAAACAAACCAACGGGAGGTCTTTTTATTTTTGGGGCACTGTTTTCGGTTTTTTCTTTTGTCCTCGGAAAAAAAAAACCCCCCATGCGGTTCGTCAAAAGGAAAGGGAACGAAAACAAAATGACCGGTTTAACCTTATACATTCGGTTTAGGACCTTTCGGCTTTGTTAAAACCACACGCCCCCACAACAAAAATCCCTATTCTGGAGACCGTATCCCCGAGGAAACAGGGCCCATTTAACAAACTCCCGTCCCCCCCACAATGTATTCGCATGGAAAGTGCCCGTTTTTCCCCCTTTTTCCTAAACCCCACGTTTTTTTCACAACAATGTTTTTTTTTTCCCACCGTTAACGGGGGCAGTTTTGGACTTTGTGGCTTTTACTTTTCTCCCAACTTTTTTTACAGGGGGCCGGAGTTGAGTTTCCTCCCAAAGTTAGTATCCCCCCCCTGTCAGAATCCCCCCCAAGGTTTGTACCGTTGGACCCCTTTTTCCGTTTTCTCCCACCCCCTCCCCCAGGTTGAAAAACAACCCCACGTTTTGCCCCCGGCTTTTTTTTTTTTCTTATCGGTAATACGGGGGACTTAGGCCCTACCCCCCATGTTCGGGGGGCGGCCTTAAGGGGGGGTTTCTTGCAGCAAAAAAAAAACCGTCCCAGGGACCATTTTTTGTTGCACCAACCCATTTTTACAACGGGTGGAACCCCCCCCCCCCGCCTCCCTGGGCTGGACTTGGGGAAAAGGTGGGAATTGAGGGTGGCCCATCCCGTCTTTTTCCGCGCCGGTTTTTTTTCCACCCAGATTTGGGAAATCCCAATTTGGCACGGCCAATTTTCCCCCCCCCCTGGTTTACCCCACCGTGGGGAATTTTTTTACCACCCCCCCTGGCAACACACTGTTGGGCTGGGCCTGTCCCCTTATTTTCCTTTTCATTGAGTTCCTGGGTTACGGGCCACGCTGGGCGTGTGGTACCCAACCGTTTTGGAAAGATTTCCTTTTTCCCAATGACTTTCCCGGGTTTTAAACAGGGTTGGGGGCCAAGGGTCAAAAGGGGCCCCCCCCCCCCACCAACTTTTTTGGCCGTCATTGCCGTTTCCTTTTCTCCAAGCATGTAGGCTCTAAACTTTGGCAAGTCTCAGTGGTTCCTGGGCCCCCTTCCTTGCGTCTCCCCCGATTTCAACCAAAACACACTCTTATCAGAACCGCTTCTTTCACACTGCCACGCAACAAAGATTTGGCATTTTTTTTCAGACCCACTGCACTTTTTCAGGGAGACAGGAAACAAGGGGGTTCCCCCTTTCAGGGGGGATGAATCTCTCATCTTTTCACTCTGAATAAGTTTTTGTTTTGTTGTACTATTTTCTTTTTTTCGTCCAGTTTTTCTGTCCCCTTCAAAAAGGATGAGGGATGTTCCTGTCAGCATGTTGCCCAAGGGTGATTTTCCCCGTTGCGGTAGGATCAGGCTAGGGGGTTTTTGTCCCCCTTTTTTCACCGGCCCTATGGGACCCCTCTTGTTTTTCCAGAGGACGGGCCCCCTCTCATGCCGGACTGAAAAAAAAAACCAAAGGTTTGGACCCCAGGAACCCTCGATTGGTCTTTTCCCCCAAACAAGACCTCCAAAAACATTCTGTTCCCCCCATTGGTCTGATTTTTTTCCCCCCGTTTGGAATTTTTTTGCCGAAATTCTTCGTTATGTGCAACGTCCCCGAACCCTGCCCATTCACCTCCATCGCTTTTTGGGGACCCCTTTTTTGGGGGGGCCTTGAGGTTCGTTTTTTTTTTTTCGACCTCTCCCCCCACAACTGCGTGTGTTTTTGTGGCGTGTTGGCCCGATGGGATTTCCCAACAGTGTGGATTTTCCCCCTTTGGAAAAAAAAAACGCTGGGGACATCCCTTTCCCCCCTTTCGTTCTGGGTCTGGGTCAAAAACCCCCATTTTTTTTTTCCCTTTGTAAAACACAACCCCCGTGTTTGCCGGCTGGTGGTGACTTTTGCCTTTTCTATTCCCCCAGTTTTGGGTCCCCCATTCCGGGAAGCTATAAATCCAATGAAAGGAGGGTGTTGTTCACGGTGGTTTTCAAGTTTTCCCCCCCTTCCATTCGGCTCCCACAACCCCCCGGGGGAACCACAACTTTTTTTTTATGGCTGAACCCCTAAGTCCTTTGTTTATTCCCAACGGGGTCACCGGGCACACTCTGCCACAAATTTGCCCCTATAACGGGCCATCAGGCACCCCGGGTGACTTTTCCCCTTTTTTTGTTGGGTCCCCCATTTTTGGTTGTTCCTTTTTACGTGGACCCCCTTTTTCTTTTCCTTGGGGAAACAGGTCCGGGACCGTTCCTTGGCCACCGGGGGGGGCACCCCATTTTCTTCCTGGGCGCTCAGCTCTTTTGTCTCTGTCCTAGGGGTGGCAACTTTTTGGGGGATGGGGGTCAGTGCTAGCAAGCAGATTTTTTGATTTCCCGTTTTTTTTCTGTCCCCTTTGTTTTTTCTTTTCCCCAGGTGCCGACAAAGAGATCCCCTGTTCAACTTTTCCCCCGTCCAATACTTTTCCCTTTCCCCGCACATTTCTTTCCCAAGGGGCCGCGGGGGGGACACCAAGTCCGGTGACAACGGACTCACACTATTCGGGGCCCCCCCACCAATTTTCCCCTCCCACACTTTCTTTTCTGGTCCTCCCCCGGTACGGGAAGATTTCTTTCCCCGTCCAACTCAGGAGTTTACGGGCCCCAACCGCCCGCCCCGCCCACTTTTGACACTTTTCCACCCCAAACCCTTGTCCGTCCAGTGGATTGTTGTTTTTCCCCCCCGTTTTCTGAAACCGGGGCCCTGAGTCTGGTTTCCCAACATTTAGGACCTTTTTTCCCCACGTCCAGAAGGTGGGAAAACAAAAGAGGTGCGTTTTCCCCACTTCCCCCTTCTGCCTGCACAAGAGTTTGAAAAGGGCAACAATCTTAGTGTTCTTAAATTTTAACAATTCTGTGTTAGTTCTAAACTAGTTCATTTCCACGCGGGCCGCAACTCCATCATTTCCCCTTTTCACACCTCACCCGCCATCCTTTCTTCGATGTTTGCCCTCCCCCCTCTTTTCGCCTTTGTTCATTACAGGTTTGAAAGGTCAACCCCCCCCCCTTTGGATTTCCCCCCCTTGTTTTTTCCCCCCCCTGGTTCCCCGCTTGCTGTCCACTGCCCTTTCGTATCCGTTGTTTTGGGAAGGACCCTTACCTCGTATTTTTTTTTCTTCCCTCCCCCTCAACACTTTCCCGGAGGGGGGGGGGGGGCATGTCCCGAGGAAGTTTCCTATCACCGATTTGAAGAATTTCTCCTTCTTCCCCCCGGCCCCCAGATCCCCTGGGGGTGGGCCCACCCCCGCCAACAAAAAAAGCCCCCCCCCCCCATTTTTCTTTTTCTTTTTCCCCCCCCCCTTGACCCTTTTTTCGGGGCTGAAAACAACTGGAATACCCTTTTCCGTGGGTGGGCAGTCTATTTTTTTTTTCCCTTCTGGTACCTTAAAGGAGTGACGCCGTACTGGGTTGCTGTGCGGCCCTTGGACAGAGCATGTGATGGGGATCGGGGGGACTGGGAATCCTTTTCCCCTTTTTCTTGGTTTTTCAAGAAGCGAATAGTTTCTCGTGGTTTTTTCGAGGCTGGGAATTTCCTTGGGACCACTTTTATTTCCCTTTCCGGTCATTGGTCCTTTTATTACCAGGTTCGATTTTTCTATTCGGAACCCTTTGTTTAACCCTTTAGCCCTTCCCCCCCCATGTTTGGGGCTTTAAATGTTACTTGAGTTTCCCTCAAGTTGGGTTTTTGGCGGGACCCTGATTTTTCCCACCCCCCTCAATTTGCATGAAGATTTTAACTTTGTCTTTTGCGTTTCCTTTGACCGTTAGGAAGCCTCAAGTATCCCAAATGGATCCTGGTTTCCTTTGGGGTTACGACCCAAATCCCTTGCGAATCAGGCAGTTATTCGGCAGGGAGGGTGTCCCACTCCCCCAGGGACGTTTAGTTAGTCTCGGCTTGATTCCCAATTTTCCATTGCATCCCACCAAGGGCTCTGAAGGGGTTCTCTTTTTGTCTCCTTCCCCTCCTGAACTCCCTTTCCTTTATCCCTCAAACCAAGGGAATGTGTTTTTAACCAATGTCCCAATACAACTATTAAAGCATTTTAAACCCACCCCTCCTTCCCCCCCCCGGAGGCCCTTTCGTTGGGGACTAAGTTAAACTTTTTCTTCCTTAACCAAATTTTCAAACGTTGCCAAACAAAAGGGGGGGGGGCCTGTCGGGTCATGTTTAATTCTCTCCCTGGGAGGACCTTACCAGGTTAGTTTGATTTGGGTGGGTTGGTTACCACTGTCAGGATGGTTGTTTCTCCGAGAAAGTGCCCATTTGCTTCAGGATTCCGGTCTTTTTTTTCACACCTGATGTCTGTTCTTTCCATCCCCCCACCCTGATTGGCAGGGGTCCAATCTTGTTTTCAAGTGTTTCTCCGGGGGGGGGTCCAAGCTGACTTTGGGATTGTCGTTCGGTCCTGCTTTTCATCTCCCCCTTTTTTGAGTTCTCTGAGTCAAACGAAAGGGACAACCGGGAATTTGGTCCCCCCGGTTACCCCCTCCCTTCGGGACCCCTTATTCATTTCCCTAATGGGACCCAGAATTTAAAACCGTTGTCTCGGGTCCCTCATGCCTGGGGTGGAAAAAGTTGGGGGGGGCCCGTCCCCCTTTTGGGCCCATAGGAGCATGGACCACTCCTGCTCGTTGCCCCAAAACACAATTACGGTTTTTGGTGTTCCCCCCAGTTTTTGGGGAAACATGTGTCCTTTTCCAGGGCAACAATTCCTCCCCCTGCTTTCAACCCCCCCATTGACTTTTAAACCCCGTCGAAGTATTGTCTTTACGTCCACCGTATTCCGATCCAAAACCATTTAGTCCTTTTTACTGTCCAACCTTTAATTGACGTTTTCGGTTTTTTGGAAAAAGTTCCTTCTTTGTGGGTCAAAAAACCCCATTTCCTGTGTTCTAAGGGTTTTCTTTTCTTTTCCTTTGAGGGATTAAAGTTTTCCCGAGGGGGCACAACAGTTGTCCGCCCCTGTTGGATTTCCCAGTGGGGAAGGAGAAACACAAGTCTCCCTAACCCCCCTCGCCCTGGTTCTTTTTGGGGGGTTTTTTGAATTTCAGTAACCCCAGGTGGGGGGGGTGTTTGGTTGGGGGGGTTTGGGAGGGGACACAGAACCTTTCCATATTCCCGTTGCCCCCCCCCCTCTGGGGCACAGTTTCTTTAAAGAAATACCCACCCCCTAGCACGAAACCTCAAAAAACAATTTGTGTGTCTTGGGACAGTGGGGGGGCGCAACCACGGGCCCTTCACCGTTGCCTTTGATTCTTTTTTGTTTCAAATCCGGATACGTCCCACCCACCTCATTTCTTTCCTGTGGGGGGGGGAACCTTGTGTGGCACCGCATAGTTTTTTTTTTTTTTCTTCCCGATGAAAACCACACTTCCCTTGCCTGCCCCTTTCCCCTTTGGGAAATGCACCCTCGGGGGGGAAACCTTCGTGTTTTTGACTCTCAGGGCCAGGGGGGCTCCACCCAGAACCCGTTTCCTTAAAAAAAAACCAAGTGGTCCCGGCTTTTTGCACCCCAAACAACCCACTTTTGCACTCACTTTGCACGGGAAACACCTTTTCCGTTTTCAGCCCTTTGGGCAAAGACGGAAGGGATAGGCCAGGGTGGTCAGCTCCCTTTTTCCATCGGAACTTACCGTTCCACAATTTTTCCCCCTTATTGATTGGAAAAACGTTGCACAAGCCCTCAGAAGGAAAAGGGGAAAACCTTTTAAGCCCCTTTACCCAAAACCCAGCAAGTGGGTTTATAACACCTTTTCGTTGGGCTAGGAAAGTTTTGGGGTGCATGTCTTCCCTTGGTCATTTCCCCTGTAGTTGAGAGACCTTACCCCCCGGGGCGATTCGAGACACACCACCCAAACCAGGGGTAATGGATTTTTTATGGCAGCCTGCCATCAAAATTCAGGGTCTCTTTGTTTTATTTTTTTGTTGGTTTTTTTAGACAGGGGACCTACTCTGATCTCCCCCTACGTGGGAGTTTCTTCCGTTGGCGCGGGCTGGCCTTGTCTTGATGGATGGTTCCTCCGATGATTGCAGGGGCACACCATTAATTAGGCACCTTTGTCTTTTTCTTTTTGGAGTTTCTCCCTTTTGGTTAGTTGTAAAGTTTGAGTCAGGACCGATTTTGTTGGCATGGACACTCATGTTTGTTCTTCGCCCACAACTTTTTTTCACATTTTTTTCACAAAGACCACACGGGATAAGTGCCCCCCGTTGTTTGGACGTGAGTTGGTCTGCGCTTTGTTCCACCCCCATATTTTTTGTGGCCCTTCCCACAGGGGCTTATTTTTTTTTTTTGGCGGCTGGGGCCAGGGCCTGGGACTTTGTTCGTTCCAATCCCCCTAACATGGACCGAAGGGATTGGGGCCCCAGTTTTCTTTTTACCATGGGGGCCGTTTTTTGTGCTTTGCGGGACCCCCCCACATAGGGTTGGTGAAAAAAATTGAATCCAGTTCGGAATTTTTTTTCCTTCAGTTCTTTTTTTGTACCCTTTTCCCTTATAGGGGACCACCTGGGGGAGTGTCGTGGTTTTGCATTTTCCCCTTTGGCGCCTTAGGTGGATTGGGCCCCCGGTTTTAAAACCCTTTGCCCTCCCTGAAACGGTTACCGTGTTTGCAGGTTTTGTTACAATATTTTGCCACCACAAGGGGGTTTGTGACGGAAAGTTTTTTCCCCCCCCCGGGTGAAATCTCCGTCGTTGTTTTAAGGTGTGCAAAGGGGGCAACCAAAAACAAGTGATGGGCCGACTCCCCTTTTTTTTTCCCCCACCCATTTGGACCTTAAGCATGGTCTTGGCCTGGCCCTAACGGCAAGGTTTTAAACCATTTTTTTTTTTTTTTCTTGGGCGGGGAGGGAAGGGGGGTCCCCCATCCCCCCACAAGGGTCCATCAGGACAGAGGAAGGACCCCCCCAGGTGCCCCCCCCCCCTCCCTGGTCCCGTTCCAACATTTTTATGGGGACCCCTTTCTTAAGAAAAAGTTTTCCAGTCCTCAATGTGTAACCCAACACAACCGTCCCCCCCCTTTTTTTTGAACTTTCTTGGGCCCCGGTACTGGGTGCCCGTAGGGGCGGGGTTTAAATTTGAAAAAAAAAAGTCCCCCGGCTTTTACTTTTAGTTTACCCCCCCACACCCCCCGGTCTAATTTCCCAGGTTTTTTAAAACATTGGTTAACAGCTAACAAATCATCACCCACATTGCTTTTTTGGAAAAGGGGGCGACAACACCCTTTAATGGGCCCCCATACAGGTTTCCTGGGGGGATGCGTCGGTTTTTTTTCAAGACCCCGGAATCGGCGTCCAGCCTTTTTGAAGTTACCCTTCCCCTTTGGGGGCCGGGGCCAAAAACTGTTTTCGTGCAGTTCCCATGTTTGTGTTGACAGGGGGGAAACCCTTTTTTTGTTCCTGATCGGTTCAAAAACAATTTATGTCCCCCCGCCCCTTTCTTCCCCACCTATTTGTTTTCTTTGGGAAAAGGACATCCCCCCCCACACACAAACCCCCCTTACAGTTTGCTTTGGATGATGTAGGAACCCTCTTTTCCCCCCCCCTCCTTGGGGGGCTGCTTTTTTTTTGAGTGTCCAAGGAAAAAAGCCTTTTACCAGGGTTCCAGTGGGCCACACGGTTGTTTTCCACCTCCCCTTTTTACCCCCCTTGCCATTTTTTTTTTCCCCTCTTTGGGGGGACCGAGGGGTTGTGGTAAAACCCGCCCCACCTACGGAATTGCGGGGTCGGGGGACTTTTTTTTTCCCCCTTGTGTTTCCCTTTTTCCGGCCCCCAGTAGATTCCGTCCGTTGGACCGTCGGCGGGGTCAAATGCGGCCCGATGTTCGTTTACTCCCCTGGGTGTGGTCCCCACCCCCCTTTAATTCCTTCCAGGCTGGAGTCCTTTGGAACTTCCACCTCAGTCCATTTGGCCCGCCAAGCGTTTGGGCGGGTACGGCAGAAACAACTGGTTAAAACTTTCGAAACAGAACCTCTTTTATTTTTGTTTTTTTTTTGGGATTCTTTCCTAAAAAAGGTTTTCCAGGGTCCCTTTCCTTGTGGGAATTCACCCCCCCCTTGAGGGACATGGGACCGCTTTTGAGTTTTTAGGCCATGTTGCGTTCAGATCCCCCTTCCCTCTTCTTTCCCTCATTTTTTTTTTTTCTGGGGTTCCCTGGGTCACCAAGCGTGATGGGCAGAGGTGAAGCAGACCTTGCACTTGCGATTCTTTGCCCTGGATTTTCAACAAAACCTTTTTACCCCCTTTCCCAAAAAGTCGATTTTTGTACAAACCCCCCCCCCTGGCACCCAGGTGGGTCCAAATCCCCGGGGCTGATTAACTTGCTTCGAACCTTTTTTCTTTTTGACCAAATCCCCAAGAGTGGGAATGGTTCCTTTTTGAACAACTTTCTTCTTTTGGAATGTGGGTTTCCCGGGTCCCTGAACAGTTGTCCCCCATTTCCGTTCAAAAATTGCTTGGGGGGCGTGGGGCGATGTCCACAGGCTTTTTTGGGGGGACTAAAAGGGTTTTTTTTTTTCCTTTTTGGTTATTTCCTTTCTTTCATAAAAAAAAAAACGGGTCCCCGTAAAAAACAACCATGCCGTTCCGCGTACAAAAAAAAACCTTGTTGGTTCCCCCCTTTCCTTTTTTTTTTTCAGGGGTTCTTTAAGGGACCTTAGATTTTTGGATTGTGGGCAATTTTTGGCAGGTACCTTTGGGGAGGGGGAAATAGTAGCCCATTATTCCAGTGTTTCGTTGGTCCCAATGGGTTAGGGATTGGCCCTCTGGGGGGGCACCACGGCGTTTTGGGAACCCTTGTCTTGATTCTCCAATCCTTCCCTTGAGTGTGAATGGTTTAAGGCCCCGGACCCCAAAAAGTTCTTTTAGTGGGGGTTCCAATTTTTTCAAATCTCCCAGGTTTTCACGGCCATTCACCTTAACACAGTTGTGGCACCTTTTTGGTCAAGTTTTCTTTGGTTGTACCCACCCCTTACTTTTTGGGGGGTGGAACCCCCTTTTTTTCTTAAATCCTCTTTAACGGGAAAAGTTAAACGGTATTCTTGCCGGCCTCGGCCCTAAATTTTTGCCTTTCAGTGTTATTTTTTTTTTTTTCAGGGCTGCTATCAAGGTTACAGGCAGATTCTTGTGTGGTTTTCCCTCCCATTTTTTTGGGTTTTTTGGGCAGATTTCCCCCTTTCCTCCTGTCTTAACTGGGGCCACGCTACACTAAATGTTTTTTGTTTTACGGAATTCCTGTAAACCAATTCCCTTTCGGGCTCAACAAGGGACCCCCCTCCCCCGGTTGAGGGGGGGGGCCAATGTTTTCCCCTCCTTCCCCCACTTTTCCAATACAAAAAACCCTTTTCTAAGGTTTTTCCCTATTTTTTTTGTCTCTTTACTGTTTTCCCTCCTTGTGGAGTACCAGAGTGTTTGGGGCCTTTTCCACCGGCCCTCCGGGGAACAAAATTCAAAACCTCCCTTTCCTCTTTTTGGTCCCCTTTTTTGGGACGGAACCGCACATCCTCTCGTGCCTTGGGGTGGGCTTTGTCGAAACCCCCCATTTGGCATGCTTTAAACCCTGTTAATGTGTTTTTTTCCACCCCCAACGGCGTCCTCACCACACTAGGCCCCAGACCCCCCACAACCGGTGCCTTTTTTTCACCTGGAGTTTCCAATTGGGTCCCACACTCTTTCTTTCCACCTTAATTCGTATTTTCATGGGAGGTAAATTCCCACCGCGTTCCCTGAAAAACCTCGAAACCCCCATTACAACCTACCCTCCACCATTTTTTTTTAAGTCGGGACTTGATTGTGGCCCGATTGGCTGCGTTTTTCTGGCTCATGGGCTACTGAACAATACCTTTCCCAGTCCACAAACAAAACATTTTAAAACCCGGGGGGGGCTGGCTTTGCCCCCAACTCTCATGTCTGGGGAGGGGGGTAATAACTTTACCCCCCCCGGTTTTCTTTGTATTCCGGCAGGTCAAACTTTCCCTCCCCAGGTTTTTTTCCCTTTGGGACTTCCTTCTCCCTAGTAGTCACGGCCGACTTTAACGTACAATTCCCGGTTCACAGAATCCTTTTTGACCCGACAAAGCACAACTTGGGGGTATTTTCAACCCCCCCCCGGAAAGGTACGGTTCACTTGGTTGGTACAGTCTTTTGTTCACGGCCGATCGTTCGTCTTTTCACCATTATTTGGTTTTCCTCGACTGTTGGTTTTGTTCCCCCTTTTTCGGATATTGTTTGAGTGGTTGGGGCGGGGCCCCGGGTCCCCGAAGCGATTAGGTGGCTCTTTTTTGGTTTTCTGGGGACCGTGGAAGTCCCCTGGCGCTCGCCTTTGTGCACGGGGACTTAGTTCCTTTTATGGGAGGTTTTTTGCCCTCTTCCGACCCCAATGGGGACTGGAATGGTCGGGAGCTGTCTTCCGAATGGGCCCCGTATTTTTCGGCACTTTGTTTTTTTTTCCACCTTTTTCGTTTTCCCACCTTTTCACAGGGTACCTGAAAAGACATTTTGGGTTTTTTTGTGGTTTGGGGGACTTTAATAGATGGGTGGACCCCCCAACCGATAAAATTGGGGTCACGCCCTGATCACCTTTTCTGTTGTCGTCTGGGTTCTTTCTTCGATCCATTGTATTCCCCCCCAGGTTTCCCATGTTCCCCCCCCCCTTTCCAACCAACCCCCGAGGAGAGAAGGTGAGTCCAGTTACCTTCGAGGTCCCCTGCCTCTGGGGAAGGGAGTGTGGGCGATCCCCCCTAACTCTTCCCCCACTTTTTTCCCTTTCCAGACCCTGGGGCTTAGGGGGCCCCTTTTTCCACGACCAGATCAGTACCCTGATTCCTGTCAAAACCAAGGATTGTTTTTGGTTGACCCCCCTTAAACCTTTCTTTTTTTCCGGCTTCCTTTCCCTTGGCGACCAAGTGTCTCGCGCCCCATTTTGCCCAGACTTACCGGTTTTTGGTTAGGGTCTCAAATAACATTTTACTTTTAAAGGCCCCCGTTTTTTTCCGTTCTTTTGTTCCCGTCCTTGTTTTTTTTTTTTGGAGGGAAAATACCAGGGCTGGTGGACCCGGGAACCGCACTTTTGTGTTTTTCCGCATGTCCATGACAGTTTTTTACCAACATGGATCTGGTCGTTTCGGACTTGTCCACTTTAATTTGTCCTAGGTTTTGATTCCCCTCCTCAAGTTTTTTTTTGTGGCTTTCTTTTTTCTTTTCAGGTTATGATGTTGACACTATTTTCACCTCCCTACACGTTTTTTTTTTGTTTGTCACCGGGAAAGCATCCCCGTGGTTCTTGGCCCCACAAAACGCCCGGACAGGTAATGACGCAGCGAAACCTTTTCGGGGTAAAAATTTTTTCTTTTTTCCTTTTCTTTTTTTAATTCCTTCCCTTGGTGCGCCTTTCGAAAACTTTGGCCCCTGTGGGCCATTTTTGGGTACCTCCCGGGGGGGGAAAAACGTTCCAATCCGCTGGTTTTCTTCAAAAACCCCATCAAGGCCTCCAGGGGGGTATAATCTTTTCCCTTTTTAACGTTCAAAAACCGGTGGTCCGGATCTTTCCCACTTTCAACCACCCCCCCTTTTTGGGCCCCGGGTGACAATTGGATTGTGTCCGCTTAACCCCTTTTTCGTCGGAAATTTCGAGCAAAAAGTAATTTTTTTTCGCTTTCCCCCAATCCTTTCAGAGGTTTTGGATTTTCTTGGCGGGCAGTTTGGTTAAGAAAACTTTTTTGGCCAAACCACCCCAACCCAAAACACTTCGTTCCTCTTTCCTTACTTATTTCGGGCAGGACCTACTCCTAAGGGCTGTTCCCCACCCCGTTGCCTTGGTTTAATGTTCATGCCCCAATTGTTAGTAATCTACTTGTACTCCCCAAAACCCCGAGGGGCGGGGACTTTTTCGGTCCCCCTTTTGGGGGGGGCCGACGGCACCCCCCAAACCTTTTCTTCCTTGTTTCCTTTTATGGTGGGGTCTCCATTTGACCTTTTTCCACACCACGGGTCAGCTTACCCTCAACCCCCCCCCAGGTCCAACCCCGTCTGGGGGAACGTTCCAAATGACCTGGATTCTTGTTCCATTTGTAGGATGTTCTTTTTTTCACCACCAACCCCCAACACCAATTGTCCGGTACAGTTGCAGTGGGCCCCACCTCACTTTTCCCCCCCTCTTTTTTGCACAAAAAACCCATTTTACATACTTGTGGGGGCCCTTCGACTTTTATCCTCGCCCCACCTCCCCAAGGTCGGGTTTCATTTCAGTTCCTTCACCTTTTCTCCCCCAATCCCGAAAACCAACAACTAAGTCACCGGATTTCCCTTGGGCCCTGGTTGCCCCTTGCCCGGGTCCATGTCGCGGTGTCGCTGTCCGAGTCCTTGGCCCCTTTCCCCCGTGCTTTTCCCCCCGTCAATAAATTCCAAAAATCCGTTAACCCCCCCAGGGGAGTTTGAAAAGTCGATGGGCAATTAAGGGGGGGGACGCACCGGTCCTGGGGGGGGCAGGGGGGGGTGAACCCCCGATTTTTCCGTTGGGTTTTTGGACCCCGGTCTCAAACACAACAAAAACCCCCCTGTTTTTCCTGTTTTTCTGGGGTTCCTCCCCGGGGTTTCAATGGGCTTTTTTCGACCTGTGCTGGGGCCTGCCTGACCACCCCACCCCAAGAGAAGCCCCCATTGGGGGCTCCGGGGGCCTCTCTATTGAGGGGTGCCGCCAACCTTTTACCAGGTCCCCCGGGGTCAAAAAATTTTTTGTAGTTGGCCTGGGCTCATCAAAATCTGGGGAAGGTTTTACTTTTTTGCTTCTTACTCCCTTCCCCGAGCAGGGGGGGCCTGAGTTTTTGGATTGTTGGGTCTTGGGTGGACTTTTCCTTGGGATTTCCCCGCTTTTTCCAGGTGTAAGTTTTTTTCCAAGTTCCTCATCAGGTAATTTTTTTCATTGGTGTCGTACGAGTTTTTTACCTTTGGGGGTATTTGTACTTTTCCCATTCCCCGTCCTTTGTTTGAAGGGGGTTGGGACCACTCCCCGGGAAATTTGTTGCCTTCTGGGAAAAGTGGAGGGGGGGGCTCGTGACCTCATTTTTTCCTTTTTTTAACCTTGGTTCGATGTTTGTTTGGCGGGGTTTTTGGTTTTTCCATCGGGCTGTTTAAAATTTATGGGCCCGTTTCCCTTCAGATTTTTCCACTTCCGGCCTTAAACAAGAACGCCTGGCCTATTGTTCCCTCACTTTCTTTTTACCCCCAATGGCCCCCCCTCTTTCAATGTTTAAAAAGGTTATGTACTTGGGGGGCCGACTTTTTTTCCGAATTCATGGGGTTTGGTACACCCCACCGGGCCCCGTCGAAAACAAAGCGGGTCTGGGGTCGGAAACCCCCTTTCCCTTTTGCCAGATTAAGCAGAGGTTCCCGGTTGATCCCCAATTGGGTAGACCTAGGGTGGGGATTTGGGGACGTGTTCCCGGCCTGTTTTATTCCCCCCCTCCCCTTTAAACCCCCAAGGAATTTCCCGGGGTCTTTTTACCTTTCCTTTAACAACCCCCAAGACTTGAGGGGACAGGGGTGGGTAACAATTTTTGCGTGCCCCGGCCCCAATTTTTTGATTCCTTTTTGGTCACACCAAAAAACCACCCAGGGGGGGGGATAAAGAGGAAAACTCACATCCCCCCCGGTACCCTTTGGCTTTTTCTGTTGTGTTCGGGGGATTGCGGACAATTCCCCCCAACTAATTGCGGGAGCCCTTTTCCCCGTTTTGCCCCCCTTTTTCCCCCCTTAAACCTGCGGGGACCCCTCCGCCAGTTACCTCCATTTTTTTTTGACCAACCATCAACATGGGGGGTTTTGTACAACAACCCGTTTCACAAAACCTGTTGGGGACCCGGGGTTTTTTTGTGTCAATTTGGACCCCCGTGTTGGACGCTTTGTGGTTTGTCGTACATTCCCATGCTGTTTGTTTGGGCTCTTTAAAGAAGACCCTTCAAGCCCCCTTAAACCCCCTACTCCCCAAGTGCCTTTGCTTGGGGTTAACACCCCGGGGCCGTTTTCACCCCCCCCCCCGGTTTTACTCTCTGCGCCTTTCCTTGCCCGGCTTAAACAAAAAACCTTGCCCAACCTTCGGGCCCTCCCCCGACACAAAAGGCACCAGTCACGGGGTGCCGGGCCAAAACACAAACTTTTTTCCTTCAAAGTGTGTTGGACCCTGGGGGGGGTCGTGGGAAGAGTAAATCCTTGAACATTCGGTTGGCCACCCTTTTGTTGTCGTTTTGTCCCAACCCTTTGTGGGACCTTCAGGCTTGTTTTGGGTTGAACTTTTGGTTGGTTTCGTCCCAATTAGGGAGGGATCGATCCATTCCTTGCGTTGGAACTCCCTGCAACACGCCGGGGCAGTTTGTCCAAGGGGGGCACGTCCCTGGGGGGTTCCATGATTTAAGCGTTGGAACCCCCTGGGCCTGAGGGTCCCGAACCCCCCCCTGGATGGCCGGGAGGAAAAAAAAAACCGTTTTTCCCCTTTGTTTCACCACTTTTCCCATGTCATTTAGATACAATCTTCCCACTTTGTGTCCTTTTTTACACCCCCCTCGGGAACAGTACGTTATGGGGGGTTTTCCGTAGGCCCACCACCCCCCCCCGATCGGATTTTTCTTCCCACTCCCATTCAACCCCCCTGATGGCCATTTTCAAGGGGGGTAACAGGGGCTCATGGGGAGGTTGTGGGGGGGGGGGGACCGACGGAAACGGTCACCAAATTTCCTTTTTTTCTGAATTTTCCCCTCTTTCCCCACTTTTTTTTTGTTTTTTTTCCTTTACCGGGCTTTCGTACCCAGTTTTTGTAGTATTTTCCGGCCCCCTTGCGGAATGAGATGGGCGTCCGTGGTATTCCCAGACCTTTTTCGTTTTTGGGACCCCCCCGGGGGGGGACGGCACCTTAGGTTGGGTTACCAGGGCTGCCCGGCTGTTGATGGGGCCCACCACGGTCGCTTCGGTAACTTTTTGGTCCTTTCCCAATTGAACAAAAACTGCCTGACGCCATTCTCTTTTTTTTGGCGTTCACCCATAAGGACACTGTCAACTTTTTTTAATTTTTCAACAGGGTGGGCTCGGTAGTGGTGGGGGACCCCCACCCCCCCCCGATGTGGCCCTTTTTTCCCTCGGGCCAGTCCACACCCGATTACTTTGTGTTTTGAATTCATCCCATGACCCCTTTCAACCAGTTGTTTTGGTGCTGGGGGTCGCCACAACTTTTGGACACCCACCTTGGGAAAACCTTTTCCATTTTATTTCCCTTTCCGTGTCACACGGTCCCTTTTCCAAACTTTCGGTTCAAACAACCAACACCTTTGTTTCCCTCTGTTTTTTTTTTTTAATGTAGTGTCCCGCGCTCGGGAGGCAGTCCCACTTCCCTGCACCTCTGATCCATTTCTTTGTGCTGTCCTTTTAAGGGGCCAACTGGGGGGATTGCCGTGCGGGGCGTTTGAAACACTGTTTATGACTGGTTTTGGGGACCGAAATGGATTTTAACTAAAAAAGGGCCACATGGGGTTCTGTGGGGGGTCAAATTGCAACCTTTACGGCAAGTCACCCGGGGAACCTTTTTAACTTTGGGCCCCTTGGTTTAACTTTATTTTTTCACATTGACCCCCTGGGACTTAGTACCGCAACTGGGTTTCGTCTCCCCCCACCCCCCCCCTTTTTGACCGCCCGGGTATTACGCCTCATCCTATAGGGGGTTTTGGGGGTCCCCTGGAAATTTCCGCTTTTACATCTGTTTTTAACAACGCCTTCGTTGGGGTGGGTGTCAGCAAACTTTTATGGGTTTTTGGCCGTATCCATCCCTTTTATTACCCCAAACAAAAAGGATAAATTTTACCGTTTACCCTTCCCCCCCGTGTTGTTTGAGAGGTCCACTCACATTGGTTCCTCGAGGTTTCCTTTTGGGGGGGACCCCCCTGGCCTGGGGTTGGACGCCCCAATCCAATCTTCGATTGGAATAAAACCGTCTTCGGTGTTCCCTTGAAGGGCACAGGTCCCTTTTTTCAACCTTGGATTTTAGTTTCCACACCCTAGGAGTTCTGCGATCAACCTGGTAAGACCCAAACCTGGTAGTTCATTTATCTTTTAATTTTTGGGTAGTGCCCCCCGGGGCCCCCCCTTCCATGTTTTTTGGGGCCCCCCCCGAGGGGCTTTTTCCACCAAAAAACCCCAAATACCGATTTTGTTTGGGTCCAAAATTTTAACAACGGAGCGTGCAACTACTCGGCTTGACCCCACTCGGGATTGGGTGGACCGTTGGTTTCGCCCCTTTTTTTTTTTTCCACCACTTCGGGCCACCCCTTTCCCTAATTGCGGAGAACGTGAGTTGTTTCAGCCAAAAAACCAATTTTTTTTTCTAACACGAACCGGAATTTGGTACAACCGACAACGCAAGTTTTTTCACTGATTTGGGATTTGAAGCTTGCCGCCTTTTCTTTTTTGTTTACGGGGGCCTCAGTTGACCCGTGCGTTTGAAATCCCAGCAAATACCCCTTTTCCTTCCAGGCTTGATTGGATTCTTAGATGTTCCCGGTTCTGATGTCCCTCATGTTCTCGACCCCTGGGCAATTTGCTACGTGTGCCGATTTTGGACGTTTGTTCGATCTAATAATCGTGGGCCCCCCCAGTCTCCCCCCGGAACCTAAGGGTTTGGGTGCCATCCAGTCAAAACACGGGCAAATCGTGGCCGGGGATTGGAACCAGAAAAACGTGTAACTTGCCCCTTGGACAAAAAATTTTGGAATAAGGGTGTTAACTGTGGTTCTCATCCTTGTTGATTCCCAAATTTGGAAGTCAACAGTCCCCACGGCTTTTTTATGCTATTTGTTTGGGAAGTTCCGGCCCCCCACTTGTGACCCGATGAGTCGACAGGGGTAACTGAACTTTCCGGGCCCGTTTTTTCCCTTTTGGCGTCTCGTTTTGGTTTCTTATTTTTTTTTCCCTTAGGAGGCCCTCGGGAGCCCCTTTTTTCTTCTCAAACCTTTTGGGGGGGGGGACTGTCTTGTTTTTTAGGGATTTTTTTTCCCCTGTCTTCCCTGGGAAACCATGGGTTTTCTTTTGCCCCCTATGCCGGTTTTTTACCCCCTTCACCCTTTTCTGTGTCATGAAAGGGTTTTTTTTTTTTGGGGCGTGGATCCCCCCCACCCAAAAACAACCCTAAATGGTCCCCCACTTTTTTTTCCCCTCTTTTTTTTCGCTTTCTGTTTTTCTTTTTCGGAGACTAGGGTCGTTGTTGTCCCTCAACTTTTCCCCTGGGGGGGGCAACGGGGGACCCTACCACAAGTCTAAGGTCCCCCTCCTGGGGTTGGTCTGTGAAGTTAGGTTCACGTGGACTGTGGGATTCCCCCGGCTTTACTTCCACCCTTTTCCTTTCACCCCCCCGGGATCCCCATAGGTTTGGCTTAGTACTCCGGGCCTTTACAGTTAATTCCCACCTGGACGGCACACATTCTGGGGTTGGGAACCCTGTTTTCTTTTTTCTTCCCCCAAAAAACCCCCAACTTGGATGCCCGGGGTGTCCCCATGGTTTCTGTCGGTCCTCCCTTGCGTTGGCCTACTACACTTTTCTTTAACCTAAATTGTAAGGTGGGGGGCATGTGTTGAAAGGATTATCATTTTTGCTTGGGGGGCCCACTCTCTTTTGGGTGGGGGTCCCCCCGTGAACCTAGTTGGTTTGGTACTCGCCGGGTGCATGTTCAGATTCTTTGCCCTATTTCCACCGGATTTTTCTCGCATTAGGAAATTTTTTGGATGTTTGTTACTTTTTGGGAACAGCCCCCTTTTAGGACATTTTTTCTGTTTTTTTTTTGTTCCCCATTCTTTCTTGGCTTTGATACCTCTACTGGCTCAGTGTTTTTTTTTCGAGAGGGTCCCAAATTCTTTCCCAGCGGGGCCGTGTTTCCAACCCCCTTTTTTTTGGTGGGGGTGGGACGGGGACCACCGTTTTGGGCATTCCAAGACTCCCCCCGGAGACACCTGGTTTTGGGTCCCCCCCCCCCTTCCCCTTTTTAATTTTTTCATATTGGGGAGCTCCGGCAACTCGCAGACGGACGGGTTGTCATCGTTGTTCAAAACGGGGCTTTTTCTCCCCAAGATGCTCTGGTCAACCCCCACCCTTAGGGGGGGGTGCCGGGGTGGTTCCCCCCCAAAATGGTTTACTGGTTATTTTTTTAAAAGGGGTGGGTTGCCTCTTGCCCCCCACTTGGGACCCCAAGTGTGGGAATTGGAGCCCCAGGTTCTGTATTTCCCCGATACCCCCAAGTCCGTTAAGTTCCCACTCCCCCCCACGATTTCTCCCCCCCCACTCGTCCCCCCCATGTTCTCCCAAAATACTTTTTCGGGTTGATTTCCGGGGAAAGGGGAGGGACTTTTTTCCTTTTGGAAAAACCCAACGACATCTTTCCCAGATGCGGTTGTGGCGCCCATCGGGTGGCGTTGCGCGGGCCTGTTTTTTTCAAGGGTCACAACCCCTGGGGGATTTTTCCAGAATATTTCCCAATTTGTGAAGGCGGGCTTTTTGAAATCTTCGTTCCGGACACCGTTTCGAAAACAACCCTCACATTCAACCAACACCATTCTTCTTTTCCCTTGGTCTATTTTTTCGGTGTACTTTTTCAACGGTTGCTCTACAGAAAAACCCAGCGGACCGGTGACCGGCGTGTACGACGTTTCCACGTTTTCTGGTGGCTGTTTTCCATTTTACTTCCAAACCCCCCTTTTCTGCTTCGTTGTGTGGACAACCTGAAAGGGGTTCAACCATAAGGGGTTGATCCACCTCTTGAAAACCAAATTAGACCCACAATTTTCGCCTCTTTGGACAATGGGCCCTTTTCGTGATTCTGAAACTCGAAAAATTTAATTTTGAATCACGTTCACCCCGCTTCCCTGCCGTTTCAAACCACCCCCCACCCCGGTCACACCTCTGTGACGTTTTTTGCCAACGGTTTTGTTACACAACCTGCTCTGGGGGCTCCCTTCAGGGGGCGCGCCCACTTCCAGTTCCCCCAACTTAATTATGGGGCGGGTCAACCAGTCCCTTGTGTGGACAACAAGCCTGATGGAACCCCTTTAATTTGGCACCCCCCCATTATCCCGCATTGTGGAAACCCTCCCAGTCGTCAAGCGGCAAAAAAAAAAAAACACAACGGGTTTATCTCTTTTTTTTTCCTTCCCACAAACCCTTTCCTGGGGCTTTTTTTCGTGAGTCCTTGACGGGGGCCCCCCTGGGCAGTCGGGAGGTTTTTTGAGCGAATTCTCCCGGACTAGATGTACTCAAAACTTTTTGCTGCGACTTCCCTCTGGAAAAGTGGGATCGCGCAATTTCACCTGGTGACTTTATTTCCTCACAGGGGGCTTTATAAAGGGTTCCGGCCGCAGTTTTGATATGATGGTCTTGGTTGATGTTTTGACCCCAACCCCCCCCCCCCCCAGGCCTTCTGCACATGGGGCGGTTAAGGAAAAACGTCCCCTCGTCGACACCAAAGGTCGCCCCTGGACCTTTCTTTTTACTGGTGTCCCCCCCTTTCTTGTTTTACAAGCAACGCTTTGGTTTGATCCCTTTCCTTTGACCGGGGGGGGGGCAGTGGGAATTTTTACTTTTCACCCTTTTATTTTCTGGGCCCCCCTGTCCCTTGTGAAAGCGGTGTGTTTGTTTCCAGAACAAGCGTGTGTGCACCGGATTGGAAGGTGGCAAAACAGTGTGGTTATGGAAGGGAATTGGCTTTTTTGGACACTGATTTTTCCTTATTTTTACATCAGGGGACTGTTTGACTGAAGGGAAGGGTTTTTGGGGGGTGGGACAGTTTGGGTCTGTTCACAGGGCCTGTTCCTCTTTTGCACCCTCCACTTTAATTTTGTTTGCCCAACCTGGCACAGTCCCGGAAACCAATTCTTCACGTGGTTCCCGGGCACAACTGTCCAAACGAGGTGGGTTTCCTGGGTGGTTCCCTTTTTGGGCGAAAGTGGGTCGGGCGGGTTTCCTTCGGGGTTGTTTGTCCAATGAACTGTTTTCCCCAGGTTTGGCGGTTTTTTAACCACTCGAACCACAAAAGTTCGGAAGGGGCGTGATCCGTTGATTTTCTCCGCTTGTTCTTTGAATCTGTTTTTTCCAAAAAACCCCCCCCCCCCCCTAAACAAAACAGGGAACCCCCGGTGTCAAAAAAGTCCCACAAATTTACCCCCGGATTAGACGGGTTAATGACGTTTGGGGCTTTGTCCACGGGAAAGGCACGGGGACGGGTTAACGTCGGCCCAGTGACCGCGGGCCCCCCCTTGTTTTCCACCCCCGGGGTAAGGGCTTTTTTCTTGACACGTTTTTGCCCGGGTACATTCAAAAGGGGCCAACTGTTTTTTTTCCCAAAAGTCCCCCACAAACTTGGGGTGCATTCCTGGCCACTAGTCCTTGGGAAGGCCTTTTGATTCCAACATTTTTTCCCCCCCCGGGTCTTTGGGAACGTTGTTTTTTTGGGTCAACTTTCCACAATTTTTCTTTCTTCATTGTTAAGACCTTAACCCCCCTTTCACCCCCCCTCTTGGGCCCCCCTGGGCGGAAAACATAATTAGTAACCAGGTGGACCCCCACCCCCCAACCAACCTCCACCCCCCACCCAGGGATTTTCGCCCCACCCCCCTTTTTTTTGGAGCCGGACTTAGATTCAAAGAAACCTTTGCAATACCCTGGAGTTACATTGGGAACTTGCTGGGGACCTTCCCCTGGGGGGTCTTTTGCAAAACCCAAAGTGTTTACTGGGTTGGACCCCCTTTTTTAAATCCTTTTTTCCTCCCACCCCCCTTTTACGGAGCCTTTTCCATTTTCCTTATTTGGCCCACTTTCCTGGTAATTATTCCAAAAACAAAACGGCTGGTTGAGACCCTCAACCCCCATACCCTTTTCTTTTTTTTGGGCTTTTTTTATGAAGGGGAAGGGGAACAGGTCCCGTTTTCTTTTCTTTTTTCCGGGTTCCCTTACAAGCCCGGGGCGTTTTTACAGTGTCCGTATCCCCTTAGCCAATTTCACAAATGTCCATCCTCTTTTTTGGACAAGGCCTTTCGGTTTCCAACTGGGCCCCCCCCGGGATGGGCGTCCAGGGGTGGAAAAACCTTTTTTTTTTTCCCCCTTTTTAAGTGCCTGAACTTTCTTCTTCCCTTTTCCCAGTGTGCACCTTTCCCCCTTTCAAAATGCCCCCGGCCCCCTTGGGTGGGGACGTTACCCTTAGGCACAAACTACCTTTTTTTCTGGTCCGGTTTTTTTAGGCACCCCCCCCTGTCCTGGGGACCCTTTTGAGGATTTACCCCCCCACGGGGTTGCTTGTCTTGGACGAAATCAAAACTTTTGACTTTTCTCGAAAACATATACCCCTTTTTTTTGTGACTTGTTGGATTCTTTTTCGTTTCTTTTTGAAAAAGTTTTCCCCATTCGGCCGCCCTTCCCTCTTGCAGGCACCTTTTTTCGGGAACCGGATTGAGGTCCTTTACGTTGTTTTCCGGACGATCAGATTTTTTTTTTTTTTGGTTGTCCTGGACCGTTCCATAATTTTCCTTTTTTTTTTTGCCCTTTTTTTGGGGGCCCATTACGGCACTTCTCTCTATGGGGGTTCCCCCCGGGGGGATGAACATTCACAAACCCTGCAGTTTTGCGTTCCCCCGGACCTGGCCAAAAATTTTTCAAAACGCTGCTTTCAAATTGAAATCTTACTGGGGGTAATCTGTTGTGTGGACCCCAAACCCCCGGCCGTTCGGGTTCAACCGCTCTCCATTGGTTTCACTTAGACCTACATTTTAATACCAAGTTTACAACTTGCTTGTCTTTTTCACATTCTGCCTCCGGTGGTTTTTCCCCCCCACCCACCGTGGACCCTTTTTCTGGGGTTCCCACCCTGTATTCCCCCTTCTTCGGTTAACCCGGTTACTTTAACACAGTAAGCACCACCGTCGGTTGATTCCGTGTGGCAAACGGTTGGTGTGCTTTGTCTGTTCCGGCACCCCCGGCGCCTTATGGTTGGTTTCCTCCCCCCCCTCCAGGTCGCACACTCGATCCATCCTTCCCTTGGTGTGTTAACTTGGTCACTGGGGAATGGATGTTTTTTTTCTTTTTCCCCACGGGCGTTTTTCCCCCCAAACCACCCCTGGTCTGGGTCCCAGTAGCCTTTCCGTTTGAATGGTTAAACCCTTCACCTCCTTTTTCTGGGTATAACCCAGTTCCGGCCCACATTTTCCCAATTTGTTGCCCCCCATTTTTGGGGGTTGTTCCAAACCCTGGGAATGTGGGACACTTTTCGGGGGGGGTTTGGGGGGGGGACATGTTTTTCCCCCCGGGGAAATGACCGTGTGGCAAGACCTTTATAGGCCGCCCCCAGGGCCCCAGTTTGTTTACGGTTGGGGTTTCCCCTTTCGACACAGTCGATTTTTGGGGGGACGGGATTCGTTTAACACAGCGGATGTGGGTTCCCTTACGGGTCTGTTCGCCTCTTGTTTTTTGCACATACCCCACAGAGTTCTCCCTCCCCCTTTTGGTAAAACAGTTTTAAAACGTACCAAGTGTTTTGTTTTAGAACTGGCCGGGTTCAACCCACACCTTCGGGGTAGGGTAGCCTTGGCCAAAGTTGGCCTCACGCGGTTCCCCCGGACATCCCCAATTTCGTGCCCCCTTTTTGACCATTTTCAAAACGCACCTTATAGGTGGGCCTCTCTTACCTCCCCCTCCTTGTTTTTCCCCTTTGGCCCAGGGTTTAAGTGGCCTGCCCTTTCAAACACTAGGGTTCGTTAGGCCTGGTCAGAATGTGCGGGGACACGGGGCCACTCGATCTGTTGGGTCCCGTGCTTTTTTTTGGGTCCCCCCCTTTTACACAGTTTGGGCAGGCCACTTTCGCCGCCCCGGGGCCTTTGGGGCCTGCGCCCCAACCCCACCCCCTAGGGAATGGTTGAACGTACAGGAAAGGTGGTAAAAAAAGAGTTTTTTTTTCCAGGTCATGGGGGAACACCGGGGGATTTAACATGACCCACACATGGGTCCCATATTCCTCCTTGCATACCTTTTCTTTAAAAAATTTTTTTTGACTGTCCAACTGGGGAAAAACATGATATCTGGACCCCCTACCAAGCCCGTGGGGGGACAATCGTCGAACATTATGCTGCTCCTTCGGCCTGTCCCATCTTTTTTTGGAGAACGACATGCGGGGTCAATCACCCTCAGGGTACCCCCTCCTGGCAACCTCCCCCTGGATGCCTACGCTTGTGTTAGCTGGTGAGGGGGGAACACAACCCCCTTCTGGGTTGGACTTTTTCCACTTACAAAAGGTTGTAGTTAGGCGGGGAAATATTTCTTCATATCGGGCGCCCCCCCCGGGCCCCTCGAGGGTCCAGCAAATTGGCCAGGCACCCTCGGCCTTTAACTGCAACACGGTCTTTGTGGACTGGGGGGGGACCGGGACGGTCCATTAACCACCTTTTCTCTTTTTTAAACGGAATCTTGCCTTTTAGTTGGCCAGGAAATCGGGTGGAATTTTTTTTTATTTCCTGTTTTCCTTGGACATTTTTGACTGTCTTTGCCCTTGCACCTGGTGACGCGCCTTTTATCCGGAACTTTTTTTTTGTTTTTTACCCTCCGTTTTGGTTCCGGGCACTGGCGGGTTGTGTGCGGCTGTGGACTTATCGGGTCTTTCTTCTTTGGCGGATTTTTCGATGTTCCTCCCCCACCAAAGGAATGGGACCTTGTTCGGAAGGGAGTCCCGGTCGATTTTTGTTTTTCTTGAGTTTGGTTTATTTTTTTGGGGTTTAAAAGCCACATCTGCGTGCACATAACGGTCCACATTGTCTCCCCCCAAAAGTCCAGTGGGGTGGGTTTTTTTTTTCTATTTTTCCCCCCCACACCTTCCCCCTTTGCCAACCCTTTAAACCATGTTCTGTAGGCAACAATGGGTGTTTTGCTGGAGTCCACCCACTGATTTACCAAAGGGGATTCACTACCAAAACCTCGGCCCCCTGTTTTGCTTTTCCGGACCCTTGCCCGACTCGTTTCTTGGAATCGGCCTTTCTCCAAATTTTTCCTGAGCACCCCCCTTGTCTGCTCGGCTGCCCGGGGTTTTGTTGGAAACTCCTTTCTCAGAACCTCAATTGATTTTTTCCCCGGTAAAGATTTTACGAAATTAACACGCTCTATTTTCCCCCCCAAATTTAGACCAATACGTTTGGGATTATTCCGGGGTACTTGGGGAATACTTACTTGGCCTTACAAGGGTTCCCTGCCCTTTTCTCTGTTTCCTTTTTGTGGTTTACAAAACTCGGATGGCTTGCCCCCCCCCTGGGGACGCAGCTTGTTTTTTTTTTTTTTTTTCTCGGTTTCCAGGGTTTTTCCATGATCCCGATTGTAGATTTCCCCCCCCCCATGGTGTGGGGTCTTCCCCAGGGAGTTTTAGGGACTTTTCTTCATTCTTTTTGACTTCCAAACCCTTTTGTTTTCGCTGGGGAGATTTTTTTTTTTTTTTTTGTCATTCCTGGCTTTTCTACTATCTTAATTCCCTCACTCTTTTTTTTTTTTTGTTTGATCAAACCCACGGCTGGGCCAAACGCCAGTCATACTCATTGTCCCGTTGGGAAACCCCCCTTGGGCTTCATTAAACCCCTTGGACCCTCCAGGGGGCAGCCCATTTTCTGACCACTCGCCCACGCCCAAGGTCTGTTTAATCGGTTTCCCGGTTTTTCGGGTCCATTGGACTTCTGTTCATCGGCCAAAACAAACCAACTCGGCGTCGTCGTGGGGTCCCAACGGCCCATTCCTGGTTTATTTGACCCCCTACACAAAAGGGTTACACATATCGGATCCCCATATTGGACCGAAATGGGGGTTCTCCATTTATGGTTTACCCCGTTACGTCCTCAACAGACAACCCGAATTTGGGGCGTGCCCCCCGGGAGGGGGGGGGACCCCATTTCTCCCCCCCTTTTTTGAGGCTTGGTTGACTTCTTGTTTCCCCCAAAAATGTTGCGGATCTTTTTTGGGATACTGAAATGTCTTTTTTTTTTTCTTTTTTCTACCCCCAACTTTGGGTCGGTTCTCCCAGATTTTTTTTTGTTTATTAAAAAATTGAGAAAAGCTCATTTACCCAAACCTTACCGTGGGGGGGAACTCATTCGTCCCTTTTTTTGGCCTCATTTCCCCGGGGGGCCCCACAAAATATGTCCACCCGGGCGTTTTCCTTTTCCCATGTCCCCTGGGGTCCCCCTTTGATAAAATTTTTTTTCTGGGAGAAACAAGAAAACAACCAAGTCCCAGTGTGTTACCCTTGCCCCAATCGGTCTTTACCCTTTTTTTTGGAACAATTGGAGGATGTGTTGGTTTCATAGGATTTTCCCTCCCCAAACCCCCCCCCCCAATTTCTTTTTTTTTTTCTCAATTTTTCCCCGGGGTCACTGCCTTGGTCCCCAACCGGCCAATCTTTGGGGCTCACCCCCCCCACTTGAAACCACCACACCCTTTATTTTTTTTCAATCCCCTCCCCTCGGGGGAATCTCCCATCAGGAAAATTGCATTCGTTTGACGGTAAGGGACAGGCTTCGGACTTTTCCGGTTTTCAACCACGCACCCCCCCCCCTCCAGGCTTTTACAAAAAAACCCGTTTTCAAAAACGTTCACAAATTCCACCCCCGTCTGAGTGGGGTCCCCTTCCACACCCAGGGGAAGGCTGTGAATTTGGGGACAGGGCCCCACATCCCGTTTGGGTAAGACGGTAACCCCCCCAGTTAAGAATGAACTTGGTTACGGTGAAACAACCCCCCTCTCCTTTTTTTTCCAAACCCCCCCGATGTCCCGGTTCCAGTTTCCGGACCCCCTTCCGGGTAATGGGGTTTTTTTCACCTATTTGGTGTTTTTTATTTTTCGGTTTCCCCGGCCACTTGAACCTACGGGGGGGGGCAGCCCAATTTCCCCCGGGTTTTTTTTGATTTCCTGCCCCCCCCCCTTACCCGGCTCTGAATGCACATTCTCCCGGGTTCGGTCCTCGTTTGAATGTGGACCCCCGGTCCAACTCCCCCCGGGTTTTCTTGGTGGGTGGAACCACACTTCACATTAGTGCCCCGTCGGGCCGTCCCCGTTGATTCCCTTCCAACTTTGTTCTCTGTATTTCTCTTTTTTTGTTCATGAGGCAGGAACCCGGGCGGCACCTGTTTTGTTTCTAATTTCTCCTACGTGTTTTAAAGGTGACCCCGCCCCGTTATCTTTTAGCCTCTGGGGAAATTGGATTCCCTTTCGGTCCCTGGGTTGACTTTTAAGTTTTTTTGGGTGGGTTGACGACCCCCTTTTGCAAACCCCCACCCCGTTTTCCAGGGGGACAGTTGGTATGGGGCTGGAGGTTTTTTTTTGACTCCCCACCCTTTTGTCCCCAGTGGGGCGGATTTTTCTCGTTGCACAAATCCCCGAGTCATTTCTGCCGGCCTTTTCCCCCAAATTCCAACTCCCTTTTGGGGGCAGAGGCCCCTCCAGGTTTGTCTTTTGTTAAAACAGGGGGCGTGGCTCCGGTTTTTTCCACCATTTTTGACAACCGGGCCGTCCTTACCTCTTGTGGCGGGCCCCGTTTGAACCAGGGACTGTTGTTGCAAAAAATGGACCCCCTTTGTTTTCTTTTTTTGGACTTGTTGCGAACTTTCCTTTCCCCCCAGGGGTCCCCACTCGGGTTCTGCCGCCTTTTTAACCCCTTGACCTGAAGGTGGCGACTTTCCCAAAAACGGGAGTTCCTGTGAAACAGGTTTGTCCCGGTGAATTCTTCTTGGTTCTCTGTTTGAATTCCCGTGTTTTTTACACTAATGTCTTTACTGGGGGACAGGAAAAAATCAGGGTGGGTAACCAGATACGCATTCCCGAACGTCCCCCGATTTTTTTCTCGTCTCACCCAAAAGTGGGTGACTCTTACGGTTGTCCTTTATTTTTAACCCTCCTGGTTGAAAATCGGTTTCCCCTTTTACACCCCTTTTTTTTGGACCCCCACGGTCTTCCTCCTTCCAACAGGGGGTTTTCCCCCTGGGTCCCAAATGTCCCCCCCCCCTCCATTTGGGGGTTTTTTAAAACCTCAAACTTGGTTTTGGGTTTTTCCCGTCCGTGACTTCCGCCTTTTATTTTGGGGACCAGTTTTCCAGGGACAAAGTTTGGTCCCCTTTGTTCTTCTGAGGCTGTACCCAAGGGCAGGGAAAAATTTCCCCCCACCTTTAACGTTGTTGGCCATTCTCCAAATAAGGTCCCCAAGTTTGGCACATTGGTGAACCACGTCTTTCAGAGTCTATACTTTCCAAGCCAGGGTGGGTCCCCTGGTCCCCCCAAGGACCCCCACCCAAGCCCTGATCCCCCCCACGTTTACCTTTTCATCCCCTGCTTGTCCCTGGGTCCCCATTTCAACACCATTTACACTTTTTTTTTGGGGGGGGGGCCCCTGGCCCCTGGTCTACCTTTCTGGAGATCGGACCCCTTCCATTTCCCCCTTCGCCGTAACCAAGTTCCCCACCCGGGGCTTGTGTTGGGGAGGTCCTCAGATCCCATTTGAAAACCTTTGGATGAGTCGGCACACCTTCCGTTCGGAAAGTCCGATCGTGAAATGAGGGTTCTCCCCATTTCTTTTTGTTTGATCCGTTAGTTCTGTACTTCCTTTCCTCCCCATGGATCCGCCGGTTTTGGACCCAATCCTTTTTTTCCCTTTTGTTCAAAAAATTCGATGGGGCTTCGGTATTTTTCCCTTTTCAGACGTTACATCTATCGAATTTTGCCTTAACCCTCCCCCCCTTGCCATTTTCCCCGGCCGAGGTCCCCCCCCCCCGATTCCCTGGGACCTTCGGGGACCCCGTCGGCCCTCCCCACTTGGCCAAAAAACCCCCAAGCTGGGGGAGGAACCTCCCCCCCTTTAGTCAAATTTGTTCAAGCCCAGCGGTGGGCTTTGCGTGAAGTTAACCCCCTTTTTTACACTTCTCTCCTCCTCTCGGTATGTACCTCTTCAATAACGTTTGTTGTTTTTTGCTTCTTTCTTCCTTATTCTTTTTTTTTCCAATTCGGGTCCCGTGCCGCCGATGTTTGTCCTCCCCTTTTTGGTGGGGGGGTGGTTTTTTTCCCCTCTTTTCGTTTTTCATTTCTTTTTTCCTCCAAGGTGACCTGGGCGTCGATAACTTCAGGGGTTGGTCCCCCTTTCAAGGGGTTCTTGCCTGGGGGGCCAGGGGCGGGTTTTTGGGCCCTTTTGCCACGTTCCCCGATTCCCCTTGTTCCCCTTCCTTTTTGGAAAAAAACAGGGGGGAAAAAAAACCCCTTTTTTTCAATCCTCACCGAAGGGCACCCACACAGGATGGTTTCCCCCTGTTGATTCCTCCAGGGACTTATAGTGCACACCGGGAAGGTCTTGGGCCTGTCCGTTTTTTTCTTGCACTCCTGAGTTTTCTTGTGGACTACCCTGGAGGGCAGTTGTGGTTCCCCCTCACTTTCCAAACAATTGGGGGGGGGGGGCGTTTTCGCTTTCTCCAATTCTTTTTTTTTCCCCCAACCCCTCCTGGGGGCGGGTCATTCTTTGATTTTTTGTTTTCAACCCTTAACGGTACAAAAAAGGAAGTTTTTCCCCAAACTTTTTTTTTTTTCCTTACTGTTTGACAGATTTTCTTGCGTATTCCCCGGCGACGTTTTGTTAAGTTTTCCCCGGGGTACCCCCGGCCGGAACCCGTATACACCCCCCCCAGGTCTGGGTCCCTTTTTCCAACCCTTTTACTTTACCTTTTTTTGGTGCCAACAGATTCACCGGCGGGTCAAACCCCTTTGGTTATTTCTTTCCTGGGATTTTTTTCCAGTTTTTTTTACTTTTGGGTTCCTTTAAACCCCCCCCCTGACAATTCCGTCTTGGGGGGGGGGGGGAAACTGTCCCATCTAGGTTTTTGCTCTCCAGGACTCCAGGTTGGTTTTCTTTTGGGTTGTAAAAAACATTTTGATGGTTACCCACATTCACTTTGTCCTGACCACTTTTTTCCGACCTGTTTCCCGGAGCCTTTCACCCCTGGTCCGGCAAGGGTTCTGGCTCTTAGTTAGGGTTTTTCTTGGGGACTTAGGAACTTTTTCCCTTCAAACTCATCTCGTTCCCCTCTCTTGTGACCTTTGTAAGTTTAGTGTTTAGTAAATCTGTTGTTTTTCAGATCTCCCTCCAGGAATTTTTGCAAACGGGTGCTTTTTCACTTCCCCCCTTACACGTTTTTTTTCGAGGGGGCAGGTAAAAGAAACCTAGGGGGAAGTTTTCCTGGTGACCCAAGTTTTTTCCCCTGAGGGGCCCCAACCAAAAACTATAAGAAAAAGAAAACCTTTCTCACGTTTGGTTCCCTGGTCCAAGGACGGTTTCCGGTGTCCAGATTTTCCAGGGGGGGGGCGTTACGAGGGGTATTTGTTTTTCGACTTTTTTGCAAACCCTTTCCCCTTTTGTTACACCCTCAAATGGTAGCCCCATTTCTATGTGCAAAGTGTCTTTTGGGGGAGGAAGGGCCTCGGGCCCCCCCCCTTTTGGGACTTCCTCCGGTAAAAAACAATTTTTTGGAATTTCAAATTTATTTTTCAATGTACATCAAACCACCGTGGACCAAAATAGGGACCCAAGGGGGGGGGTCCCCTTAGTCACCTAGTTCAAAAAATGTTAAAATCGTTATGAATTACCTGGTCCCAACTCGACAAGGGTTTTTTCCTTCATTCAAAAAAGACTTCCCCCTCCCTAACAACGAGTTTTGACACCACTTTTCAAGGGGGACATGAGGTTCCACTTTATCCCGCCTTCTTTTGTTTTTGTGGCAGGTTTTCACCTGTACCTCCCTTTTTGAGCTAAACCCAACAAATTCCACCTTGACGCCCTTTCTAAATGAACGCGGGGCTGGCTCGCTGTATTTCTTTTCTGAAACCAACCCTTTCTTGCTGCGGGAGTCCTCCAAACTTTTCTCGGCCCCTTTCCGATCATGTTTCGCCGGTGGAAGGCAGCATACTTTTGACCGTTGTTGGGGCCCTTTTTCACAAATTTGCGACCACCAGGTCACTCCCCCCCCCCTCTTTACAAAACCGCCCTGCTTTTGTTGGGGCGGCCCAACAAACCGGGACCCTTGAATTTCTTTCTGACACACGAACTTTCGGGTTTTTTTTAGGGCTGTCCCCCCGTGAAGGGTGTCAGACCCCCCAACTTGTTTTTTGTTCAATGGGGTTTCGGCAAGGATCTTTTTACTACCGTGGAGGGACTTTTACCTTTTGAGCCGATATGTGATCCCTTCTGGTTCTGCGATTTCCCTTGGACGGCCTTGGGGACGGTTGGCGTTTACCCCTTTCTGTGGGGGTTTTTTATCTGCTTTTTTCCCCCCGAGGGCCCAAATTGTGTACTCCTTTTCCTTTTCTCCACCTTTTGCTGGTCGGGGAGGGCTTCTCTGATCGTATCCCCCAAAATTGGGTTTTCGTTTTTTTGGCGTTCTTCCGGGGCGCCACCTAGGTCCCCCCTTACCGGTTCCCAACCCGGCAAGCACTTTTGGGTTTTTTTTTTCACGTTTTACAAAAACAACCCCTTGCTTTATGCCTCCGATCCCCGCCGTCTGTTCGGGGGGGATTTCTTTCTTTAGGTCCAGCTTCTCCCCCCGTACATGGTTGGGGTCCCCCCGACACCCCCCGCGGGGGTGTCCAACTTGTCGGGTTCCCGGTGGACGGACTGATTTTTTTCCCTACCCTCCGGGTTTTTTTCCCGGGATCCGCTCCACTTTCGTTTTGAACTGTGTTCGCCCCTCAAGCCTAACCCCCCCCCCCTGCCCCCTGAATGCCAGTATATCCTTCGCAAAACAAAACCTTTTGGGTGGCCAACTTTCGCCACACCAACCGCGTATGCTTGTTGCCCACTGCTCATTTCGTTGGGCTTTGGTGGAGTTCCCGGTTTGAAGCCACATACGTTCTTCCCCCCCCCCCCCCAAGACTGACGTTTTTGAAACAGAATCTTTTTACAAACTACCTTAATCTTTGGTGTGTACCCCCCCCGTCCGCGGTTTTCGCTTCCCTTTTGGATTTCAGGATTTGAAACCCTGCTGTCCGTGGTCCTTTTCGGGTTCCAATTTGCCCCCACTAACTGTGGGTAATCTGGTTGGGCATGATGGTAAGCCTTTTCTGGGTTTTTTTTATTTGGGGAATGTGGTCGAATGTTTTTTTCGCCTAATCCTTTTTTTCCCTTCCCTTTCATTTCCCCTTTTTGTTGGTTGCTGTCAATTTCTCCACCCCCTTCAACACGGCCGGGTGGGGACCAAACAAAGCCATTCCCCCGCCTTCCTTTTTTTGATCGTGGGGTTGCCTTTCCCCGCCACACATCTTTAAACTTTTCGGCCACTTCCAATTTGGAAGAGCAGGTCTTTTTTCCATTTCCCACTGAGCAATTTGTTGGTTAACGCTGACCCAGGTCACCACCCTTCCGGCGTTTTTGTGTTTCACCCCCCCACCCCCGTAAAATTGTCTTACCTCTTTTTTTCCGACAAAAGTGACTACTCTTACTTTTTGAGTTCCCCAACAAACCCCACAGCGACCCCCAGGGTCCCCCTCCAAACTTGGAGCCTTTTAGTTTGTCTTAGATACAAACCCGTGACTCGTTCCTCCCCACCTGCCAAACCCCTTGGTTTCTCACCCGGGCGGGGCAATTCATTTTGCCTTTTTTTTTCTTTTGGGTCACTACTTTTTATTTTTGGTGGTTGGTTTTTCCCAATTTACCTGTGGCGGATTATAAATGTATTGGGTTTCTTCTTCAAGGGGCCCCTTTTTTTTCCTCTTTCCCCTTGGTTGGGGTTTTTCACAAATGGCCTTTCCACCCCAAGCCCACATGTTTTGTCCGCTGCGGCTGGTCCTTCCCCCTATGAAACGGGGGCCTTTACGGACCAACCACCACCACTAATCAGCCCCTTTTCCTTTGGTTAAGGGGTGTTCCTTTCTCCCTTTCCAACCCCCGGGAAAACGACACCCCAGGGGGGGTGGGGGGGACAGCCCCTTTTTCCCCCCCCCTTACCTTGCGGTTGCATTTTGTTTCCCGACGAAAAAAAAACCCAACAAGCTGGGTCCTCTTGGTCCCGGTTGTGAACCCGTCATCTGCGTGGACCTTTTTTCGGTAAACAAAACCCCTTTGAAATACCCCCCCCTCCCAAAACCGCAATTTTATTTTATGCATCCCAGGGACCCAAGTTTTTTTTGATAGGGCATTTTGGGGTGAATGTCTCCTTCTGGCACAAAGGTAAAACACCTTTCTTCTAAAGTAGACCGCCCAACCCTTGCAAAACGGGCCCCCCTCCAACAACTTGACGACTGCCCCCCCCTTCTTTCAGTTTTTGGTGGAAAATGGGGGGGGACAAGCACCTATCATTCTAAGCCCCCGGTTGAACCCGGTTGTGTGGAAAATGGCACCCGGAACCCGGTCCCCCCCACGAGGCTCAACCAAAACAAACAGATGGGGGTTGGTTCATTCGGAAACACGTTACCGGTTACTTTAATCAACAGGGGGGACGGGGATTTTTTTTCGTTTTTCTTCTTGGATCGGGTAGTCCCCCTTTTCAGGCAGACGCCGATTTGAGAAAGTG
>Ga0179593_1612296_pt1 | contig 35970 bp, 30 predicted proteins | sample CZODoug2_1_08_16_FD_185931 | JGI IMG/M metagenome (GOLD analysis project Ga0179593, IMG submission 185931) | Vadose zone soil fungal communities from Angelo Coast Range Reserve, California, USA - CZODoug2_1_08_16fungal (PacBio error correction) | ecosystem: Environmental > Terrestrial > Soil >... | reverse complement strand
AACTAGGCCCCTTCTTTGCGCTTTTTTTTTCAGACCAAGGTGCCACTAGCACGAAGGCCTCCACACACGATCGGCGGCACGGCATGACGCATCTGTCCCCCGCAAAGACTTCCTCCCTCCCGTCTGGATTTCCCCACCCTTCCACGAGGCATCGAAGTTTCAATCATTTTGCGGAGAGGCCGGTCTGGTCTTCCCAGACAAGGCGAGGAAACACCCTTCCCTCTTCCCTGATCAGAGCGCCTTTTTTCTTTCTCCCCCTTTACGGCGAGATTTTCCCCTCCGACGTGATGTCTCAACCTTCTACAGGGGCCCGTGCGTGCCTATGGAATCAACGTACTCGGCTACCGTCCCCCCCCTTTCCCCCGCCACCGCTTTTCCCTCTCCGCTGAACCTTTTTCCCCTAAGGTCTCCTTTTTCGCCGTTCACTTCTCCTCTCCTTTTTGGTCGCGTGGAGGAGAGCGGGTCGTCTTCAGAGAACCCGGCCCTCCGGTGAAAACGCTCTCCTTATCCTCGGTGTGACTTTCCTTTTTCCTTACCGGCGTGTAACTCCTCTTTGAGCGGCTGCGGTTGTTTTACCTACTATCATAGGAGCGCATCGCGCCCCTTTCTTAGACAAGGCTTCTCTCTGACTCCCTTCTCGTTTCCGCGACGGTACTCCCCTTTTTTTTTTTTTTTGGAACCGTTTCGACAAGGTGTTCTTTTTCTCTGATTGCGGAGTGATGGCAGATGAAGGTTTTTTACAAGAAGATCTGATCCCGGCGTTTACTGTCTTTCTGACCCACTAGGCCAGGGTGCAGCCGCGTTTTTTTAGGAGAGGGAACTACATTAGAAATAATAAGGCTTTTTCTGTTTGGATGCCCCCGGCGCCCTCCCCCATCACCGAATAGCCGAGCTACGCATTGGACGGCAAAAATAAAGGTCCAGTTCTCCTCAGGTAACCCCATCCCTACTTTCTCTCTATCTTTTACCTTTCTTTTGTGCCTTCGGGATTTTTCCTCGGTGACCGGTCGCCAGGTGCAAGATTGCAGGAGCCCTCTCTGATATGATTCCCCTTTTCTTGCGCCGCCCTTTTTTTCGTCTTCGCGTAGTCTCTTCTTTCTCTCCGTGCCCCGCTCCGTGCCTACCAGGGGCGGACCGGACGTCTTTTCCAGTCTCCTTCTCGGGTCCCGAACGTAAGTCTTTTCACTTATCTCTCCTCTCGCCCCCCTGCGCCTCGACTGCCATTCCGTTGATCCCCTGTGCAATGGCCTTCCCATCTCCTCCTTTTTTCGCGGCCCTCTAGTACTTAGGAGGACTCCTCTTTCGACCCATGGACGAAGAAGATTTCGATGCGCGACGAGTTGATCTCCTTTCCCCACCGAGCCGCCGTGGCCTCCGGCTGCTTTTTCGAGTCTGTTCATCTTTCACCACAGCCTTTCTCCTCGTCCGTTTAAAGGGAGTGCGGGGGATCAGACCACTCCCTCTCTCCCGCGAAACCTTTTTTTCTCCAAGTGAGCCCGCAGTTTTTCCCCCTCCTTATGACCTTTCCAGAAACGCCGAAATAACATTTCCTCTTAAAGTTTGCCGGAAGTGTGTCCTCTTAAAGAGTGGCGTTATTTTGTGCTGACAGCCCCTTTCTGTTTGACACTTGATTGACTCAAGTAGAGATTAACCTGGTGTGGACCAGCTATCAGTAAGAAACTTAGGAGGTGATTTTCTCCTTACAGGGGTAGTCCTTTCCCGTGAGATTTTTTCGTACGAGGTCTTTTTGAATACTCGTGGATGGGCACCTCCCCTGAAAAGACCCTTCCACTTTCTCCCCCCACGATTTTTGACCTCCCTCCTCAACGGTTCCCCCGTGGCATTCCAGGACGTCTCGGCTTCACGTTCGGTTCTTTCCAGGAAGTTTTTGCCGTAAGTTTTCCTTGTGTAGGCGTAAGCCCCCTCCGTGATTTCGATTGACCAGGGAGGGAGCAAAGAGGTTGAGGGAAGCAAGGAGGAGAAGTGGCGCTTCAGACAGATTTTTTTCGGCTGTCCGGTTGTCGGGATCCTGTGTCAGCTGAGACGCCCCAAATAAAAAACCCTCCAACCAAACCCCAACCCCCCCTCCCAACCCCAAAACACACCAAAAAACCAAAACAAAACAACCCCCCCCCCCCCCCCCCACCCCCCCCCCTTCTTCGTGGAGTCGCCGCAGGGAACATAGAGTGATTGCTCGCTTGTGAAGACCCCCCTTCGTAGGCCTTGGCCTTTCGCATGAAGGTTACACCTCCCCCTTCAGAGATGGGCGGTTTGACTACCAAACCGCGTAGAACCTCTCCCAGAGCTTTTTTCGCAGCCTTTCCTACACTTGTTCACTGTTTTTTTTTTTTTTGGCAAGGGTGTTTTAGTGCGGTGCGGCCATAGGTACTGCTTTCGAATTTTGATGTGAACGAATTTCGGCCACTCCGTAGATCCCCCCGATAACGGTCTTGCCTTCGGAGTTAAAGAGGTCTCGAGATGCACAGCACCTCTAACCATGTACTTACGACTTCTTTCTTTTCTCTTGCAAGGTTTTTTCTCCCCTGGGGTTCTTTGCCGAAGCCTACGCTTGAAAGAGACGCCCTGAACCCCAGTAATCGCCCCCCTCGGCAACTCCTTCCCTTTCGATGAGGTTTTCTCATCAGGCTGATCCCATGCTGTCAGGTCGTCCTGCTCTGGGAAGAGCAGTTTCCCTTTTCTGGAGATTGACTTTTTTCGAATTAGGCACAAAACCACACCCAACCCCCCCCCCCTCCCCTCCCCAAACAACACAAACACCCCCCAACACCCCAAACCCCCCCCCCCCCCCCCCCCCCCCCCACCCCAACCACCCCCCCCCCCCCCCCCCCCCCCCCCCCCCCAATTTTTTCCTCTCGGAGCTCATTTCTTTTAGAATAGACCCTTTTGCCCCTCTTTTTAATGAGAAAAGCCCTCTAATTCGTTTTTTTTTATCTTTGCCAGAAGCTCCTGTACTTGAATATACCACTTCGGGTTCAAACTCCCTTTTAACTGGGAGGCTTACACATGTCCGCTAGTTCCCTCGTCAGCTTCCACTTCCTTTTCTGGGAGTGGCACGACCTCATAGCTTCGCTCTCACTCACACACTTTTCCTTCTTTCCAGGAGAGGCTTCCGACTCTTGATAGATTTTCTCCCACCACACCTCCCCCCCCGTCTTCGCTGGGGGCACTTTGAAGAGACATCATCAGCGGAGAAGGTGCTTCTTCTCAGTGGGCCCCCCACCGAGCTTCGCGTTCCCTCTCCTACTGCGGTTCCGAGGACGCTCCTGAGGCGCTTGGCTGGTGCCTCTCCAGTATTTTTTTTTTTTTTCCGTTGATTTCTCCGTGCGTTTTGCTGCGGTTCCGACACTTTTCGTGACCGCTGTTCAATCACCGCCTACCTCCACTTTTTCCTTCTCAGATTGAGAACCGGAAATGTAGCCTTCATTATTGGCCTCTGTATCGGGTCGGTGACTTAAGGTCGAACCGTCCTCCCAAACGGTTCCCTTTGCCTGACCCCCCCTGGGGTCCCTCTGCGGTTCTTCCGTCTTTTCGGAGAGGTGAGGGCGGCTCCTCAGGCAAAACGCCTTCGCGTCAGTTATCTTTTCATCGCCCGGTCATCAATTTCCTCCCCCACGTTTTTCTTTTGCGAGATAGTGCTGTCGCCACAGTGAGGATTCTGCGATGCAGAGAGGACCTGGTCCCCCGACCCTGGCCTTCGTCAGCCCCCAGCCAGACCGGCTCTCTCGACGCGATATGCGCTAGACCGCGGGACAACATTTTAGGTGGCAATTCCTGCCCGGTGGATTCTTTTCTCTTCCCGACAACTCCTTGCCCCAAAGGTCCCTTTCCGATATCCCAGTCCCTCCAGGCTTTTCCTCAGAGCCCCCTTATTCTGAGAGGAGGTCTGTGCAAACTTTTGCACCTTTCCGGTTTTTCGGTCCTTTTGAAACGAAGTTAATAAAGATTAGATCGTCCTCCGAGAACCTTGAGTCTCTCCCCCCAATTTCTCAGTTCCCTGGTCGCGCCGTTCCGTAGTCCCAGCCGTCGGGGGCGGCATTCGCCACCGCGTGGGTTCAACGTTTGCACGGCCGCCGCTGAGGGTTGAGGTCTCCTTTCCCTCAACTTTCAAGTTTTCCTTTTTTGCTTTTGACCCGATTCTTTCCCTCTTGTTTGTTCATTCCTCCTTTCGCCGTCGCCTTTTTCCACCGAGAGGGGAGTTGCCTTTTCTCCTGCGGAGGGAAGGCTCACAGGAACTGTTCTTTCCTTTTTTCCCCGGGGGGTTTTCGCTCGCCAATTGCCATAGCTTCCAAAATGGTACAGTAGCTTTCCCCTTTTGCTTTAACCTCCGCTTTTAGGCCCGGTTTTCTTCTCCTGGCCCTGACAACACGACCCTGCTGGAGCTCCATGACCCAGACCCCTTTTCAGTTACGTCGATTCCCTCCCTTTCCAATTTCTAGGCGATTTCTCGCACTTTCCCCCTGGCTAGGCCGTTTCCCTTCTCGACACCCTTTCCCCCGCTACGAGACATCCTTTTTCCCCACCTCCCTACAGCCAGCCTGCAGGAGAGTACATTCCAAGTCATGACTTCTTTTCCTTTAGACATGGGAGGGGCCGGTAGATTTCCCTTGTCTGCCACCGATTCTACGTGCCTTTTTATTGAATATAGTTCGCCCCTCCCGTCGTACCGGAAGGGTTCTTTGCTGACTTCCCTTCTGGATTTGGACAGATTTTTCTCGGCACTTCTCCGTCTGGTCCTTTCCGAGCGGTTTTTTCTTCCCTCTCCGTTAAGACCCGCGTACTTCACCTTTTTTTTTCCAACGAGAAGAAGCTCGTGCTGCGCGACAAGGGAGATCGGGTTCGACGCTTTCCCCCTTCCCCCCCCAAGCACAGCTCCCGGCGGTTTCTTTCAATCTAGCGTCAGAAATCGGCGACCAGTCCTAAGTTTTCTCCCCGTCTGCACTCCCCCCGCTTTTTCTTGCACTCCCGATCGCTTTCAGGGTCGAGGCGCAGCAGTGTCTAGCAGTCGAAGACCAAGCCGGACGTAACGTCCCCTTCCCCCTTTTCGCCGACTTTTCCCTCCTCTTTGCTTGGCCAACGGCCAGATCGTCTTCAAACACAGGACTTTTCTTCTTCCCGGAGCACGAAGTCTTATAAACTTCCTCGGAACGTCCTTCCTTCTTTCCCGTCCCTTCCTTACTTGCTACGTCCTGGAAAATCTACCAGGTGGCGGTGACCGTCGGGGACCCTCGAGGACATAGACGCTTTTCGGACTTTTTTTTTTTTTTCCGGTTTTTTTCGAGTTCCCCGACTCTAGTCCAGCTCCGAGCGCACTTTCCGGTCAAAACTGTACGGCGCTCACGACGAGTTATGCGATGCCGGCTTCACACAACCCCTTTTCCCAGGGGACTTTGGTCGGCCGTTGACCACCGTTCCTTCTGCCGACCATACAACCTGCCAACCTCTTGCACAATCGTAAGTCCCCCCTGTCCGGCCAAAATTTTCGGTCCTTCAATCTCTGTAATAACTTGTTCAGGGCATCTCGAGATGCTTCTCCCTCTGTGGAGGAGCGTTTTGTCCCTTTTTTTTTCGTAGTCAAACCATACCGGTTCCAGCGAGACGCCCAATCCTACGGAGGTAGTGACCCCTTCTCCTTTTCTACTACGTGACCCTCGACCTTCTTCCACGGCCCCCGAGCTTTTGTAGCAGAACTCGTCGCGCATCCCCTTCCACGCTTCGTATCGAAAGGAGTTTTTGCCTCGCTCTACTTCCTATCCTTCTTGCATCCCCTTTTTTTTCTGGCCGACCCGTCAAAGAGCCGCGTGATGGACTCTGCTGCGATCGTTTTTCTTTGGGAGATGACCTTTAGATCTTGACCCCCCCTCTGCCCGGTTGTCGATACGATAATGGACCAAGCCGGTTTTTCAGACGGTACTGGAGGCGGTCTCTTTGGCCCGATCACTCGACGATCCTTCTTTTTCCGCAACCTAGGTGGTCTGAAGACTTTTCCTTTTTCCCAGCCTCTCTCGAACTTTTTCTTTCACTCCCCCCTTCACGTTGCAGCCGAGGTCCCCCGAAAGAGGATATTTCCCCTTCCTACGTGGTTTTGAGAGCTGCCATACGGGTCCCCCTCCTCTTGATTTTGAACGGGCCTCCCTGCGGACTTCCCTTTGATCCTTTTTCTCTTCCCTGCCCTTTCTTCCTCACTATAGAGGACAGGATCGGTCCCGAATTTTTTCCTTGGCCCCTTTCCGCTCGGACCGGGATTTTTGCTTCTTTATGGGTCGATTCTTTCCTAAAGAGCCTTTGGAAAACTCCTCGTCCTTGTTTCTTCCTTCCCTCCCTAATTTTCGCTCTCCCTCAATTTCAATACGGTTCCTGGGCGGAATCCCTTTTCCCTTTTCAAGCCTTCCCCGATGCCGAGTCTTGCCGCCCCTTGAGGCGAGTTTTTCCCCCTCATTTTTCATCCGAAGTCCCCTTCGGGTCGCGATGCGCGTCTCTCGATTACAGGTAACACATCCCCCGCCTCCAGCTACGGTTTTCTCTTCCCGAAGTGCTTTTGAGTCTCCTCCTTTCATGCAACACCCCTTTCTTTCACAGGGTCCGCTTTTTTCACCGGGATTTTTTTGTAGGAACTCGAGAGCCGAGACGCGCCCTAATAAACCTCCGCCCCCCTTTTCTGGCCGATTTCTATGTCCCCTTTGCTGCGGACCCGTTTATTACGTGTTCAGCGGACTTCTTTTTTCCGCTGTTGAGGTTCTTTGGTGGAGGCTCCTGATTCGGACCTCGTTTATACGTAATATGCATTCGCGATTAAATGCGCTGAAGCTTCGTAGTCTGTGCTCTATCTTCCTGGGGTTAGAAATAGCCTTTCGCTAGGAGATGTTCCTTTCTTTTCCTTTTCGTTGTCACTTTGTTGTGGGTAAGAACTACCCTCCCGGATCCCTCCTCCACGATCTCGTGCTTTTGAATTGGCCTTCTCCACCGTTTTTCTAAACAGGGTCTTCTTTAAAGGACGTAGAGAGGTGTTCCCCCTTTTAGTGAGGTTCCCTCTGCGCCTAAGTTCCCTTTTTTTTTAGGCGTAAGCCTCCGACTCCCCTTGGTGTCTTTCCGATCCCCCGTTTTGCTGGAGAAAGACTGCCGAGACTTTTCTCCCCTTCGGATCAACGTAGCCCTCTCCTCACCTCTGTCGTGTTCCTTCTGTTTGTGACGATTTCTTGCGCCCCTCCCGTCTTTTCGCCGAGCCGGTTGAACTCGTGTCGTGCTCGAGTTAAGACCGCCAAGCAAGTAGTCCCCTTTTTCCTTGTCCGATCTTCCGATTTCTTTGCGAATTTTCGTTGGTGGAAGGTTTCCCCACCGAGTCGAACCCGACCCCCTCCTCCTTTGTCGAGCATCGCCGAACTTTACTTCTCTTTGAAACCTTCCCTTTTCTTTGTTCGGGACCCCCCACAGTCCTCGCCCGGCCTCCTCCACAGGCCAATGGTCCCAGAACCCAAGGGATGAAGATACCTTTTCAATTCTTAGTCCTCGTAGCCCCCTTCGGACCTCTTCTTACGCTATTCCCTTTACAATAAAATAGTGGCACGTTGGCCCGTGAAGTTCCCCGAGGAATCCCCTCCCTCCGCGAAATTTTTTCTCCCAGTTCATGAAGTTCTCATCGTTGAGTCCCCTTAATTCTGAGATAGGGGAAGTTCATTCGGATTTCGGGTTTTCTGACCCCTTCTGTGAGAGCTTTTCCCCCCGAATTCTTTTTTCCTTTTTTACTTTACATTATATCCTCTTTATTACTCCTCTACCCAGGTGGAAGTATGTCACTTAGGAGAAAAAGACCCCTTCATAATTAGTGTGTTCCCTTTAAGCTTCTTTCCCTTGCAGCCGTGCCTGTCCACGCCCCTGGAGGCGTCCCCCCGGAAGATATGGCTTTATTAATTGATCGCCTTCCAAAAACTTGAAAAGGCCCCTTCTCGTATGCAATACCCCACCTAATAGTGGGATATCGGTTTCTTTTCGCATGAATCCGCCTCCCAAAATCTTCGACATAAAGATACTCCGTAATGGAGTTATTCCACTTTTACCCCCTAACCTCCGGGGTTTTGAATAAACGCGCTGGTGGAGCCTTAGAAGCCCCCTTCCCTAAGACGGTGTAACGGGAGGCTCTTTCGGCCCCATTGAGCACCCCAAATTCTTCTGCTTGTGGGAGCTCACAGGTCTCTTGGAAGCCTCTCTTTCTTTAGGGCTAGCGAAACAGGACCGTGCCGTGGCCTTTCCCCCCCCCCCCCCCCACTCCCCCTTTCCTGATTCGTCTCTTCGAGCCCCAAAGGAAATGGTTTTTGCGAAGTCTGAAATGTCCTCTTCTCTGTCCGCTGTGGCCTTTGTCGGTGGATTTTACCGGAGCCTTTCCGTTTCCACTTTTCAGTTTTCTCGCTATCTGTCAGAGATGCCTTTTTTTTCTGAGCGGTTCTTTTTTCGGACGCTCTTCCCACCGCCTTTTTTCCTTAAGCCTTCGCCCAGGATTCCCTTCTTTCACGCCTCTTGACTTTACGTTGGGGGTTGTTGATTATCGTGCAGGTTCGCCACCTTCTTCTTCCCGGTCGATGAAGCGTCCCCTTCCTTACGACACTTTTTTTTTGGCCGTTTTTTCACCGCCTCTCTCTTTCCTGGAAAGCGATCTGTAACCCCTTGTCAAAAAGAGTACTTTTTGAAACTATGAACGGTGGCTAAGTTTTTTGTTAATTCCCCCCCCCCCTTCCCTAGTCCTCGCATTTTCCCCCTTGAGAATGAGCCCTTTCATTGCCGTTGTCTACTCTCGAAAAGGAATGGTTCTGTTGATGTGCCAAGGGCTGAATGTGTCGGAAAGCCCCGACCTCCACTCCTCCTTACTCTCTTACGCCCCCATCGCTCTAGAGGCCTGCCCTTCGCCCGGTAGTCACAAGTTCCGTACGTTCTTAGGCCAGGACCCAACGCCCGGTTTTGATGAAAAAGGGCCCCGGCCAAGGCCTTTCTCCTGCTGGGTGAGTTTCGGCCCGGTGCCTCCCCCTGCTTTAAAGTTCTCCGCTCCTCAGCTTCTGTCGCCGTCGCCCTCTCAATTTTTTAGTTTTCCCCTCTAATGGAGCGTCTCCCACTCTTATGGCATTTTTTGGTCGCGGCTGCCGTAAGATGTTTGAAGATAGACACCCCCCCAGACCTTGGAAACCATTTTCCTTTCGCCAGGTCCCTTTTTTCCCGAGCTTCCCCAGGTATCGGCCCGCTACCACACCGATTATAAATTGAGGGTTCTGAAAGCTCTTTCCCCATTCGAGTCTCGGCTTCTCTCCTACTTCCATAGTTTGGATTTATCTCCAACTGTTCTTTTTCGACCCCTTTCCGCTCGAAAGGAAGACTGGAACGGCCCGAGCTCGCCGACATGACAGTCTTTTCTTTCCCCGCTCTGGATGATTGAGGCTTACCTAATCCCCAAGTCATTTTCCCTTTTTCCGACCCCTTTCTTTCCGTTTCGGGACACCTGATCCGTCCAGACTTTCCAAGGTGTCACCTTGCTTGCCGAACAAGGAAGTTTTCGTTCTCCTTTCCTCGGGATGCTTTCCTCTTTGGAATTTTTCTTCCTGTGCAGCTTTGATCTTCTCCCTTTCCTTGTGGAAATGGCCCCCCAGCGGTTCGGGCCTGAACAGTCCGAACACGTTCTTTTTATCTTTTTGGCCGCCTAAAATTTCCTCCCCCCCCCCCGGGTTTTTGACATTCCCTTCCCGTTCGAGGTTTTTTCGAAAATCTTTTTGTTAGACGCTTCCGGGCCACCACGACCCCAGCTCCTTCGGAGTTTGCGTCGGTTTCACGGCACCATAATAAGTGATGGACGGTTCCAAAAGCTGGAGCAGATCCCCCCTCCCCCTCGATGTTTCTTTTTGCGACTACTTCTTTTCCTTTCGAGGGGCTTTTTCTAGCTTTTCGAAGAAAGCCGGACAGTCCCCCCATCTGCCCTTAATCGAAGCCTTCTTTTTTCCGCGGGCTTTCCTCCCTGCCAGGCTTGGTCTTTGTGCCGATAGTAGTCCCCTTCCTGCTCCCTTACGGCCTACATCTTGGCCCCTAGGAAAGGAATGGCCGCACGTCCGCACCTTTTAAGCCGAGACAGTAATGGAACCCCCTTTTTCTTCCAGGTGACTTTCCGGGATTAGACGCCGATTTTCTAGTTTGGAGCGGCGGTCTGGTCTTTTGGGACACGACCCCCCCCCCCCCTCTCCAACTGACTTTTTTCGTCCAGCTCCTGAGCGATTTAGACTTCGAGATCCTCCTTTGTGCTGAAGATCCAGTTTGCACAAACCGGCAAGGTGCCTCTAACCTTGCCAGGCCTTTCCTCATGCGACCCCCCCCATCATCCGGAACAGGCAGGCAAAACTGTAACAGCAATGGAGTCGGCGTTTCGATTTCTACCCTTAGATTTTTTTCCCCCGGCCGGCTTTTCTCTTCTCTTTCGTCTTTGGCCCGAACACTCACATACCGGCCCCGAGACGCCTTGGCGGTTTTCCTGCCGCGGTACTCCTACCCCCTCGTTAGATAACGTCGGGGCCGCGCAACCCCTCTGCTGGTTGCGGTTGTTACCGGTCATCGCATTTTCGCGATTCTTTTCGAAACTTCTGACTCCGGACCGGCTAGCGGTACTCGGCATTTCCGGCTGGCCCCCGTGTGGAGAGGGCGCCCTTTTGCACAGCTTTTTACCGGATGGCCCCTAGCGTTTTTTGAAGGATCGACAAGGACGAGGCTGGTTATTTTCCAAGGAGCTCCGAGACTTTGAAACGACTTTCCTGTCCAGACGCTCCTGCGTAGTTCCTAACTCTCCCCTTACCCTTTGAATAAGGCCGGGTTTGATCGTCGGAGAGGGAGGCCCCCTCACATAAAGAAGAAATCGCCGACCTCCCTCTTGCATAAGGAAAATACTTTTCCACCTTCTCGGAGAGTTTTTTTCCTTTATATACTCCTCCTAAGTTTTTTCTTCCTTTTGGGTTACTGTCAAGCCCAGAGGATGTGGCAGGGAAGTTCACGCTTGAGGCTTCCTTCCGATATGACTCCCTTATGTTTCTACAGATAGGCCAGCCACCTTCCTTTTCAGGGCTAGGTCTGAAGTTCAGGACAAGAGCAGAAGAACATTCCTCGTAACCAGGACTGGCCTTTTTTTTTCAGGAGGTCATCGACCCTACCGTTCCCTCTCCCTAGGGTCCAGATCTCCTTCCTTCTCCCCCCCCCCTCCCCGCTAGTTTAGCGCTTTGTCGTTTTTTTTGCTTTGGCCATTTTCATATTAAAGACGGCCCCTTCTCCGAGAGTTACTCTCCTTCAGGGAGGTCGTCAGAGCTCTCTTTTTTTGCTAAGCTTTTTTTTTGCTCCTCCGATGCCCTAAGGTAACCCTGCAGCTCTTTCGCCGTTCCCCCGACGACTCCTTTTCCTATTTGCGGGTCCGGTAGCTTTAACCCTTCCTGGAGTCCTCGTGCAGGTAGGTGAGGTGGCCTCTTCCACGCAAGAAGAGCCACCCCCCTCTGTCTACTCACGCGTCGCACAAGTCTTTTTTTACCCCCTAACGTTCCCTTCCTCCCCTGCTGGGACCCATTTAAGAGCGTGTTAAGGGAAAGTTCCTGTGGCTTTTCTTTCCGGAGCTGTTTTCGGTTTGAGCGCTTCGCCTTTATTTATAGATGAAAATGGCGGTGCGGCCGGGATCGGTAAGCCCGTCGGGAATGATAGCCTCACATTTTATGAACATAGCTTTCCAGCTGGAACTTTACGGTTTGTTTCAGCTAACATCCCCCCCTAAGCTCTCCACGATCGAGTCTCTTTCAACTTTTCTCAGTGTTCTCCACTTGGAGTTCCGGACGTAGATCTGGTTGTTCTATTTCAGTTTCTTAGGAAGAGAGTGTTCTTACTCGCCTTCGTGCTAGAAGACTCCATAGAATGTTTTTCTCCGATAGTTCTTGGAGCCACTCTCCCTTTGTATCCTTTCTTCTTCATTTTTCGGACTTAAGATTTGCGATCCCAGGATTAGACCTTCTCCTCGACCCTCGTTTTTTTTCGCTGGGAACTCGCGTGTCGACTCTCGGGTGAAGCTACAAGCACGTAGTTTTTTTTTTCCTTCCTGGTCGGATCTTGGAGCACCAAACAAGATTCCTGTTGTTGGCCGGGCAACCCTGGTTCTAACCCGAGCGCGCGCCTTGTCTAGCAAGCTTTAACTTGATTCCCTTCAGGGTTTTTTTTTTGAGTGTACTCGTTCACGCGAAGTAGGCTAGAACTTTTCCCCCCGTACACAGGGGTTATTTCGCAGATTAGTTTTTTACACCCAGGATGGTTCGTCTCTAGTCCCTCCCCCCTCGGAAGACTCTGTCTTCCGGGTTTTTTTTTGTGGACACAGGCCCTGTTTTTGCCGGCCTCGGTGGCCCGGTCAGCGACCGCGGAATTCCGCCGCCCGTGACAGGTTCTTCCCCCCTTATCGTACGTGAGTCCTTGGTCTTTTCGAGCTTTTTTCCTGCTCTTTTTTTCTGGAAGTTCAGTCGTCTTTTGTCTTACGGTTTTCCGGCGAGCGCCGCACGATTCCCTTCCTGGTTGGGATTTCTTGGCAACGCGCGTTTTTTCTTCCTTTCAGCCTGCCCTTTTCTTCCTCGCGTCATAAATGATAATTCTTTTTGTAGCGGGCCAGTTCAGTCTTTTTTCCTTGCCGTCCGGAGTTCCTCGGGAGAAGTCTCGGTTCCCCTCTGGGCTTCGTACCATGTTCTTCCTTGCCCAACTTACGGCTCCGTCGCGACCCCCCTCAGTTCTAAATTTTTTTTCACTGTTTCCCAACGTTTTAGAGGCTTCACCCCTCTGGGAGAGCGGTCGACGGCGAGAATGACGCTTTTCTCTTCCCCGCTCACTAAAAAAACGGACCCCATAAAGAGTCTCCCTCTGGGGGAGTTACTGAACCGGAAGTTCACCCTCAGCGGAGTCTTTTGTTCCCCTAGATTTCGAACCTGCCTTTTGCTGTGAGGAAAGGGCGGAGAGGCATGCTTGAGGCGCTTGGCGGGGACTGTTTCCCTTTTGCTCAATTCGATATTGCTCCTTCCTTTTCGGGTGTCCGAAACCCTTTTGCCCAATCCTACTCCTTCGCGATCACCCGGAAATGGTAGCCGGGAGAATCTCTCTGTGCGATAGGCGCTAGAAGATGTGGCCCTTTTAACAGTCTTCTTCGAAATTGCACCATCCTAGTGGCTCAAACCTCCTCTTTTTTTTTTTTTTCTTTTGACCTCTTCTCGAGGTGAGGGGCACTCCCCCTCTGCCAAAAAGACACTTTAACCCTGCACTTTCTTTACGGAAACTGTGGAACAGGAAAAGATTTTTTTCTTGTAATAAGAAGATTGGGTTTTGTGGTGACCTGCGGATCGTTGCATTCCGTGGTTCTATACTTTGATGTGCAGCCCTTGGAAAAAGCACTCCCCTTGCCCCAGGTCGTTTGGAAGTTGTGGCATTGCGCCCTTTAAACCCCTCTCGCACTGACAGGCTGCGGACCTTGTAGTTCCGCCCCAAGGCATTCCCTTTTTGTTCAACGAGTTCCCGAATTGCCTCCTCCGTGAACGCCCGACCCATTTGATTTTGGCCCCCTCGAGAATGGGCGCCCCTTGCCCCTTTTCCTTTGTCTCCTCGGAGTAATCCGGAAGTCAATTGATGGTACTTTTTTTTGATGTGACCTTTCCCTCCCAGCCCCTTTTCCAGATCGAATTCACGAAACTGGAGGCTTCCTTAGCTCCCTTGATCAGGAATTTCCGCCCGTCGTAACAACGCTTCGGCAGGGTCCTTTTTTTCTTCTTTTTGCCATTTCTTTACTTTCAGCGCCCTCTTGAGTTTGTGTCGGACAGGTGCCTCCCACAGGCGAGATAGTTCTTACCCTGGTCTACGTGTTCCTGCTAGACTTTCTTCTAGCCCCCCCTCCTCTCTAAACTTTTTTCGCCGTAATTTTTTTATGCTTTAAGTGATACCCCTCCCAGAATTTTTTCCCCCACCCCACAAAATACAACCACGGGGGTTATTCCAGAAGATATTATCCACCTGTCGCCAAGGTTCAACGGTGCGTTCCCGCGCTTTACTGAGTTGACCTTCTTTTCCAAGGGTAGTACCTTTCAAAATCATCTTACGCAGACACTCGAGTATAGGAGTACGAACTATACACTCTCGTCGCTTCTTCCTGAGTCCCCTGAGGACCTCGAACCCTCTTTTTTCCCTTCTTACGACTGGTCCCCGCCAAAAGAGCATAGCCCCCACAGCAGCTCAAGATAGTTTTTTTGAAGGCGCGTAAACCACGTCATGATCTGTAGAGATTCCCCCCAGGAGTTCTTTTAGGAAAGGTTTTTCTTTCCCCGATTTATGTGACCGGGAAATCTAGTCCCTAAGTCGTTTTCTTTCTCTGCTTTAGTGTCGGGAAAGAGCCGTGGAAGGCTCTTCCCCCCGGAATACTTTCTTTTCTTCTTTCCATGGGTCCCCCTCTTTTCGTTCCGAACTCGTACCCCGATGTAAGAAGAGTCAGAACCTCCCACCCAATTTCTGCGTTTGCCCCTTGCCCCCGTTCGCTTGACTGCCCGAAAATTGCTTGGCGTTTCTCGCGGTTTTTCCCCCCCCTTCCACCAAGTGCGGTTTTCCTGCCCTCATCGTAATTTGAACAAGTCATAAGTTTTTCTGCACCCTCGAGCCGCTCGAACACTCCCCGGCTTTTTTCCCCCCGCTCCCAAGATCTTTTTCAGTGCAGCGGCGCGGTAGTAGCCGAACCGCTTTCCCGCCCCTCGCCGTTTATTAAGGGCTTAATCGCCGGCCCACTTGGCGCCAGCCCGGGGCCTATTTTCCACCGGAGAGTTCTTCTCTTTGGACATCTCTCTCTGCAGATTTCGGCTTTTTTATCAGCATCTACGCCTGGGAATCAACCCCTGGAGAACACGGGATTCGTCGGGCCGCGAGACCCCTCCTTTCAAGATATAGTGGAGTCTTTGGCCCGACCCTCTCCCTTTCGTCACAGCTTTTTTTTTTCTACCCTGCGAGAGTTTTTTGCCTACGAAGTGCTGACCGAGCTGCAAACAACGGCAAGGGGCATCTGGGACCCAGGAGGCATTCCTTCCTCCCTTTCCTCGGATCTCCCCCACCGCCCCCTCTGAAAACTCCCCGCCCTTTCTTTTGCGTAGTACGTTCATAAGGACGATTTCGGAACTGCGGCTTGGCGCTCTTGCGGAGAGAGGGCTCTTAGTTGTCCCCCATACCGTTTTCCCCCACGAATATCCGGCTCGAATGAGGCGTTCTAATACCGTCCCCCTTTTCCTCGCTAACGGCGGAAGTTCCGCGCCCACCAGAGCCCTGTCTTTCCCGGTGGTTGTACACGTCCCCCACTTTTCCCTCATGAGATCGTGCGTCCGCTCTCGTTTTTCCCCTATCCGTCCCTTCTGCTCGGTACTTCGTGGGACTCTTTGAGGAGATTTTTTCTCCCTTGCCAAGAACTCGGACCGGATGGATCTGCGAGCGGGTGCTCGAATGAACCTCTATCTGGACCCCTTCCTCTGCGTATGTCGAGTTGCTCCCCTTTCTTCATGGCCTTTTTGTAATTGTTCGGCTGAGATGGCCGAAGACCTCAGTCCTAAGAATAAGGGATTTACGGGTGTCTCCCTGGGTTTTCCCCTTATATCGAGCTCGAAAGCGGGCCCCCGGCAAAATTCCAGGTCAACGGATAAGCTTTGTCCCCCCCCAAGCAAGTTTCCTCTCTCTTTTTATTTTTTCCTCGTGTAGTGACCCCCGGCCTCGGTTGACTTCTGTGCTTACGTACCGATTGGGTCTCTTGCTCTATGCTAGGTGTTGGCCCCCTCCGACGATTCCCCCCCTGTTTCTTTCTTACTGTTAGCCGGTCCCCTGGCACCGCGCGCCGCCAGTCACGGCTCCCCCCTGTGAATGGTTGTTCTTTCTAAGTTCCTCCCCTTGACAACCCACCACAAAAACCTCCGAATCTCTCTTCCCTTTTCCATCTGACCGCCTGCGGAATTCGCCATCGTTTACGCGGTCGGTTTACATTTTTCCTTCCACGGCCCCGATTATGTCCGCGCTTCCGCCAGTTTGTAGAGTCCCCTTTCCCCTCGCGATTCAATCATTTTCTGGTCGCCTTCTCCATTGCGCGACCCACGCCTCCGAGGTGGCGAAAGCCGCCGTGAGACGAGACTTTGGTTCGGGGAGGTCTCGACCCCCCCCGCCTTCGGTTTCCCGGTTGTCTGTGATCGGCCAAGAGCTCCGGAACCCCCTCTCCTCCAACGTCGCGCCCTTCCTCCTGGGCCCCTTTGAACCTTTTTTTTTCCGACCTCCCTGTGTTGCTTGGAAGGCCGTGTTCAGGACGAGGGCCGCTGTGGCGTTTCTGGTGGCGGAGCCTTCCTTTCCTCCCTTCGTTCCCGAAGTTTGTTCTTTTCCGGATCTGTCAGGCGCCCGGTGAGCTGCGTTACTTTTTTATCGCAGTTTTGCTGGTTCCTCTCGGCGGCTGGTAATTTTGTCCTCGGTTTTCCCCCCCCCCCAGACTGAAGATCCGCCAAGCTCTCTTTTCACGTCGAGGGCCTCTCCTTCCCCGACGGTCACCTCCCCCCGGTGTAGATTTTGCTTCCGTCTGTTCGGTTTCTTTTGTTGTTCTCTTTAGTCTGTAGAGACTTCGCTTGCCGCCGACCCCCTCGGTCCGGTCTTATCGGAGCGCGGAAATTTCTCTCTCATTTCAGTCTAACATCGGAGATTGCCTTCCCTATTTGTAGTCCCTCCTGCGATGAGACGCTCCGCGAGCCTCCCAATGACTTTTTTTTCTTTGATTTGTAAATCCCCCCCCCTTGGTAGAGCTCCCTCGAGGTTCCCAGTTTGATTTTGTCGACGTCTGAGCACAACCGAATGCTCTTGGGCGTTTTTTTCCACCGCGTGAACAAGCCAGCTCTCGCTCTATGTAGAAGAGCGGAAGAGAACCCCCTATCTTCTTATTTGGCACCCTCAGGAAACCTTGTTGCGGACCCTTTTTTCTTTACACCTTCCAGGTCTGAACTCCGAATCGAAAAGATCTCTTTTTCCTTTAGTTCTTCCCTTTTTAGTCCCCTTTTGAGTCTGTCCCCGTGCAGCAGCCCCCCCCCCATCCCTGTATTCCTCGGTTTCGTAAGAGAGGGATTTTAACCCGTGCGATCGCGGAATCGACGCCTATCCATGGCGGCCTTTCCGCGAAGAGGCATGACGTCTGAGGGTTCTTCCATAATCCTTTTTGTACGAGTTCTTGGAGCTCCTCTAGTAGCGTTTTGTAAGAAGCAACGACGGCCCCGTTGACTATCGTCCGTGTAAATCTCCCTATAAGCGCGATTATTATCCTGGATTCCCTTTTTCGTAGGTCATCCAGCATGATAATTCGTGGGTTAGTTGGAAGCTATTTGTATACTGATTGCCCTAGAGAACTTCTCTGTTACCCGTCTCTCGTAACATGTGCCCCTACTGGCAATCTTCACGGCGCTCTTTTCCCCTCTCCCCAACCTCCCCTGGCCTCTTTGTGGTTCCCCTCCAGTCCGTCCCTCCTTCCAAGCTCGTGGGAGTATGTTCTCGGAGAGATGCCGATATGATGCAGATTGCACAAACATCCCCGCGGTCCCTCTTCGCCTGTGCGTTCGGCACCTTTTCCACCCTCAGCTCTCTTTTCCGTGGCCAATATATGGTAGTGTAGCTCCCTCCCCCGGCCCTGAATTCTTCTTTCATACAGGGAGGTCTGTCTGAGGCCGTTAGAGGTCTTTTTCCCGTACCGTCTTCTGAAGAAACGGCCGTGAAGTGTTCCCGCATAAACTTACTGACTTCTTCTCCTTTCTTGCGAAACACTGCACTTCTCCGTGGTGCTCATTTTTCGAATTGGCCCGATGTGGCCCGGGCCCCATGCAAAATAAGGCGCAGTCCCACACGGAGAAATAGTGTGACCACTCTTTTGACAGCGTGGCCCCGACCCTCGTTAATCTTTATGATCTCCCCCCTCGGAACCCCTCTCTTAGTACGTTACCCCAAGATGACATAGAAAGGTCTCCCTACCCCCTGGAGCTTCATTTGCCCGCCTTTCCTAATTTTTTTGCCGTCTCCCCTTGTCATCGAGAAGCGGGAAACTTCCCTTTCAAATGGAGGTTTTTCTTTTTCCCCGAGTGTCTCCCTCACCTCCAAGCCAAGACCCCTTTCTTTCGCGGGTTCCCTATTATGGCCACCGGGTTCCCGCTTCCCCCCTAGTTTGGCAACGTTGTCGCGGTGGGATCCGTCGTCGTAGTGACTCCCGTTCCCAGTAGTTTCTTCCTCCCCCCCCTGCGTGATCGGCCCGCGATGCCGGTGTCTCCTCGGTTCCCCGAGTCAGGCTTTTTCGGCGTCCCACAACGGGCCGTTTTTTCGGCCCGCGCCCGTCCCACGTGACTCAAGCCCCTTAATGGCTTCCTCCTCTGACCTTGACCTTAGCGCCTTGCCTTCCGAAGTTGAGCTTCGGACCTTCGATCCTGCTCTTTGGAATTTTGAGAACCGGCCCCGGCCGCAGCTTCTTTCTTTTCGGCCCTTTGTACCAGGCCCCTTGACCCCTCCTGGGGTGGTCTGCTTCTATCCTCTTTCTCTCCACGCTTGCTTGCCCGCTCGAAGGGGTTTTTTTTGCAGCGGGTCCGCCCCACACTCCGATGGCCATCCTCGCGCCGGAATGCTAGCGGCCCACGGTACGTCGCCCATGTTCTTTCGTGGAACTCTCTTCTAGAACCCTTTGACCAATTCCCCGCATTACCACCTGAATTCTTTTGATGAGGAGATAAAGACGATCCTTCTGTCATAGGGTGTTTGCACTTATAGGTTCCCCAATCCCGGCGTGTGTTGACCGTCTAGAAAAAGGTCTCTCCCTAGAACCTGACGTCTGGTTCACCCCGTACTTCTTACTCTGTATGCCTTCGAGTAACCTCAACTCCATGATCCGTGCTTACTCCACCCCCGGCTTTTTCAGATTCCGCGGTCTCGGAACGCCACCTAGTCTGACCTCCGTTACCAGGTGGTCACCCTTTCTGAACTCAACTACCCTTTGTCTAGCCGAGAGGTTCCTCGAGCCGTGACAGCCCGGAAGTTTCTCCCTTTTCCCCCCTCCCATGGCCGACGTTCGATTCGAACGTCGTCATAAATTCCTTACTCGTAATTTCAACAACCTACTTCTGTTGATTGCCCTTTTTCCCCCCCGAGAATTTCTCCCCGTCGTCTCCAAATTCTCTTTTTTCGACGTTTTGCAAACGGCCCACTCCCAGATCGAAGTCTTTTTTGTGAATCCTGGAACCCTCCGGACCCGTTACCAGTACCTAGTGGCGGTTGACGCGAGTAAGTTCCCTACACTCTCTTTTTTTTTCACGGTACTTAGGTCAGGGTATTTTGCAGCAACCCTCGGTCTCCCGACAAGGCTCCATCTGCCCTTCATTTCTTTCCTCGAATGCTTCCTCGCGGCACAGGATGTTTCCAGAACGGTCCGATATTCGCAAACAGGCTAGGTCGTCTGCGAGCGCTTTACGTTAGACTTTTTTCCTGCCATTCGCCCTTTTTCCAATAACCCGACGGGTTTTCGCTGGAATTTCTCAACTTCCACCTCACGTATTTCTATCCCGGTGAAAGAGTCTTTGGTAGGTTTTTGTCTGTTCGGGTTCCCCCCCCCTCCCCCGCAGATCTTTTTTCCTAGTTCTCTTTGGTTACCCCTTTCCCGACTACTTCTTTAGTCTAGGCTGCACACCACCGGCACGTTTCACTCCCTTCGGCAGTTTCTAAGTACGCTTCCTCTTCCCCCCTCCCCCGCCACCACATCCCCGACTGAAAAAGGATACTGGAAGGTACCAGCCTTTCCTGAGTTCGTCCTCACGGACTTTCCTTCTCTTGGACGTCTCTTTATGCGCGTTTTAGAGGAGACATAGGGGGATCGCCCCGCAAATGGGGAAACGACCCTCTGCCGACCAATTCTGAGGTTTCCTTTTTCGATGTCCTATAGACCCCCCTTTTCAATTCTTCCGGAGCCACGAAGAGGGGCTCTGTTGGGTACTTCATCTCCCTTAGCGCTCACACCTTCCTCCACCCCCCTCGCCTTCCTCTTCCGCTTCGGTACTCGGCCTTTGTGACCTCCGTTCGATGTTCCTTCTGTGTCCCCCCCCCTCGGGCAGAGAGAGATCTGCTGCTCGATTTGGTGCGGGTCCTGAAGTTCGCTGACCACATTTCTTCTGAGTTACTCGACTTCGATCTCCCCAAGTTCTGGGCGGTCTTGTTGCTGCCGACCTTAGACCGAATCTGGAATATGACGGGTGGCTGCCACTTAGGTTCCTGAGCTTTCAGGATAGAAATACTGCAGGCACGGTCACAAGGTCCCCCCTCCTCCTCAGAGGACCCTCCTCCTTTTTTTTTCAATCCTGCGGGTTGACCGGGAGGTAGGAGACGTTTTACCGGGACTTTGTGCATGCCTCTGTAGAGATAGGGAGATTAGGGGATTTGTTCCAAATTACTCCTCCCCCCCGCTATTCCTATTAGTCGATAGAATCTTCCCGCGACCCCCGCAGTTCCCGGGGACATTCCGGAGAATACCGTATCGTCTAATAAGATAGTTCCTTTATCTCCTCATCATCCCACGCACAGATTAGTCTCCCGATCCATCCGCGGTCCCCTTTTGCAATTTTCCTTAACTCCCTTCCGAAGTAAAGAGAGGAAGAAGGTTTTAGAGGAAGTCTTTTTTTTCTTTGCGAACTCCCTTGGAGGTCCTCCCTCTTTCTTTTGACGCGCTGACGATTCCCCCCCTTCTTCAGCCTCCGGTGGCGCATGAAGCCGGTGAGTCTCCTTTACGAGCTGTTCCCCGTAGGTTACAAGAGGTCAGGTAACCCCGCTGATAATCCTTCTCCAGGGGTCTGTGTCGCTCTTACCCTCCTTCTCGAACCTGAGTTTAAAAAGATCGATATCAAGACGCCCCGGCATCTTCCCCCTCCCTTATGACTTCCCCTCCGAAATACCCTCTTTTCAATTTTTGCCCGTTCCAGAGGAAGGGTTTTGATTTCCTGATTTCGATTTCCTTTTTCCTCATCGCGAGAAGGACGCTTAAATTAGCATTCCCTTTTAGGTGTCTGGGTGACTCCTCTTCAGCAAGTGTCGGTGACGCCTCGCAAGTAAAGTTTATGACCTCTGACGTGTTAGCGTCTCAACTGGGGCGTAATAGGGGGTCAAGTCCCTACTGCGATTTCCCTAGTTCCGGCCAAAGAAGGTCCTTCTCCTTTTTTTGGTAGATTTACATTCTTGGTCAGACTTCTCCCCTTGGGCCCCCCCCCCCCCCCCCCCCCCCCCTTCTTTCATTTCTCCTCTTTAGGCGTAAGTATTCTTTGATCGACGTCCTAGACTGTTTTTTTTAAGACTTTTTTGGCGTTTCTTGAAGAACTTAGTATTTCACATCAGGCGATGAAGAAGATTCCTTTCTTATTGTAGGCTCCTCGAGACCTCCTCTAGATCCCCTCCCCCCTTTTCGTGGTTAAACCCAAGAGTGGTCCCCTTTAGCGGATAGCGGGTGCCCACGCCAGTTCGGTAACCCCTCCCCGCCTTCTTTTTTGGTTGGACGGTGACCCCCGCGTAGAATTTTTTCCGAGAATGTGTATTCCTCCCCGAGTCCTCTTTGCCAAAGTCCTTTGTCCCTTCCCTCTTCCCTATGAAAGAAGGAGGAATCGACCTGCTCGGCCATCCTTCCGTAGGAAAAGTCTCCTATCTTCCTTCGGCCGCCCCTCCTCCCCCTCAATCCCCCCCAACTTTTAAAGACTTTCTTTTTTCTACTAGAGGGCAAGGTGGACCATCCAGTGGCAGGCCTCTGGCCATTGACGCATTCCTCGAAGCCTTCCCCCAGTACTCTCTATTAGTGGTAATATCCAGAAGAGACGTGAGAAATGAGTTTTCTTCCCCGGCGATGCTCGTGGAAGTTCCTTCTCTGTTCTCGTAGACGGTTGACGTTTCACAGTTCCTTTGACTTTCTTTTTTCCATAGAATATAAGCGATTCTCGTCGTTTATTAAGCCGAGTTTTCCCTTCCCGTTCGGTTAAGGTGCCCCCCCCCCCATGTTAATTCGGGCTGCAGATCTTTGGTTCTCATGATGCCCTAGAGAAGAGACGGTTTCCACCACGAAAAGCCCCTCCTCAGGTTTCTTTTCAACGGAAATCTATTGGTAGAGGTTGAAACAAACATTTCCCCCTAGACCCCCCCCCACCCCCTTCTGTGACTTGAAGCCTACCTAAGTTAGAGGCACTCACCAAGTTATATCAGACCCCTTTCTATTGCTCTGCCGAAGGAACCCAAAAGTATGACCCCCCCCAGACTCCCCCTAGCCTTTCCGGAACCGTGCAGCCATATTTCACGCCCAGGAGTACGGTCCGGTCCGAAGAAGTGCGCATCACCTGACGTTGTTCCCCAACCTCCTTTTCTCCTTCTGACTGGAAGATCTAGGAGATTTTCGGCTGATCAGGATTGCCTCTTGAGCAGTTGAACTGTGAGGTTCAGGGCCGACCAGGCACTTCTGTTGCAAAATCCTTTCCTACCCCTTTCATGATCCGAGTTTCCTCCCCTTCAATTCAAGCTTTAAGGGGAGAGCAAGTCGTTGAGGAAGATCCCCCCCTATGTGAGGTGTTTTTTTTTCGGTTCCCCCCCCTCCTTTTACACCCTTCCCTTTTTGGCTAAAGATCGCAGGTCCGGAGACAGGTTCTGAGCCGGGAGTTTCTTGGTCCCCCACAAAGCAGGGTTCTTTTCCCCTCTGAATCGCCTTCGACAATGCACTTTCCCACCCTACCCCTTTTTGATATCGTTAGGTCGACACAAAGTTATTTGATCCTGGAGATGCATTGGAACCTCCCTTCCCCCCTCCCCGCGGTGTCTTCCCTCAAGATAGCTCATCTCCTTCCGCCCCCCCTCTTCGTCTACCCCCACTGCACCTAGTAGGTGGCACGAGTTTTTGACAGGGGTCTCCCTCCTTCTTGACGTCTCGTGCCAACATTCCCCCCTCTGCGCCCCCTTTACTCCGTCTCCCTCCATGTTCCCATCACGGAGAAGAAAAAGGACAGTAGGATGGTATGGTGATGTGCCCTTTCTTCTGCTCAGCCCGTCCCGAACATAAATAGAATTAGTCCCCCCTCGAACCTCCTTTAGCTTCCATTTCCCCCCATGACATTTGCTCTTTTCCGAACTTAGTCAAACTTAGTAGCGCAGGGCTTCTAAGAGCCAACTCTTACGTTTCTCGGTCTGCTCTTATTTTTTCTGCAGGCAGGGACCCTTTTTCATAACCGGCTTTTCTCCGCCCCTTTATTTACCGGGCGCTTTCCCTCTTTCCCCATTCTAGCCGTCCTTCCGCTCTCCACAGCTTTTTTTGCGTGCCTCTCTCATAGTTTTTCTTACAGAACTGAGCGCAGGGGATGGGGGGTTTCTGAGCCCCTCTTTTTCTTTTCCCCTCCAAAATGGTAATCGAAAATTCGTTTTAGTGGACCCGCTTCTCCTTCGACTGTTACCTAGCATTCGCTTCACCACTTTTTAAGACATTGATGTTTCCGCCTGAACAAGACGTTTTGTCGAGTATAGGTCCTTCTATCATTTATTGATCTTGTCCCCCGGCATTCCCTTATGGGAATCCCACCGGCCCGATACTCTCCTGACTGGTGAATTCCTTTCCCTGTCAAGCTCTTTCTTTCTTCTTCCTCCTCCTCGTACAGTAAGGAAGACATTTCTTTTTGGGGTATTTCCGTGAGAACTTTTCCCCCGAGGCCTTTCCCTCCGGTGAAATTCCCCCTTTCATTACTTCCCCTAAGTATTTCAGTCCCTTGTATTTCCCTAGACTAGAGGGAAGAACGTGCTACGTGTGGATCCCTTCTTGGACCGAGCCTTTTCTCTTCCTTCTTTCCCGATCCGCCGAGGTCGCACCCGACAATTGCCTGTTTGCATCAATTCCAATTCCCTTTTCTCTTCTCAGTTGCATTCCACCGACGCACAGCTTGTAGGCGGTTCTGTTTTTAATACTAGTAGAAATTAAGGTTTCCAGTCCTAATTTCCGCGCAAACCGTCTGACCCTTCTTTTTCTCAACTAATTGCAGAGCGTCCTTTCTAGGAGCATCTTTCGGTGTGTCTAGCCTTTCTTACACTGAGATCTAATATCCGGTCTCCTTCCGAAAGGGTTGGTCCGCCAGCCCGGGTTCCAGAAAACCCCCTTCGACGGCGCTTTTTTTTTAATCCCCGATCTGAAGCTCGGAAGGAATGTCTAAGATTCTTCCTTCAAACCCGCTTTCTAAGTTTCCCTTTTCTTTTGGTGATGCAATGGAGAACCGTGAACCAGTCTGGAAGCTCGAGGGCAATAGAATCCCTATCTTGTTTGGAGGCTCGGTTTGGACCCCCTCCCCCCCCATTCAATACTGAATAGTACATCCGAGAGAAAGTCCTTTACCCCTGGAAGTTTTTTTAGTCCCCCCATCGTGATAAGTTTCCAACACCGGAAAGTTTATTCATCTCTCAACAGGCTTTTTCCGACCTACAAATAGGATAAGAAAACCCCGCCACAGCGCAATCGTATTTTCCACACCGGCAATTCCCCCTTCCACCAGAAATGGATTTTTCGTTATCCCTTCTTGAAGATTCCGCACTCTGGGGAAGAGTTATTCTGAGAGGGTGTAGCTTGTGGCTCCCCCCCTTTCCCCTAAACCTCCGTTTTTTACCCCCTCCCCGGGTCTATCCCGTACCATAGAAACCCCCTTCTTCCCGACACTTCGTCGCGGTTTTTTCTTCATCTCTCTCCTCCTCCCCCTATGTCTACGCAGGAGGTAGAATCAGATCTCCCTCTCCAGCGGCAGAAGAGTCTTCCTTTCCGGATTCTTTCCAATGGCCCTTTTTTTCCCGGATGGTCCTTCTTTTCTTTTTTGTTTTTGCAGTGATTGGACCAAGGCTTTTCGGAGTTACATCGAGTTCAGTAGACTTTCCCGATATTATTCGGGTTCTTTGAGTTCCCCCTCCAGACCTCCTGGTCCTGAAAGGGTGGATGCTCCGTCGGCGAGGGCGGAAGAACATCAAATCTCCTATCGTTCGCGGATTCACAAACCTGATAGAGAGGTCCAAAAGCTCTTTGCATATATATATTTTTTCTTTTTTTTTTGTTGCCTGCTTGGGTTCCCTCCCCTATAAGTTCCCTTCTGGATTCCCCCTCTTATGGAGATAGGCGATAGTCTTCGTTTTTTTTTCCGCCCCTTTCCTGCCCGACTTCTAGTCCAGGATTCACTCGCAATTGCTTAGGCCCTCGCCTCCGAAAAGTCCCCTTCCCTTACCAGTCTAATATCGTGTCCCTTAGTCCTCCCTCGTGAAAACGAATATTGGTCCAGATCATCTCAGCAAAGTCCCTTTGCGCAGCTTGTTCCCCCTCTCCCCTCTGGTTTTTTCCTCCATTCTTCCGTTTATGCAGTAACTTCCCGCAGGGGGATTGTACGTCCTACCTCTTCTACCTCTTTCTCCCCGAAGATTCCGCGTACTATTCCCCCCACCCACGTCCCTCCCTCCTCTTCCGGACCTCCTGGAGAGAGAGATGGTTTGGTCTGTGGTCTTTTTTTTAAACATGGCTTTCTATGTGAGTGTTTTTTCCCCTCTCAAAATCTCTTCCACCAGCCTCTCCAAAGAGACAGAATTTCCGTTTCCCCTTTCCGTATGGAACGCGCCGAAAATAACTTTCCCATTCCCGGGTCCCTGTCAGCGTCGCCGTGTACTTTTTTCTCCTCCGAGTTGTCACTGGACGCCTTTCCTAGCCAGTATTGCAGTTGTGTTTTTTAGCCGGATCTTAAGAAAGTATTCGCCTAAAGTTTCCCCTTCCTTGTCAGGATAGGATTTTTTTCTTGGTAATAGGCGTTTTCTTCCTCCCCTTTTCCCTTCATCCCCTTCTGTGCAGGCGAGGGAATAGAGCGTTTTTTCCGACGGCCCCGTGTGATCCGGGATATTCCCCCGGACCCTTTCCCTTTTTTCCCTTAGGGCTGCATGAAGTCTTTATAGTTTTTTCCCCTTCTCTGAAGACGAATGTGGGTAGAAGATCTCCCGGGATTGAGAAAGCCCTAGAGTACTCCTTTCTCTAACCGTCTTTGAATTCTGATTGCTTCCCCCTTCTCTCCAGCTTTCAAGATGCTGACCCCCTGACCCCTTCTGAGTAAGAAGCTCCCCCTTTTTCCCATTAGAGTGGGCCCGGTTTCCTTCCTTAATGGTCCCTAGGTTTCTTCCCCACAGAATTAGAGATGTTTTTGGAAGGTGCACAAAGGGCCTTCCCCAGAGAGCTTTCTTCCCTGCTTGTTACCTGAGCATCTTTGATTTCTTTTTTAATGCCTGTTTTCTGGCCCCGATCACGTTAGAAGTTCTGAATCCGGTAGGGAATCCCACGCCCCTTTCAACCTTTTTGACTCTTGCTTTTCTTATTGTTTAAGAAAGAGATTAATCCTCTCCCCACCGTCAGGACTTCGTTTTTAGAAGATCGGTTTCCCAATTTTTCTGGTTTTTGGACTCCCTCCCAAATCTTTTCCCCCTACGAAGGACCGTGACCTCGTAATCCCTTTTTCAGATTCCCTAAGAAAGAGCTTGAGACCCCTGTCAGTCTTAGCTTTTCTTCCCCCTCGTACTTTTTTTTTGGCGCTTCCCCCTCCCCCTTCGCAGTTTGCTATAGGAGAATCGCTATGTATAGTCCCCCTCTTCCGCTTCATCCGTGCCGGTTCCTTTTTTGCAATTCTACTTGTTAGGCCAGGACTTTTTTCACATTGACGATCTCCCCAAATCTTTTTTTTTTTTTACACCTTGACTTCCTGTGACTATGGCAAATATTCCTTCCTCCTCGCGGACCTGCGCAATCCCCTCCTTTTTTGTGGTCTTCCAATACGTGAGGCGGAACTCCAAGTCTCGCGGAGAAGTCCTCTTTCTCTTGTATATACCAATTCTCCGGTCCACCTCTCTCTCCGGGAGTTATTCCCCCGGGAGAGCATCAAAATACGGAGAAGGTTCTCTTTTTCCATCCCTTTTTTAGGTTCCTGCTCTTTTTTTTTTTTTGTGTCTACCAGTTCGGCGGCATCTACCTTAGTGCTTCTTGCTTTTCATTGGGAGGAATCTTAGATCTAATGTGCTCTTCTGACCCCCCCCTCCCCTTTTTCCCCTTCCTCCATACTTATGCCTGTTCGTCCCGAGGAGACACAGGCAATGGTTTTTCTGACGTTCTCCCTGGAGGCGTGTTTTTCCTACTTCTCAGTAGCCAAACTTGGCCTCGTTGAACGCCTGTTCTGTTCGCTACTGCGTCCGCGAGACGTTTGGCTGAGTTAGGGTCCTTCCTGCCCACATTTCTTTCGTCATTCCAGGATTTCATCCCCCCTTCCTTGCTCTCATTTCAATAAGTTGTTGTTTTTTTTTCGAGATCGTGTCAGGTACGCACACCTTGAGATTTCATCGGGTCCCTCCATGCGTGGCTTCTCCCACTCGCAAACGGATAGCTTTCACCCGTCATGTTCGACCCCGTAGCTCCCGTTTTTTTTTGCACCAATTTTTGATTTCCTTTTTAAGAAGCTTAAAATCATAAAGGCAACATCGTCATCTTTCCCAACCAGTCCCCGGAGACCCTTTCTTTCCGAAAATTTTCCCTTTTTCCACGGTTGATGTTGTCACGCCCTGGACGCGGTCGTCAGCTCCCACGCCAACTACCCCCTTTTCGTCTTTTTCTTCCGACAAAAAGACGGAGCGTCCATGATCGGCCGGGCGACGAAAGGCCAGTCGTTAGTTTTTTTTTTCTTCGGGGGGCTGCAGACCCACCGATAGGTGGAGACCTTTCTCCCCCCCCCCGGAATTGAGGGGGATTCTCCTCGGACACCCCCGGATACTTAGGGATCCCCCATCGATTCGAACGTTAATATGATATCTCCTTCTTTTTTTTCCTAGCTTTCTCCCAGTTCGAGGGGGTGTAGTGAAGAATCCCACGCTAGGTTATCCAAAATCTTCTTTCTTTCATTGCGGGGTTTCCGAGCGCCTTTCCTCATCCCCACATTTGTCTAGACAAGGTAAGGTTCTTACCGAGATTCTAGAGAGACAGGGATCCCCCTCTATTAACGCAACCCCACCGACTTCCTTTTCTCCCTAACCGCAGAGGGAAAGAACCTAGTCTGTATCGGGCCATATAAATCTCTTCTTTTATAGTTAGATCACAAACTAGGCAGTAGTTGTCGATACCCCGGAAACCTCTTCCTCCCTTCCCCCGCTGACCCTCCCCCTTCGGCCCGATGCTAAAGATCGTATTTTTGCGCGTTACTTAATACTCATGACTCGGTCGTTCCCCCCGAAATGTCCCGGGCATGTCGATAGCGTACGAGGAGCCCTCTCCAGATTCGGTGTAATTCCCTTCCCTCCCGTCGTAAAGGAAAGGGGCGAGTGTATGTGACCTGGAGGATTTTTTTCCGTGTGACTTTTTCCCTTTCTCTTTTTTTTCCCTCTTTCTAGGGGAGACCTTTCTTTCAACACCTTCTCGGGCAGCACTTCCCCCCTTCGTTTTTTTTTTTTTTTCCAATTTCAGGCGATGATAGAAAATTAACGTCTGGACTCGTTTCAGCCCACGTACAGCTTCTTTTTCCCTGCCATAAGGACCCTTTTACTAGATCTTTACCTGGTACCCCCTTCCGGTGTCGGTATGCCCACCCCCCTCCCTATCATTTCGAACACCAGCCAGGAGTACCCCTCCTTCCCTCGGGACGAGCTTTTCTCGCCTGTCGCCCGACTCCCGGAAATCTGCCTTCTTTTTCTACGAACAGGGCTTTGCCCTTCTTTTCTTTTAAATGGACAAAAAAGGCTTCCCGTCTGAGAGAACTCTAACTCCCCCTATTCTTCTCCGAAATGTCCTTTGCCACGGGAAGTTTTTTTCCTTCCCATGTCCTTCTCCCCCCGTTGAGTCGAAAAAGGTGACAGTTCTCGCGAGGACACTCGCCCGTGCACGCTTCCTTTTTTTCCCCCGCCCCGCTTCTTTTTCCCACCTCCTTTCGTAACTTCCGATGAGAAAGGATCTTAACCCTTGTAGTTAGAGAGAACTTGATACGATCTTCTTCCTTTGAACGATTCCCGCTTCCCCTCCCCCCCTACCCCCCCTCCCTTCCCCCTAGTGTCGGACGGCCGGCAAAAATGGATTTTCCCCCTGCACTTTTGATTTCGGCCTTTCTCGTACATAAATTGAGTGGCATCCTTTCTAGATTTGCCTTCCTTTCCCCCTTTCCGGTCTCCCCGAAATAAAGTGAAAGTAGATCGCCTCTTATAAGGGTCCTCCTGAGGTTAATCTCTTATCGCTCCTTCCTTTTCCCCCCCGATCCTTCTTTTGTAACGGAATCGAAAGTCGCGCAGCTCGACAATATTTCTTCCATTGCAGTTAGACTTTTCTTTATCCGGAGGCCCTATTTACTATTCCTTCGACCTTTTTCATCTGAAAATGGCTATTCCGAGGAAAAGGACTTTTCTGAGCGGGTGCTCTCTCTCGATCTTTCATCCCTTCGAGTTTTCTCTTCGTCAAGTTCTAATGGACCCCCCTTTTTCCCCTGTTCGATCTGGTTCGATCAAGCCCCTTCTTCTGAATCTTTTCTCAGTAGCAGGGTGGGATACTCTCTTCGCGAGTTTATTTCACCCCTATTCTAAGAGATATCACTTTTCTTAGTCCCCAAAACGTAAAAGGATCCTTCCGGTAACCCGAGGATTTCCAATAATAAGTTTTTCATAGTCTTGATCCGCAGTAGAAGGTTGCGGGGATGTGGCGGGAAGGTTACCCTTGACTATATTCCCGCTGGACCCTACATCTGACTATCGGAACCTTTTTTCCCGTTTTTTTCCCCCTTATGTTCATTGAAGCAGAAAAGGACCGTTACACCTCTGCTTGTTCCCCCCTCCTTTCAGGCCTCTTAAGGAACTACGCCTTCCTTGCAAGTCCCTGCCCGAACTCCTCAGAATATGGGTTCGGGCATTCCCACTTCCTCGGTTCCCCCAGACCGGACACGATGCCCTCTCCCGCCGCTGTCTAGCAGCGAGACATCTAGCGAGGAGAATTTTCCTCCCTCTCGGGTAGTCCCGTCGATTCCGGGATCGGTGGCTTCCTTCGACCCCCCCCCCTGGTCCTCTAAGCTGGTCGAGGGTGAAGGTAGTAGAAAAGGGAAGGCCCCCTCCCAGGTTTCGCGGTTATTGCTGTTGCCCCTAAGTCCTTCTTGCTAACCCGCGCTGAACTCAAAAGCGCCCCCTCTGCCGCAGGGATTCCTTCTTTTCCTTCTAACGGTCCGAAACTAACATTCCGTTTGTCTTCCTCTAAAGCTTTTCCCCTCTGTATTTTTTTCCCTTCCGCGTTCCTTTTGTGTTATCTTTTCGTAGGAGAAAGGCTCTTTACTACGACTTCCCCCCCCCTCGGTGTGTCTTTAATTCGCCTATAGTCCGTACATTTTTTAGTCCCCCCCTTTCCCCGGTCTTTAGATTAAGGTTTCTTTCTTACTTTTGAGGGTTCGGGGCCCCCTCCCCCCGGCCGCTCCCTCGTCCCCCCTTCTCGCTCTGGCCTTTACCCCCTTTCCCAAATTGGGAGATTTCAAGGAAGTCAGACCCTATTACAGTAGTGGTGTTCCTTTAGGAGAATGCCTCTTCTATCTTTGCTACTCTTCAAGTAGTGATCCTCAAATACCTCGTTTTTTTCTTCTTCCCCGGGATTTCACCTTGGAGCGAGGAAGTCCCCCTTCTTATCACCGTAGCCGATGATTCTCTTTTCTGTCCCTCTCGGATTTTCGTTCCCCCTACCTCTCTAACACCCAGACTCGGAAGTCTTAGTCTCCAGAGGGAACACTTTTTAGAGACTCTTTTGAAGCCCCATGACAGGATTCTCTTTTCTGTTAAGTGAGGATGTATCACACCTCCTTAGATCTTTCTTTTGGAGGCCTTCCCCTGCTCGTAACAAAATTCAGAGAATTTTCCGTCCTGAATATTATTCCAGAACCCCTTGTAGTTTCTACCCCTCCTATCTGAAAGAAGTGATTTCTCTAACCGAACTCATTCTTCAAGGGCCTTATGGCATTTTCTTCATCCCCCTCTTCCTTAACCCCATTTTTCCGGTGAGGACGATTTGTTTACGACGATGATCAGCTTGAACCCCGGCCTTTTGTTCCTTCTCCCGCTTAAATCGACCGAAGCATTTCGAAAGTAAGAGCCTGACGGGATTTTTTCCATCTTCTTGAGATCTCTCGATCTTTTTTCCTTTCCCGGATTTGACGTTGAAGGGTTGCTAGCAACATTTCTTTTTTGTTTTTCCCCCGAAATCAGCTCATTGATTAGGGATTACCTCCCTATCCTTCGAGTATGTTTTGTAAGCTCCCCCCAGGCTGTTTTCTTTATTGGTCTCCCTTGCTCCTTCATCGAGACGCCGGTTCTCCCCCTGACCTGGGCGGAAGTAACCTTTGAAGATATTCTCTTCCGAGCCCCACACTCTTTCTTTTTTTTTTTTGGTGTCTCCCTCATATTTGGCCTCAAAAACGACGCTCTTGCGACGGATTCTTCATGAAGATCTCCCGATAGCCTTCCCCCCCCCCCCCCTTTTCTGGGCAATTAACGCTCTTCGCTTTGAGTTCGGCCTTTCTGAGCCTCCTTTCGAAACTGGACTTTTGGTCACCCCCGAGCCCGGTTTCTCGTCGAAGCCCTTCTCTCAAGGACCTTTTTCCCTCTCGGCGCTTTCTTTGAGTCTCGTTCTCAGATAAAGGTTCGTTTCTTGACTAATTATTTTATCAGTGAGTTTTTTTCCGCGTCCCCGTGTGATCCCCTAAATCCTTTCCTTCCGTTCTCTCCCCTTTAACCCTTCCTTCACCGTCGAATATAGAATGGGAGTCTTCTTTTAACTTTTTTTTCCGGTGCCTTCACCTTTGAGCAGTTTCAAGAAGTTTTTCTTGTGGTCGTTTCTTTCCCCGAGTCACAGATTTTCGGTTTTGGGTCTTCCCCCGGCCCCAATTAGGGGGTCCCCGACGGAAGGTTTCCCCCTTCATCGTCCAGGATTTCCATGTCCCTGACTCTCTTAACCCCCCCTTTTTTTTGTTGTCTTTTTCCTTCTAGAGGTAGAAAGGGGGATGCCCAGTGATCAGGGTTAAGCCCTTCTTCGTGTTTCCTCTGGGTCCTCCCTTTTTCCCCGCTCCCCCGGCTCGCGGACTTGGTGATTGCAACATTTTTGGCACGTTGTGGCTCATTCCTGTAGTTCCGATTGGAAACTTCTCCCCAACCTAGAATCGTCCTTGTTTCCTGCTTTGATCCCTCTGGAGGAACAGAAAAGGATTTCTCTTTCATCGGTGTGGCACGGGACCTCCAGGCATCCTCCCCGATTACCTTCCCGCTTAACATTTTTCCTCCAAGCGCCCCCGATCTTGCCTGCCGCCCTTTTTCCTTTTCCTTTCCTACCGCTCCTTTTTCCCCGGACTCCTTCCCCTCTTTTTTACGGCCCGGTCCCCTCACTCACCGATCTTCTGTGTTTTCTTTTTTCTATTTATGCACTGATAGACGTAGCCGGTCCACGTTGGCTGGTCTTTCCGAATAGAGGTTTCAACACTCCCCCCAGGGATTTTTCCCTCTGGGGGTAGAGATTCTTCCGGTGAAGATGCCTCTCTTTTAACTCTCCCCCCTGTTTCCTATTTTCTCTTGGTTCACTGGAATAGTTAATGGCCCTCCCCCCCACCCGAATTATCCCCTCCTCTGAAACAGAGTTTAAGTTCCTCTTCCCCTCCTCTCCATCGCGTTCCTTTCGATTCTCCGAGAGTCACACTCGGCTTTGTGCTGCGATAGAACGGCCCCCGGCTAAGAGTTTTTCCCCCCTTTCCTGACAAGGACCTCCCCTCTCCCCTCCTGTATGATGATGCGGTAACTCATAATTACTAGACTGTCCGCCAGGTATTTTGTTTTTCATCTTCCCGCTGTTAGATTGACACCCCTGCAAATCTTTTCCCCCCCTTGCACTCTCTTCGAAACCCCTCCTATCCCCCCAGGGGTCATTTGGCCCATTTTTTTTCTCTGAGGCTTAAGCCTCCCCTTTACGTGATCGTCTCCCCTTGGGGACATTGGGCTTAAGACTTTCGCGACTTCGGGCACGCGACACCCACGACTCGTTTTCCCACGAGAATTTTTACCTGTCTTTCTTTAGAAAGGGTTCCGTGTTAGATGTGAACCTCCCTCTCGATTTTAAGTCCCCTCCTCCTTCCTCCAGGACCAGTCCCCCCGTTTTCCAGTCGCCAGATCTCCCCCCGCGATCCCCGATATCTCTATCTTTTTCCCCCTCTTTCAGCGGAGCTTCGAATTTCAACGTGTACGTCAAGAAATATGCCTTCCTCCCGGTTTTTTCCTTGCTTCGTTTTCTGCAATTTCTCCAAAACAGGCTGGCCACGTCTTCTAGAACGAGTTTCCTACAAGTCCGAGGATCCTCCTTCTCACCCCGATGATCGCTACGTATTAATTTCCCCCGGCGCCTGTCCAAACCCCCCCCCCCTACAAGTTTCTTCCGTCCACTATACTTGTGCATTATACTTCTTCTCGACCTTTTTTCTTTCGTCCCCTCCGCCTTCCCCTCGTCCCTCTTCCCTGAGAAAGGCGAGTTGTCCGCTCTCGTCACCGACTTTTTTCTACTCTTCCCGGATTCCTTCAAGTTTATTGGCTTTTTTTACGAAGGCTCCCTGGATCAGGACACCCCTCCTCTCGTAGATTGAAAAGGCCGGCCCCCTTTCCCTTTCAAGACCTGTCGTTCCCCCCCCCTTTTTCCTTTTTTTGGAATCGGCCCGTTCCTCCTGGGGCGAGCTTTTGGTCGCGCTGGTTCCCTTTCGCTCTCTTTCGCAAGAACCCCCTCAGACTCCCTGCATTTTTTTTTAAGGCTCCCCCTGCAAATAGTCCTCTCTAACTTTTTTCTTGATGGATGCTTTTACATCCCTCGTAGCGACATCCCGCTTCTACCGGGCCCCTCCTTCCTTAACTAGACTTCCTTGGGTAATAGTTTTTTTCCCACAGTTTTTTTTTCCTTGCAAAACTTCCCCTTTAGGAGTGCGAGCTTTTGCGGGTGCTGCGATTCTTCTTGTTTTCGGATTTCCCGGTTTCTTTTTTTTTTCGTAGAATTAGACCTCCCTTCACACTTTTTTTTGCCTCTCCTGGGGACTTTCTTCCTCCTAAGTCTCATTTTTTTCGATCGTAGGCTCTTTTTTCACCCAGACCTCTCGCAGAGCTCGCAGCGGGCGTTTTACTGATAAGCGCCTTCTATCTTACTTTTTTTTTGAGAGATTTTTGGTTCGAAGGTCCTTTTCTTCTTCCTTTTTGCAGGACGATCTGCTACGGTGTCTTGACCGAAGCCATAGGCAGCCACAAGTAGCCGTTCCTCCTGTATTAGGCCTTTCCCCCGCGGACCCCCTCCTTCGTGTCTCTTTTCCTCCGAACTCCCCGCCTTTTCCCTTTTTTCCCTCCCTTCATCGAAGAACCGATGTCCTCTCCCGGGGTGCCACTGTAGGCAATCTCATAAAGGTTACAAGCAGGCTCCTCTTACGCCTTCCTTTCTAGAGATTTCCTCAGATCTTTTTCCTTGGAGTTCTCTCCTTAACAGCAGACGCTTCGGTTTTCCCCGCCGTGAGAGGACTCTGGGGTAGAGTCTCCCTCTGAATATTCAAGGGTCCTCCCGGTCCCCCTTTCTTGTGCTATGCCCACGTCATTCCCTCTAAAAAGCTCTTCCCCCAATTACCAGTCCCTGGCCTGCTGAAATCTCACGTATTTTCTTTGACTTTCTTTGAAAGAGGGACGATGTGGCGGTGATTCTCCGAGGAAGGTGTTTCTTGTAAGATTCCCTCCCGGAGATTACCCCTTGCCGGTGTTGCTGACCCTCCTTCTCTCAGAATCAGCTATTTTTGGACTTCCTTACCCGGAGATGGACGAGGCAGGTAATAGGATTTTTTTGTACATTCCCGATAAGCCTATATTTTCACGTCTTTTCCCCCTTTCAGAGACCCTGTTATCCACCTTTCTTTACAGGACGCGAGGAATTAACTTCTTTAATACTGGTTCCTGGCAAGTGCTTCTCCTTTTCTGCGTCTTCGAACCTCTTTTTGTAGTGAAAGGGCTTCACATGCTCGCCGCGAGCATAGATTCGATTGCCTCGTGACCTTTTTTCCTTTTTCGGACGACGTCCGAACCGATGCCTGCCCCGCCCTTCGTTTTTCTGCCCTGGTCATTGGTCGAGAATGCCTGGGTGAAGAAATCCCTTAATGTATTTCTGGCGACGACCTTTCCCCCCAACTCCCTTGTTCGTTTTTACACCCCCCCTCCTTTAAACCCCGCGCCAATCCTCTTTTTAGTCCCGTCTACCTTGTCTTCACCGCCTGGGTTTCCATCGTTCCTTTTTTCCCTCTAAGTTCTGCCCCCTTCAGGAATACGAAACTGCTCCCTCTCTAAAGGCCCCCCCCCTTGCGGCATCGAGCTCCCTTTTCTCAGCCCTTTGACGTACGACTTCGTTGTTTCTTAAAAGGTGGACATTACCTCGTGGCCCCACCGTTTCCGTGCCGCAGATGACCCCCCGCCTACATGGCCTAGTACTGATCTTCAGTTCTCCGCTAATTTTGAGCCTCCTGGAGATCTTCCCCCAGGGCTAGTAGCTACGGGTGCGATCCCCCGTTTGCGTTTTTTGGACTAGAAATTCTCTCAGGCGATTACTCTAGAAGTATGAACTCGTTTTGAGCCCACAATGGCCCCCTTAGTTAGGGTCCATTCTGGTTTCCCCCCTTGAGGGACCTCGATCTGGTAAACCAACAAGGACCGGGAGACTTAAGCCCATCCTTCTTCCGGAGCTTCCAGCCCCTTCCCCTCATTTTGGAGCAATTCCCCTCCGCTTATCTTACCCCCCCTTTCTTGTCAGCGAGTTTCTTCGTGTCTGGTAGCCTGAATGCTCCAAATTCGCTAATTCCT